>Ga0065165_1000161_pt1 | contig 116828 bp, 102 predicted proteins | sample AraplaMF_Cvi_mMF_FD_63813 | JGI IMG/M metagenome (GOLD analysis project Ga0065165, IMG submission 63813) | Arabidopsis root microbial communities from the University of North Carolina, USA - plate scrape MF_Cvi_mMF (version 2) (version 3) | ecosystem: Host-associated > Plants > Roots >... | reverse complement strand
CTGACTGGATTGGCTTCTACAACAACCAGCGCCCACACCAGGCACTGGGTATGAAAACGCCCGCTGAGACATTTAGATTAGCGGCATAAGTTGAGCAGGAACCGCTGGGTCATTACACCCTTTGCTTTTTCAGCTCTGCGTTCATCCTAAAAAGGAATTCGCATGATGAGTGAAGAAAAAGTATTCCCGACTCAGCAGAAGTTCAGTGACTTCGTCGTCTATGTTGACGAGAGCGGAGACCACGGGATGCAAACACTGGACGTCAACTATCCACTCTTTGTCTTGGCCTTCTGTGTTTTCCACAAGCGCCATTACAGTGAGAAAGTCATCCCTGCATTGCACAGGCTGAAATTCAATCACTTTGGACACGACCTCGTTGTGCTGCATGAGCACGACATCCGAAAAGAGGCCGGGCAGTTCAAATTTTCCAGCCGCGCTGACAAGAATCGGTTTATATCCGAGCTCACTGACATCATCGAAGTGAGTAATTTCGTTCTCATCAGCTGCGTGATCGATAAGCGACAGTTGCACGAGCAGGGCGAGTCCACAAATCCATATCACGTGGCGTTGGGATTTTGCCTGGAAACCCTGTACCAGTTGATGCAGGAGAAAAAGCAGACGGCTTCCGTAAGCATGTGGCGGTGGAATGTCGAGGCAAAAAGGAAGATAACGAATTGGAACTGGAGTTTCGGCGGGTTTGCGACGGTGCAAACAGATTAGGCATATCCCTGCCATTTGACATCGTATTCGCCGACAAGAAAGTCGATTCTCCCGGCCTGCAGCTGGCCGATCTGGTAGCGCGGCCGATTGGGATGCACATCCTGCGGCCGGATCAGGAAAACCGGGCGTTTGCGGTACTGAGGCGCAAGTTTTTCTGCAGCGGAGGGAGGGACAGGCTTGGCGAAGGATTTGAGAACTGGGGCTTGAAAATTTTCCCGCTGCCAGAAAGCGAAAAGCCCCGATGATCTCACCGAGGCTTGAACGCCGACCGGGAACTCCCAGTCCACTTGAAATTAGTATAAATAACGTGCGATTTCGTGACAAGAAAAACTTGTGCAGCGCAAATCTCACTCAAACAACTTAACGCCGGCCGCGTCCGCCACCGCGCCAGCCGCGGTTGTAGCCGCTCCAGCGCGAGCCGCCGTGGTAGCTGTGGCCGTAGTAGCCGAGGCTGAGCGAGACAGGTGGCCAGACATAGCTTGGGTAGCCGTAGTTGTAGCCGCTATAGCCGTAGGTACTGTAGCCAGGGCTATAGCTGTACGGCGAGTAGTAGCCGGAGCTGGCCGGTGTGGCGTCGTAGGCAGGGTAAGCGGCGTAAGGCGGTGCATATACCGCGCAACCGGACAAGGCCAGACTCGAGGCCAGCAGGAGAATGCAGCGTTTCAGCGCGTAGCGTTGACGGGTTTCCATGGCGAATCCTCCCATGTCGTCTTCTTACTTGCATATTAAGCCACCCCTCGCGCTTTGCAATTTTACTTACACTTTGATCCAAACCTTGGGCCTGTCGGCGCGCGCTGACAGCAGGGCGGCACGTGCGCCGCTAGGGCGTACAACATGCGGCTTCCATACTGCTTCGATTGCAACCGGAGCCAAGGAGCCGTCATGTCGAACAAGGATGAGCAGGAAATCGTTGCGCCCAGACGCCGGCGCGTTGTGGGTGGACTGGCGGCAGGCCTGGTGGCCGGCGCCACGGCAGGAGCCGGCAACGCGCTGGCGCAGCAATCCGGCGCAGCGGCAGGCGCCACGGGACAGGGCAGCGGCAGCGTCAAACCGCGTGATCCGAAAGAGCTGTATCCAAAGCCGCCGTTCAAGAAACAGCAGCAGGAATGGCCCGGGCTGGCAGGCAGGATGACGCCTAAACCCGACCACGGCGAAACCACCTACAAAGGCAATAACCGGCTGCAAGGCCGCAAAGCCCTGATCACGGGCGGCGACTCGGGCATGGGCCGCGGCGCGGCCATCGCCTATGCACGCGAAGGGGCGGACGTGGCCATCAGCTACCTGCCCGCCGAAGAAGCCGACGCGCGTGAAGTCGCGGCCCTGATCAAGGCTGCCGGCAGAAAGGCGGTGCTGCTGCCCGGCGATATCCGCGACGAGGCCTTCTGCAAAAAGCTGGTCAACGACGCAGTAAAGGAACTGGGCGGGCTGGACATCCTCGTCAGCAACGCCGGCAGGCAGCACGCCTTCGACTCCATCCTCGACCTGACCACCGAACAATTCGACTGGACCATGAAGACCAATCTGTACGCCATGTTCTGGATCACGAAAGCCGCCGTGCCGCATATGCCGCCGGGCAGCGCGATCATCGTGACGGCTTCGGTGCAGGCCTACGACCCGTCGCCCAACCTGCTCGACTATGCGCAAACCAAGGCCGCGCAGGTAGCCTTCACCAAGGCGCTGGCCAAGCAGCTGGCGGACAAGGGCATCCGCGTCAACGCAGTCGCACCAGGGCCGGTGTGGACGCCGCTGCAGGTGACCGGCGGCCAGAAGCCGGAAGACCTGGAAAAGTTCGGGGCGGACTCGCCGTTGAAACGTCCCGGCCAGCCGGGCGAACTGGCGCCAACGTACGTGGTGCTGGCCGCCGCCGAATCGAGCTATACCACGGGCCAGGTGTATGGTGTGGCGGGAGGTAAAGGTAATCCGTAAAGACTTGGTCACTTTGGCTGGGGGCAGGTGTACAATGAAATTGCCAACAGGAGAACTCAGCCATGAAAACTTTGCGCTGCCCCCTCTTCGTAAGTCTGGTCGCCGTCGCGCTAACAGCAGGCGCAGCGGACCGTTTTGATATCGCGATCACTGTCGATGATCTCCCCGCCCATGGAAGCCGCCTGCCGCCAGGCGTGACGCGCATGAACGTGGCGGACACCTTCATCAAGACCCTGAAAGCCCACGGCGTCAACGAGGCCTACGGCTTCGTCAACGCACGCGCGCTGGCGGTGGAGCCATCCAGCGTCCAGGTGCTGGATGCGTGGCGCCAGGCGGGCTACCCGCTCGGCAACCACACCTACAGCCACCTCAGTCTCGATGCGGCCGAATCGCAGGACGTGTGGGAGCGCGACGTGGAAGCCGGCGAGGCGCCCATCATCCCGCGCATGCACAATGCGGACTGGCGCTACTTCCGCTTCCCCTTCCTTGCTGCCGGCAACGATCTGGCCAAGCGTGAAGGCGCCTTCGCCTACCTGCGCAGCAAAGGCTACAAGATCGCGGACGTGAGCGTGAGCTTCGACGACTGGGACTACACCGATGCCTACACGCGCTGCGCGGTGAAAGGCGACAGCGCCACTATCGACGCCATGAAAGCGCAATACCTGAAGGGCGTGGACAGCGATATCGCGCGCATGAAGTCCACCTCGCAGCAGCTGTTCGGGCGCATGATTCCGCAGGTGCTGCTGATTCACATCGGTGCCTTCACTGCCATCACGCTGGACGATGTGATGAAGCGCCTCGATGCAGCCGGCGCACGCTACGTCACGCTGGCACAGGCGCAGTCCGATCCGGTGTATGCATCGCCGGGCAGCAAGGATGTGATCACGCGCACGGCGCTGGGGCGCGGCATCCAGTTTTCCGACGGGCCAAGAGACGGCAATGCGCTCGACCTGAACGGCATCTGCCGCTGATCACGAAAACGCGCCTTATGCGAGAATGAGCCTTCCACCAGGAGGGTCATTCGATGCATGAACTGTCTTACCAGATGTTGGACACCATCCTGCGCGAGCTGGGCGGAAACGCCGGCGCGTGCACCTTTCGCGACGAGGACAGCCTGCCGTCCATCTTCGCCACGTCGGACTTCGCCGCCGCTTCGGTTGGCGCCGCGGGCGCCATGCTGGCAGGCTTGCCGGGCGTGGGCGGCGAGGTAAGCGTTTCGCGCCGCCTTGCTTCGCTGTGGTTTGGCTTCTCGATCCAGCCTGAAGGCTGGGAACTGCCGCCGCTGTGGGACCCGATTGCCGGCGACTATCTCGCCTCGGGGCGCTGGATCCGCATCCACACCAACACGCCGCACCACCGTGCCGCTGCACTGCAGGTGCTGGATTGTGCGGCCGAACGCGAGGCCGTGGCGCGTGCCGCCGCGGGGTGGGATGCGGACGAACTGGAAGCTGCCATCGTCGCCAACAGGGGCTGCGCGGCCACCATGCGCTCCATCGAGGAATGGCGCGAGCATCCGCAGGGCCGGGCGCTGGCGGGCGAACCGCTGGTGCTGCAGGACAGCCGCCCGGCCGACAACTGGGTGTGGACGCCGGGCGCGGAGCGGCCGCTGCAAGGCCTGCGCGTGCTGGACCTGACGCGCGTGCTGGCCGGTCCCATTGCCACCCGTTTCCTGGCCGGTTACGGCGCGGACGTGCTGCGCATCGATCCGCCGGACTGGGATGAGGGCGCAGTGATCCCGGAAGTCACGCTGGGCAAGCGCTGTGCGCGGCTGGATCTGAACGCAGCCGGTGACCGGGCGATTTTCGAAGGCCTGCTGGCGGAAGCGGAAGTGCTGGTGCACGGCTACCGCGATGGCGCGCTGGAGGACCTGGGCTATGGCGCCGAAGCGCGCGCCAGGCTGAATCCGAACCTGATCGACGTCTCGCTGAATGCGTATGGCTGGAGCGGCCCATGGCACGAGCGCCGCGGCTTCGACAGCCTGGTGCAAATGAGCACCGGCATTGCCGACGCAGGCATGCGGACGGCGGGCGCGCAGAAGCCGACGCCGCTGCCGGTGCAGGCGCTGGATCACGCCACCGGCTATCTGCTGGCGGCGGCGGTCTTGCGCGGCGTCCAGGCACGGCTGACGGAGCAGCGCGCGCTGCGTCTGCGCCTGTCGCTGGCGCGCAATGCACGCCTGCTGATCGAGGCGCCGCGTGCGCCGCAGCGGGCGCCGTGGCAGCCGATGCGGGCCGAGGATATCTCGCCGCTGGTGGAGCACACCGGCTGGGGACCGGGACGCAGGCTGCGCGCACCGCTTACGGTAGGCCAGGCGCAGCTGCGCTGGGACCGTCCCGCTGCAATGCTGGGCACCTCGCCGCCAAGCTGGGAATAAGCTGGCCATGGCGCGCCGCAGGGCAGCCGCAGCAGCGGCCGCGGTGTGCGGCGCGGCATATGCCCGCTGCTACATGCCGATGCGGTGATGTTCGCCCACGTTCTTCGGTGGCTGGCCGGTCAGCGCCGCCTTGGCCATCGCGAACAGCGTGACCATCTTGCTGCTGCCGGTATCCCAGTATTCGGCGGAATCGATGCTCACCTTCAGCAGGGCCAGGTGCGGGTCGTCCACGCCGTCCGGGAACCAGGCCTTGACCATCATGTTCCACAGCTCCTCGGCCTTGGCACGGTCGCGCAGCAGTTCCGCAAAGCCGGACACGGAAACGTACAGATGGTCGTCCACATCGGTAAAGCTGACGTTGACCAGAGGATTGTTCATCAGCTCGCGCGTGAACGGTTCCTCGTCCGAGACGAAGAACCACAGATTGCCTTCATCATCCAGCTGTTGCAGGGTAAGCGGGCGGCTGGTCAGCGAGCGCACGTCGTCGGCGGTGGTAAACATGCCGAACTTCACGTCCTTGACCTTCTCGCGCAGGTCGTTCAGCTCTTCGGGGGTAAAGGGGGTCATGGTGGTGTCCTTGATTGTCCAGTACAAGGCACCACCATACGGCGGCCCGCTTACGAATTCTGTGCGGGAGCGAACTTCCGGCCGACCTTTGGCGGATCGGACAGCTCGTACTGGTTCAGGAACGAGCTGTTGACCAGGTTGCAGCGCAGGATAAAGCTGTTCAGCGAGGGCAGGCCGCGGCCGCGCCGCTTCTGGTCGTATTCGCCGGTCAGGCGCTTGCCGTCCTCGTACATGATTTCGAAATCGCAGACGGGCGGGCCGTCGGCCGCCGCCAGCCAGGCGGCCAGCGTGCGGTTGGCTTCAAAGAACCCGGACAGGACTGCCTGGGAGCCTCGTTTCGGATGACGCAGGATGATCCGCGTAATACCGATTTTTTCTTCTTCAAAGAGCATCATGATCACACCATTAACGTAGTGATTTCGGTTTTCACGGAACTCATCAGCTTTTGCACCGGGCACCGTGCGGCGGCATCCATCAATTCGCTGCGCTGTTCGAGCGACAGGTCGCCGGAGACTTCGATCGAAGCAATCAGGTGGTACAGGCCTTCGCGCTCATGGCCGGCGTCGCGGGCGACGTGCACCTTGATGTCTTCCACCGGTATGCCGTTGCGGCGTGCATACCAGACCATGGTCAGCGCCTTGCATGCGCCGAGGGCGGCGTCGTACAGGTCATGCGGCGATGGACCGGCGTCCAGGCCGCCAATGGATGCCCCAGCGTCGCTCGGCACCAGATGGTTGCGGATGTGGACGATATGCCGCATGGGCTGCGTCAGATCTCGCGTAACGGTGATGGTCATGATAGTCCTCGACTTTGCAGCGGCGCGGCCTGCGCGCCGCCGCTCTGCTGGCGGTTAGCGGGTGCCGGCCTGTTTCAGGTAGTCGGCAATGTGCGACTGGCCCAGGCGCGCGTCACCGACCGGCACCAGGGTGGTGTCTTCCAGTTCCGCGCCGAAGTACAGGGCGCCCTTGTCTGCCACCACGGGGCGCTTGTCGCCGGTGGCGGTCAGGTACTGCTGCACCAGCTCGGACAGGCGGATGCGGTCCGGGCCGGCGATTTCCACCACGCCGTTGACCGGCTTGCCGGTCACGATGTCGGCCATGGCGGCGGCCACGTCGGTCGAGGAGATCGGCTGCACATAAGCAGGTGACAGGTGCACGCCGTCGTCCTTGGCAGCGGAAGCCGTGATACCGCCCAGGAATTCGAAGAACTGGGTCGAGTGCACGATGGTGTAGGGAATGCCGGATTCGCGGATCAGTTTTTCCTGTGCGATCTTGCCGCGGAAGTAGCCGCTGGCGGACAGCTTGTCGGTGCCGACCACCGACAGCGCGATGTGGTGCTTCACGTGGGCATTGGCCTCCGCCCGCAGCAGGTTCATGCCGGAGGTGGTGAAGAAGTCCAGGACGGCCTTGTCTTCGAAGGATGGCGAGTTGGCCACGTCAACCACCACGTCGGTGTCTTCCATCACTTCGGCCAGGCCTTCGCCGGTGATCGTGTTCACGCCGGTGTTGGGCGATGCGGCGATGGCCATGTGGCCGCGCTCTTTCAACAGGTTAACCAGTTTGCTGCCGATCAGGCCAGTGCCGCCGATGACTACGATTTTCATGATGTTCTCCTCTTTGGTGGACGGGTGTGTCATGTAAAGGAGTGTAGGAGGGCGGTCGGCAAGCCGGAAGGCCTGTGCCGGGCTGCACACTGGTGACTGTGAAGCACCAATCGCGCAAATGCGCACTATGCCGGGACGAACGAGAGCACCGGACGCGCAGGCGCCGGTGCCGTCAGCTCGTTATTGCAGGGCTCAGGCCCTGAGGGGAATGGGTAGGGAAGGGGCGTAATCCGCAGGACAGTGCAGATTCAGTTCGCGCACACGCAGCGTCATGAAGTCGATGAAGGCGCGGATCCGGGTCGGCAGCTGGCGGCGGCTGAGATAGCAGATATAGTGGCCGCGGTCCTCGGGAATGAATTGCACCAGGCAGCCTTTCAGGCGGCCGGCGCGCAGGTGGTCGCAGATCTGGTAGCCCGCCATCTGCGCGATGCCGTCGCCGCTGAGCACGGCCTGCAGTACCAGGTCGGCATCGTTGAAGCTCTGCACGCCCTTGGGCAGGTATTTCTCCAGCTGGCCATCGACCTTGAATTCCCATTCGAAGATGCGGCCGGAGGACAGGCGGAAATTGATGCAGCGGTGGGCGTTCAGTTCTTCCAGCGTTTGCGGATAACCGTATTTGCGGATGTATTCAGGCGAGGCGCAGACCAGCATCTGCATCGGGATCAGCTGCTTGGCGATGACCTGGCTGTGGTCCATGCGGCCGTTGCGGAAGGCCACATCGACACGGCTGGCCGTGAAGTCGGTCGGCGAGTCGTCCAGCAGCAGATCGACGGTGATCTCCGGGAACTGTTCCTGGAATTCGCGCAGCAGCGGCGCCACGATCTTGCGCCCGAAACCCACGGCGGACGAGATGCGCAGGTGGCCGCGCGGCACGCCGCAGCGCAGCTCGCGCAATTCCTCCACCGATTGCACGATGCGTTCCACGCCGGGACGGCAGCTCTCATAGAACAGCTCGCCCTCCGGCGTCAGCGACGTGCTGCGCGTGGTGCGCTGGAACAGGCGGGTATCGAGCTGGGTTTCCAGCTTCTGCACGCTGCGGCTGACGGCCGAGCGGCCCACGCCGAGGCGGTCCGCCGCCTTGGCGAAGCTGCCTTCATGCACCACGGCGATGAACGCGACTACCCCTGCATAGGTAGTCGCGAAACTCGACGCGAGTGAATCGTTTCCACTGCAAGGCGGGTTTTGCGTTCCAGTGCCTGACATTTGCTAGCCCTCATTATTCGCTCGGCCGGTGCGAAGTTTGAGCACCGGTTGTTTATTTTTATATAGCGAATATTAGGAAACAATATTCCGATAGGACTGACAAATAACCCGGAAAAAAAGCCAATGATTCAACTATTGAATCGACTGGCTTTCACATGATGATATCACTCGCGGTTGCCGATGGAGAGGCCACATCGCGCTCGCCCAGCATCTTGCGCAGCTCCGCTTCCAGCAGGCGGAAGACATGGGTGATGGGCACGTCGTTGGCGCCGCCCTCGAAGGGGTTCTCGGTGCTTTCGCCCACCTGGTCGAGCGACACGTACATCCAGGCGATCAGCACGCTGAACGGGACCGCCAGCCAGGCCGTCGGCCCGCCATGGCTGAGCTGGCCGAACACTTCCACCGTGCCGAAGGGCAGCAGCACGGCAAAGGTCCAGACGAAAATGGCATCGACGATGGCGTACTGGCGCGGGTAGGGAAAGTTCTTGATGCGCTCGGCACGGCTGTGCTGGTCCAGCAGTTCCTTCAAGGTCTTCTGCATTTCAGTGTAGTGAAGCACTGGAATTTTCTCCGCGGAATATAGTTCGCGGATTGCGCTGCTCTGCGCCGACGCCAGGGCGATGACCGTGTTGCCGCTGCCGAGCAGGGGCGGCAGCTGTTCCGGCGGCAGGTAGGCCCGCAGCGCGTCCGCCAGCGGGATCTCGTGTTCCGGCACCGTGTACAGCTTGTGGCGGTATTCGAAGTTGTGGCGGTGGGTGGCCGCTTCCCACACGCGCTCGGTGCGCAGCTGGTAGCGCAACGCGGTCAGCCAGGCCAGATGGCGGTAAACCAGGGATCTGGAGATGTCCAGGTTGAGCGGGAAGTCGCGTGCGATCAGGCCCCAGTAGCGGCTGATGCAAGCAATGCTGGACAGGATCTGCTGCGCTTCCAGCGTGCGGTTATACGTCTGCACGTTCTTGAAGCCGACAATGAAGGAGGCCGCCGTGCCGAGCAGGGCCAGCACCGGCCAGGGCAGGGAAATCCAGCGGCAGCCGGACTGGTAGCCGGTTACGACCAGCAGCGAAATGGCGGCCAGGATATAGGTCTTATATCTCGTCCAGTAGATGAAGGAAGAGACGCCATAGGATCGTCCAACGTGCATAGTGAAAACTGGTCAAAAAGTAAAACCGCACTATGCCACGCAGCTTTTTTGCCGATTGGTGCTTTCCGGGCATCAGTGTAACGCCCGGCAAATGCCTTCCGCTGTCCGGATGTCCTTTCTACACTTCCCCTCACTGCGATACACGCAACCGGCCACAGCCGAACTGTGGAGACATATCAAAACGATTGGAGTCCATCATGACACAGCGAATCAACTACGCGGAGCAATCCCCAACCCTGTTCAAGAAATTCATCGAAATGGGCGGCGCAGTCAAGGACTGCTCGATCGAAGCGTCGATCCAGCACCTGGTGGAAGTGCGCGTTTCGCAGATGAACGGCTGCACCTTCTGCCTCGACCTGCACATCAAGTATTCGCGCATCGACGGCGAACGCGAACTGCGCCTGCACCACCTGGCTGCATGGCGCGACTCCACCCTGTTCATCCCGCGCGAGCGTGCTTCGCTGGCATGGGCTGAAGCGCTGACCAACCTCGGCGCGCACGGCGTGCCGCAGGAAGTATACGAGCGCGTGCGTACCCAGCTGTCCGAAAAAGAGATCACCGACCTGACGTATGTGGTTATGATGATCAATGCGTGGAATCGCATCAACGTGGCCTTCACGAGCGTTCCAGGCGCCTTCGACAAGATGCTGGGTCTGGATAAGGCCAACCTGTCCTGAGCGGCAGGCGCTTTATCCCTTGAAGAACGGCGCTGCACCCTGCAGCGCCGTAATGCTATCTACGATGGAGATTAAAAAATGTTCAGTCCAAGCAAAATCCTCGCCTCTGCCTTCCTCGCCGTGTCCATGCTTATCAGCCCGTTCGTGCTGGCAGCAGACGCCCCCCACGCCGACGTTAAAACGCTGAGCAACAAGGCCCTGCCTGACTATCCGGGCAAGGAAGCCACCATGATCCTGGTGACTTATCCGCCAGGCGCGGTCGATCCGGTCCACCGCCATGATGCACACGCATTCCTGTACGTGCTGGAAGGCGAAATCGTTATGGGCGTGAAAGGCGGCAAGGAAGTCCACCTGAAACCGGGCGACACCTTCTACGAAGCGCCGGGCGACCTGCACACCGTTGGCCACAACGCCAGCAAGACCAAGCCGGCCAAGTTCACCGTGCTGCTGCTGAAGGACATTGGCAAGCCAATCCTGACGCCGACCGACAAGTAAGCTGCATCAGCTGAAAAAAAGGTTCATCGCGGATTAGCGGGATACGCTTTACCGCGCGGCGCTTGCCTCGGCGTCCTTTTCCGCGACCCTTCTTCTGACCGCTGCCAGGCATGGTAGCCTGTGCCGGAAAGTCAACTGGCGCACATCATGGCCTTTGACCAGGCTCGCTTCGCTGCATCGTGGGTTGATGGCGAAGCAGGCCACCGGCGTCTTGGCTTTGTGCCTGGCGGCTGGCTGTGCGCCGGCCTGCAGACTGCTGCCTGCGCTCTTGCGGCGCGCGCTGAGCCGGTGTGCCGTCAAGCAGACGCGCTATGGCCATCTTGCGTGCTGAGCGGCAAACGCCGGCCAGCAACCATTCCTCGCTGCCAGGCAGGCGAAGCCAGACTGCTTTCCACGCATTGCGGTTGCCGCTGCCGCGCAGGTTGGCAAACTGCGACGGCGACATCACCTGTTCACCGCACTTAATCGTATCGCCCTCGACCTGGGCGAAATAATTCTGACCGCCGAAGCTGGCGCGCAGCCTGGTTCCGTGCGGAAGGAAGACCTGCTTCCATTGGTATCCCGCTTCGGAGGCAGGCGTTGCCTGTGCCGGGGCGGCCGGCGCAGGGTGCATATAGTTGTGGATGGCCTCGCAGATGAAGGGTTCGAGCGCCAAAGTGTCGGACCAGAAATGCCCGGTTAATTTGCCCAGGTCCTCCAGCACACCGGAGGGTACACGGATGGGATAGTAGAGAGTTCGCATGATGGGGTCTCTAAAATGGATTTTTTCCAAACGCTGCTATCGCTACCTAAGACTTACTAAACGGCGCAGCGCTTACTAAAAGTGCCGCTACGAACAACGCATACTAGAAATTCTCGCGGCTACTATTTCCTGGATGGCGCGAGTGCGTTTTAGTTCGCTGAATCGTGTCGAATCCGGCGAAATAGTTTTAGTAAGCGTGAGGTAGCAGCGCTGAGCAGGTTTTAGTAAAAATGGAAGATACAGAACCCATCATCGCGACAGCGATCCGCTCCCCCAGGAGTTACTGCCGGCGAGCTGGCTTAACCAGGCTGAGCACGGGTTTCGCGGAATTTCGCGATGAACCTAAAAAAAAGCCCCGGGGTTTTGGTCCCGGGGCTTTTTTGCATCTGCAGGTTTTGCGCGCCGCTTCAGTGCGGATGGAAGATCACCCGCTTCGGTACTTCCTTGAACCTCCCCATGGTGCTCCACCACGGCATCAGCAGGAAGAAGCTGAAGTAGTACAGCGTCGCCGCCTGCGCGATCATGGTGCCGGCCGGGCTGGGCGGCTGGGTGCCGAAGTAGCCCAGCGTGACGAAGGAAATGCCGAACACGGCGTAGATGTATTTGTGCCAGCCCGGGCGGTAGCGGATGGACTTGACCGGCGAGTGATCCAGCCAGGGCAGGGTGGCCAGGATCACTACCGAGGAACCGAACAGCACCACGCCCCAGAACTTCGCGTCCAGCACCTGCGGCAGCATGCCGACGATGACCAGCAGCGCGATCACGGCCAGCACCACCTTGGTCATGAACTTCAGGCGCGATTTGAGCCAGACGAAGACCATGTAGCCGGCAATGGCTGCCTGCATCACGTACAGGAAGTCGGACGTGGTGGCGCGCAGCACCGAATAGAAAGGCGTGAAGTACCAGGTCGGCGCGATGTGCGGCGGTGTCTTCAGCGAGTCGGCCGGAATGAAGTTGTTATATTCGAGGAAGTAGCCGCCCATCTCCGGTGCGAAGAACACCACGCCGAAGTAGATCACCAGGAACACCGCCACACCGAGCATATCGTGCGTGGTGTAGTAAGGATGCGAAGGAATGGAATCGAGCGGATTGCCGTTCGCGTCCAGGTTCTCCTTGACCTCGATGCCGTCCGGATTGTTGGAGCCGATTTCGTGCAGTGCGATCAGATGCGAGGTGACCATGCCCACCAGTACCAACGGAATGGCAATCACGTGGAAGGCGAAGAAGCGGTTCAGCGTTGCGTCCGACACCACGTAGTCGCCACGGATCCACAGCGACAGGTCCGGGCCGATCACCGGGATGGAGCCGAACAGGTTGACGATCACCTGAGCGCCCCAGTAGGACATCTGGCCCCATGGCAGCAGGTAGCCGAAGAAGGCTTCCGCCATCAGGCACAGGAAATTACAGAAGCCGAAGATCCATACCAGCTCGCGCGGCTTGCGGTAGGAGCCGTACAGGAAGGCGCGCGTCATGTGCAGGTAGATCACGATGAAGAAGGCCGAGGCGCCGGTCGAGTGCATATAGCGCACCAGCCAGCCGAAGGGCACTTCGCGCATGATGTATTCGACCGAGGCGAAGGCATTGTTTGCATCGGGCTTGTAGTGCATGACGAGGAAGATGCCCGTCACGATCTGCATCACCAGGATCAGCAATGCGATGGACCCGAAGAAGTACCAGAAATTGAAGTTCTTCGGTGCGTAGTATTTGTTCCACTGATCGTCCCACAGCTTGGTGAGCGGGAAGCGATCGTCGATCCATCCCAGCGCCTTGCGCGGCAGGGGCGTGTCGTCCGGGAATTTGGTCTCTTTGAATGCCATGGTTAGTCCTCTCCAATCTTATTAAAAGCTTATCGGAGCACGCCCTTGGGCGGTAGAACTGTTGCACGGACCATGATGTATCCGTGAACGCACCAATGGCGCAGGGTTCCGGCAAATGCGGCGCATGGTCCGCATTCGTTCGCTGATTATAGGCTTCTGCCCCAAGGCTGTCCGGAGACGGCCAGGAGCATCACTTCTGCATCAGGAAGGGCAGGTTGCCCACCATGGCGGGGAAGCCGCCTGCCGATGCCGCCGGCTTGCGGTTCCAGAAGCCGGCCAGGATCAGCAGGCCGCAGCCCCATTCCGGCCCGCCCTGGAACCAGCTGGCGGTATCGTTGATGCGGTTGAAGACATCGGTGAATACCGCCACGGCGACGGCCAGGCTGATCTCCACGATCTGCTTCATCGCTTCGCGGCTCAGGCCCGTCATCTTGCCCAGCACGCCGTCCACAGCAGCATGGCTTTCAAGGCGGCCGGGCTGTGAGCTTGATAATGGAGAAATTACTCCATATCATGCTAGTTCATCTCACCGAGGAAATGCATGTCCGACTGGCTCAGCCAACTGCTTGAACTTACGCCGGCCGGCGGCAGGCTGGAGGTGCGCTGCCTGTATGGCGCGCCGTGGCGTGTGGTGTACGAGGATTCCGCAGCCGGCGAGATCCCCTATCACGTGGTGGTGGCCGGGAGAGCCGTGGTGGAAGACCCGGCAGGCGGGCCGCCGGAAGTGCTGCACGCGGGCGACGTGGTGCTGATGCCGCATGGTTCGGCCCACCGCCTGCACGACGGCAGCGGACGCAGGCCTGCCGCCGTGCACTACCGCGCATCGCCCAACCTGACCGTCAGCGAGAATGTGGGCGGCGGCGAACGGCTGGACATGCTGTGCGGGCGTTTTATCCTGCCCGCCCATGCAGACCGCCTGATGCGCGCCTACCTGCCGGCACGGCTGATTGTGCGCGGCGGAGCAAATGCGGCGCAGCTGGCGGGCCTGGTGGCGCTGATGCGGCAGGAATCGTCGGCTGGCGCATTGGGCGGCGACGCGATGCTGAAGGCTTTGTCGGCTGCGCTGTTTGCGCTGGTACTGCGGCTGGCAAGCGAGGCGCAGGATGCACCGGTGGGATTGATGGCGCTGGCGGGTGCGCCGCGTCTGGCGCCGGCGATGGCGGCGATGATTGCCGCGCCGGCACAGGAATGGACGCTGCCGCGCCTTGCTGCGCTGTGCAATATGTCGCGCGCCACGATGGCGCGCCAGTTCCAGGAGAAGCTGGGACGTTCGGCCAGCAGCCTGCTGGCGGATATCCGCATGACGCTGGCGGCAAGCGAGTTGCGCAAGCCGGGCGGATCGACGGAGCGGGTGGCCGAGATGGCCGGCTATCAGTCGGTGGCGGCGTTCAAGCGGGTGTTCAAGCAGCACACCGGCCATACGCCTGCTGCGTGGCGCCGGATTTCAGGGCCGGCGCCAGCTTGATGCGGCAACTCAGGCCTTCGGCGTCCTGGTCCGCTTGTGGGCGGTGGTTTTGTGGGCTTTGTGGCCGGTTTTTTTCACGCTGTGCTTGGTGGCGGTAGCGTGATGGGCGGTGTGTTTGGTATTGTGTGCGGCCGTTTTGGCGAAGGCAGGAACGGACAGGGCCAGCGCGATGGCGGCGACGACGAGGTGTTTCATAGGGACTCCCAGTGGATGCGGCATAAGCGTGCCGTTTCGCCCGTCCATTATATAGTTTTGGGTAGATATGATCAGGGAAAAACACACACGTTTACCGCCCACGCGGCAGGATTCCGAGTCCGCTGCGGCCGATGATGCCGCCGCGCGCGCGGCGGCAAAAGCGCACCGCGATGCACAGGCGCGCGGCGTGTCGTCGGTGCCGGAAATGCGCGAGGCGATCAAGCGTGCGGCGCGCCTGCTGCCGCCACTGGCCGGGGTGCCGCGCGTCGGCGCGCTGGATGCGGCGGCGTTCCGGCGCCGTGCTGCGCAGGGGCAGCCCTTCCTGGTGACGGGACTGGTGGGGCGCTGGCCGCTGTGCGCGCTGCCGCCGTCGATCCTGCGCGAACGTTTCGGCGCCTTGCCGGTGCGGGCGCGGGTCGGCGATTACATCAATACTGCGTTTGCGGTGGACCGCGAGATGGCCGACATGACCATGCGCGACTACCTGGACCTGGCCGCTGCGGCCACCGGGCTGCCGCCGTACGTGGGCAACCTGGAGCTGCGCGAACTGAACGGCATGTGCCACTGGCCGGCGTATTTCGACAAAATGGGACCGCCGCGCTTCTGGCTGGGACCGGGCGGCACCGTCACACCGCTGCACTGCGACTACGACGACAACATCTTCGCCCAGATCTGGGGCACCAAGCGCATTACCCTGGCGCCGCCGCACCACGACGAGTTCCTCTACACCTGGGAAGCCAATCCACTGCTGTTCGGCTCCCCCTTCAATCCGGAAGCGCCCGACTTCGCACGCTACCCGCTGGCGCGCCAGGCCGCCACGGTGGAGGTGATCGTGCAGCCGGGCGACATGCTGTACGTGCCGGCCGGCTGGTACCACCAGGTCAGCGCCCTGGACTTCTCGCTGTCCTCCAACCGCTGGGCGCGCGGCCTGCCGTTTTCCTTGCGCTAGGCAGGCGGCGGCCAGGATGTGGCGGGACTGGTAACATGGACGGAGAAAACAGGAGGGCATTATGGCGTTACAACATGCATCGTCGGCACAGGTGATCAATATTCAGGCGGCCGCAGGCGAGAACCTGGCGCAGTTCGCGTCGATCGCGCTGGCCAAGACGGACCAGATGGAGCTGATCCGCATGGTGCTGCCGGCCGGGCGCGAGCTGCCGGAACACAGCGTGAAGGGCGAGATCACCCTGCAATGCCTGCAGGGCGAAGTGGCGTTCGATGCGCATGGCCGCAGCGCCGTCGTGCGCGCCGGCGAAATGCTCTACCTGCAGGGCGGCGCGCCGCACGCGCTGCGCGCCAATCAGGATTCGCTGCTGCTGCTGACTATCTTGCTGCCGGATTGAGCGGCAGGCGGAAGGTGAAGCGCACGCCGGCGCCGGCCGCGCTGTCGAGCCGCACGGTGCCGTGCAGGATGGCCTGCACCACGTTCAGCACGATAGCCAGCCCCAGGCCCTGCGCGCCCAGTCCGACGCGGGTGGAGTAGAAGGGATCGAACACGCGCGGCTGCACTTCCTGCGCGATGCCGCAGCCATTGTCGGCATACACCAGCTGCACGAAATTTCCGTCCAGTTCGGCGGACACGGTCACGCGCCGTTCCTCGCGGCCGGTGAAGGCATGGGTCAGTGAATTGTCGATCAGCTTGGCCAGCACCTGCTCGATGTGGCCGGGGTAGCTGTCCATGGTCAGTCCCGGCTGGATCTGGCAGGCCAGGTCCACATTGCCGCGCTTGAGCATGGGGCTCATGGCGGTGGCGATATTGCGCACCGTTTCTTCCAGCTTGAACAGGCGCCGTTCCTGCGCATCCTGATCGACGGCGATCTGCTTGAAGCTGGCAATCAGGTCGCCCGCGCGTCCGCTGTTGCGCTCGATCATCTGGCTGGCCGCGCGGCCTTCTTCCAGCAGGCGCTGCAGGCCGCCCAGGGTCAGCTTCTTGGCCTCGGCCTGCGCCGCAATGGCGCCCAGGCTGTCGTACAGCGTGGACGCGCTCAGCATGATATTGCCCAGCGGGGTATTCAGTTCGTGCGCGATGCCCGTCACCAGGCGGCCCACGGTCGCCATCTTCTCGGCCACGATAATCTGCTGCATCATGGCCGCATCTTCCGCTTCGCGGATGCGCGCCATGTACAGCTGGCGCAAGTCCTGCTCGATCACGTTGCGGAACTGCTCCATTAGCTGGGAATGGGTTTCGTTGTAGCCGTTTTCCTGCGCATCCAGCACGCACATGGTGCCGAACAGCTGGGCATCCGGCCAGCGCAGCGGAAAGCCCATATAGGAAATCATGCCCAGCGCGGCATTCGGATTGCGCTCCTGCCAGCGTGCGTCGCTCGTGGCGTCGGGGATGATCAGGTGCTGGCCGGACGCCATCACCGTTTCGCAGTAATAGCCGCAATTGTTCGGCGCCAGTGCGTCGGGCGGATAGGGATTGCCGGGGGAGCGGCTGGCGACCAGCACGCGCATGGCTTCCGGCTCGGCCTTCATGATGAGGGCCGCCGGTACATTGATGATGCGGGCAACCAGATCGAGGATGTCCTGCCATTTGGCCATCATGGCCGGCTCGACGGACAGTTCCTCGTGGTTGATATCTCGGGTATTCATCGTCCGCTTTCTCGGGAAGCGCTGAAGACCCATTATAGATCAGCCGCCGCTGCTCGACTCTCCGCGCGGGTCCCTGGCCAGCAGGCGTTGTACCAGTTCGGCCGGCTTGTCGCCGTCGAACAGCACGCCGGCCACGGCGTTCGTGATCGGCATCTCCACGCCCAGCTTGCGCGACAGTTCGCGCACCGCCTTGGCACAGGGCACGCCTTCGGCCACATGGCCCAGTTCGCTGACCACCGTGTCCAGCGATTTGCCCTGCGCCAGGCCGAGGCCCACGCGCCGGTTGCGCGACAGGTCGCCGGTGCAGGTCAGGATCAGGTCGCCCATGCCGGTCAGGCCCATGAAGGTTTCCACCGAGCCGCCCAGCGCCGTGCCGAGACGGGTGATTTCCGCCAGGCCGCGCGTGATCAGCGCGGCGCGTGCGTTCAGGCCCAGGCCCATGCCGTCGGCAATGCCGGTGGCGATCGCCAGCACGTTCTTGACCGCGCCGCCCACTTCCACGCCGACCAGGTCTTCGCTCAGATACACGCGCATGGTGCCGCCATGCACCGTCTGCAGCACGCAGTCGCGCAGCGCGGCCGAGGAGGAGGCAATGGTCAGGGCGCACGGCAGGCCTTTCGCCACTTCCTGTGCAAACGAGGGGCCGGACAGGGCGCCGGCAGGCACCGCGTCGCCCAGGATTTCGCGCACGATCTGGTGCGGCAGCAGGCCCGTTTCGTACTCGAAGCCCTTGCACAGCCAGACGATGTTCGGGATCTTGCGGCCCTTCAGCGCGTGCAGCAGCGGGCGCAGGCCGGCTACCGGGCTGGCCGCGATCAGCAGGCCGTCCGTGCCGGCGTGGGCCACGGCGGCCTCGAAATCGGCGCTGACCGCCAGGCTGGCGGGGAAGGGATAGCCCTTCAGATAATGCGTGTTCTCGCGGGCGGCGGCCATGTCGGCCAGCGCGCCGGCGTTGCGGCCCCACAGCAGCACGTCGTGGCGGGCGGCGACGGCAATGGCGACCGCCGTGCCCCAGGCGCCGGCGCCCAGCACGCTGACCTTGCGCGGCGTGGCCGCGTTCTTATGATTGTTCGGCATTGCTTCAGAGGCCCCAGATATCGGTATTGCGCACGTAGCCGTTCGAGCCGTCGCGGTGGCGCACCTTGGTCCAGCCATTGCCGGCCGGCTCCACCAGCTCCAGCAGCACGCCCTTGTCGGCGGTGAAGGCGATGGAGGAGGTGTCGTCGGCGGCGCTGCGCACCCGGGTGTTGGCCATGCGCACGATCACGTTGCGCTGCTTGGTGCTCAGGCTTTTCGCTTCGGTCCAGGCCAGGCCGCCTTCCATATCGCGCACCTTGACCCATTCGCCATAGGTGAGCACGACTTCCAGCGGCGTGCCGCGCGGAACGATGTACTGCTTGCCTGCCTTGGTGGAGGGGGCGTCGTACAGGATGGCCGGGGCCGCACCGACCGTCCGAAAGTCCAGTGCCGATGCGGCGGCGCATGCCAGCAGGGAGAAGGCAAAAGCTATCGAACGGGAAATTTTCATTGCAAAAGGCATGTCTATAAATGCACAAAGGCCGCTAAGGGCCTTTGTGAACAGGGAGCCGCTCGGACTCCCATGGTACAACAGAAATATTACTGCACAGTTGGCGTGCCTTCAACGGCGCTGCCCTCGGCGCCTTGCTGCTGGGCCAGGGCTTGCAGGCGCTGCTGGTAGAACACTTCGAAGTTGATCTCGGCCAGGTGCACTGGCGGGAAGCCGGCACGGGTGATCACGTCGGCGATGTTCGAACGCAGGTATGGGTAAACGATGTTAGGGCAGCCGATGCCCAGCAGCGGATCCAGCTGTTCGGCAGGGATATTGCGCGCTTCGAAGATGCCAGCCTGCTTGCCTTCAACCAGGAAAGCCACTTTGTCGCCGACCTTGGCGGTCACGGTGATGGTCACGGTGGATTCGAAGATGCCTTCGGACAGCGGCTCGGCGCCGACATCCAGGGCGACTTCGATGGTCGGCTGGGTCTGGTCCAGGAAGATGCCTGGGGAATTCGGTTGTTCCAGCGACAGGTCTTTCAGGTAGACGCGTTGGATTTGGAATACGGGTTGCAGGGTTTCGTCAGACATGGATCGCTTTCGTTTTCGTAATAGTCTCTAGTAATGCTTAACCAGGGCTGAGGCACAGCCCAAATCAAACGCGAGGGTGATTGTAGCAAAACTGTTTTATTTGCAAACCGTTTTACGGCCCTCCGTTGTATTTGGAGGCGATTAACCTTTTAACAAGGGGTCAAGGCCGCCGGCCTGGTCCAGAGCGTACAGATCGTCGAAGCCGCCGACGTGGGTTTCGCCGATGTAAATCTGCGGCACGGTGCGGCGGCCGGTCTTTTCCATCATCAGCTGGCGCTGGGCCGGGTCCAGGTCCACGCGGATCTTGTTGATGTTGGCGACGCCCTTGCTTTCAAGCAGGCGCTCGGCACGGACGCAATACGGGCACACCAGGGTGCTGTACATGGTAACGGTGGCTGTCATGGCATATTCCTTTGCTAATTATTTCTTGATTGGCAAGCTGGCCGCCTGCCAAGCCGCGACGCCGCCATCCAGTACGACGACGTCGGTGAAACCAGCCTTTTCCAGAATTTTCGCGGCGCCAAAGGCGCGCGTACCCTTTTGGCACACCACAATGACGGTCTTGTTTTTGGATTTTTCCAGCTCGCCGGCGCGTTTTGCCAGCTCGGCTGCCGGGATGTTGACCGCATCCGGCAGCCGGCCGCCGGCGAATTCTTCGGCGCTGCGTACATCGACAATGGTGGTTTTACCGCGGTTTATCAACAGCGTGGCCTGGGCTGGCGTCGCTTTTTTCCCGCGCTGGGTCAGGGACGGCCACAGCAGGGCGCCGCCGGAGACGAGAACGATGCCGATAAGAAAGATATGGTCGAGAATGAATTTCACGGGGTTCCAATGGTTGAACTTAATCCGCGCATTATAAAATAGATGCTTGTGCGCTGTTCCGGCGGCGGTATTCCACCCATTTCCAACCTTAAAGATATTGCTCTATGTACAAAATCGTTTTCATGCGTCATGGCGAATCCACCTGGAATCTTGAAAATCGCTTCACCGGCTGGACCGATGTCGATCTGACCGAGAAGGGCGTGGGCGAAGCGAAGATTGCCGGACAGGTGCTGAAGGAAGCCGGCATCACCTTCGACCTGTGCTACACCTCGGTGCTCAAGCGCGCCATCCGCACCCTGTGGCTGACGCTGGATGAAATGGACCTGATGTACCTGCCCGTCAAGCACGACTGGCGCCTCAACGAACGCCACTACGGCGCGCTGCAGGGCCTGGACAAGGGCGAGACTGCCGCCAAGTTCGGCGACCAGCAGGTGCTGGTATGGCGCCGCAGCTACGATACGCCGCCGCCGGCGCTGGAAGCCGGCGACGACCGTTCCTCCTTCAACGACCCGCGCTACGCCGGCCTGCCGAAGGATTCCATCCCGCTCACCGAATGCCTGAAAGACACCGTGGCGCGCGTGATGCCGGCCTGGGAGCAGGAAATCGCGCCCGCCATCAAGGCCGGCAAGAAGATCCTCATCTCGGCCCACGGCAACAGCCTGCGCGCCCTGATCAAGATGCTGGACGGTATCAGCGACGAAGACATCGTCGGCCTGAACATCCCGAACGGCCAGCCGCTGGTGTACGAACTGGACGCCAACCTGAAGCCGATCAGGCACTACTACCTGGGCGACGCCGAAGCCATCGCAGCCGCGCAGGCCGCGGTGGCAAATCAGGGCAAGGCCAAGTAAGTCTCAATGGCAGTGACTCCGATCCGGCGCGCCGGTGCTGTCGCCTGTTCCCTGGCGCTGGCGCTGGTGCTGGCCGTGGGGCCGTCGCACGCGGCCCCCAAGCAGACCGAACGCAGCAAGCAGAAGGCCGCCGCCGAGGCGGAGCGCAGCGCTTTGCAGAAAAAGCTGGTGGACCTGAAGCGCGATATCGGCAAGACCGAAAGCGCGCGCGAGGACGCGGCCGATACGCTGGCCGAGTCGGAGGAGGCCATCTCCAACGCCAACCGCACTCTGCGCGACCTGGCCGAGGAACAATCGCAGACGAACACCCGCCTGACCCAGCTGGCGGCCGAACAGCTGCGCCTGGCCGCCACCGTGGCGGCGCAGAAGCAGCAGCTGGCCAAGCTGCTGCGCGAGCAATACGTGGCGGGCAACGAAGACCGCATCAAGCTGCTGCTGTCGGGCGACAATCCCAACCGCATCAACCGCGAGCTGCAACTGATGGCCTATGTGTCGCAGGCCCAGGCGAAGCTGCTGGAATCGCTGCGCGCCAACCTCAAGGCGGTCGAGGAAAACCAGGCCGAGACGCAGAACGCCAAGGATGAACTGGACGAAATCGCCCAGGAAGAACGCCAGCAGAAGACGGTGCTGGAGCAGGAAAAGACACGCCGCGCCGCCATGCTGGCCAATCTGTCGAAGAAGCTGACCGCGCAGCGCAAGGAAGTGGGCAAGGTGGAGCAGGACGAGCAGCGCCTGGGCGGCCTGGTGGAGCGCCTGAACAAGCTGATTGAAGAACAGGCGCGCGCCGCTGCAGCGGAAAAGGCGCGCCAGGAAAAACTGGCGGCCGAACGCGCCGCCAGGGCCAAGGCCGCCGCCGAAGCGCGCGCCCTGGCCAGGGCCAAGGCGCAGGCCGAGCGCGAACGCATCGCGCAGGAGAACCGCGCCAAGGGCATCAGGACGCCGCCGCCGAAAGCGGCGCCGGAGCCGGTGGAGCAGCCCGAAACGCGCGTGGCGGAGCAGCCGCCCGAGCGCGACGAAAAGGCGCCGCGTCCATCCGACGTGGCGCTGGCGCCAGCCGCGCCGGACGGCGCCTTCGCCAGCCTGAAAGGCCAGATGCGCGCTCCCGTGCAAGGCAAGGTGGCGGCCAGGTTCGGCACCAGGCGCGGCGAAGGCGTGAGCTGGAAGGGCATGTTCATCCAGGCGCCGGAAGGCGCGGAAGTGCGCTCGGTGGCCGGCGGACGCGTGGTATTTGCGCGCTGGCTGCGCGGCTTCGGCAACCTGATCATCGTCGATCACGGCGGCCAGTACTGGAGCATCTACGGTTTCAACGAGTCGCTGCTGAAACGCGAAGGCGATGCGGTGAAGGCCGGCGACGCCATTGCGGCGGCCGGAAATACCGGTGGTAACGAAGAATCGGGTTTATACTTTGAATTGCGACACCAGGGCAAGGCCTTCGATCCTGCCGGGTGGGTAAAGTTCTAGCGTTGTGAAATCAGTGAAGGCGTCATGGGCAATAAGTTCAAGAGTTTCGGCCTGATTGGCCTCGGGATGGTGGCCGGCGTTGCCGCTTCCATGCAGTTTTCCGCCGTGGCGCAAAAAGCCGGCTCGCCATTGCCCCTGGAGGAGCTGCGCCAGCTCTCCGAAGTCTTCGGCCTGATCAAATCCGATTACGTGGAGCAGGTGGACGACAAGAAGCTGGTGCAGGACGCGATTGCCGGCATGGTCGCTTCCCTCGATCCGCACTCCGTCTATCTGGACAAGAAAGCCTTCAAGGAGATGCGCGAAACGGTGGCCGGCAAGTTCGTCGGCATCGGCATCGAGGTCGGCATGGAAGACGGCTATGTGAAAGTCGTTTCGCCGATCGAGGACTCGCCCGCCTTCAAGGCCGGCATCAAGGCCGGCGACCTGATTACCCGCCTCGACAACACCCCGCTCAAGGGCCTGTCGCTGGACGAAGCGATCAAGAAGATGCGCGGCGATCCGAAGTCCAAGGTCACCCTGACCATCTCCCGCAAGAACGAAGACAAGCCGCTGCTGATCCCCATCGTGCGCGAGGAAATCCACGTGCAGAGCGTGAAGGCGAAGATGATCGAGCCGGGCTACGCCTGGCTGCGTATCTCGCAATTCCAGGAACCGACCGTGGACGATATGGCGAAAAAGCTGAACAAGCTGTACGCCGAGAATCCGGACATCAAGGGCATGGTGCTGGACCTGCGCAACGATCCGGGCGGCGTGGTGCCGGGCGCGATCGGCGTCTCGGCGGCCTTCCTGCCGAAGGATACGGCGGTGGTCTCCACCAACGGCCAGCTGATCGATTCGCAGCAGACTTTCTATGCCCGTCCCGAGTTCTATTCGGGCCGCCACGGCGGCGACCCGCTGGCCAAAATGCCGGCAGGGCTGAAGACCGTGCCGCTGGTGGTGCTGGTGAACGGCGGCTCCGCCTCCGCCTCCGAAATCGTGGCAGGCGCGCTGCAGGACTACAAGCGCGCCATCGTGATGGGCAGCCAGACCTTCGGCAAGGGCTCGGTGCAGACGCTGCGCCAGCTGACCGCCGATACCGCCGTCAAGCTGACCACCGCGCGCTACTACACGCCGAACGGCCGCAGCATCCAGGCCAAGGGCATCGTGCCGGACATCCTGGTCGATGAAACCGCCGAAGGCGATCCGCTGAATGCGCTGCGCCTGCGCGAAGCGGACCTGGACAAGCACCTCGCCAACGCCACCGCGCCGGAGCAGGCAAACGCCATGCGCCGCGACGAGATGGAAGAGGAGCAGCGCCTGATCGCGCTGGCGAAAAATCAGAAGCCGGTCGAATTCGGCAGTAAGGACGACTTCCAGCTGAACCAGGCGCTGAACCACTTCAAGGGCCTGCCGGTCAAACTGGCCAGGGCCGACACCGGCGCCCCTGCCGTGGCGGAGGTGAAGCCGGAACCGAAGCAGGAAGGCAAGCCGGTGCAGGCGCCGAAGCTGGAAGACAAAGCGGCGGCCAAGAAATAGACGATGGACGACAGCCAGCTGCTGCGCTATTCGCGCCACATCCTCCTCGATGAAATCGGCATCGAAGGCCAGCAGAAGATTCTGGACGCACGGGCGCTGGTGATCGGCGCCGGCGGCCTGGGCGCCCCGGCCGCGATGTACCTCGCCTCGGCCGGCATCGGCCAACTGACCATTGTCGATGACGACGATGTCGATCTGACCAATCTGCAGCGCCAGATCATCCACACCACAGACCGCGTCGGCCAGCCCAAGGCGGAATCGGCGCGCGCCACGCTGCAGGCCATCAATCCCGGGATTAACGTCACCGCCCTGGTGGAGCGCGTTGGCGAGGCGCGCCTGGCCGGGCTGGTGTCGCAGCACCACGTGGTGCTCGACTGCAGCGACAACTTCAAGACCCGCCATGCCGTCAACCGCGCCTGCGTGGCGCATAAGGTGCCGCTGGTGTCGGGCGCCGTGATCCGCTTTGACGGCCAGATCAGCGTATTCGATCCGCGCAGCGGCGAACTGCCCTGCTATTCCTGCCTGTTCCCGCAAGACCAGCCGTTCGAGGATGTGGCCTGTTCCACCATGGGCGTGTTCGCGCCGCTGGTTGGCGTGGTGGGCGCCATGCAGGCGGCCGAAGCGCTGAAGCTGGTGCTGGGCGTGGGCGAGCCGCTGGCGGGGCGCCTGCTGCTGCTGGATGGCCTGCGCATGGACTGGACCAGCATCAATATCGCCCGCAGCGACAGTTGCCCTGTCTGCACGGCTCACGCACCACACCACGAGGAGAAAGCATGAAGCGCCTGCCTGCTGCGGTTGCCCTGTCCGCCTTGTCGTTTGCCGCGGCCGTAGCGCACGCAGCGACGACCACGCGCTACGTGATCATCTCCGAGAACAACGGCAAGCAGACCGGCGAGCAGGTGGTCGAGCGGCAGGATGATGGCCTGGTCAAGGTACGCTTCATCTACAAGGACAACGGCCGCGGCCCCGAGCTGAACGAGGAATTCCGCCTCGCGCCGGACGGCACCATGACCAGCTACAGCGTGAAGGGCAACTCGACCTTCGGCGCCGTGGTCGATGAACGCTTCACGCGCACGGGCGACAAGGCCGAATGGAAATCCACCACGGAGCAGGGCAGCGCTAGCGTCAGCGGTCCGGCCATCTATGTGCCGCTGAACAGCAGCTACGAATTCAATTCCGCCGCCATTACCGCCCTGGCGGCGACGGCCGGCCACAGCCTGCCGATGCTGCCATCGGGCACGCTGACGCACCGCAAGCTGGATGAGGTGCAGGTCGCCGGCCCGAACGGCGCCACCCAGACCGTGCAGCTGATCGCGCAGACGGGACTGGGCCTGAGTCCGCAGTTCTACTGGACCACCCGCGGCGACAAGCCTTACCTGTTTGCGGTGGTGGTTCCCGGCACTTTCGTGGCAGCGCTGGATGGCTGGCAGGGCAACGGCAGGCTGCTGGCCGAGCACCAGAAGAAGGCGGAAAGCCAGATGCTGCAGGAGCTGGCCGCCAGGCTGCAGCATCCGCTGGAAGGCCTGACGGTGGTAAAGAATGCGCGCGTGTTCGACAGCGACAAGGCCAGCGTCGGCAAGCCGTCCGATATCTATGTGCTGCGCGGCCGCATTACGGCCGTGCTGCCGGCCGGCTCGCCAGTGCGCGGCGCAGTGAATGAAATCGATGCAGCCAACCGCATCGTGCTGCCCGGCCTGTTCGACATGCACAGCCACATCAACCGCTGGGAAAGCCCGCTGCACGTGGCGGCCGGCGTGACCACGGTGCGCGATATGGGCAACGAGAACGCCCAGATCCAGATGATGCTAGATGAAACGGCGGACGGAAAACTGCTGGCGCCGCAGATCGTGCCGGCCGGTTTCCTGGAAGGCGAGAGCCCGTATTCGTCCAACGGCGGCTTCGTGGTGAAGACGCTGCAGCAGGCGAAGAACGCGATCGACTGGTATGCCGAACATGGCTACCCGCAGCTGAAGATCTACAACTCCTTCCCGAAAGAGATCCTGAAGGATACCGTCGCGTATGCGCACGAACGCGGCATGCGCGTCTCGGGCCATATCCCGGCCGGGCTGCGCGCCCAGCAGGCGCTGGACGCGGGCTACGACGAGATCCAGCATATCAACCAGGTGATGCTGAACTTCCTGTTCAGGCAGGGCGTGGAAACGCGCAGCCTGGAGCGCTTCTACCTGCCGGCCGAAAAGACTGCCGCGCTGGACTTCGAATCGAAGCCGGTCAGGGATTTCATTGCTTACCTGGCGAAAAAGCAGATCGCCATCGATCCCACCATGTCCACTTTTGCCTTCCTGAAGCAGAAGGACGGCGACGTGAATGAGCCGTGGGCGGCAGTGGAGCCGAACATGCCGCCGGACGTGGCGCGCAGCTTCCACGTCGGCACCATGAAGATTCCGGACGCCGCCACCCAGCAGCGCTACGAGAAGTCGTTCGCGAAGATGGTCGATTTCGTTGGCCGCCTGTACAAGGCCGGCGTGCCGATCCTGGCCGGCACGGACGACCTGGCCGGATTCACCCTGCATTCGGAACTCGTGTTCCTGGTCAAGGCAGGTCTCACGCCGGCGCAGGCGATTCAGGTTGCGACCCGTAACGGCGCCCGTTATACGCGCACCAGCCATGAGCGGGGCAGCATCGAGAAGGGCAAGCTGGCCGACCTGGTGCTGGTGGATGGCGACCCTACCCGTAACATCAGTGATATCCGCAAGGTGGCAGCGGTGATCACTCGTGGCAAGATCATTTATCCGCACGAGGTGGACAAGGAACTGGGCGTGCAGCCCTTCGTCAGCGATGCGCCGGCAGTGAAGGCGCTGGAGCCGGTTTCCTCGAATATCGCGGGCAGTAATGAAGGTGCTTTAAGGCAGATCGGCGTTTCTGCCCGCCAGCGCGACTGATTCGTCTATACTGGCGGATCGAGGTGGTATTAATTTTTTACTAACATAACCTTTATGCAAAAGATTGTTCAACGCCGCCGCGCGAGCGGTTTTACCCTGATCGAGATTATGGTTGTCGTGGTGATCATGGGCGTGCTGGCTGCGCTCGTGGTGCCAAAGCTGCTGGGCCGCGCCGCCGAATCGAAAGTGGCCGCCGCCAAGGTGGACATCGCCACCATCATGCAGTCGCTGAAACTGTACAAGCTGGATAACCAGCGCTATCCGACCACCGAGCAGGGCCTGCAGGCGCTGCTCACCAAGCCGACCAGCGGTCCGGCAGCCAACGGCTGGAAGGCCGGCGGCTACCTGGAAAAGATGCCGAAGGACCCGTGGGGCAATTCGTACCAGTACCTGTCGCCAGGCGTGAAAGGCGAGGTCGATGTGTTCTCCTACGGCGCCGACGGCCAGCCCGGCGGCACCGGTGACGATGCCGACGTCGGTTCCTGGGAAAACTAAGGAAGCCTGAAGCATGCGCAGCCGCCAGCGCGGTTTTACGCTGATCGAGCTGCTGGTGGTGCTGGTCATCATCGGCCTCACGCTGGGCCTCGTCACCATGAACGCAGCGCCGAGCCAGCGCCAGGCATTGCAGCAGGAAGCGCAGCGCATCGCGCTGCTGCTGCAGCTGGCGCGCGATGAAGCGATCGTGCGCAACCGTCCGGTGGCTTTCGAAGCCACGCCGGAGAGCTACCATTTCCTGGTGCGTAACGACCGTACCTGGGACCAGCTGCCGCAGGACGATATGCTGCGCGAGCGCCAGTTCAAGCAGTCGCCGGTGCGCCTGCTGCTGGAGCCTGCCACCAGCGCCCCCGGCAACCTGCGCATCATCTTTGGCCGCGAACCCGTGGACAAACCCTTTTCCCTGACCCTGGCCCTAGGCGACGCCAGCGCCACCATCCGCGCCGACGGCGTGGGCCATTTCACGGTGGACTGACGATGCGCGCGCAAAAAGGGTTCACGCTGCTGGAAGTGCTGGTTGCGCTGCTGATCGTCGGCACCGCGCTCGGCGCGGCCCTGCGCGCAATGGGCAGCCTGACGCAGAACAGCGATGGCCTGCGCGAAACCATGATGGCGACCTGGTCGGCCGAGAACCGGCTGGTGCAGGTGCGGCTGGCCAAGCTGTATCCGGCCGTGGGCAAGACCTCGTTTGAATGTCCGCAGGGCGATCTGAACCTGCTGTGCGAAGAGGAAGTGATCCAGAGTCCGAATCCGCGCATGCGCCGGGTGGAGGTGAGCGTGTTCGACGTCGCCCGTCCGGACCGGCGCATCATCAAGCTGGTGCAACTGGTGCTGCAGGAATGAAGCGCATTGCTCACCATACGCGCGGCTTTACGCTGGTCGAACTGCTGGTTGCGATCACGGTGCTGGCCATCGTCGCCGTGCTGGGCTGGCGCGGCCTGGACGGCATCGTGCGCACGCGCGAACAGCTGACCGCGCAGATGGAGCAGACGCGCGGCATCCAGCTCGCCTTCGCCCAGCTGCAGAGCGACCTGGAACAGGTGGCGGACCGGAGGGAGCTGCTGAGCGGCCACCAAAACATGGCCGCCGATAACACCCGCCTCGTTTTCATCCGCACCGTGCTGGCCGAGAATGCACCGACCCAGCTGCAGGTGGTGACTTACCGCATCCGCGACGGCCTGCTCGTGCGCCGCGAGTCGTCTTATACGCGCGACCTAGTGCAGCTGGATAGCTTGTGGCAGGCGGCGCTGGGCGATAGCGGGGATGTGCAGCGCGAGGTGGTACTGCATTCGGGCGTGAACGGGATGGCGGTGCGCATTTGGGAGAATGGGGTGTGGCGGATGCCGGATGGCGGTTCCTCTGTCATCAATCCGCCGCCCGGAGATACTGGCGGACCGCCCCCTGGCGACAATCCCGGGCCGGTGCCCAATGCGGCACAGAACACCGGCGTTACCGGCATCGAAATCTCGCTGCAAATCCAGGGCCTGCCGAACGCCCTGGCCAAAGTCTTCCTGCTGGGGGCCGTATGATGAAGCGCCCGCCAATCCGCCAGCGCGGCGTAGCCGTGGTGACAGCGCTGCTGCTGACCACACTGGCTGTGTCCATTGTCGCCAGCCTGTTCTGGCAGCAGCAGGTGCAGGTGCGCTCGATGGAAAACCAGCGCCTGCATTTCCAGACGCGCTGGATCCTGCGCGGCGGCCTGGACCTGGTGCGCCTGGTGCTGCGCCAGGACTACATCAACAACCCGCGTACCACGCTGGCCGACGGCATCTGGGCCACGCCCCTGGCCGAGACCCGCCTGGACCAGTTCATCGAGCGCGAACGGGTGCAAAACGAATCCTTCGACGCGACAATCGCCGGACAGACTTACGATGCACAGTCGCGCTACAATCTGGCGAATCTTGCGGTCGGCCGTTACGTTATTCCGGCGCAGGTGCTGGTTTTCCAGCGCCTGCTGCAGAACCTCCAGCTGAACCCCTCGCTGGCGCAGGCGCTGGCCGAGCAGCTTGCGCGCAGCCAGCAGCAGGGGGCGCCCATTGCCGGCCTGCAGCCGGTGCCGGCCGGCGACGGGCGTCCGATGGAGCTGGTCAGGGTAGAGGATTTGCTGGCAATATCCGGCTTCACCCCGGAAGCAGTCGAAAAGTTGCGTGATTTCGTGATTGTGCTGCCGAACCTGGCCAAGGTGAATGTGAACACGGCGCCGGCGGAAGTGCTGTCCGCGTTGAGCGATATGTCGCTTAATGAGGCGCAGTCGCTGGTGGTGTCGCGCAAGCGCGCACCGTTCCCGACCACGGAGGCGTTCAACAACTACCTGGCCAACAGCGGCAAGAAGCTGCAGGGGAAGCTGGAGGACCTGTCCGTCGCCAGCAGCTACTTCCTGGTGCTGAGCCGGGTGCGGCTGGACCGCGCGCAGCTGGTCAGCTGGTCGCTGGTGCGCCGCGACCCGCGGGGCAAGACAAGTATTGTATGGATACGGGAAATCTAAGGAACAAGGAAAGAACGCTTTGACGACTCTCTACATTCGGTATCCGGCCCGTGCCGCAGCCGCCTCCGACACGGGCGTGCCGCACAGCTGCCAGTTCGCGCTGGTGGGCGATGGCGGCAATGTGATGCAGCAGGGCGCCGGTGCACTGGGCAACCTGGGCGACATCGTTGCCGGTGCGCGCCGCGTGGTGCTGCTGCTGGCCGCTGCCGACGTGACGCTGCTGCGCGTGAAAGTGCCGCCGCTGTCCGGCGCCAGACTGAAGGCCGCGCTGCCTGGCCTTGTCGAAGAACACATCCTGGGCGATCCGGAAGACTGCGTGCTGGCGCTGGCCTCTGCCGTCAATGCCGGCGACACCGGCGAGCGCGTGATTGCGGTCGCCAACCGCGCCTGGCTGGAAGTGCTGGTCAAGGCGCTGGTGGCCCAGGGCGCGCACAGCATCGGCGCGCTGCCTGCGCAACTGTGCCTGCCGCTGCAGCCGGGCGGCGCCTCGGCCGCCCTGAGCCAGGACGACGCCGGCCTGGAACTGACCCTGCGCAGCGCCCAGTATGAAGGCATGGGCCTGACCCTGGCGTCGCAGCCGGAAGCCGCGCTGCATACCTTGCGTGCACTGGCGGGCGAAGCGCCCGTGACCCTGTATGCCGCGCCGGCCGTGCGCGCCGAATATGAAAAGCTGCTGCAAGCGGCGCCCGGCCTGACTGGCATCGCGCTCGAGGAAGACCACTGGGCGCACCGCATCTCCGCCGCCAAGGCCCTGCAGCTGGACCTGGCCGCCGGCCTGGGCGCCGTCAGCGGCGCTGCGGCGCGCGCCTGGCAGCGCTGGAAATGGCCGCTGCGCATTGCCGTTGCAGCCCTGCTGGTGAATATCCTCGGCGCCAATATCGAATGGTTCCGCCTGCGCGGCGAGGCAGCTACCGAACGCCAGGCCATGGTGCAGGTATTCCGCGCCGCGTATCCGAACCAGCCGGTGACGGGTGATCCCGTGGCCCAGATGCGCCGCAATATCTCCACCGCGCGTGCCGCCAGCGGCCAGGGCGGCGGCGACGACTTCACCGTCGTTAGCGCGGCGTTGGCCGAAGCGCTGGCCGGACTGCCCAACCGCGAAATCGTGGCGGGCGTGGAATACAAGGAGCGCGGCCTGATCGTCAGGCTGAAACCGAACAGCGTGGATTCGAACGGCACGGCACAAGTGCAGTCGGCCCTGGCGGCGCGCAAGCTGGCGCTGACCGAAACCGGCCCGGGCCTGTGGCAGATCAAAGCCAGCGGCGCCAGGTAAAGGACGAGCAGACTATGAGCAGATTTTCCGAAAAAGTCGCCGGTTACCGCAGCACCGCCGGCGCATGGTGGAACGAGCGCAACGAGCAGGAACGCCGCATGCTGAAGATCGGCGGCGCCGTGGTCGCCTTCGGCATCGTGTATGGCCTGATGATCGATCCGGCCTTCAGCGGCCGCGCCCGGTTGCAGAAGGAACTGCCGCAACTGCGCCAGCAGGTGGCCGAACTGCAGGCGATGGCGGGCGAAGCTTCCCAGCTGGCGGCGCAGGCGCCGATCCAGCCGCCGCCGATGTCGCGCGACAGTGTGACGGCCAGCCTGCAATCGCGCGGCCTGGCCACGCAGAACCTGACGGTGACGGGCGAGTACGCCAGGATCGACTTCAAGGGTGTGTCCTTTGCCGGCCTGATTGCCTGGCTGGATGCGATGCGCCGTGAGCAGCGTATCGCCGTGCAGGATGCGAACATCAGCGCGCAGAACACGCCGGGGCAGGTCGATGCCACGCTGACGCTGCGCCAGGACACAGGGGCACGATGAAGCGCGCCTTTCTCTGGATACTGGCAATTGCCGTCAGCGCCGGCGTGACGCTGCTGGCCTTCTTCCCTGCCTCCTGGGTGGCGCAGCTGGTGGAGCAGCAGACCGGCGGCCGATTGACCCTGGGCGATGCGCAGGGTACGCTGTGGCGCGGTTCCGCCTTTATCGGCGGCGCGGCCAGCGGCAAGGATGCCGTAACCCCGCTGCTGCCGGGCCGCTTCAGCTGGAAATTGTCGCCGCTGGTGCTGGTGGGCAGCGTGGATGTGGAGTTGTCCAATCCCGATTCGCTGGCGCAGCCGGTAAACCTGCGCGGCGGCTTCAGCCAGTGGGAAGTCAGCCCGTCCGCCGTGATGCTGCCGGCCGATGGCCTGGCCGGCCTGGGCGCACCGCTGAACACCATCGCACCCAGCGGGAACATGAAGCTGTCATGGACTTCGCTGCAGCTGGCGCGCGAAGGCAAGGGCGTGGCGCTGAATGGACGCACCACGCTGGAAATGCAGGAGATGTCCTCGCGCCTGACCTCGATCCGTCCACTGGGCAGCTACACGCTGGCGCTGGACTGGAAAGGGGCGCAGGCCGACCTGTTGCTGGGCACAGTCAAAGGCCCGCTGCTGCTTAGCGGTACGGGCAAGATCGTCAACGGCCGCCTGCAGTTCTCGGGCCAGGCCGAAGCGGCAAATGGATATGAAGATACGTTGGCGGGCCTGCTTACCTTGCTGGGCCAGCGCCGTCCGAATAGCGTCAAAAACGTCATTGCACTAGAGTTCAGATAATGAAGACACACACTGCAAGCCAAACCAAATTCCCGGCGCTGCGCCGACTGAGCGCCGCCGCGCTGCTGTGCTGTGCACTGGCGCCGGCAGCCGCGCCGGTATGGGCCGCTCCGGGCGACGAAGCGGCGCTGAATTTCGTGGGCGCCGATATCGAGTCCGTCATCAAGGCGGTGGGCCACTATACCAACATCACCTTCCTGATCGATCCGCGCGTGAAAGGCACGATCACGCTGGTGTCGGAAAAATCGGTGAGCAAGTCGCAGGCCTTCAGCCTGCTGACCTCCGCGCTGCGCCTGCAGGGCTACGCCATCGTCAGCGGCGACGGCTACGCCAAGGTGGTGCCGGAAGCGGAAGCCAAGCTGCAGGCCAGTCCGACCGTGATCGGCGGCCAGGCCGCACCGAAGGGCGACCAGGTGGTGACGCAGGTATTCCACCTGAATCATGAGGCGGCCTCGAACCTGGTGACCGTGCTGCGTCCCCTGATCACGCCGAACAATACGATCAACGCCAATCCGGGCAACAACTCGCTGGTCATTACCGACTATGCGGACAACCTGAAGCGCCTGGCCAAGATCATCGCCTCGCTGGATGCGCCTTCGGCCACCGACCTGGACGTGATCCCGGTGCGTTACGCCATCGCCAGCGACCTGGCGGCCATGGTCAACAAGCTGATGGAATCCACGCCGGGCGGCGATGCGGGCCGCGTGACCGTGATGTCCGATCCGCGCACCAATTCGCTGGTGCTGCGCGCACCGTCCGTGGCGCGCGCGAATCTGGCCAAGTCGCTGATCACCAAGCTGGACCAGCCGACCACGCAGCTGGGCAATGTGCACGTGGTGTACCTGAAGAATGCGGAAGCAACCAAGCTGGCGGAAACGCTGCGCGCGGTCATTTCGGGCGACACCTCGGCCGGCGGCCAGACCAATAACCAGGGCAGCCTGTCGCAGCAGGGCAGCGGCGCGGCCGGCGCCGGCCAGCAAAGCTTCGGCTCGAACACGCAGAACAGCAGCACCGGCGCCGGCCTGGGCCAGAGCGGCCCGACCAATCCGGCCCTGACCGGCAACCGCAGCAACCAGCAGCAGGGTTCCGGCGGTGCGGCAGGCTTCATCCAGGCCGATGCCACCACCAATACCCTGATCATCACCGCGCCGGACGCGGTGTACCGCAACCTGCGCGCCGTGATCGACCAGCTGGACGTGCGCCGCGCGCAGGTGTACATCGAGGCCCTGGTGGTCGAGGTCAGCGCCGACAAGGCGGCCGAATTCGGCGTGCAGTGGGCGGGCCTGAGCAATGGCAAATACCGCGTCGGCGGCGCGACTTCGTTCCAGAACGGCACCGGCAACAACCTGGTTGGCCTGGCGACCGGCAACGGCGATGTGGTGCCGGGCGCCGGCCTGACCATCGGCGTGTTCAAGCAGCTGGCCAACGGCAAGCTGGGCCTGGGCGCGGTGGCGCACTCGCTGGAAACGGCGGGCGGCACCAACATCCTGTCCACGCCGAACATGATCACGCTGGACAACGAAGTGGCCACCATCCGCGTCGGCCAGAACGTGCCGATCCTGACCGGCTCCTTCACCACGGCCACAGGCTCCAACAACAACCCGTTCCAGACCGTGGACCGCAAGGACGTCGGTCTGCTGCTGAAAGTGCGTCCGCAGATTTCCGAAGGCGGCACCATCAAGCTGGCGATCTACAACGAGAACTCCAGCATCGACACGTCGGTCAAGGACAACAACGGCATCGTGCTGAAGACGCGCCAGCTGGAAAGCAATGTGATTGCCGACGATGGCCAGATCATCGTGCTGGGCGGACTGATTCAGGATGACGCCGACGACAATGTGGAGAAGGTACGCGGCCTGGGCGATATTCCCATCCTGGGCAACCTGTTCAAGTACCAGAAGCGCTCGCGCAGCAAGACCAACCTGATGGTGTTCCTGCGTCCGCAGGTGATCCGCACCCAGGAGCAGAGCAACAGCCTGACCGGCGACCGCTACGACTTCATCCGCGGCACGCAGCAGCAGATCCAGCCGACCGACACCATCCTGCTGCCTGACCTCGGCCAGCCGGTGCTGCCGGGCGTGGTCAACGGCCAGCCGACCGGCGGCATGCTGGCGCGCCCCGTGCCGCTGGCGCCGGTACCGGCGCTGAATCCGGGCGCGGCGTCGGGACAGCAGCCGGAAGTCAAACAGCAATGACGAACCTTCTGCCTTACGCCTTTGCGCGCGACTTCCTGGTGCTGGCCCAGCCCAGCGAAGGCGACGCGCATGCGGTCGATGTGCTGATCTCCAGCGCCACCGCGCCGTCCGCGATTGCGGAGGTGTCGCGCCGCTTCGGCCGCGTCAACCTGAAGCACATGCCGCGCGCCGACCTGGATGCGGCCATCGCCAGCGCCTATTCCGGCGCCGGCGGCGACGCCTCGCAAGTGGCGGAGGAGTTCGATGCCGACCTGGACCTGACCAAGCTGCTGCAGGACGTACCGGCCATTGAGGACCTGCTGGAATCGTCCGACGATGCACCGGTGATCCGCATGATCAACGCGCTGCTGACGCAGGCCCTGCGCGACAGCGCTTCCGATATCCACATCGAGCCGTTCGAGCAAACCTCGGTGGTGCGCTTCCGCGTCGATGGCGCGCTGCGCGACATCGTGCGTCCGCGCAAGGCCATCCACGGTTCGCTGATCTCGCGTATCAAGATCATGGCCCAGCTGGACATCGCCGAAAAGCGCCTACCGCAGGACGGCCGCATCACCCTGCGCGTGGGCGGCAAGCCGGTGGACGTGCGCGTCTCCACGCTGCCGACCGGCCACGGCGAACGCGCCGTGCTGCGTCTGCTGGACAAGGAAGCCGGCCGTCTCGACCTGGCCCACCTGGGCATGAGCGAGGCGATGCTGGCGCAGTTCAACCAGCTGATCAACCAGCCGCACGGCATCGTGCTGGTCACCGGCCCGACCGGCTCCGGCAAGACAACCACGCTGTACGCTGCGCTGTCGCTGCTGAATTCGACTAGCACCAACATCATGACGGTGGAAGACCCGATCGAATACGACCTGCAGGGCGTGGGCCAGACCCAGGTCAACAGCCGTATCGACATGACCTTCGCCAAGGCCCTGCGCGCCATCCTGCGCCAGGACCCGGACGTGATCATGATCGGCGAGATCCGCGACCTGGAAACGGCGCAGATCGCGGTGCAGGCTTCGCTCACCGGCCACCTGGTGCTGGCGACCCTGCACACCAACGATGCCTCCTCGGCCGTCACGCGGCTGCTGGACATGGGCATCGAGCCCTTCCTGCTGTCCTCGTCCCTGCTGGGCGTACTGGCGCAGCGCCTGGTGCGCAAGCTGTGCGCCGAGTGCAAGCGTTTCGACGGCCAGCAATGGCACGCCGTGGGCTGCGACAAGTGCGGCCACACCGGCTATCAGGGCCGCGTCGGTATCTACGAACTGCTGCAGACGGACGAACATATCCGCGCCCAGATCCACGACCGCACCTCGGAAGCGGAAGTGCGCGCTACCGCCCAGCAGCATGGCATGCAGACCATGCGCGAGGATGGCGAGCGCTGGCTGGCAAACGGCACCACCACGCCGGCCGAACTGCTGCGCGTTACCAAGGACTAAGCGATGCCGGCTTTTCGTTACGAAGCGGTCGATGAAAACGGCTCCAGCAGGAAGGGCGTCGTCAACGCGGACAGCGCCCGCTCTGCGCGCGCCGACCTGCGTTCGCAAGGCCTGGTGCCGATCAAGGTGGACGCCATCTCGGCCCAGGTGGATGCCAGCGGCGTCGCCACCCGGCGCGGTTTCGGCGAGAAACTGAGTACCAACGAGCTGGCCCTGTTCACGCGCCAGCTGGCGAGCCTGCTGGAAGCCGGCCTGCCGCTGGAACAGGCCTTCACGGCCCTGCTGGAGCAGGCCGAGCGCCAGTATGTGCGCGACCTGATTGCCTCCATCCGCTCGGAAGTGATGGGCGGCTCGTCGATGTCGGATGCGCTGTCGCGCCATCCGCGCGACTTCGCCGATATCTACCGCGCGCTGGTCGCCTCGGGCGAGCAGATCGGCCAGCTGTCGCGCGTGCTGTCGCGCCTTGCCGACTACATCGAACGGCGCAATGCACTGGTGCAGAAGGTGCGCCTGGCGTTTACCTACCCGGCCATCGTCACCGTGGTGGCCTTCCTGATCGTGATCTTCCTGCTCACCTACGTGGTGCCGCAGATCGTGTCCGTGTTCGCCAACACCAAGCAGAAGCTGCCAGTGCTGACCATCGTCATGCTGGCCATCTCGGACTTCGTGCGCAATTACGGCTTCGTCATGCTGGGGCTGATTATCGCGGCCTGGGTCGGCTGGCGGCGCGCGCTGCAGAATGCCGCGCTCAAGCTGCGCTGGCATACCTGGCTGCTGACGGCGCCGCTGTACGGCAAGTTCGAACGCAGCCTGAACACCTCGCGCTTTGCCAGCACGCTGGCGATTACCACCGGCTCCGGCGTGCCGATCCTGCGCGCGCTGGAAACCAGCCGCGATACGCTGTCGAACGTGGCCATGCGCACGCTGGTGGAGCAGGCCAGCGACGCGGTGCGCGAGGGCGTGAGCCTGGCGCGCGCCCTGTCCGCGCAAAAGCATTTCCCGCCCATGCTGATCCACATGATCCGCGCGGGCGAAATCACGGGCGAGCTGCCGGCCATGCTGGACCGCGCCGCCAGCGCGCAGGAAGCCGACCTGGAACGCCGCACGCTGACCATTGCCGGCCTGCTGGAGCCCTTCCTGATCCTGGCCATGGGCGTGGTGGTGCTGCTGATCGTGCTGGCCGTGCTGATGCCGATCATTGAAATCAATCAGCTGGTACGCTGAAAACGGAGATAAGAACTTGAAGCGTTTGCCTTTGATTTGCAGTGTGGCCGCAGTGGCGGTGCTGTCCGCCTCGCTGGCCTACTGGGGGCTGCAGCTGTTCAAGCCGAAGCAGCGCCCCATCGCGCCGCCGCCGGTCACGCAGGCCGCCGAAGCGAATGTGGATGCGGCGCGCGGCCTGTTCGGCGGCCAGACGGCCGTGGCTGCGGTCAGCAACTACCAGCTGCGCGGCGTGGTGGCTGCCGCCAATGGCCGCGGCAGCGCGGCCATCATCTCGGCCGACGGCCAGCCGGCGCAGGCTTACCCGGTCGGCAAGGAAGTCGCACCGGGCGTGGTGGTGAAGGAAGTGCAGCCGCGCTTCGTGACGCTGCTGGAAGGCGGCGTGCAGAAGCGCCTGGACCTGGCGGTGGATGAAGGCTCGGCCGCCAACGGCGTGCAGTCCGTGATGCCGCCCGCACCGGCGCCAATGCCGGTCACGCTGCCGCCGCAGATGGTGCAGCAGCCGGCGCCGGGTCCGGTCGCTGCGCCGGTGCAGCAGCAGCCGCAGCCGATGGCGCCGCCGTCCGGCGCACCGAATCCGGGCGGCCCGATTCCAGCCGCGCCAGCCCCGGCGTTCGGCCCGACCGCCGCCGGCCAGTCGCTTCAAACCGCACCGGCGCAGCCGGTCACCACCAGCCCCGCTCGTTAGCCATGAACGCCTTGCGCCTCCTGCTCTTGTGCTGCGTACTGTCGCTGCCGGGAGCAGCGGCGGCGCAGGCAGCCCCACTTTCGGCGGGTAATCCTGCCGCCGTTGCCACCTCTGCCGCTTCAACCGTACCCGCAAACGCTGAACAGGAAAGCCATGCCCAGGCCCGCCGGCCGCGCGTGGCGCTGGTCCTCTCCGGCGGCGGCGCACGCGGCTTCGCCCACGTCGGCGTGCTGCGCGCACTGCACCAGCTGCGCATCCCGGTGGATATGGTGGTCGGCACCAGCATGGGCAGCGTGGTGGGTGGCGCGTATGCGGCCGGCGCCTCCATTGCTGAACTCGAAAAGATGGCCGCCACCACCGACTGGGACAGCGTGGTGGCCGACCGTCCCGCACGCGATGTCCTGGCCTTCCGCCGCCGCGATGAAGACATCAACATCCCCTCGCGCATCGAATTCGGCCTGAGCGGCAAGGGCATTGCGCTGCCGCAGGGCGCGGCCGGCAATGCCGCGCTGGAAATGGCGCTGGAACGCCTGCTCCCGGCCGGCACCCGCAACACCTCCGTGGCGCGGCTGCCCCTGCCGTTCCGCTCCGTGGCGTCCGACCTGCTGACGGGCGAACTGGTGGAGCTGGACGATACCCCGCTGTTCCAGACCATGCGCGCCTCGCTGGCCGTGCCGGGCGTGTTTGCGCCGGTGCGCATCAAGGGCCGCCTGGTGGCCGATGGCGGCCTGGTACGCAATCTGCCGGTGGACATGGCGCGCGCCATGGGCGCGGACGTGGTCATTGCCGTCAACGTCGGCACGCCGCTGGCGCCGGAGAAGGAACTGGACAGCGCCCTGGGCGTGGCCAACCAGATGCTGCAGATCCTCACCGAGCAGAACGTGCAGCGCTCCATCCGCGAGCTGGGCGCGCAGGACTTCCTGATCTCGCCCGACCTGCAGGGCGTCAGCTTCCTCGATTTCAGCACCTATGCGCGCGCCATTGCCGCAGGCGAGCAGGCGGTGCGCGCGCTGCCGCCGCAGGCCGCGCAACGCCTGGCGGCGCTGGCGTTGCCGGCGCAGGAGTATGCCAGCCGCGAGGCGCAGCGCCTGGCAGGTCCGGCTGCCAGCGACCAGCCCAGGATGCTGGCGAAACTGGAGGTGCAGGGCACGCGCCACATTAACCCCGAGGTGCTGAAAGCGCAGTCCGGGCTGGAACAGGGCCAGCCCGCCACGCGCGAAAACGTGCGCCAGGCCGAGGTGGCGCTGTATGGGCGCGGCGATCTGGCGCGGGTGGAAACCGAGATCCACGACAAGGGCGAGGGGCGCGAAGTAACCATTACCGCCACCGAGGCGGAATGGGCGCGCAACCGCATGCGCGTGGGCCTGGAGCTGGCCAGCGATTTCCGCGATGCGAACGATTTTGCGATCAAGCTGATGCATGTGCGCTCTTCGCTGAACGGCTGGGGCGGCGAACTGCGCACGGAGGCGCGCCTTGGCAATGAGCGCGGCATCGGCGTGGAATGGTGGCAGCCGCTGGGACCGGGCTCGAAATGGTATGTGCAGCCGTCGGCCCAGGCCGGCCAGGTGGTGACCGACCTGTTTACCGGCGGACGCCGCCTGGCCCGCATCGGCTACGACGCGCGCGTGGCCTCGCTGGCCATCGGCCGTGAATTCGGCAACTGGGGCGACTTGAGTGCCGGCTATGCGCACCAGCGCTACAAGGCGCGCATCCTGGTGCCCGAGCTGGGCGGCGCGCCGGACGAGAAGGTGCAGAACAACACGCGCTTCGTGCGCTTCCGCATCGATACCCTGGATTCGCTGGGCTTCCCGACGCGCGGCATCCTGCTGAATCTGGGACGCGAGAGTTCACCGCGCAGTGCGTCCAGCGTGGGCGGCACGCAGGCCAGCTGGGGCGCCAGCGGACTGGTGGCGCTCAGCTACGGCGACTGGGCGGGACATGGGGCGTTCGAGTGGGCGCGGGCGCAGGCAGGTTCGGCGCCGATCAACCTGGGCGGCTTTCTGCGCCTGTCCGGCACGCAGACCGATTCGATCCAGGAGCCGACGGTGGTGCTGGCGCGGCTCGTGCTGGCGCGCAGGATCGGCGCACTGCCGAGCACTTTCGGCGGCACCTTGCGCGCGGGATTTTCTGTGGAGACGGGCGGCGGTTTCGACCGCGGCGCCGATGCCCTGGGGCGGGCGCTGAAACAGGCGGGCAGCGTGTTCCTGTCGGTCGAAACGCGCTTCGGCCCGCTCTTCCTTGGCGCCGGCGCTACCCGCAACGGCGAGCAGACAGCCTACCTGTTCCTAGGCCCCGTGTGGTGATCAGTTAGGCGCCGGCGCGGCGCTGCAGTCACTCAGGGTCCGGATCGCCGCTGAGTTTTTTGGCGATCAGGCGCCTGGCTGCCTGGCGTTCGGCAGTCTGCCTGTTCTTGTCGTGCGCTCCCGCGACGCGAGCCTTGGCCAGCTGCGCAATCGGATTGCGCGGCTTGCCGAAGTTCTGCGAGGGCTCGACGCGGATGCGCATCTTCTGCCGGGTTGCCAGGGCCTTGTTTGCCATTACCTCACCTGTAACGATTACAGCACGTAGCGCGACAAGTCTTCGTTGACGGACAGCGCGTCCAGGCGCTGGTTCACATAGCCAGCGTCAATCACCAGCTCGATGCTGCTGGTCTCGGTCGCCGAGTAGGAAATCTCTTCCAGCAGCTTTTCCATCACCGTGTACAAACGCCGTGCACCGATATTCTCGGTGCGCTCGTTGACCTGGAAGGCAATCTCCGCCAGGCGGGTGATGCCTTCCGGCGCAAACACCAGCTTAACACCTTCCGTCGCCAGCAGCGCTTCGTACTGCTTGGTGAGGCAGGCGTCGGTGCTGGTCAGGATGCGTTCGAAGTCGGCGATCGACAGCGATTCCAGCTCCACGCGGATCGGGAAGCGGCCCTGCAGTTCCGGGATCAGGTCCGACGGCTTGGCCAGGTGGAAGGCGCCCGAGGCAATGAACAGGATATGGTCGGTGCGGATCATCCCGTACTTGGTGTTGACCGTGGTGCCTTCGACCAGCGGCAGCAGGTCGCGCTGCACCCCGGCGCGCGACACGTCGGCGCCGCCCATCTCGGAACGGGAGGCGATCTTGTCCACCTCGTCCAGGAACACGATACCGTTCTGCTCCACGTTCTGGATCGCCTTCTGCTTCATCTCGTCTTCGTTGACCAGCTTGCCCGCCTCCTCATCGACCAGCAGCTTCAGCGCTTCCCTGATCTTGATCTTGCGCGCCTTCTTGCGGCCGCTGCCCATGCCGGAGAACATGGACTTGATCTGTTCCGTCATCTCTTCCATGCCGGGCGGCGCCATGATTTCCATCTGCGGGCTTTGCTCGGCCAGCTCGATCTCGATTTCCTTGTCGTCCAGCTCGCCCTGGCGGATACGCTTGCGGAAGGTCTGGCGCGTGGTGTCGTTCGCCGGCGCATCGCCTTGCGTGTTACTGGAGAAGCCGAAGTCGCGCGGCGGCGGCAGCAGGATATCCAGGATGCGGTCTTCGGCCGCATCTTCGGCGCGCGCGCGCACCTTGGCCATTTCCGACTGGCGCGTCTGCTTCACGCCGATATCGATCAGGTCGCGGATGATGGTGTCCACGTCGCGGCCGACGTAGCCTACTTCGGTGAACTTGGTGGCTTCCACCTTGATGAAGGGCGCGTCGGCCAGCTTGGCCAGGCGGCGCGCGATCTCGGTCTTGCCGACGCCGGTCGGGCCGATCATCAGGATGTTCTTCGGCGTGATTTCATGGCGCAGCGGTTCTTCCACCTGCTGGCGGCGCCAGCGGTTGCGCAGCGCAATCGCCACCGCCTTCTTGGCCTTGCCCTGGCCAACCACGTGCTTGTCGAGTTCCCCGACGATTTCCTGCGGCGTCATGTTCATGGTCTTAATCCAGGGTTTCAATGATGTGGTTCAGATTGGTGTAGATGCACAGCTCGCCGGCAATGGTCAGCGATTTCCTGACGATCTCGGCCGGCGCCAGGTCGGTGTTCTGCGCCAGGGCCAGGGCGGCCGACTGGGCATACGAGCCGCCCGAGCCGATGGCGCCCACGCCGCCTTCCGGTTCCAGCACGTCGCCGTTACCGGTGATGACCAGGGTCGATTCGCTGTCGGCCACCAGCAGCATGGCTTCCAGGCGGCGCAGCACGCGGTCGGTGCGCCAGTCCTTGGCCATTTCCACCGAGGCGCGCAGCAGGTTGCCCTGGTGTTTTTCCAGCTTTGCTTCGAAGCGGTCGAGCAGGGTGAAAGCGTCGGCGGTGCCGCCGGCAAAGCCGCACAGGACCTTGCCCTGGTACAGCTTGCGCACCTTGCGCGCCGTGCCTTTCATGACGATGTTGCCGAGCGTGACCTGGCCATCCCCGCCCAGCGCGACCTGTTTGCCGCGGCGTACGCACAGGATGGTGGTGCCGTGAAATTGTTCCATATGTCTTGCCTCAATGTTATGACGCGTCCGGGCGCCCAGCCGGAAAGATGGGGCCGCATGTCGGGAATGCAAGCCGCTACGGCCGCGCGGCGCGCTCAGTAGCGGTGCGGGAACAGGCGGGCAATGTCGGCGTAGCCCAGCAGGCGGAGCAGGGCCGCGACCAGGTGGTTGACGTCGCGGAACTCGATGCGCCGTCCATCCACCGCCAGCTCGTTCAGCCGGGCCAGCAGCTGGCCGGCCGCGCCGAACTCGATGCGCGCCAGGCGCGAGCAGTCGAAGACCATGGCCGGATATTGATCAGCATAGCCGCTGATGGCGGCGAGTAAAGGCGTGAGATCGCCGTCGATCAGCTGCGGCAGCATGAAGCGGTCGGAAACCGCGGCTGCCGCCTGTTTCGGCGCATTGGCCACATTGGACGGCGCCACGAACGGCGGCGGCGAGACTTCGAAGGTCACGCAATAGTCCATGCTGGCTTCCTCGAAATCCTTCTCGCGGTTCTGCAGGCGCAGCAGCTCCAGGTGCAGCAGCCACGGCGCTTCGCCTTCGTCGCGCCGTCCCACTTCGAGGATGGCGCGGATCTGCTGCGAGAGTTCGGGCGCCGCCGCCACGATCAGTTCGCGCTGGCCGGACTGCGCCTTGTCCAGCGCTTCCAGCAGCAGCGCGCAGCCCTCCGGCTCCACGCCGTTGACGCGGCTGAAATCGAAGCGCAGCGGCAGGCGGCTGGGCGAGCTGTCCACTTTTTCCAGCTGGGCGGCAATGCTGCCATCCAGCAGGCCGGCCAGGGCCACGGTCGGTGTCAGGCCGGTATAGCCGGTGCTGGCCTGCGGGGCATCGGCCGGCGCCGGGCTCCAGGGCGGCGGCGAGGTTTCGAACTTGCTGGCGTAGTCGATGGACAGGTCGTCGAACGCCATCTGGTCGCCCAGCGACTGGTACAGGTCGAACAGCATCCACCACACGGTGCGGTCCTGGGCGCTGGCCTCGCGCACGCTGGAGGCGAGGATCTGGCGCGCCGCGTCGGTCTGGCCGTTGGCGTACAGGATGGCGATTTCCTCGACGATGGGCGCGCTTTCGGCGGCTGCCGCTTCGGCCGGGGTTTCCTCGTCGCCCAGCAGCTCGGTGGTGTATTGCTCCAGCATGGGCAGGGTGTTGCCGTTCTCGCCGGCCTCGGCACTGGCGGCAGGCGCCGGGCGCGGCGGGCGCGGCTTGCGCCAGGCCGGCTCCGCTTCGTTGAAGATGTCGGCCGCCATCGCCGCCTCGATGGCGTCGATTTTCATGGCCGTGGCACGGGCGATCTCGCGCTGCAGGTCGGACTGCACGCGCTGGCGCTGCATCTCGCTGTTGACGGCAAGGCGAGCGCTGTCCTGGTCGTCATCGATGACGAACTCGCCGGCCTTGCTCTTCTTGAATAGTGAGAAAAGTCCCATGGGACTGTTAGTGTAGCTGATGAGCAAAAAAAAGCACGCCGGGGGCGTGCCTTTTTTGTCTATCGTGCGCCGTCAGTCGCCGTACAGCTTCTGTTTCAGTTCACGGCGCTGCTGCGCTTCCAGCGACAGCGTGGCGGTCGGACGCGCGATCAGGCGTGGAATGCCGATCGGCTCGCCCGTTTCCTCGCACCAGCCGTAATCGCCATTGTCGATGGCCACGATCGATTGCTGCACCTTCTTCAGGAGCTTGCGTTCGCGGTCGCGGGTACGCAGTTCCAGTGCGTGCTCTTCCTCGATGGTGGCGCGGTCGGCAGGATCGGGCACCAGCACGGTTTCGCGCAGGTGCTCGGTGGTTTCACCGGCGTTCTTGAGCAATTCCTTTTCCAGTGCCTGAAGCTTGGCCTTGAAAAAAGCCTGCTGGGCCGGATTCATATAGTCCTTGTCGCTCATCTTCAGAATTTCTTCTTCGGTGAGGATCGGAGCTTCTGCTGCGGCGGGGGTCGATTTGTTTGCTTTTGTCATGACTTCGCTTACCTTCGATACGACAGGGTTTTCAAATTGCAGCGGGGCGGCTCAAAAAAACGCCTTAGTTTATACCAAACATTGTTCGAGTCCGCCAATAAAGATGTCTTTTGGCAGATTTTTACCAATAAACACCATTTTGCTGCCACGTGTCTCGTTTTCACCCCACTTTGCGCCCAGGTCGCTGCCCATCATCTGGTGCACGCCCTGGAATACAACTTTCCTTTCTGCGCCCTGCATCAACAATACGCCTTTGTAGCGCAACATGCGAGGACCGTACACATTGACCAGTCCGCCCAGGAATTCGTCCAGTTTGGCCGGATCGAAAGGGCGCTCGCTTTTGAAGACAAAGGCGGCGATTTCGTCCGTGTGGTGGGCGTGGTGGTGGTCGTGGGCGTGGCTCGGATGGTTGCAGTGCTCGCCGTGTTCATGATCATGGTGGTGCTCATGCTCGTGTTCTTCGGCGGCCAGGAAATCCGGATCGATTTCCAGTTTTTCATTCAGGTTGAAGCCGCGCAGGTCCAGCACTTCGCTGATCGGCGCCTGGCCGAAGTCGCTGCGGCTGATCGGCGCGCGCGGATTCATGCGCTTCAGGCGCGCCGTCAGTTCGGCCACGGCGGCGTCATCCACCAGGTCGGTCTTGGACAGCAGGATCTTGTCGGCAAAGCCGACCTGGCGCTGGGCTTCTTCGTTGTCGTCCAGCTGCTGCATGGCGTGGCGCGCATCGACCACGGTCACGATCGCGTCCAGCAGGTAGTGGCTGCCCACTTCATCGTCCATGAAGAAGGTTTGCGCGACCGGGCCGGGATTGGCCAGGCCGGTGGTTTCGATCACCACGCGGTCGAACTGGATGTCGCCGGCTGCGCGCTTTTTCGCCAGGTCGGTCAGGCCGATGATCAGGTCGCCGCGCACGGTGCAGCAGATGCAGCCGTTGTTCATTTCCACGATTTGCTCGCGGCTTTCCTGCACGAGAATTTCGTTGTCGATATTTTCCTGGCCGAATTCATTTTCGATGACGGCAATACGCATGCCGTGCTGTTCCTGCAGGATGCGGTTCAGCAGGGTGGTTTTGCCGGCGCCCAGAAAGCCGGTCAGGATAGTAGTAGGAATCAGTGCCATGATGGTGCTCGCCGCTTATGGAATCGGCCGATTATGCCGGAATTTAATAAACGCTGGCAAATGCCGTACTTGATCGCGCGCAAGTGCCTGAAACAGCCTTACTTGATTTTAGCGCGCGGATGGGCCTTGTCATAGACCAGCGCAAGATGCTGGAAATCAAGCGCGGTATACACCTGGGTCGAGGTGATGCTGGCGTGGCCGAGCATTTCCTGCACCGCCCGCAGGTCGCCCGAAGATTGCAGCACATGCGAGGCGAACGAATGGCGCAGCATGTGCGGATGCACGTGTACCGGCGCGCCGGCCGTGATGCCGTGGTTCTTCAGGCGCTGCTGGATCACGCGCGGCGAGACGCGCGTGCCGCGTTCGCTGAGGAACAGGGCGTTGCTGCCGTCGGCAGGCGCGGGACGGGCCGCGGTCCAGGCCTGGATGGCGGCCATGGCCGCGCTGCCGACCGGCACGCGGCGCATCTTGCCGCCCTTGCCGGTCACCACCACTTCGGCGTTGTCGCGCTCCAGCCAGCCCAGCGAGGCCGGCTGGCCCGCCTCGGCCTTGCGGTAGTGCAGGTCCAGCCCGGCCAGCTCGGACACCCGCAGTCCGCTCGAATACAGCAGCTCGAACATGGCGCGGTCGCACAGCCGGGCCGGCGCATTGGCTTCCGCCTGCGGCGCGGCCGGCGCCACCAGGTTGACCGCGTCATCCACCGACAGGGCCTTGGGCAGGGTTTTGGCGCGCTTGGGCGGCTTCACGCCCTCCACCGGATTGGCGGCCACGCCGCCCTGCCGTCCCAGCCACTCGAAAAAGCCGCGCCAGCCGGACAGCTTGCGCGCAATCGAGCGCGCATCCAGGCCGCGCGCATGCAGCTGCGCCGTGAAGCGGCGGATATCGAAATGGGAGAGGGCGGCCCAGTCCTTGCCGCCGGACAGCTGCGCCAGTTCGCGCAGGTCGCGGCCGTAGGCGGCCACCGTGTGCACGGACAGCTTGCGCTGGATGGCCAGATGCCTCAGGTAGGCATCGGCGGCCTCCAGCCGGGCATCCATGTCAGGCCTGCAGCTGGGCCAGCGCCACGCTGGCCGTTTCGCCGATATGCACCAGGAAGTCGGTGGCCATCAGCGAGGTGAAGCGTTCCGGATCGGGCGAGCCCATCACCAGCAGGCCGAAGGCGGCGCCCTTGCTGCCCGGCTTGCGCAGCGGCAGGATCACTACCGACTTGATGTGCCCGGCATCTTCCAGCCAGCGCGCGGCTTCGAAATCGTTGTTGCCGCCGCAGTAGGGCGCCATCAGGCTGTTGGCGAACAGCTGGGCGTCTTCGCTGCCGCCGCAGAACCATTCGCCGGCGTAGTCGGCGTCCGCCGCGAACAGGCGCAGCGTGGCTTGCGGTACGTGGAAGCTGGTTTGCAGGCCTTCGGTCACGGCGCGCGGCAGGTCGGCGATATCGCGCACCTGCAGCAGCGCCTGGTTCCAGCTGTGGAAGCGGTTGGCGATGGTGGCATTGGCCTCGGCATGGCGGGTCAGCTCGGACAGGCGCAGTTCCAGCGCCTTGTACTTGTCGCGCATGACTTCCATCTGGCGCTCCTGCAGCGACACGGCGCGGCCCGTCAGCGGGCTGGAGAGTTTCACGTCGCCCAGCAGGCCGGCGTGTTCTTCAAAGAAGTGCGGGTGATCGGCCAGGTATTGTGCAACGGCAGCGGAATCCAGGGTAGCGGTCATTATCAGGACATCGAGTTAAGGCAAGCGCCATTCTACCTCGCGCTTGCCGCCCCGAACAGGAGACAAAAATGGCCGCCTCGCGGCGGCCATGGGATGGACTGCGGCGGCTTAGAAGTTGTGGTGCACGCCCAGCGCGTAGTGCTTCTGCTTGGTATCCGAGGTGGCGGTCGGCACCAGCGGCAGCTTCTTCTCCGACAGGTCGATGTACAGATAGGTACGGGCCGACAGGTTGTACTCGTAGCCCACCGACAGCTGCTTCCACTTCAGCTGGCCGTCCGGATCCTTCTGGCCATAGCCGAACAGCACCTTGCCCGGGCCGATATTGTAGTTGGCGCCCACCATCCAGGTCTTGATGGTGTCGTTGACCAGGGTAATGCTGCCCAGGTCCTGCTTGCTGTAGTTGGCCATCAGCTTCAGGTCGGGAATCGGCTTGAAGTAGGCGCCCAGGGACCACAGCTTGACTTCCACCGCATTGCGTTCGGCGGCGGCATACAGCGAGTATTTTGGCGACGCCACGCCCGGCTCGCTATAGGTGGCGCTAAGCGAGTAGGGATTGGCCGAGGCCTGGGCGCCGATCGGGAATTGCGGCGCGGCGGCGGTGCCGCGGCCGACGATGGCGGTGGCCAGGCCGTTGTTTTCCTTGGACGCCCAGTTCAGGTTGACCTGGAAGCCGTTATATACGGGCGAGTTGTACCAGACGGCGTTGGCGAAGCGGTTGCCGGAATTGCCGGCCACGCCCAGCGGGTCGGAACCGGAGCCGGCCTGCGCCGTGCGGTAGCCGCCGACCATGATGTCGGTCTGGAAGCCGGCCACGTTCGGCATGCCGGACCAGGGTTCGAAGGCAATCGAGGTTTCCTGCAGCGCGGTCAGGCCGCGGCCCAGGCGCACGGTACCGAAGCTGCCCTGCAGGCCGACCCGGCTCTGGCCCTGGAACAGCGGACGGCTCACGCCTTCGATGGTGCCGGTGTCGGGTTCGAAACGGATCTCCAGCTGGAACAGGGCCTTCAGGCCGCTGCCCAGGTCTTCCACCCCGCGGAAGCCCAGTTTGTTGTTGTCGCGCTTGCCTTCGGTCAGCGCGCTGTTGGCGCTATGCGTGGTTTTCGTGATGCCGGCATCCAGGGTGCCATAGATAGTGACGGACGACTGCGCATACGCCGCGCTGCTGAATGCGCCCATCAAGGCCAGGGCCACTAAGGACTTCTTCATATATTTTTCCTTTATAAGAATGTCGGTCAAATCCATACGTGCGTCTCCAACACTTCGGATAAACAAACCTTAAAGGGCAGTTGTGGCAACTGCTTGCGGTTGGTCGATTATGTGCACGGATATTGGCCAAAAGCGACGGATTCCGGGAATCTTGTTGTATTTTTGAAACGCTTGACAGCCTGTTCATGTGGTCGATTTGCCCTATGTTTCCTTTCATTAGTTAGGTATTTCCCTCATGTAAGGTAGCCGAAAGCTGGGGCTGTCACATTTGTCATAAATCAACAAAGCCGTGAGTTGCGCGCGTCATACAACACAGCGCGTCACTACACTGGACTGGCAGCCTTTTCTTGGAACCGGATAAATAGTGGAAACGATGGCGAATCGTGAAGAGCTAGTTATTATCAGGGGGGCGCGGTCGGGAGACGCCAAGTGTCAGCTGGCGCTGGGCAAGCTGTATCTGTTCGGCGGCGCCAGCCTGCCCCGCAACTCGCCGACGGCGCTGCACTGGCTGTGCCGTGCGGCCGCGCAGGATGAAGCCGAAGCCTGGCGGCTGGTCGGCCGTCATATCCCCTTCGAATTTGCATGCAACAGCCGCGAGCAGACGCTGCCGCTGTATGCCCGCGCCGCGGCCGAAGGCGACGCCCAGGCGGCGCTGGTGCTGGCCCGGTTGCTGCTGCAGGGGCCGGCAGTGGAGGGCGAGTCCGACTGGCGCTTCACGGCGTTGGCCGCGCTGGGCCGGCTGGCCGGCGACGAGGCGCGCCAGCTGCGCGAGCGGCTGCAGCCGCCCGTTGCTGCGCCGGCGCGTCCGGCACAACCGGCGCCGGACGCGCCGTGGCCCATCCCGCCCGGCAGCGCCGAGCTGGCGCAATACGAATTACTGGACCGCATCTGGCGCGAGCACGGACGGCGCGAATTCCTCGACTGCGCACTGGCGCTGGCGCGCGGCATCGTGTTTGCCGCGGAAAATGCCGGCCAGCGGGCGCCGGCCCTGCCGCCGCTGCAGGTGACGCTGCTGTCGCGCTGCGCCCAGGCGCTGGCGGAACTGGAGCAGCCCGGGGAGGAAATGGCGCGCATGCGCGAGCTGGCGGCCATCGGCGGCGACCGCACGGCGCAGCTGGCGCTGGGCCTGGCGCTGGCGCGCATGAATACCGAGGGCGACCGGGTGGAAACGGCGGACGGCCACGTCAACTTCAAGCGCGCCCTGCGCTGGCTGGCCCAGGCCGGCGAGCAGGGGCTGGCCGATGCCTGGTTTGCCATGTCGCGTATTTATATCCGTCCCGAGTTTTCCCAGCGCAGCCTGCGCGAGGCGCAGGCCTGCCTGGAGAAGGCGGCGGATATGGGGCACAGCGGGGCGCAGCTGGAATGCGGCATTCACGCCTGGCGCGCACGGCGCGGCGATGAGCAGAATGATGTGAAGGCGGCTTACTGGCTGCAGAAGGCGGCGGCGCAGGGCAGTACGGAGGCGCTGGCGGCGCTGGAGCGCATTGCGCCGGACAGCGAGCCGTCGGGCTGGGCGGCGCCGCTGCTGCCCTTGCTGACGCGCGAGCTGTTCAGCTGCCAGCCGCTGCTGGCGGCGCGGATCGAGATGGCGGCCTTGTTTGGATTGACCCGCGCCGAGGCGCTGCTGCTGGATGTGAAGGCGGCTGACCGCGGGCATTGCCTGGTGGTGGATATTCGCGCTTACTATGGCCGCAGCAAGCGCCGGCTGGTGCTGGTGCGCAGCGCGCAGCAGAGGGAGACGCTGGATCGGATGATTCGCTTGTTCGAGCAGGTGGATTGCAGTCCGGAGGGGCCGGAGGGGAATTACCGCCAGCGGCTTTATCGCTTCAAGACGTGGCTGACGGCGGCGGATGGGGGGGAGCTTGCTGCGGCATGAATTCTGAAACCTAAACCCTGGGTCAGACCCGTGGGGTCTGACCCTTGGAACGGCGAGCGCCGCGGACAGGGTCTGACCCCGTGGGTCAGACCCCGCTCCTGGGTTTAAATAGTGATCTCACCCTCAAACACGGTCACAGCCGGCCCGGTCAGATAAACCGGCTGTCCCTCGCCCGCCCACGCAATCGACAGCTGCCCGCCGCGTGCATCCACGCGCACCGGCGAATCGATCAATCCGCGGCGGATGCCCGCCACCACGGCCGCGCAGGCGCCCGTGCCGCAGGCCAGGGTCTCGCCCGCACCGCGCTCAAACACGCGCAGCTTGACATGGCTCCGGTCAACAATCTGCATGAACCCCGCGTTCACCCGCTTCGGAAAGCGCGTATGGTGTTCGATCAGCGGCCCGGTCAGCTCCACCGGCGCCGTTTCCACGTCCGCCACTACCTGCACCGCATGCGGATTGCCCATCGACACCGTGGACACTTCCACCGTCTCGCGGTTGCCGCCCAGCTCCAGCACCAGCGGCCATAGCGTATCGCGGCCCTCGGCGCGGCCGTCCAGGCCCTGCGGGTCGAACGGCACCAGCGCCGGTTCCAGCACCGGCGCGCCCATGTCCACGGTGACGCTGCCGTCGTCTTCAAGACGCGGTGCAATCACGCCGGCCATGGTTTCCACCGAAATCCTGCGCGCTGCCGTCAAACCTTTTTCCGACACGAATTTCACGAACGCGCGTGCGCCATTGCCGCACTGTTCCACTTCGCCGCCATCGTTGTTGAAGATGCGGTAGCGGAAATCGATGCCCGGCGTGGTGGACTTTTCCACCACCAGCATCTGGTCCGCGCCCACGCCGAAACGGCGGTCGGCCAGCGCCTGCCACTGCGCCGGACTGAAATCGATCTGCTGGTTGATGGCATCGATGACCACGAAATCGTTGCCTGCGCCATGCATCTTGGTGAATTTGAGTTTCATCGCTTATCCGAATAGAAGGACGGTTCGCCGTTGGGCCGCGTCTTGTAACGCTTGTGGGTCCAGAAATACTCCGCCGGCGCTTCGCGCACACGTTCTTCGATGAACTCATTCATGCGGCGCGTAGCGGCTACCATATCGGGACCAGGGTAATTGTCCCATACCGGATAGAACTTGACGCGCCAGCCACGATAATTTGGCAGGAATGTGGCAATCACGGGCATCACCTGGGCGCCGGTAGCGGTGGCAATGCGCGCCGTGGCCGTCAGCGTGGCGGCCGGAACGCCGAAGAAGGGCACGAATTCCGCATCCTTTTCGCCGAAGTCCATGTCCGGCAGCATGAAGTAGGGCAGGTGCTCCTTCAGCGCGCGCAGGATGGGCTTGATGCCGTCCTGGCGGGTGAACAGCTTGACCGGCTTGAAGCGGGCGCGGCCCATGCGCAGCACCTCGTCGAACACCAGGTTCTTCTGCGCCACATACATCGAGGACGCCGACGCTTGCATGGCGATCGAGGCGCCGCCCACGTCAAGGCAGACGAAGTGCGGGCACAGCAGGATGGTCGGCTTTTCCGTCATCTTCGCCACCGGGATTTCACCGGGCGGCATGCCTGCGCTGGTTTCGATGGTAATCAGGCGCTTCAGGCGCGCTTCCGAGGCCCACCACAGGATGGCGCGTTCGAACACGGAGCGCGAATAGGCCTGGAAATGCTTGCGCGCCAGTGCGCGGCGCCCGGCTTCAGGCATGTCCGGGAACGCCAGGCGCAGGTTGATCAGCGCGATATTGCGGCGCGGCCCCATGACCAGGAACAGCAGGCTGCCGATGGCGTCGCCGAAACGGCCGAGTACCGGCAGCGGCAGCCAATGCAGCAGCCACATGAACCCCAGCAAAACCTTCATGCCGCCTCCTGCTGTGCTGGCGCTGCGACGCCGGCCGGCACCTTGTAGCGGTTATAGCTCCAGTAATACTGGGCCGGGCAGCGGGCGATCAGTTTTTCCATTTCCGCATTGATGGCGCGCGCCTGGGCCGCGCTGTCGCCTTCCAGCGATGCCTCGAACGGCACGAAGCGCACCGTGTAGCCTTTGCCGCCGGGCAGGCGTTCGGCGTACACGATGATGACCACCGCGTCGCCCAGCTGGGCCATCTTGGCCGGCAGGGTCATGGTGTACGCGCTGCGGCCGAAGAACTCGGCCCACACGCCTTCGCCTTCCTGCGGCACCTGGTCGGGCAGCAGGCCGATCGGCTGGCCCTTCTTCAGGAACTTGGCCAGCATGCGCACGCCGCTCATATTGGCCGGCGCCAGCAGCAGGTTCTTGCGGGCGCGCGCGCCTTCGATCAGCGGCTTCATGGCTTCTTTTTTCGGCGGACGGTACATCACCATCAGCTCGGTGCGGTGGGCGATTTCCTGAGCCGTGATTTCAAAGCAGCCCAGATGCGGCGTCAGGAAAACAATACCCCGGCCGGCATCCAGTGTTTTCTGTACAAGTTCCCAGTTTTCGATGTTGGCATGGCGCGACACGCGTTCCGGCTTTGCGCACCAGATAAACGGTAATTCGGCCAAAGCCTTGCCGGCTTCGGCAACGGCCTGCGGCAAATGTGCGGAGACGCCTGCCTGCGCCATGTTAGCCTGCATGCGGCGACGGTAAGAGGGAGAAAGCCCATAAACCAGCCAGCCCAGTGCGGAGCCCAGTGCGTGCAATACCGGCAAGGGAAATATCGAAAAGAAACGGAAAATTCGTAACAGCATGAATAAGTATATAAGAGCAAAAGATAGCGTTGCTCTACCCAAAAATTTTTTAAGAAGCGTAAAATACCACGTTAGTTAGTATCAACCGCTGAGTTAACAGACAACTTGCGAGGCGGTATATAAATTTCGCTAAAGCGTCGCAAGCTTTATGGTTTTGCGACAAATATTGACAAAACTATGGAGCTAGCCAATGTCCAACGATTACCTCTTCACCTCTGAATCCGTTTCCGAAGGCCATCCCGACAAAGTCGCGGACCAGATTTCGGATGCGATCCTGGATGCCATCCTGGCCCAGGACCCGAAAGCCCGCGTCGCTGCTGAAACCCTGTGCAATACCGGCCTGGTCGTGCTGGCAGGCGAGATCACCACCCACGCGAACGTGGATTATATTCAAGTTGCGCGCGAAACCATCAAGCGCATCGGCTACGACAATACCGACTACGGTATCGATTACAAGGGTTGCGCCGTGCTGGTCGCCTACGACAAGCAGTCGCCCGACATCGCCCAGGGCGTTGACGAAGGCGCCGGTATCGACCTCGACCAGGGCGCCGGCGACCAGGGCCTGATGTTCGGCTACGCCTGCGACGAAACCCCGGAACTGATGCCGGCCGCGATCTACTACGCGCACCGCCTGGTGGAGCGCCAGTCGCAGCTGCGCAAGGATGGCCGCCTGCCGTGGCTGCGTCCGGATGCCAAGTCGCAGGTCACGCTGCGCTACCAGAATGGCCGTCCGGTTTCCGTGGATACCGTGGTGCTGTCCACCCAGCACGCGCCGGAAATGGGCCACAAGCAGATCGAAGAAGCCGTTATCGAAGACATCATCAAGCCGGTGCTGCCGCGCGAATGGCTGGTGGACACCAAGTTCCTGGTGAACCCGACCGGCCGTTTCGTGATCGGTGGTCCACAGGGCGACTGCGGTCTAACCGGCCGCAAGATCATCGTCGATACCTACGGCGGCGCAGCGCCGCACGGCGGCGGCGCCTTCTCCGGCAAGGACCCGTCCAAGGTGGACCGTTCCGCAGCCTACGCTGCCCGCTACGTGGCCAAGAACATTGTCGCTGCCGGCCTGGCGCGCCAGTGCCAGGTGCAGGTGTCCTACGCGATTGGCGTGGCGCGTCCGATCAACATCACCGTGTACACCGAAGGTACCGGCGTGATTTCGGACGAGAAGATTGCACAGCTGGTGCACGAGCACTTCGACCTGCGTCCGAAAGGTATCGTGCAGATGCTGGACCTGCTGCGTCCTATCTATACCAAGACTGCCGCTTATGGCCACTTCGGCCGCGAAGAGCCGGAATTCAGCTGGGAACGTACCGACAAGGCGGCGGCATTGCGCGCGGCTGCTGGGCTGAACTAAAACCTGACCCTTGCCCGCGGCTGTGGCGAATCGAGGGTCAGACCCCCCGGGTCTGACCCAGGGTCTAGGGTTTCAGCTATAATTCACCACTCTCCGAGGAGCGCTGCGACGAACCGCCCGGTTTGCCAGGCTCGGAAAAATCAACACCGCGCTCACGTTACTTTTTTCAACCAATGAAAGGAGGGCGTGATGAACGCCGTACTCAAAGATTCCCAAGACTACATCATCGCCGACATCGGCCTGGCCGCCTGGGGCGAAAAAGAAATCAAGATCGCGGAAACGGAAATGCCTGGCCTGATGGCCATCCGTGAAGAATTCGCCGCTGCCCAGCCGCTGAAAGGCGCGCGCATCACCGGCTCCCTGCACATGACCATCCAGACTGCGGTCCTGATCCGCACCCTGGAAGCCCTGGGCGCCAAAGTACGCTGGGCGTCGTGCAATATCTACTCCACCCAGGACCACGCTGCCGCCGCCATCGCCGCAGTCGGCACCCCTGTCTTCGCCGTGAAAGGCGAAACCCTGGACGAATACTGGGACTACACCCACCGCATCTTCGAATGGCCAGGTGAGGGCGTGTACTCCAACATGATCCTGGACGACGGCGGCGACGCAACCCTGCTGCTGCACCTGGGCGCCCGCGCCGAGAAGGACATCTCCGTGCTGGCCAATCCAGGCTCGGAAGAAGAAATCTGCCTGTTCAATTCCATCAAGGCCCACCTGGCCAAGGACGCGACATGGTACTCCAAGCGTCTGCCTGCGATCCTGGGCGTGACCGAAGAAACCACCACCGGCGTGCACCGCCTGTACCAGATGCACAAGGAGGGCAAGCTGGCCTTCCCGGCCATCAACGTGAACGACTCCGTCACCAAGTCCAAGTTCGACAACCTGTACGGCTGCCGCGAATCCCTGGTGGACGGCATCAAGCGCGCGACCGACGTGATGGTGGCCGGCAAGATCGCCGTGATCGCCGGCTACGGTGACGTGGGCAAGGGTTCGGCACAAGCGATGCGCGCCCTGTCGGCCCAAGTGTGGGTGACCGAGATCGATCCGATCTGCGCCCTGCAGGCGGCCATGGAAGGCTACCGCGTGGTGACCATGGACTACGCTGCCGAGCACGGCGACATCTTTGTGACCTGCACCGGCAACTACCACATCCTGACCGAAGCGCACATGCTGAAGATGAAGGACCAGGCCATCGTCTGCAATATCGGCCACTTCGACAACGAGATCGACGTTGCGGCGCTGAAGAAGTACCAGTGGGAGAACATCAAGCCGCAGGTGGATCACGTGATCTTCCCAAGCGGCAAGCGCATCATCCTGCTGGCAGAAGGCCGCCTGGTGAACCTGGGCTGCGGCACCGGCCACCCATCGTATGTGATGTCGTCTTCGTTCGCTAACCAGACCATCGCGCAGATCGAGCTGTTCGCCAACACCAAGCAGTATCCGGTGGGCGTGTACACCCTGCCGAAACACCTGGACGAGAAGGTCGCACGCCTGCAGCTGAAGAAGCTGAACGCGCAGCTGACCGAACTGACCGAAGAGCAGGCGGCTTACATTAACGTGAAAGTGGAAGGCCCTTACAAGCCTGAACACTACCGCTATTAAAACCTAACCCCCGGGTCGGACCCGAAGGGTACGACCCTGGCCCGCGGCTGCCGCGTGCCGGGGTCAGACCCCGCGGGTCCGACCCAGAAGTTAGGGTCTCCTTCAGAGGCACACACTCATGCGTTTGGTCCTTATCTGGTTAATCAATGCCGCAGCGCTGTTCGCTGTGCCTTACCTGATGCATTCCGTCGATGTCACAAGCATCGGCGCAGCCCTGGTTGCAGCCCTCTTGCTCGGCCTGGTGAATACCCTGATCCGCCCGCTGCTGCTGTTGCTGACGCTGCCCGTTACCGTGCTCACGCTTGGCCTGTTCATCTTCGTCATCAATGGCCTGATGTTCTGGCTGGTGGCGCAACTGGTGGACGGCTTCCATGTCGATAGCTTCGTTTCGGCCATCCTCGGCGCGCTGCTGTACAGCGTGATTTCCTGGGCCTTGTCCACACTCCTGCTCAAAGACGACAATGGCTAACCATAATTTCAGTATCGAATTCTTCCCGCCCAAGACAGCGGAAGGGGCCGAAAAGCTGCGCGCCACGCGCGCCAGACTGTCCGAGCTGCACCCCAAGTATTTTTCCGTGACCTTCGGCGCCGGCGGTTCGACCCAGCAGGGCACGCTGGATACCGTCCTCGAAATCATGGCGGCCGGCGAAGACGCCGCACCGCACCTGTCCTGCGTGGGCGGTTCGAAGGAATCGATCCGCGCCGTGCTGCAGCAGTACAAATCGCACGGCATCAAACGCATCGTCGCGCTGCGCGGCGACCTGCCCAGCGGCTACGGCGGCATGGGCGAGTTCCGCTATGCGAACGAGCTGGTGGAATTCGTGCGCGCCGAGACAGGCGACTGGTTCCGCATCGAGGTGGCGGCTTATCCGGAAGTGCACCCGCAGGCGCGTTCGCCGCAGGATGATATGCAGGCCTTCGTGCGCAAGGTGAAGGCGGGTGCGAATGCCGCCATCACCCAGTATTTCTACAACGCGGATTCCTACTTCCACTTCGTGGATGAAGCGCGCAAGCAGGGTGTGGACGTGCCGATCGTGCCGGGCATCATGCCGATCACGAATTACACGCAGCTGATGCGCTTCTCGGATATGTGCGGCGCGGAGATCCCGCGCTGGGTGCGCCTGAAGCTGGCGTCGTTTGGCGACGATACCGCGTCCATCAAGGCGTTCGGCCAGGAGGTGGTGACCGAACTGTGCCAGCGCCTGCTGCAGGGCGGCGCGCCGGGGCTGCACTTCTACTCGATGAACCAGGCGGTGGCGACTACTGCGATCTGGCAGCAGCTGGTCTGAAACCGAACCCCAGGGTCAGACCCGGCGGGTCTGACCCGGCCCTTCGGTTTCAGTAATCACGACATCCAGCGCAACATCGTGATTATCCACCCCGAATTCCACCTCCAGGCAGCTATACGCCACCCCCACCGTGGCCGGACGCGGCTCCTTCTCCAGCGTACGGTCGTAAAACCCCCCGCCATATCCCAGCCTGAACCCGCCCGAGTTATAACCCAGGCAGGGCACCAGCAAAGCCGGCGGATACGGCTCGATGCGCAAATGCGCCGGCACCGCCACGCCCATGCCGTCCTTGACCATGGCCTCGCCGATTTCCCACGCCGCGAACTCAAGCGGCGCATCGCGCTGCACCACCACCGGCAGCAGCAGGCGCACGCCGAGACGCGCCAGCTCCGCATAAGCAGCGTTCAAATCCGGCTCGTCGCGCAGCGGCCAGTACACCCCCAGCGCATCGGCTTTGCAGGTTTGCCACCATTTCACGATATTGGCGCACAATTGACGGTCCCACAGCGCGCGCTCTTCTGCCGGGATAGCCCGGCGTTCGGCCAGCAAACTACGCCTTAATTCGCTCTTGGTCTGTGCGCTGGATGCTGGTAGCTCGGCAGGGTTGCGTGGTATTCTAGGTGCGCTGGTCATGTCGTGAATTACATTGAGAGTCGTAGAGTGATTTCCCTGTCGAAATGGATAGCCGGCGCACTGGTGGTGACCGCAAGCGCCACCCTGATTCCGGCCTGCGCGCAGGATACCGCAATCGATACCCGCAAGGCAGATGATGCATTCCTGCTGCTGCGCGATTCCGTGCGCCGCGACGATGCGAGCAAGTCCGAATTCTATGCTGCGCAGCTGCCCGGCTACAGCATCCCTTCCTATGTTGACTATTATCGGCTGAAATCCCATTTCAAGGACGCCAGCAATGCCGAGGTGCGCGATTTCCTGAAGCGCTACGAAGGCAGCGCCATTGCCGACCGCCTGCGCAACGACTGGCTGCTGGACCTGGGCCGCAAGCGCGAATGGGCCACTTTCGACGAGCAGTTTCCGCTCTTCGTGCTGCAGGACGATACCCAGGTCAAGTGCTACAACCTGCTGTCGCGCCTGAGCAAGGGCCAGAACGTGGCGGCCGATGCGCGCGCGCTGCTGACCTATCCGCCGTATTACGGCGAGGCTTGCGGCTCGCTGATCGCGTCGCTGTACCAGGGCGGCCAGTTCAAGGAAGACGATGTATGGACGCAGGTGCGCCTGGCCGGCGAAACCAACGCCACCGGCCCCGCGCGCCGCGCCATCATGCTGCTCAACGGCTCGGACAAGAAAATGGCCCAGGCCATCGACCTGCCGACCATCGCCATGGCGAAGGGCGCCGGCAGCAGCCGCGCCGACCATGAAATCTTCCTCGTCGCGGTGGGCCGCGGCGCCAAGACCAGCCTGAAACTGGCGGTGGCTGCGCTGAACCGCAATGCCGGCAAGCTGACGCCGCAGGAACGCGCCGTCGGCTGGGCCAATATCGCGCTGCAGGCCTCGTACTCGCTCGACCCATCGACCAGCGAATACTGGCAGAAGTCGAACGGCGCGCCGCTGTCCATCGACCAGGCGCAATGGAAGGCGCGCATCGCACTGCGCAACCAGGACTGGAAAACCGTACGCGCCACGATTGCCGCCATGCCGGCCTCGCTGCGCAGCGACCCGACCTGGATTTACTGGAACGCCCGCGCCCTGGCCGCACAGGACGGCAAGAACGCGCCGGAAGTGCAGGCGGCCTACCGCAGCATTGCCGACCGCTCTGACTACTACGGCCTGCTGGCCGCCGAGGAACTGGGCCAGCTGGTGACCATTCCGGCGCCGGGCGCGCCGCCGAATCCGATGGAGATGGCCGCCATCGCCACCAATCCGGGCCTGCAGCGGGCGCTGAAGTTCTTCAGCCTGCGCCTGCGCTTCGAGGGCACACGCGAGTGGAACTGGGAAACCCGGCGCCTGAACGAACGCGAACTGATTGCCGCCGCCGAATTCGCGCGCCAGAACCATGTTCTGGACCGCATGGTGTACACGTCCGAACGCACCCGCGTGCAGGCCGACTACACGCACCGCTATCCGGTGCCGCATGACGACATCATGCAGCCCACCACCAGCACCCTGGGCCTGGACCGCGCCTGGGTGTATGGCCTGATCCGCCAGGAATCGCGCTTCATCATGGAAGCGCAATCGACGGCCGGCGCCTCCGGCCTGATGCAGGTGATGCCGTCCACCGGCCGCTGGGTGGCCAAGAAGATCGGCCTGACCGACTTCGTGCAGGACATGCTGACCGATGTGAAGACCAATATCCTGCTGGGCGCGAACTATATGAACATGGTCCTCGGCAGCATGGACGGCTCGCAGGTGCTGGCCACCGCTGCCTACAACGCCGGGCCGGGCCGCCTGCGCTCCTGGCGCTCGCAGCTGACGCGTCCGATGGACAGCACCATCTTCATCGAATCCATCCCCTATTACGAAACGCGCGGCTACGTGAAGAACGTGATGACCAACGCCACCTTCTATGCCGCACTGTTCGAAGGCCGTCCGCAGTCGCTGAAGGCGCGCCTCGGCACCGTCACGCCGAAAGGCTATTCGGAAGCGGAGCAGCAGGAAGCCTCCTTCGGCAGCCGATAAACCACCTGGAACGTTCATGCACACCACCGCACTCGATCCCACCCTGGAGCAAACCCTGGCCGCGGCCCGCGCGCCCGGCCTGACGCTCGTCATCGGCAACAAGAACCTGTCGTCGTGGTCGATGCGGCCCTGGGTGGCGCTGAAGGCGTTTGCGATTCCGTTTACCGAAGTGCGCGTGCTGCTGGACCGTCCGGACACCTCCTCCAATATCGCCAAGTGGTGCCACAGCGGCCGCGTGCCGGTCCTGCTGGCCGGCGACATGACGGTGTGGGACAGCCTGGCCATCTGCGAATACGTCGCCGAGCAGTTCCCGGACAAGCATCTGTGGCCGCGCGACGTGGCCGCCCGCGCCATGGCGCGTTCCATCTGCGCCGAGATGCACAGCTCCTTCGTCAGCCTGCGCAGCACCATGCCGATGGACATCCGGGGCCGCTACACGGGCAAGGGCCGCACGCCGGCCACCCAGGCCGACATTGGCCGCATCAGCGAAATCTGGGAAGAGTGCCTGAGCCGCTTCGGCTGCAGCGGCTTCCTGTTCGGCGAGTTCTCGATTGCGGACGCATTCTTCGCGCCGGTCGTATGCCGCTTCAAGACCTATGGCGTGGTGCTGCCGCCCGCGCTGTCCGCCTACTGCGAGCGCATGCTCAGCCACCCGGCGGTCGCCGAGTGGATCGAGCAGGCGCTGGCGGAAACGGAAGCGCCGCCGGTGCCCGACGCAGGAATGCCGGATTGACGATGAAAACCTATGTGGTCGGCGGCGCCGTTCGCGATGCTCTGCTTGGACTGCCGGTCAAGGATCATGACCACGTAGTCGTCGGCGCCACGCCCGAAGAGATGGTCAAGGCGGGCTTCCGGCCCGTCGGCAAGGACTTCCCCGTTTTCCTGCATCCCGAGACGCAGGAAGAATATGCACTGGCGCGCACCGAGCGCAAGACGGCGCCCGGCTATCGCGGCTTCGTCTTCCATACCTCGCCCGATGTGAAGCTGGAGGACGACCTGGTGCGGCGCGACCTCACCATCAACGCCATCGCGCGCGCCGACGACGGCACGCTGACCGATCCCTATCAAGGCCAGCGCGACATCGCGGCGCGCATCTTCCGTCACGTTTCGGACGCCTTCGCCGAAGACCCGGTGCGCATCCTGCGCATCGCCCGCTTTGCCGCGCGCTTCCCCGATTTCACCGTGGCTGCGGAAACCAATGCACTGATGCGGCACATGGTCGATCAGGGCGAAGTCGATGCACTGGTGCCTGAACGCGTATGGCAGGAAATCTCGCGCGGCCTGATGGAACAGCAGCCTTCGCGCATGCTGCAGGTGCTGCGCGGCTGCGGCGCACTGGCGCACATCATTCCGGAACTGGACCGCCTGTGGGGCGTGCCGCAGCCGCGGCATTCGCATCCCGAGATCGACACCGGCCTGCACCTGGAGCAGGTGGTCGATTACGCTGCCTCCTGCAACTATGAGCTCACGGTGCGCTTTGCGGCCCTGATGCACGACCTGGGCAAGGCTGTCACGCGTCCCGAAAAATGGCCGGCGCACAAGGGCCATGAAGGCGAGGGCGTGGACCTGGTGCAGCAGGTCTGCAAGCGCCTGCGGGTGCCGACCGATTGCCGCGACCTGGCGGTGATGATGGCGCGCGAGCATGGCAATGTGGAGCTGGCGCTGGACATGCGTGCGCTGGCCATCGTGGAACTGCTGGAACGCTGCGACGGCTTCCGCAAGCCCGAACGCTTCAGCCAGCTGCTGCTGGCGTCCGAATGCAATCTGCGCGGACGCGAAGGCGGCGGCATCAGCTTCCGCGACAAGCCCTTCCCGCAAAAGGACTACCTGGAACGGGCACTGTCCGCGGCGCGCGGCGTGAACGCGGGCGAAATTGCCGCAGGCTGCGCCGGCAATCCGCAGCAGATTCCGCAGCTGGTCCGTGCCGCGCGCGTGAATGCCGTGCAGGAAGCCCTTGGCATGATTGCCGGCGACGCGAGCGATGGCCAGCCAGCCGGGGGCCACGCATGACGTCCCTGAACTTCTTCCGCAACCCTTTCCGGCGCTGGATCGGCGGAGAGAAGCCGACCGTGCCCGTGAAGGAACTGCGCGAGCGCGACCGGCGCCGTATGCACAAGCATTTCCTCTGTCTGGAAGGCCGCGACCGTCTGCTGCGTTTCGGCTCGCCGGTGACGGACGAGCAGGTGACGCGCTACGTCGAGGGCATCGACTTTGAGCGCGACCTGGTGTTCGGCGTGTACAACCGCCTGTTCAAGCTGGTGGGGGTGGGACACCTGGCGTTCGCCGAAACCTCGGCGGAGCGCAAGCAGGCTACCGAGAAGGACCGCGTGGCCGAATTCGGCGTCTCCGTGTTGAAGTCCGCGCGCGGACTGGGCGTCGGCTCGAAGCTGTTCGAGCGCGCCAACATCGCCTGCCGCAACAACGACGTGGACACCCTGTACATGCACTGCCTGTCGTCGAACCAGGTGATGATCCACATCGCCAAGAAAGCCGGCATGGAAATCCACCGCGACTACGGCGAAGCCGACGCCTATCTGAAACTCGGCCCGGCCAGTCCCGGCAGCGTGCTGCAGGAAGCGATGGAAGAGCAGCTCGCCTCCATCGACTACGCCCTAAAAGCCAACGTCCGCGCCGCCACCAAGCTCCTCGACAAACTCCCCGGCGTCAAAAGCGAAGACTAGGTACGTTCCTCGAACAAAACGCCACGGCCCCAAGCTCAAATGCTTACGCTCCCCAATAGCCGATTGGACTCACGCATTTGGCAGCTTCATTAACTGCGCCAGACTCGACCGAGAACCAATGGCGAATTCAGCAAAAAGCAGATTTCCAGTTTCGATTTCAACCATCGTTTCCGCTCATTTCAGGTCGCGTGCCCCACGCTTAATGCTCCTGCGTTGCGTAACTGGCAGTTCATCACTAGTGGCTTGGGGTAGGACCAGGCTCTTGATCCACAACACAATATTGCGGAGCGAGAACCCATGTCTATGTACGGCTTTGATGTCGGAGCTTGAAAATGACAGCTCACTTTCACCATTGGGGTCGTTGGCGTAACCGGTGATAAATGCTCCGCCCCGCACCACGAGATTCTTCAGCGTTTCTCCGTTATGGAGTTTCACATCGATCCAGTGCACGTCCATTTTCATTTCAGCGCCTAACGCGGACCGTAGATGTTCAGGAAGCCAGATCTTAGCCATAATCAGTGATCTTCATGGTAGCGTGACTGTGAGCAGTGTGTCATCCCTTGGCGTAGGGTAAGGCAAGCTTTTGTACAGCTTGTTCTGCAGTCATGCCCTCGGGCGTTAGCCACAATTGCATTGCCTGATAATTTTCTGTCAGATATCTGGAGTTTTTATAAGCGTAGGGCGTAGTGTCCATGCTCAACGTTTTCGTGCCAGTCCATCACATCATAGAGCATGTTTGCGTCGGTAGCCGCGCCAGTAGCTTAAGGTCGTCCGGGCGCTTGGCCTCATAGCGGAACAACGATCTCGAAATCACGATTAGCCCACAAGCCCGCGTCACGGCTACCGCATGCATGGTCATTAAATGCACCACAGCGAGCCGCCTAGCCGCTGAGCTTCTGATACCTTCATGTCGCCGAACTTCGTCTCCCAGTTATCGAAGGTCGCTTTGGCAATGCCGTATTTCCGGCTAAGATCTGCCACCCTAGTGCCAACCTCGGCTTCTTTCAGCACGCCAACGATCTGCGCTTCGGTAAGTCGCTTTTTCATGCCTGCCTCCCTGGCTTATCACTCATCCAGAGAACACTGTCTTCACTACCGCGTAGGGCTAAGAGGTGTCCGATGGCTTCAATCTTTTGAGCTTTTTAAGCCATAGCGCAGCGCCACACAGCATTGTGAATGTCATCAGCACATCAATTGCCAGCGCAACAGTGAACATGAGCGCTTCCTCTGAGATATAAAATTTCAACACTCCAGAGAAGCAAGCACCTGATCCAACTACCCAAGATAGGGCTCTGGTGTTGATTTTCGTACTCCCTTGCTCGCAGCGAAGGCTTTGCCGAACAAAGAAGAAGACGATTGATGTCAAGAAAATCGCTAGAACGAGTGATGGCAGTCTTCCAGCGATACGTGAGAACAGGAACAAAGCAAATGAAAGAAATGTCACTGCCAACAACGACCAAAGGCAAAGCCCCCAGCAATAGAATGCACGGCTAGGATTAGAAGTTTTTCGAAATCGAATTGCACTCAACAGGGCGAGAATGGTGACAAGTGATAGAAACGCGGTCCATCTGAAACCCTGAAAATGCTCATAGTTCACCAAGGTTAGGAAGCCGAAGAAAATCATCCACCAACTGCCAAACGACTTTTGATCCGAGAAGATCATTTGAAGAGTCCTTCGAAAAATTCAGATAAGCTCTGTCGAACTCTGTAAGGTGCATAGATTTGGTTCTCGAATTGAGCAGACGCCCATATTCCGATTCCAAGTCCCACGACAGCGCCCACCAAAGTGCCGAGCCCTGGGGCAACAGCGCTGCCGGCGAGGGCGCCGACCATTGCCGAACTTCCAGCCCCGGCAGCTACTCCGACCAAGCCCGAGAAAATAGCTTTAACTGCATCAAGCGTCGCATCAGCGGCGAAGGTATATCGGCTGTCTCCGTAAGCGTTCTTGCGCAATCCAGCTAAGTGATATGCACCGTATTCCAACGTAGTGCCGATCACGGACAACAGAGGGATCTTCCTCAGCAAGCCGCCAGTTGCGATGCCCAATCGTGTCCATATGCCAGGCTGGGTGACTCCATAGCTCACCGTTACGCGAGCCGCGCCATCGGCAGGATTCCTATTTGCTGTGATCACTGCCCCGGTTCCATGTGGTTGAGGAGGGATGTAGCTTTCTCGTATGTTGCGGGCTTCATAAACGCCGACGGCACTTGTCACCGCGTCTTTGACACCATCAATCGTGCCGGGCAGACTTTGCATGCCAAGCGTCTCAGCAGCATAAGGGCCAGAACTGACTGTCTCGAGATATTCCTGGACTGCCGCTGCAGCCTGAGCCGGGGAAATTTGGATTTCAGGCTGGCTTTTCTGTAGGTCCTCAGCAAGAGAGCGAAGGTCGGCATCTATTTGGGCTTCTTTCTTCTCCAACTGGTCAACCACATCTAGCTCAAATTGCTGCTCACCCGTGGGGCGCAGCCCAGCTATTACGACTGTTGTCACGTCATTCGCTAGCTCGTTGCCGGGATAAGACAGGACTCTGCCATCCTCAGTCCGAATGACGGGATAAGAGAATCCGTCCTTTCTTGTATATATTTGTTTCGTGAACCGAGTTCCTTCTGGGAGATTCTCAGCCGGGTAGTCGGGTCCGTTCGGATTAGTACTTAGCGTCCCACCACAGTCTTTGACGGGCCAGAAGCGGTAGTCACGTGGATCTTGAGCGTTTGAAGCGCATCGCTCACCATGCTTAAGCACGTCTGCCATCACTTCATCGACTTCTTTGTCTATCGCGGCAAGCCGCTGTTCGTCCTCAGCCGATTTGGGGACGAAACCTTCTTCGGCAGGTATTTCAGCGGCTTGGGCGCCGCCGCCTACATCAATGAGCATGTCGCTCTGGCTGGCGATCAGGGTGGCGCCGCATGCGGTTTTCATGCCGTTGACGGCGGTGGGCTTGCCGCCGTAAGTGTGGGATGAAACGCCTTCGGCGATGGGGAACTTGCCTTTGCACAGAGGGCAGAAGGTGGAATGGCCCAGTTGCGCAATCTGGCGGCCGCCTGTGGTGACGCTCGGGTTCCCTTCCAGCACGCGGCCGCCGTGCGAGGTGCGGTCGCCTTTCACTATCACAGGCTTCATAGTGCGCCCTCCGCAAAGACCTCAATGTAAGGTCATCGCCGCGATGGTGATTTGCGTTGGCGCAAGACTCGCCTTGGTGGGAGCAGGAAACCAGCCCGGCAGCTGACTTTGTGCAGATCGGATTGCGGAGTCACTCCTGGCTCAAAGGTGATGCCTCCTGCTATCAATCTGATCATCAATTGGAGAAGGCAATATTTGTCGTTGGCGGGGTGAAGCTGATGGCGTTGGACCATATTCACATGTAATGCAAAAAGCACCTGGTAGGTGTTATACGGCAGCTTATGCCGGGGCGCAGGGATCTGTGCCGGTAGGATGCGCCCACGGCAGAAACAGACCTGCCGCCGTCATACCCCAATCGATCAAACCTAGCCCACTGCGCTCCTTGCGCGAATATTTCAGGAAGCCTTGATTGTCCAGCCATTGAGCTGACGGAAACAGGGCGAATTGCGCTGGCGTGGGTTTACCCGTGAGACAGGTCCGAATGCGCATCATGTTCTCTACAGCGGCTAATGCAGTGCGCACTGCTCATCAGCGAATTGAGATGCCGCAAGCAAAGTGATGCATAATGGACAAGAGGAGGGGCGCTAATGCGAGTGCGGTGGACTCTGTCGGTGATCGTGCCGTGCTGCCTGTTGCAGGCGGCGGCTGTCGCGACGCCGCTGCACTTGTGCTACGAGGATGCGCCGCAGGCGCCGTGGACCATGCCCGATGGTTCAGGACTCAACCTGGAACTCCTGAAGCGCGTCGGGAAAATCACTGGCGACGAATTCGTGTTCTATGCCCGTCCCTGGAAGCGCTGCCAGGAGGAGACAAGAGCCGGAAAGATGGACGGCATGATCGGCGGCGCCGATTCGCCGGACCGCCGCAGCTACAGTCAGCCACCCCTGCACGCCGACGGCACGGCCAACGCCGATAAAGCCCTGTATAACGACCACGCCAGCGTGTATATCCGCATCGGCAGCGGCGTCACGTGGGATGGACGGGAGCTGGTGAACCCGCGCGGCGTGGTGGCCGCGCAGCGCGGCTACTATGTGGCGGACATCCTGCAGCAGCGCGGCTGGCGCGTGCTGGATACCGTAAAGTCGCTGGACGACGGCCTGCGCATGGTGGTGGCCGGGATGACCGACGTCGCCGTGCTGCAGGGGCGCGCGGCAGTGGAACTGGTACACGACGATCCGCGCTTCAAGGGCAAGATCGAGCTGTCGAAAATCCCTTACATAACGCTGCCGCTGTATCTGCACATCAGCCGCAAGACCTACGGGCGCGATCCGAAGCGCATCGAGGCCATCTGGAGCGCCATCCCCGTAGTGCGCGCCACGCCCGAATTCCGCAAGCTGGAAACCGAGGCGCGGCGCGAGGACTGAACGATCAGTAGTTCAGATAGACGGGATTACCCAGCAAAACCAGCTTTCCCTCGGCATTGACCACATCGACGCGCAGCCAGTGCTGCTTGCCGTCGCTGCTGTAGTCGAAGGCCGGCTGCGCGTCGTCGCCGGTAATGGCGGCGTCGCGCAAAGGCTGGATCACGCGGCCGTTGTCGGTCACGCGCAGCTGCATGCCGGACATGGCAGCAACATGCACGCGGAACTGCACCGTGCTGCGCGCCGGCGCGGACAGGGCGTCGCCCATCATCGCACCGGCGCCAGCGTCAGCACCAGAGCCGGTATCAGCCGTGCCGCCGGCGGCACGGCGTGCGCGCACATCCAGCGTGCCGCTGCCAATACCTGCCACGTCAACGAAAACACGGCCGGCGCGGATCGCCTTCAGGATGGCCGGCTGCGACAGCTCCTCCGCATACACCACGGTGGTCGGCCGCCCAATCCCATGTTCGTCCGGACGGTGGCTGTCGCTGCCGCCAATCGCCGTGATGCGGTAGCCGGCGTTCAGCTGCTTCTCCCAGAACGGCACGCCCGACCACGGCGTGTTCGCATCCGGACCGTTCACCGCTTCGATCGCCTGCACCAGCTTCATGTCGGTCGGCTGTTCCCAGCCGCAGCCCATGCAGTCCTCGCCCGAAGGACGCACCGGGTGATTGATGGACAACAGGCCGGTCAGCCGGGCGGCGCTGGCAAGCAGCGCATTCCAGCTGGCAGCGCTGCCCTCGGCGCCGTCGGGCGTGACGCGGAAGTCCAGCGGCGCCAGGGTGCCGAACAGATTGGCGTGGCCATAGAAGGTGGTGATCTCGCGTCCCGGCAGCAGCAGCGTCTTGTCGAAGTAGGGCTGCAGCTCGCGGATGCCGCTGCTGTGCGCGATGCCGTTATGCTCGGTGATCGCCATGAAGTCCAGCTTGCGCTCGGACGCTTCCTTCGCCGTCAGGAACATCGGACAGGGCACGCTCTTGCCGCTCTGGCTCTTGCAGCTGCCGTCCGAATGCGCGGTGTGGCTGTGCAGGTCACCGCGATACCAGGCCGCGCCGGTCCGGACCGGTGCGCGCAGCAGGGCCGGTTCGTCGTCCACGTGCAGGCCGCGCGAGAAGTAGATCTCGGCCGTGTAATCGGCGCGCGCCGTCTTGCGCATGTTCGGCACGCCCATCAGCACCGCCCACTCGCCCTGCATATGCGGCATCGGCAGATACGACGCGGTAGCATCGATGCTGCTGATGGTGATCGTGTCCTTGTTGCCGCCACTCCAGCCGCGCAGCGCGCCGTCCGGACCGATGACGCCCAGGTCGATCACGCTGCGTTCGGCCTTGCCGGTGTAGCTGAAGCGGATGGTCACGCGCTCCACGCCTGCCGGCACCGTGAACGGTGCGCGGCGGTAGTGCTGGTGGTCGGCGCCGGTGAGCGTACCGCGCAGCACCAGGTCCTGCGCGCAGGCGGGACTGGCGCCCCCGGCTGCTGCCAGCAGCAGAGCGAGAATGCCAGCAACATGGTCCAGGCGGCGTGCCTTAGAAGTCATACTTCACCGCCAGGCGCAGCGTGCGGCCCAGGACCGGACGTGCCAGGAAGGTATTCGCACCGGCGTCCGCGCTTTGCAGTTCGCCCGCACGCGGATTGCCTTCGGTCAGACCCTGCGAGTTGTCGAGGTTATCCACGTAGAAGTAGCCGGTCAGTGCCGGCGTGAACTGGTAGCGGGTGGAGAAGTTCAGCACCTTGTACGACGGCAGGCGCACCGAGTTCGCCGAATCCACGTAGCGCTTGCCTTCATATTCCCACGACAGTTGCAGGCGCAGCTTGTCGTCCAGCAGGTTCACGCCGGGCACCAGGCGCGCGCTGACTTTCGGCACGCGCACCAGCTGGTTGCCGCTGAAGTCGCGTACCACCGGCAGGTTGTTCACCTTGTCGGTGTAGCTCAGGTTGCGGTACTCGGGCTGCTGCCAGGTGAAGGTGAAGCCCAGGTCGCCCCAGCTGGCGGGACGCAGCTTGCCTTCCAGTTCCACGCCGTAGGTGCGGGTCGATGCATAGCCGGTCTGCGGCGTCGAGGTGGCGTTGTTCAGGTCGAACACATAGTTCGTGAAGCTGACGTTGTCGTACTTCGAGTAGAAGAAGGTCGGGAAGAACTCGAACTGCTGGCCGGCGATCTTGTAGCCCACTTCGCCCAGGTCCATGGTCTGGGTGATCGGGGTGGCGGTCGGGCTGGTGATGTAGGAGCTCAGGTTAGGCAGGCGGAAAGCCTTGGTCCAGCGGCCGAAAGCGCCGGAGGTCGGCGCGATCTGGTAGTTCGCGCCGACCGTCCAGCCGGTTTCGTTGAAGGTGTGGTCGTAGTAGTCGAACACGCCGGTGCCGCTGCGGATCTTCGAGGTGGCGAAGGTGCCCAGGTTGACGTTGGCCTGGCGTTCGGTGCGGCCGGTGGTGTTCACCTGCTCCCAGCGCACGCCGGCATCCAGGCGCCACTTCGGATCGATCTGCCACTCGTCGGCCAGATACAGGGCGTGGGTCTTGGATGCGCCATTCGCGTTCTCGGACTCGTAGCCGTAATTGTAGATGCCCTTGTCGGTGATGGTGCCCAGGGTCTTGCCGGAGGCGTCGGTGGCGACCAGGTCCAGCAGCGGCGCCTGGCTCTGCGCGCCCAGCAGCACGGTCGAGGAGTAGCGGTTGAAGTGCTGATTGAAGCGCGCGAAGTAGTAGCCGGCGGTGATTTCGTGTTTCTGGCCGCCGATCTCGAAGGCACGCGACACGCGCAGGTCGTTGGTCACTTCTTCCAGCGGCAGGGTCACGCCGCGCAGGCCGCCCACGATCATCAGGGCGTTCGGGTCGGTGTAGGCGGTGCCCGGCTGCCTGGTGTATTGCAGCGAGAGCTGGGTTGCGCCCGGCACGTAGGACAGCAGCGATTGCGACTGCTTCAGGAAGCTCGATACGCTCAGCAGCTGGTTGGCGAACACGCCGTTACGCTGGGTGTCGGTCTTCGAATAGCGCAGGCCATCGGTCAGCTTCCAGTCGCCCAGTTCCTTTTCCAGGTTCAGGCTCAGCTGGTTGCGCTTGACGTGGGTGCCTTCGCTGTTGTCGAAGTGGTAGTTGCTGCCGTCGCCCATTTTCATGTCGATGACCTTGGTGTCCGGACCGGCCACGGTGCCGTAGTTGCCGTCGAAGCCGGGAATGGCGCGGATCTTGCCGTCGTCATAGGTGCGCATCGGGATGGCCAGGAACAGGGCGACCTTGTCGTCCAGGTGCTTGGCATCCAGGGTGATGCGGCCGTGGTCGATTTCCTTGGTCAGCTTGAGGCGGATCTGGCCGCCGTCGTTGGCGGTGTAGCCGGGGGAGCGCACGCCGTCGTCCTTGCGGTAGAAGCCGCCGATGCCGATGCCGTAGCCGTCCTGCAGCGGGGTGGCGTACCAGAAGTCGGCGCGTTTCATGCCGAAGTCGCCCACGCTGAACTTGATCAGGCCATTTGGCTGGTCGCCGATTTCGCGCGAACGGAAGTTGATCGCGCCGGCCGGTGCGTTGGTGTAGAACACGGAGGACGGGCCGCCGCGCACCACTTCGATGCGGTCGATGGTTTCGTCCAGGCGGAAGGCCTGGTCGGCGTTCAGGTAGCCCAGGGATGGATCGTGCTGCACCGGCATGCCGTCTTCCAGCAGGGTCACGGAGCCGAAGCCATCGACCGGGATGCCGCGTGCGCGGATGTTGCCGGACGCTTCGCCGCCCGAGGATTCGACCCAGAAGCCAGGCACCGATTTCATCGCTTCCGTCACGGAGGTCGGCGCTTGCAGGCGCAGGTTTTCCTCATTGATGGTGGTGATGGAGTAGCTTGCCTTGGTCTTGCTGCGTTTGTTCGGCGTGCCGGTAACAACGACCACGTCGCCTGGCAGCGCGTCTGCGGTCGCTGCGGCTTCGGAAGCTGGCGCAGCGGCGTCGGCTGCTTCTTGTGCGTGCAGCGGCAGCGCCGCCATGGTCAGCAAGGCCGCGCTGACAGCGCGGGCGATGATTGGATTTGCCACGGTTAATCCCCTGTTAGTTTGTCGTAAGACCAATGCAATACCAGATGCGAAATGTGATCGGTAACAGCGGGCGATAAACTATCAATGGAATATGAACCCTTGATGACAGGCCGTCTGCAGGACGGCGGCCTGTTGTGAGTTGGTATTATGGAGGTATTACCTAAAGTGATAAGCCCTGCCTCGCATTAACCACGCTTTACAGGGCTGGCGCTGGCGGGAAATCCAGCGGCACGCGGGTGGTGGCGTGCAGGTAGTTGGTCACGGTCTTGTCGCCGATGACGACGATGGCATCGACCAGGCTGGCCTTGCTCCAGCCGGCGGCCAGGAAGGCGTCCACCAGCGCCTGGTCGGCATGACCGCGGTTGACGGCGATATTGCGCACCAGACGGGCCAGCGCATCCAGTTTCGCGTCGAAGCCTGCACCGCCTTTGCGGATCTCGACGATCTGCTCGTCGCTGAAGCCGCTCATCTTGCCGATCATGGTGTGCGCGGCCAGGCAGTATTCGCATTCGTTCACCTGGCTTACGACCAGGTTCACCACTTCGCGCGCCTTGCCGGTAATGCTGCTCTTGCCGTTCTGGAAGGCGAGGTAGTTGCCCAGCGCGTGCTCGGAGTGCGCCATCGTGGCGTACAGGTTGGGCACCAGGCCGAGGTTCTTCTGCATATTGTCGAACAGTGCCTGGTTGGCGGCCGAGACTTCGTTGCGGGTCGGGACGTTGATCATGATTTGCTCCTTGAGGATTGAAAGGTTTGCGGGGCTGGTTTATTGCGAGGTGTATGCGCCATCGACTGCGATGCTTTGGCCGGTGAGATAGCGCGCCTTGCCGCTGGCCAGGAAAAGAATGGTTTCCGCGATTTCGTCCGGTGCGGCGGCGCGGCGGGCCGGGATCGTGGCAAGGAAGCCGGCCTTGTTGCCTTCATCGTTGCCGACAAAGCGGTCCAGCATGTCGGTAGCCACCGGGCCGGGCGCCACCGCGTTCACGCGCACGCCGGCAGCCGCGCCTTCCAGTGCAGCGCTTTTGGTGATGCCTTCCACGGCGTGCTTGCTGGCCGCGTACACGGAAGCGCCGGCGATGCCCACATGTCCCGCGATGGAGGACAGGTTGATGATCGAACCGGAACCCTGGGCCAGCATCACGCGCATCTCGTGCTTCAGGGAGAGCAGGGTGCCCAGCACATTGGTGCTGAAGGTGGCTTCATAGTTTTCCGCCGACTGCTCGGCGATCGGCGCCAGCTGGCCTTCGGTGCCGGCATTGTTGACGGCGACGTCCAGCCGGCCGAAGCGGGCCACTGTCTGTTCGACCAGGGTGCGGACCTCGTCCTCGTGGCGCACGTCGGCCTGCAGGAATTCGGCTTCGGCGCCGAGGGCGCGCAGCTCGGCGGCCAGGGCTTGTCCGGCTTCGGCACGGCGGCCGCTGACGGCGATGCTGGCGCCTTCGCGGGCGAAGGCCAGGGCGGTGGCGCGGCCGATGCCGGTCAGTGCACCAGTGATCAGGACTACTTGTTTCATCTGAATCTCCTTCAGTTCATCGAGGACTTCATCATGATTCATTCCCCACCAAGGATTAAGATGGGGTAAGCTCATATGATTCATTCCGTTTGGGAATAACCGCGATCATCAGGAATAAAAGACATGGACAAACTCCAGGCAATGAAAACCTTCGTCCGTGTAGCCGAAACCGGCAGCTTCTCGGCCGTCGCCCACCAGGCCAACACCACGCAAGGCGCGGTCAGCAAGCAGGTGTCGGCGCTGGAGCGCGAACTGGGCGCGCGGCTGCTGACGCGCACCACGCGCAAGCTGTCGCTGACGGAAGAGGGCGAACGCTATTTCGCCCAGGCGCGCCGCCTGCTGGCGGAAATCGCGGAGGCGGAAGCTACGCTGCGGCAGGGCGAGCAGCAACTGAGTGGCTGGCTGCGGGTGGCCGCGCCGGTCGGCCTGGGGCGCATGAAACTGATGCCGCTGGTGCAGGACTTCATGGCTGCCCATCCTGCGGTGAAAATCGACCTGCGCCTGAGCGATGGCTTTGTGGACCTGGTGGAGCAGGGCATCGACGTGGCAATCCGCATCGGCGAGCTGCCCGATTCAAGCATGGTGGCGCGCCGCATCAGCACCACCTGGCGCCTGCTGATGGCGCACCGCGACTATGTGCGGCGCATGCCGCCGCTGCGCCATCCGGACGACCTGGCGCAGCACAACTGCCTGATCTACAGCGAACTGGCGACGCGCAATGCCTGGAGCTTCACGGCCGGCGCCGGTGCGCAGGAAGCGGCGGGTGCGGTGGTGGTGGTGAGGGCGGAAGGGAATCTGCAAACCAACAGCAGCGAAGTGATGCGCGCCGCCATCCTCGGCGGCATGGGCGTCGGCTATTCGCCGGCCTGGCTGGTGGATGGCGAACTGGCGAGCGGAGAAGTGGTGCGCCTGCTTCCCGACTGGGAAGCGGCGGCGCTGCCGGTGAATGCGCTTTATCCGCGCGAGCGGGCCGGCTCAGCGAAGGTCAGGGCTTTCATCGAGCATATGATTCAGGGGCTGGACCTGAAGCCGCCTCGCTCGCCGTGAAGCGGCGCATCGAATAGGCAAACAGCAGGCCGCCGGCGTACATCAGCACCCCGTACAGGGCCACCGGCACGGCCATCGCATCCTGCTTCAGCATGGTGCTGGCGATCACCAGTCCCAGCGTGGCGTTCTGCACCGCCGTCTCGATGCCCAGCGTGACCGACTGCTTGCGCGACAGGCGCACGATCCAGGCAATCAGAAAGCCGACCAGCAGCATGGTCACGTTGAGCGCCACGGCAAACGGCGCCAGCGTGGTGAAGTTATCGCGCAGCAGGGCCCAGTTCTTGGCCACGGCGGCCAGCACGATCAGGATGAACAGCACGGTGGCGATTTTCGTGCACAGCTTTTCCATGCGCAGCGCGCGCTGCGGCCAGCGGTAGCGCAGCGCCATGCCCAGCACCACCGGCACGCCCAGCATCAGGAAGATCTGGCCCATCATGGCGCCGACCGGCGCCTGCACCGCCTGCGACGTGCCGGCAAAGTATTCCAGCGCGAAGGTGACGATGACCGGCAGCGTGAAGATGGTCAGCACGCTGGCCACGGCGGTAAAGCTCAGGGCCAGGGCCACGTCGCCGCGGGCGATATAGGTCAGCAGGTTGGACGTCGAGCCGGTGGGGCAGGCCGCCAGGATCATGAAGCCGACGGCAAATGCGCCAGTGATGCCCGCCGCCTGGACCATGCCGAAGCAGACCAGGGGCAGCAGAACAAAGTGGCACAGCACGCCGACCAGCAGCGCGCGCGGCTGGCGCACGATGCGGCCGAAATCGCCGGGCGTCAGGCCGAGGCCCAGCGAGAACATGATGAAGGCCAGGGAAAACGGCAGTAGAACGGTCGAAACGATATCGCCTTGCATTGTGCGTCTCCTTAATTTTGTTCGGCCGCCTCGGGGCGGCTCGTTTTACACCAGGGGCAGTGCGGTTGTGTCTTTCACCCTTTGCAGCGCGAAGCTGGATTTCACGTCCAGCACCGCCGGATGGCGCAGCAGGGTGGACATCATGAAGCGCGAGAAGTGGTCCATGTCCTCCACGTGCACGCGCAGCAGGTAGTCCATCTCGCCCGTCATCGCATAGCAGGCCACCACCTCCGGCCACTGCTCCACCGCCACCGCGAAATCGGCGCGCGGGGACGAAACCGGTGGACTGGCACCCAGTACGCGCGCCGTGCCGGCCGTGACTTCGCTATGCTTTTCCAGGCGCACGTTGACGTAGGCCAGCAGGCCCAGGCCGATCTTGTCCGGGTCCAGCAGGGCCACATACTGGCGGATCACGCCTTCTTCTTCCAGGCGTTTGATGCGGCGCAGGCAGGGGGAGGGCGACAGGTTCACCTGCTCGGCAACATCCTGATTCGACAGTCGCCCATCGGACTGCAAAATGGACAAAATCTTACGGTCGGTTTTATCCAGCGCAATCTTGGTCATAAATTCCTCTTTTGTTCGTGACTACAGCAATATTATTGCTCACAACAATGAAAGCAGGGAGATCTTTGCAATTAAATGTCGCATCCCGGGGACTATACTGTGCGCAATTCAGAACAGGAGACAGGCATGAAATTTACCCCCTGGGAAAACCCGATGGGCACCGACGGCTTCGAATTCGTCGAATACGCTGCCCCCGATCCAAAGGCGCTGGGCGCGCTGTTCGAGCGCATGGGCTTTACCGCCATCGCGCGCCACCGGCATAAGGACGTGACCCTGTATCGCCAGGGAGAGATCAATTTCATCATCAACGCCGAGCAGGATTCGTTCGCTCAGCGTTTCGCCCGTATCCACGGCCCGTCCGTGTGCGCCATCGCGATCCGCGTCAACGACGCTGCGTTTGCCTACAAGCGCGCGCTGGAACTGGGCGCCTGGGGCTTCGACAACAAGACCGGTCCGATGGAACTGAACATCCCAGCCATCAAGGGCGTGGGCGATTCCCTGCTGTACCTGGTGGACCGCTGGCGCGGCAAGAACAAGGATTCGGCGCCGGGCAGCATCGGCGATATCAGCATCTATGATGCCGACTTCGTTGCCATTCCGGGCGCGGTGGCCAATCCGGTCGGCAATGGCCTGACCTATATCGACCACCTGACGCATAACGTGCACCGCGGCCGTATGAAAGAGTGGGCCGATTACTACGAGCGCCTGTTCAACTTCCGCGAAGTGCGCTATTTCGACATCGAGGGCAAGCTGACCGGCCTGAAGTCGAAGGCGATGACTTCTCCGTGCGGCAAGATCCGCATCCCGATCAATGAATCGTCGGATGACAAGTCGCAGATCGCGGAATACCTGAACGAGTATCACGGCGAGGGCATTCAGCACATCGCACTGGGTTCGGACAATATTTATGGATCGATCCAGGGCATGCGCCAGCAGGGGATCGATTTCCAGGACACGATCGAGACCTACTACGAGCTGGTTAACCGCCGCCTGCCGAATCACGGCGAGCAGCTGGAGGAGCTGCGCCGCCTGCGTATTCTGATCGATGGCCATAGCAGCGAAGGCTCGGACGAGCGCGAGCTGCTGCTGCAGATCTTTACCCAGAATGTGATTGGTCCGATTTTCTTCGAGATCATTCAGCGCAAGGGCGATCAGGGCTTCGGCGAGGGTAATTTCCGCGCGCTGTTCGAGTCGATTGAACTGGATCAGGTGCGCAGGGGCGTGCTGGAAGATCCTAGCAAGAAAACGGCTGCTTAACCCAGAACCGGGGGCAGACAGGGACGCCGAGTCCCACGGGGTCCGACCCAGGGGTCGTACCCTTCGGGTCCGACCCTGGTTTTAGGTTTTCCCCAGCCAAGCCCGCACCAGACGGGCAGGCAGCACGACCCGCCACCTACTTGGAGACACACAATGAACGCACCCGCCAAAAGCGGCCAGCTGGAGTCCGGCCTACCCGCGCAGGACATCACCCTAGACGACAAGTGGACGCTGGAACGCGGCCGCGCCTTCATGACCGGCACCCAGGCGCTGATTCGCCTGCCGATGCTGCAGCGCGAGCGCGATCTGAAAGCAGGCCTGAATACCGCCGGCTACATCACCGGCTACCGCGGCTCCCCGGTCACGTCGATCGACATGACCGCGATGAAGACCAGGAAGTACCTCGACGCGCATCACGTCAAATTCCATCCGGGCATGAACGAAGACCTGGCGGCGACCGCCGTCTGGGGCACGCAGCAGACCAACCTGTTCGAGGACGCCAAGTACGACGGCGTGTTCTCCATGTGGTACGGCAAAGGCCCCGGCGTTGACCGCTGCGGCGACGTGTTCAAGCACGCCAACAACGCCGGTTCGGCCAAGCACGGCGGCGTGCTGGTGCTGGCCGGCGACGACCACGCTGCCAAATCGTCCTCCACCGCCCACCAGTCCGACCACATCCTGAATGCCTGCGGCATCCCGGTCCTGTATCCGGCCTCGGTGCAGGAGTACATCGACTACGGCCTGCATGCCTGGGCCATGAGCCGCTACACCGGCCTGTGGGTGTCGATGAAGTGCGTGACCGACATCATCGAGTCCGGCGCCGTGGTCGATTTCGATCCGGACCGCGTGCAGATCAAGATGCCGGAAGACTTCGAGCTGCCGGCCGGCGGCCTGAATATCCGCTGGCCGGACACCGTGCTGGACATGGAAGTCCGCATGAACAGCTACAAGTGGTACGCCGCGCTGGCCTACTGCCGTGCGAACAAGCTGAACAAGATCATCTGGGATTCGCCGAAGCCGAAGATCGGCATCATCACCGCCGGCAAGTCCTACCTGGACACGCGCCAGGCCTTGGCCGACCTGGGCATTGACGAGCAGGCCGCGGCCGACATCGGCATCCGCCTGTACAAGATCGGCATGACCTGGCCGCTGGAAGCGGACGGCGTGCACGAATTCGCCAAGGGCCTGGACGAGATCATCGTGGTCGAGGAAAAGCGCCAGATCCTGGAATACGCGCTGAAGGAAGAACTGTACAACCTGCCGGACGGCCAGCGTCCGCGCGTGGTCGGCAAGTTCGACGACACCGGCGAGTGGAGCAACCACGGCAAGACCGGCCACGGCGACTGGCTGCTGCCTGCGACTTATGAGCTGAACCCGGCCCAGATTGCCCGCGCCATCGCTTCGCGCATCGAACACTACTGCACCGGCCATCCGGTCGCGGCCCGCGTGAAGGAGCGTATCGCCTTCCTGGAAGCCAAGGAAGCCGCGCTGAAAACCCTGCCGGTGAAAGCCAATCCGGAAACGGACCGCATTCCTTACTTCTGCTCCGGCTGTCCGCACAACTCCTCCACCAAGGTGCCGGAAGGCTCGCGCGCCATGGCCGGTATCGGCTGCCATTACATGGTGCTGTGGATGGACCGCGAAACCTCCACCTTCACGCACATGGGTGCGGAGGGCGTGACCTGGGTTGGCCAGGCGCCGTTCACCAACGAGAAGCACGTCTTCACCAACCTGGGCGACGGCACCTATTTCCACTCCGGCATCCTGGCGATCCGCGCCGCCGTTGCGGCCAAGGTGAACATCACCTACAAGATCCTGTACAACGACGCGGTCGCCATGACCGGCGGCCAGAACGTCGATGGTCCGCTCGATCCGGGCATGATCTCGCGCCAGATCGCGGCCGAAGGCGTGCATCCGATCATCGTGGTGACCGACGATCCGGAAAAATACCCGGACGATTACAACTGGGCCAAGGGCGTGACCGTGCGCCACCGCTCGGAGCTGATGGACGTGCAGAAGGAACTGCGCGAGATGCCGGGCGTGTCGGCCATGATCTACGACCAGACCTGCGCTTCCGAGAAGCGCCGCCGCCGGAAAAAAGGCGAATACCCTGATCCGGCCAAGCGCGCCGTCATCAACGAAGCCGTGTGCGAAGGCTGCGGCGACTGCTCGGTGCAGTCGAACTGCCTGTCGGTGGAGCCGCTGGAAACGGAACTGGGGCGCAAGCGCCAGATCAACCAGTCCAGCTGCAACAAGGACTACTCCTGCGTGAACGGCTTCTGCCCATCCTTCGTGACGGTGGAAGGCGGCGGCCTGAAAAAGCCGAAGAAAGCGGCCGGCGGCGCCGGTGGCGAAATTCCTTCGCTGCCGCTGCCGAAGCTGCCTTCGACCATGAATCCATACGGCATCCTGATCACCGGCATCGGCGGTACGGGTGTGGTGACCGTGGGCCAGATCCTGGCGGTGGCGGCGCACGTGGAAGGCAAGGGCGCGGTCGTGCTGGACATGTCCGGCCTGGCGCAGAAGGGTGGCCCGGTGATGTCGCACGTACGCCTGGCGGACAAGCAGTCCGACCTGCACTCGACCCGCGTGGGCACCGGCAGCGCCGATCTCGTGATCGGCTGTGACCAGATCGTGACCGCCAGCCGCGATGCGTTGAGCCGCATGGGCGAAGGCCGCACGTATGCCGCCATCAACTCGACCGGCGCCACCACGGCGGCGTTCGTGAAGAACCCGGACTGGCAATTCCCGGGCGCCACGTCGCAGTCCGAGATCAAGCGCGCGGTCGGCGAGCAGAACGCGGACTTCGTGGACGCCGGCCATATCGCGACCTCGCTGATGGGCGACTCCATCGCCACCAACATGTTCATGCTGGGCTACTCCTTCCAGAAGGGCCATGTGCCGCTGTCGGAAGAGTCGCTGATGAAGGCGATTGAGCTGAATGGCGTATCGGTGGGCTTCAACAAGTCGGCCTTTACCTGGGGCCGCTATGCGGCGCACGATATCGCGGCCGTAACGAAGATCACCAGCCCGGCCAAGGTCATCGAGTTCAAGCGCTCGCAGACGCTGGAAGAAATCGTCAACAAGCGCGTTGAACTGCTGACCGCTTACCAGGACCTGGCCTACGCGAAGAAGTACGTGGAATTCGTGGAGCAGGTGAAGGCGGCGGAAAGCGCAACCGGCAGCAAGTCCCTGAAGCTGACCGAGGCCGTGGCCCGCTACTACTACAAGCTGATGGCGTACAAGGACGAGTACGAAGTGGCGCGCCTGCACACCGATCCGGCCTTCCGCGAGAAGATCGCCAATATGTTCGAAGGCGACATCAAGCTGAAGTTCCACCTGGCCCCTCCGCTGCTGGCGAAGAAGGACAAGGACGGCCACCTGGTCAAGCAGGAATTCGGGCCGTGGATGATGAAGGCCTTCGGCGTGCTGGCGAAGTTCAAGGGCCTGCGCGGCACTGCGCTGGACGTGTTCGGCTACACCGCAGAGCGCAAGATGGAGCGCGCACTGATCGGCGAATACCGCAACACCATCGCCGGCCTGCTGCCGAAGCTGAACGCCGACAACCTGGCGACGGCAACTTCCATCGCCCGCATCCCGGAAGACATCCGCGGCTACGGCCACGTGAAGGAGCGTCACCTGAAAGCGGCCAAGCAGAAGGAAGCCTCGCTGCTGGCCGCCTTCAACGCACCGGCTGCGGCCCCTGCCGCGGCAAGCGCCGCGACGCACGCAGCCTGATCAGCCTGTCCGGCCCGATGACTCGGGCCTTCAGCAAAGCCGGGGACCATCCCCGGCTTTTTTATGGTTCATCGCGGATTACCGGGATGACGCTTTGCCGCGCGGCGCTTGCCTCGGGGCCCTTTTGCGCTGCATTACGGTTGCCGCTGCCGCGCAGGTTGGCAAACTGCGACGGCGGCATCACCTGCTCGCCGCACTTAATCGCATTGCCCTCGACCTGGGTGTGCATATGGTTGTGGATGGCCTCGCAGATGAAGGGTTCGAGCGCCAAAGTATCGGACCAGAAATGCCCGGTGAATTTGCCCAGGTCTTCCAGCACACCGGAGGGTACACGGATGGGGTAGTAGAGAGTTCGCATGATATCGCGACAGCGATCCACTCCCCGAGGAGTTACTGCCGGCGAGCTGGCTTAATCAGGCTGAGCACGAGTTTCCCGGAATTCGCGATGAACCTTTTTATATGCGCATCCCACATAAGCAACTAACTATTGATTCGTTCATTATTGAAATAAAACTTGCTAAGGTGCGGGCTTCGTAAAAAAGAGCACCGACATGCAAAAACTGAAACTGAATCCGCTGAGCGCGGGCGCTATCGCGCTGCTGCTTGGTGCCGCCAGCCCGCAATCCGCGCTGGCCCAGGATGCCGCAGGCGCCAGCGCGCCGGCCGTGGTGATCACCGGTTCGCGTATCCCGCGCGCCGGCCTCGAAGGCCCGTCCGCCGTGACCGTCATCACCGGCGACGACATCACCAAGCAGGGCTTCAAGAACGTTTTCGACGCGCTCGCCAACCAGTCGCAGAACAGCGGCTTCGTGCAGGGCGCCGACTACGGCAATACCTTCACCCCATCCGCCAACGCCATCAGCCTGCGCGGCCTCGGCCCCAACCACACGCTGGTGCTGCTGAACGGCCGCCGCCTGGCCGACTTCCCGGTCGCGTATGACGGCACGGTCAACTTCACCAACCTGGCGAACATTCCGTCCAGCGTGGTCGAACGCGTGGAGATCCTGAGCGGCGGCGCTTCTGCCGTGTATGGCTCGGACGCGATTGCGGGCGTGGTCAACATCATCCTGAAAAAACAGGTGCAGGGCTACGACATCAACCTGAAGGGCGGCACCACCACGCGCGGCGGCGGCGGCGACAGGCGCCTGCAGTTCACTGGCGGCCAGAGCTTCGACAAGCTGAACACCCTGTTCAGCGTGGAACTGCTGGAGCGCGATCCGCTGTGGAGCGCCGACCGCGACTTCATGGACAGCAAGACCGGCGTGGCGCCCACCTCGGTACTCGGCCGCAAGAACGTCAGCACCGGCAAGTACGTGGACCTGGGCGACACCTGCTCCTCCATCGGCGACCTGTTCGGCGGCAGCACCGTCAAGTACAGCGGCAAGACCGGCAGCTACTGCGCCAGCCCGAAAGTCGGCCCGACCTACTGGACCACACAGACCAGGAACAGCAGCCAGAACGTGTTCGGCAGCGCCAACTACGAGCTGTCGCCGGCCACCACCCTGTATGCGGAAGCCCTGTATGGCCAGAACCGCAGCACCAACAACACGCGCGGCCCGTCGTGGACGTCGCGCTCGGCTACCGACAGCTATTTCTGGAACCAGAACTCGAACGCCTACGAGGCCTGGAACCGCTACATCTCGCCGGAAGAAATCGGCGGCGTGGACCGCTACAACCGCAGCTGGAAAGACCAGGCCAGCTCGATTTCCGTCGGCGTGCGCGGCCAGATCCCGAATACTTCGTGGAATTACGAAGCCGGCTACACCGCCTCGCTGTACAAGAGCCAGAACCACACGCCGCGTGCGCTGGCAAATATCGACAGCTTCTTCCTCGGCCCGCAGCTGGGCGTGAACGCGGACGGCGTCGCCATCTACGCTCCCGATCCGGCGCGTCTGACCAAACGTTTGAGCGCCGATGAATTCAACAGCATCACCGGCGAATCCGTCAGCGACGACAAGTCCTGGACCAATACCGTGAGCCTGACCGCCAACGGCGAAGCCTTCACGCTGCCGGCCGGTCCGGTGAAAGCGGCGGTGGTGGCGGAGTTCGGTAAACAGGGCTTCTCCAACCGTCCCGACGAACGCATCAACCAGGGCTACTTCAACACCCTGGTGCCGTCCGACGTGACCGCAGGCACGCGCAAGCGCTATGCCGTGGGCGCCGAATTCAATATCCCCGTCGTGAAAACGCTGGACGCCACGCTGGCCGGCCGCTACGACCGCTACAGCTTCGCCGGCCGCGACGACGGCAAGTTCACCTACAACGGCGGCCTGGAATGGCGTCCCGCCAAACAGCTGCTGGTGCGCGGCAATTACGCCACCAGCTTCCGTGCGCCGGACATGAACTATATCTACAAGGCGCGCGGCACGGGCTATTACTCGTCCACCACCGACTACTACCGCTGCGCCAAGGCCGGCCTGCCGGTTGCCGACTGCGAATTCGCCAATTACTCGCCGGGCGCCGACTACGTGCAGACCGGCAGCAAGGACCTGCGTTCCGAAAAAGGCCGCTCCACCGGCTTCGGCGCGGTCTGGTCGCCGAGCGCCGACTTCGACGTGTCGCTGGACTACTGGAAGATCCGCATCGACGACCTGGTGACCAACCTGAGCGCCGACAAGCTGCTGCGCGACGAAGCCGATTGCCGCATCGCCGGCGACCTGACGTCGCCAACCTGCGCCGACGCCATCGCCCGCATCGTCCGTTACGCCGACAACGCGCTGAACAAGCCGGGCGAAATCAAGCAGATCCTGGTCAACCCGATCAACGCCGCATCGACCAAGGTAAGCGGGATCGACCTGGCAGCCAAGTACGTGCTGCGCACCGCGGCCTACGGTAATTTCATCAGCAAGGTGAATTACTCGAAGACGCTGAAACACGATTCGCGCCAGTTCAGCGGCGACCCGCTGAACGACGACCTGGCCGACCTGACCAACTACGACTGGCGCAACAAGCTGAATGCCAGCCTGACCTGGAATGCCGGCGATTGGTCGAACACCCTGTTCGTGCAGCGCTACGGCAAGGTGCCGAATGCCGCCGGCGAAGCCTGGCTGTCGCCGACCACCCTGGTCAACGCCAGCACGGTGTACAAGCTGAACCAGCGCACCTCGATCTCGGTCGCGGTCAACAACCTGTTCAACCACATCAAGTCGGACCCCAGCGCCGGCTGGCCGTACTACCCGGTCGGCAACTTCAGCCCCGCAGGCCGCCAGGTGTGGCTGGAGCTGAACTACCACTTCGGTTCCTGATGTCGAGACGGCGCCTCCGGGCGCCGTTTTTTTATCCGCGCATTTGCATCCGCAATAACAAGCACTGCAACAAACGTTGCATAAATGGGTAGCCAAAACGATACTTTTTAGATAAAGTTTCCGCATGGATACTACCAAGCCCAACTCCTCCTATAAGCGCAGCGCCTATCTCGCGGTAGCCGGTCTGCTGGCATTCGTTCTCGTCTACTTTGGCCTTGCCGCCTGGTTCCTGCATACGGCGTGGCGCCTGATCAGGTCCGCCTCGCACTCCGCCGACGGCGCCTTCCTCAGCTATATTGGGGCGGCGGTCGCGCTGCTGCTGGCAGCCTTCATGCTGAAGGCCCTGTTCGCCGTGCGCAATGCCATGCCGGACGGCCTGGAAGAGGTGACGGCCAAACAGCAGCCGCGCCTGTTCGCCTACCTGCATGAGCTGGCCGATGCGGCCGGCGCGCCGCGTCCGCACCGGGTATTCGTCTCCAACCGGGTGAACGCCGCCGTTTTCTACGACCTCTCGCTGTTCAACCTGATTTTCCCGACCAGGAAGAACCTGGAAATCGGCCTGCCGCTGGTGAACTCGCTGCCGCTGGGCGAATTGCGCGCCGTGCTGGCGCACGAATTCGGCCACTTCGCACAGCGCTCGATGGCAGTGGGGCGCTGGGTCTACCTGGCGCAGCAGATCGTGCAGCAGACGGTAGCACGGCGTGACAAGTTCGATTCCTTTATCACAGGCCTGGGCCGCATCGATGTGCGCCTGCTGATCGTGGCATGGGCGCTGCAGCTGGTGGTGTGGTCGGTGCGTTCGCTGGTGGAATCGGCTTTCCATCTGCTGGTGATGGTGCAGAGCGCACTGTCGCGCGAAATGGAGATGCAGGCCGACCTGGTGGCGGTATCGCTGACGGGCAGCGATGCGCTGATCCATGCGCTGTACCGCCTGCGCGCCGTGGACGATGCGTGGGAGCGCACCATCGGCTTTGCCCTGACGGAAAGCAGCCAGGGCAAGCCGGCGCGCGACGTATACGCGCTGCAGCGCCAGATTGCGTGGCGCATGTCCGCCATCCTGGATGATGCATCCTACGGCAATGTGCCGCCGGTGCCGGAGGCGGACCCGCAGCAGCACCGCGTCTTCAAGCCTGAGCTGGGACAGCCGCCGAAGATGTGGCAGTCGCACCCGCAAAACCACGAACGCGAACAGAACGCCAAGCGCCAGTACATTGCGGCGCGCATCGACCAGTCCAGCTCCTGGCTGCTGTTCGATAACACCACCGCGCTGCGCGAGAAGATGACGCTGCAATTGCTGGGGGCGGAGGAGGGCAGGACGCCGGTAGCGGCCGAGGAAAGCCTGGAACGCCTGAAGCACTACTACGGCCGGGAGCAGTACCACGGCCGCTACTGCGGCATCTATTTCGGCCGCCGCCTGACGATGCAGGCGGCCACGCCGGGTGAATTGCGCGCCGCGCGCCAGCGTGCGGACGCCGTGCCGCCGTCCGGCCTGTATCCACCGGCACTGGCGGAGGACGTGCGCCAGCTGCGCCAGCTGCAGGCGCAGAGCAGCCGCGCCGGTGCGCTGATTTCCGGCCACCTGGCGCTGGATGGCGGCAAGGTGCAGCTGGATGGCCGCCACTACCGCCGCCGCGAACTGCCGGCGCTGAAGGCGCAGCTGGATGCGCGCGTCGCCGGGCTGGAACAGCGCCTGTGGCAGCACGATGCCCAGTGCCGCCGCGCCCATTACGAGATTGCGCAGCAGATCGGCCAGGGCTGGCCCGCATACCTGGACAGCCTGCTCGATGTACTGCATTACGCCGAACATACGGCCGCCGACCTCACGGACGCCTACGGACTGGTACAGAACAGCCATTCCGTGGTGGTGGCGGTGCGCCGCCAGAGCAAGGCCAATATCGAGAAGCTGATCGAGCACTGCATGGCGCTGCGCGATGTGCTGGAAGCGATCTACCGCCAGAGCACAGTGGTGGAACTGGATGCCGACCTTGCAGCACGGATGGAAATGACGGCCAGATGGGCCGCCACGCTGGGTGAATTCGATCTCGCCCATGTATCGCGCGAAAACATCAATGAGTGGCTGCACGCGGCCGGCAACTGGGTGCGCTATACGGAGAACTGGCTGCACAGCCTGCGTGCGGCGGCGCTGGAACGCCTGCTGCTGAGCGAAGTGCAGGTGATGCGCATGCGGCAGCAGGCCGTTCCTGCCGCGGCCGCGCCGGCGCCGTGCCGTGCGCCGCCGCACTACGCCGTGCTGGTGCCGGGCGCCGAGCGCAAACTGCAGACTTCCCTCGGCTGGTGGGCGCGCTTCCAGCGTGCCGACGGCTGGCTGGCGGGTGGCGCAAGGCTGGCCGTCGCCGGCGTGATCGTGGCGGGCGTGCTGGCCGCGGGCATGCATCAGGGCGATACCAAAGTCATGGTGTTCAACGGTCTGGGCACCACCGTGGATGTGGAGATCGATGGCAACCGGACGTCGCTTGCGCCGGGCAGCCATGTGATGATGTCCGCCTCTGCGGACGAAACGCACAAGGTCGAGGCGCGCAACGGCAATGGCGTGATCGAGCGCTTTAGCGCGAAGGACGGCGATGGCCTGGCGGTGTACAACGTTGCCGCCGCGGCGCCGCTGGTGAAATGGACTGCCGTCTATGGTTCCAGCCACAATGCACCGGCGCCGCAGATACTGGGTGCACAGCGCTGGCTGGCCACTTCGGTGGATGTGCTGTTTACGGAACCGCCGAAAAGCGTTTCCAGCCGCAGCGGCTCGCAGCGCACCGTGCTGGACTCCATCGGCGGCGAACCCGCAAAACAGCTGGAGCAGGCGGGCAGCGATGCGCAGCGCGAAGCGATGCTGCTGGCGCATGCCACCTGGGATAATCTGGACAGCCCGCGCGGAGCCGAGTGGCTGCGTCTGGCCTTCATGGCGGGACATCCGGAAGTGCTGGCGCGGCGCTTGCAAGCGCAGCCGGAAGACGTCAGCCTGCGCCGCCTGGAGCAGGATGCCGCGAAACAGTCGCCGCAGATTTGCGCCACGGCGCGCGAGCGTGCCGCCGCCAGGCCGGATGATGGCGACCGCTTCTATCTCGCCCTGCGCTGCAACGGCGATGCTGCCGTCGATGCGTCCGCGCTGAGCGCAGCCATGGCGCGCTGGCCGCGCAACATCTGGCTGAAATACATGAAGATGCGCGAGCTGATGGAGAAGGGCGAGCTGCTGGACGCGGAGCCACTGGCGCAGCAGCTGATCGGCAAGGCGCCATATGGCGGCGATGACGCGGAACTGGAACTGGCGCGCGTGCAGCGCTACACCCGGGGCCAGGCAGTGCGCAGCGCCATCGCGGCGCCGGAAAGCTACCTGCGCTGGGCTGAACAGTCCGAAACGGAAAGAGCTGGCAACGGCGTCATGGAAAATGCCTACGCCGCGCTGAACAAAGGGCAGATGGCGACCGCGCTGGCAGGCGTCAGCAATGAACGCGGCGCGGAGGCTCGCATGCAGCGCCTGGCCGGCGCATCCGACGGCGCAGCCGCCATGCAGATGCGGCGCGTGCTGGAGATGCCGCTGGACCAGGGGCTGGACCAGGCGACGGTGTTTACCAGTGCTGCGCTGGCGCTGCGCATGCAGCGCGATCCGGCGCCGTACTTCAAGGCATCGGAGCCGATGTTCGGCGACATGGCGCCGAAGCTGCAGCAATTCCTGCTGCTGGCGAACAAGGGCCGCGTTGCCGACGCCGAACGTGCGCTGACCGGTGTGCCGGTGGTGGTGCGCGGCATGGCCTACAGCGCGGGCGTGGTGCTGATGGGACCCATGGCGCCGCGCGAGTGGCGCAAGGGAGCGCGCACCTTGCTGTTTGCGCCTGAGCGCCCTTACTTCCGTGCATGAGGAGAAATAAGCGGCATATAATGCACCGGCCCGCGGAACCGGCATCAGCCCGGTCCCGCATCCATGAACTTTGCCGGAGCCCTGCCGATGATGCGTTCTGCCCTGCTGCTGTCCCTTCTCGCCGCTTTACCGCTTGCCCACGCTGCCCCTGACCTGGCCACTGTTTCCGAGCGCTCCGGCTTCCAGGCCACCGGCCGCTATGACGAGGTGATCAGGCTGTGCGGCGAATTCCAGAAGGCTTATCCGAAAGCGGTGCGCTGCTTCAGCTTCGGCACCACGCCGGAAGGCCGTCCGATGATGGCGCTGGCCGTGTCGCGTAGCGGCGCGCTGACGGCGAAGGCGGCCAAGGCGCGCAAGCTGCCGGTTCTACTGATCCAGGGCGGCATCCACGCCGGCGAGATCGACGGCAAGGATGCGGGCTTCCTGGCCCTGCGCGAAGCGCTGGAAGGCAAGGCTGCCGTTGGTGCGCTGGACAAGCAGGTGCTGCTCTTCGTCCCCGTCTTCAATGTCGATGGCCACGAGCGCTTCGGCAGGAACAACCGCCCGAATCAGCGCGGCCCGGTGGAAATGGGCTGGCGCGTCACCGCCCAGAACTACAACCTGAACCGCGACTACGTGAAGGCCGATGCGCCGGAGATGCAGTCCATGCTGGCGCTGGTGAACGAGTGGGACCCGCTGGCCTACGTCGATCTGCACGTGACGGACGGCGCCAAGTTCCAGGCCGACGTGTCGATCCAGGTGGAGCCGGTGCACGGCGGCGATGCGGCGCTGATGAAGGCCGGCACCGCACTGCGCGACAATGTAATGGGCGACCTGCGCAAGCAGGGTTCCGATCCCAAGTACTACTACATCTCCTTCGACAAGACCGACGATCCGACCTCCGGCTTCGTGGACAGCATGTCCACGCCGCGCTTCTCGACCGGCTACTTCCTGCTGCGTAACCGCTTTGCCATGCTGGTGGAAACCCACTCCTGGCGCGATTACCCCTACCGTGTGCGCGTCACGCACAACACCATCGTTTCGCTGCTGGACCAGGTGGCGCAGCATGGCGCCGAGTGGTCGAAGCTGGCTGCCGAAGCGGATGCCCGTGCGGTGTCGCTGGCCGATACGCCGCTCAGCTACAAGACCACGGACAAGGTCACCACCATCCAGTTCGCCGGCTATGAATACAGCCGCACCCCGTCGGATATTTCCGGCGGCCTGTGGACCAAATACGATGAATCCAGGCCGCAGACGTGGACCGTGCCGCTGCGCGACGAAGTCGTGCCTGACCTGGTCGCCAGGGCGCCGGCTGGCGGCTACCTGGTGCCGGCCGCGCAGGCGTCCATCGTCGAGCCGAAGCTGAAAGTGCATGGCATCAGCTACAAGGTGCTGTCCGCCGCGCCGGGCAGGATCGATGTGGAAACCTTCCGCGCCGAGCACACCAAGCTGACGCCGAACTCTTTCGAGGGCCATCAGATGATGGCGGTGGAGGGCGCCTGGAAGGCGGAACAGCGCGAAGTCGGCAAGGGCGCGCTGTTCATCCCGCTGGCGCAGCCGAAATCGCGCCTGGTGATGACCATGCTGGAACCGCAGGGCGGCGATTCGCTGCTGGCCTGGGGCTTCTTCAACAACTTCTTCGAGCGCAAGGAGTACATGGAGGAGTACGTGGCTGAAGAGGTGGCGCGCGAACAGCTGGCCGCCAATCCCGCGCTGGCCGCCGAGTTCAAGGCCCAGCTGGCGGCCGATCCCGCCTTCGCCAAAAACCCGCGTGCGCGCCTGAACTTCTTCGCCAAGCGCCATGCGTCGTGGGACGAGCGCTTCAACCTGTATCCGGTCTATCGCACGGCCAGGAAGTATTAAGCCTTAGCCAGGGCCCTGCAAATCTGCAAAGCGGGAATGCAGGGCCCGGCATTCCCACCAGCCGCCTGCCTGGCTATGCTGTGTTCATCCAAATCACTTCCCCTCAAGGAGAACGGCATGAACAAGCAGGCACTGATCGTGATTGACATCCAGAACGACTACTTCCCTGGCGGTAAATGGACCCAGGCCGGCATGGATGCCGCCGCCGACAACGCCGCCGCGCTGATCGCGGAATTCCGCCGCAGCGGCCAGCCGGTGGTGCACATCCGCCACGAATTCCGCAGCAGCGATGCGCCCTTCTTCGTGCCCGGCTCCGCAGGCGCCGCCATCCATCCCAAGGTCGCGCCGCAAGAGGGCGAAGCGGTGCTGCTCAAGCACGAGATCAACTCCTTCATCGACACTGGCCTGCAGCAGCTGCTGGATGCGCAGGGGATCAAGGACGTGGTGATTGCCGGCGCCATGAGCCATATGTGCGTCGATGGCTGTACCCGCGCCGCACGCGACTTCGGCTACAACGTCACTGTCGCCCACGATGCCTGCGCCTCGCGCGACCTGGAATTCAACGGCGTGCAGGTGCCGGCGGCACAGGTGCATGCCGCCTTCATGGCCGCCCTCGGCTTCGCTTACGCCAGCATGAAATCCAGCGCCGAGATCATTGCCGCCAGCCGCGCATGATCGCCTGCAGCGCCTAGCGGATGCCCCAGCGCCGCATGATGTCCGCCTTGCGTCCGCTGGACGTGATGATGCGGTAGCCCTCGTTGAACAGCTTGCGCGCCCGCTCCCCCTGCGGGTGCGCCACGCTGAATCCCACATACGATCCCATGGACGCGGCATGGAACGCCATGCCCACATTGCGCATCTGCGCCGCATCCGCCTTGGCCTGCTCGGACATTATCAGCGCCAGATCCACCCGCTCCGCCGCCAGCTTGCGCAGCGTGCCCAGTTCCGAATTGGCGCGGTCCAGCACCGCACCGCGCTTTTCCAGCTGCGCCAGCGACGGCGGATATTCGTAGCCGTTCACGATGCCGATGCGCGTGCCCGGCGCCACCGTGCGCTCCGCGGTGGCGGGAAGCGGCTTGCCGGTGTTGTAGTAATAGTTCGGATGCACGTCGAACAGCGGCAGCTCGGCCAGCACCACCTTGCCCGGTTGATCGGACGCCGGCGACATGCTGAAACAGGCGGCAACCGCGCCCTGCATCACGTACGCCCTGCAGCGGGCGTACGGCACCACCAGCAGCTTCACCTCCGTATTCACGGCCGCATAGGCGGCGCGCACCAGGTCATTCGCATAGCCGGTACCGTCCGGACCGGACCACGGCTCGGCCGCATCTTCCACCATGATCTCGATCGGCGGCGGCGCCGCCATGGCGCTGCCTGCAGTGAGGCATAACAGCAACAGTGCGCGCATTACGTGTTTACTAAACAGCATAAACTGCAGCCCTTCCCGAGCATTCATTTGCCGTGAAAAAAGTGATGACGATATAACTCTCAGGCGGCGCCGTGTGCGCCGCAAATCCTGGAGACGCCCATAAACACGGGCATAAACGTCATTACAACGGAAAAGAATACTATGAACAAGTCGTTGCCTACGGAACGGGCAGGAGTGCTGGCTGTCCGTTTCGCTGTATTGGCCATTTCAAGCGTACTGGCCAACGCTCACGCCCAGCAGTCCAACCCGGCGCCGCAGATGCAGCGCGTGGAAATCACCGGTTCCAGCATCAAGCGTACCGAAGCCGAAGGAGTGGCTTCGCTGCAGGTGCTGAACCGCGCCGATATCGAACAATCCGGCAAAACCACCATCTCGGACGTGCTGCGTTCCCTGTCCGCCGACGGTAACGGCAGTATCTCGGCCGGTTTCAACGGTTTCGCGGCCGGCGCTTCCGGCGTGTCGCTGCGCGGCCTGGGCGTGAACTCCACGCTGGTGCTGATCAACGGCCGCCGTACCGCCAACTACGGCTTCGGCGACGACGGCGCGAAAAACTTCGTCGATCTGAACTCCATTCCCTTCGACGCGGTCGATCGCATCGAGGTGCTGAAGGACGGCGCTTCGGCCATCTACGGCTCGGACGCCATGGCCGGCGTGGTCAACATCATCCTGCGCCGCAACTACACCGGCAAGACCTTCAGCGTGACCGGCGGCAGCTCGGACCGCGGCGATGGCCGCCAGGCTGCCGTCACCGCCACCATGGGCTTCGGCGACCTGGCCGAAGACAAGTACAACATCCTGTTCAACCTGACCGCGAAAAGCTCCAAGCCGATCTGGCAGAAGGACCGCGACGACTACATCGGCCAGGCCGATGCGCGTCCATGGGGCGGCCGCGACCAGCGCGCCGGCGGCACGGCGATCGGCGGCAACGGCGGCAACAGCCTGCTGGGCAATGTGCGTCCGGTCGATGCCAACGGCGATCCGGTGCCGGGCATGCCCACCCAGAACCTGGCCGGCAACTGCCCGCCGGGCATGCTGGACACCACCGGCAACAACAACTCCGGCGGCGGCTGCCTGTACGACCCGATCCAGTTCCGCCAGATCCAGCCGGATGCGAAAAACATCAACCTGTTCACGCGCGGCGTGTTCAACCTCGGCGAAGACCTGCAGGCCTACACCGAAATCGGCTACTTCAATTCCGACGTGAAGACGGTCGGCACGCCGGCCGGTCCGACCGGCACCCGCTTCAACCTGGCCACCAACCAGATCTACAATACCGGCTCCGGCCCGGACCAGCTGCTGCTGCCGATCGGCCACCCGGACAACCCGTACGCCAGCTACCGCGCCCGTCCGCGCTGGGCCGCCGAGCAGATGCCGAGCCGTAACGAGTACGACACCGACACCGTGCGCTTCCTGGCCGGCCTGAAAGGCACGGCCGGCGCCTGGGATCTGGACGGCGGCCTGCTGTTCACCCAGAGCACCACCCACAAGACCCAGCGCGGCGCCTACAGCCAGAGCGCGCTGAAAGCCGCCATCGACGCCAAGGTCTTCCGCATCGGCACCAACTTCGGCCTGAACTCGCAGGAAGTGCTGGACAAGGTGATCCCGGAACTGAAGAACACCGCGAAAACCCGCAACGTGTCGGGCGACTTCAAGGCCACGCGCGAGCTGATGGACCTGCCGGGCGGCGCACTGGCGCTGGCGGTCGGCACCGAGATCCGCCACGAAACCCTGGACGGCGAAGCGACGCCAGGCACCTTCACCGGCGACATCAACGGCTCCTACGCCGCCGCCAAGGGTTCGCGCACCGTGGCCGCCGCCTACGCCGAACTGGCCGCGCCGATCCTGAAGTCGCTGGAAATCCAGCTGGCCGGCCGCGCCGACCACTACTCGGACTACGGTAAATCGACCACGCCGAAAGTCGGCTTCAAGTACACGCCGCTCAACACGCTGGCGCTGCGCGGCAGCTACTCGGAGGGCTTCCGTGCCCCGTCCGCAGCGGAAAGCGGCGAGAGCGCGACCTCCGGCGCCACCACCCGTCCGAAGGATCCGATCCGCTGCCCGGTGACGAATCTGCCGGCCGACTGCTCGTCCACCACCATTGGCGTGATGACGGTCGGGAATCCGAACCTGCGTCCCGAAACCTCGCAGAACTACACCGTGGGCCTGGTGTTCGAACCGGTCAAGCAGCTGAGCGTGTCGGTCGATGCATGGCGCCTGGTGCGCCGCAATGAAATCGTGGGCGTCTCGCCGACCGCCGTGCTGGCGCATCCGGAGTCCTACCCGGCGGCCACCATCACCCGTGGCGAGCCGACCACCGACTTCCCTGGCCTGGCCGGTCCGATCCTGCTGGTCAAGGCGCCGTACCAGAACTCCGGCCGCACCAGCGTGGATGGCGTGGACCTGGACCTGCGCGGCAACTACAGCCTGGGCACCGCCGGCCGTCTGCGCGGCGGCCTGACCGCCACCTACACGCACAGCTTCAAGCGCCGCAACGGCGACGGCAGCGTGCAGGAATTCGCCGGCACGCACGGCGACACCGACCTGTCGGGCAACGGCGGTACGCCGAAGCTGCGCACCAACTGGACCCTGGGCTGGGATCGCGGTCCGTGGAGCGTGACCGGCACCGTGAACTACGTTTCCGGCATGAGCGACAAGAACGACACCACGTCCGACTGCCTGGATACGGATGCCGACGGCAAGCCTTACCTGAACTGCCACATCGCGTCGTTTACCACCGTGGATCTTGCGGTAAAGTGGCAGCCGGTGCGCCAGTGGGAATTACTGCTGTCGGTCAGCAATTTATTGGATAAGATGGCGCCGCTGGATGTGCAAACATACGGCCAGATCAACTACAACCCGAACTACCACCAGAGTGGTGCAATCGGACGCTATCTGGCCCTGACGGCACGCTACACCTTCTAAAGGAGACAAAATGGGTATCCGCAGCAAAATTGGAAGCTTGATGCTACTGAATCTGGTAGCGCTGGCGGTTTCAGGCGCAGCACAGGCCGCGCAGCCAGGCAGCCCGGCGGCCGCCGTCAACGTGTTTATCGGCACCGGCGGCGACGGCCACACCTTCCCCGGTGCCACGCGCCCCTTCGGCATGGTCCAATTGAGCCCGGATACCCAGGTTCGCCATTTCCGCCAGAGTTATCCCTGGGCGGCCGGCTACCGCTACGAGGACAATTCCATCCTCGGTTTTTCGCACACCCATTTTTCCGGCAGCGGCCACTCCGACCTGGGTGACGTGCTGCTGATGCCGTACAGCGGCGACACCAAGCTGGAGCCGGGCTATCCCGAGCGCCCTTTCAGCGGCTACCGTTCGCGCTTCAGCCACGATAGCGAACGCGCCGAACCGGGCTACTACGCCGTCAAGCTGCAGGACAATGAAGTCGATGTCGAGCTGACCACGGGGGAACGTGTCGGCCTGCATCGTTATCGATACCAGAACGGTGCGCACGCCAAGGTCATCCTCGACCTGCGCAACAGCATCTATGATTACAACGGCAAGAACCTGTGGTCCTCGCTGCGCGTGCGCGACAACACCACCATTACCGGCATGCGCATCACGCGCGGCTGGGCGCCGGGGCGCCAGCTGTATTTCGCCATGAAGTTCTCCCGGCCGATCAGCAGCCGCGCACTGTACAACCGCGAAGAGGGCGTCGAATACAAGGGCTTCGCCGCGCCGGGCAAGACCCCGGCCGACAAGATTTACCTGGAGGGCAAGGCGCTGGTCGGCGCGCTCGACTTCGGCGTGCCGGACGACGGCACGCTGATGGTTAAGGTCGCGCTGTCCGCCGTCAGCGAAGACGGCGCCATCGCCAACCTGGAAGAGATGCCGGGCTGGGACTTCGACGCCGAACGCAAGCGCGCCGGCGACGCCTGGAACGAAGCGCTGTCCGCCGTGCAGATCGATGCGCCGGCCGATATGCGCACCATGGTCTATACCAGCCTGTATCACGCCATGCTGGCGCCAAGCCTGTTCATGGACCGCGACGGCCGCTACCGCGGTCCGGACAACCAGGTGCACCAGGCCAAGGGCTTCCGCTTCCACAGCACCTTCTCGCTGTGGGACACCTACCGCGCCCTGCATCCGCTGCTGACGCTGATCCAGCCGGAACAGCGCAACGTCGATTTCGTGCGCTCGCTGATCGCCTCGCAGCAGGCCAGCCCTTACGGCATCCTGCCGGTGTGGCAGTTCCACGGACTGGAAAGCTGGTGCATGATCGGCTACCACGCCGTGCCGGTGATTGCCGACGCGATGATGAAGGGCCTGAAAGGCATCAATCCCGACGAAGCCCTGGCCGCCATGACCGCCAGCGCCGAATACGGCCCTTACGGCGGCCTTGAGCACTATATGAAGCTGGGCTATGTGCCGATCGACCTGGAGCCGGAAGCGGCGTCCAAGACTGTCGAATACGCCTTCGACGACTGGACCATCGCCCGTGTCGCCGAGAAGTACGGCAGGAAGGATATCGCCGCCCGCTACTACAAGCGGGCGCAGAACTACCGCAACGTGTTCGATACGAAGACCGGCTTTATCCGCGCCCGCAAATCGACCGGCGAGTTCCGCGAGCCGTTCAACCCTGTGCAGTCGAACTTCGGCAGCGACTACACCGAAGGCAGCGCATGGCAATACTCCTGGTATATGCCGCACGATAACGCCGGCCTGATTGCCATGCTGGGCGGCGACGCCGGCATGACCGGCAAGATCGACCAGGTGTTCGACGCCAAGGTGGACGAAAACGTGTACGCCCACATGGAAGACATCTCGGGCCTGATCGGCCACTACGCCCACGGCAACGAACCGTCGCACCACGTGGCTTATCTGTACAACTACGCCGGCGCGCCCTGGAAAACCCAGGGCCGCCTGGGCCAGATCGTGGCCAGCCAGTACAGCACCAGGCCGGACGGCCTGGCCGGCAATGACGATCTGGGACAGACATCCGCGTGGCTGAGCTTTACCGCGCTGGGCTTCTACCCGGTCGCGCCGGGCAGCAACGAGTATGTGATCGGCCGTCCGTTCGTGGACAAGGCCGTGCTGAATCTGCCGAACGGGAAGAAGTTCACCATCCGCGCCGAAAACCTGTCGGCTGCGAACGGTTATATCGGCAGCGTGAGCCTGAACGGCAAGCCGCTGGCGCGCACCTTCCTGCGCCATGAGGACATTACCGCCGGCGGCGAACTGGTGTTCCGCATGCAGGCGACGCCGAACACCGCGTGGGGCAAGGAACGCAGCGCCCGTCCATACACCCAGACCGCTTACCAATGATCAAGCACGCCTTCATTGCAGCAGTGGCCCTGAGCGGGTCGCTGGGCGCGCCGCTGGCCGGCGCGCAGATGGTCGGCAAGGCAGCCGATCCCGTCGAGTGGGTCAATCCGCTGATGGGCACGGCCAGCCGCGTCGATATGTCGAACGGGAACACCTACCCGGCCATTGCCGTCCCCTGGGGCATGAATATCTGGACACCGCAGACCGGCAAGATGGGCAATGGCTGGGCCTATACCTATGATGCGGACAAGATCCGCGGCCTGAAGCAGACGCACCAGCCTTCGCCATGGATGAACGACTACGGCCAGTTCGCCGTGATGCCGGTCACCGGGTCGAAGCGCTTCAGCGAAGACGACCGCGCCAGCTGGTTCTCGCACAAGGCCGAAGTCTCGAAGCCCTACTATTACAGCGTGTACCTGGCCGACTCCGATGTGACGGCCGAGATCACGCCGACCGAACGCGCCGCCCAGTTCCGCTTTACCTTCCCCAAGTCGGAACAGAGCTATGTGGTGATCGACGCCTTCGACAAGGGCTCCTACGTGAAGATCCTGCCGGATCAGCGCAAGGTGATTGGCTACAGCACGCGCTATGCGCGCGGTCCGCTGCCGAAAAACTTCCGCAACTACTTCGTGATGGTGTTCGACAAGCCGTTCACTTCGAGCGATGTGTTCAAGGGTAAGGAACTGGTGGCCGGTGCGCTGGAAATGGACAGTGCCCACAGCGGCGCCATCGTCGGCTTCAAGACCGAACGCGGCGAGCAGGTGCACATGAAGGTCGCCTCGTCCTTCATCAGCGCCGGGCAGGCGGAACTGAATCTGCAGCGCGAGCTGGCTGCGGACGGCTTCGACGCCACGCGCGACAAGAGCAAGGCCGCCTGGAACAAGGTGCTGGGCAAGGTGGAAGTGGAGGGCGGCAGCATCGACCAGATGCGCACCTTCTATTCCAGCCTGTACCGCATGGTGCAGTTCCCGAACAAGCTGTATGAGCTGGACGCGACAGGCCAGCCGGTGCACTGGAGCCCGTACAACGGCGAAGTGCTGCCCGGCTACCTGTTTGGCGGCACCGGCTTCTGGGACACTTTCCGCGCCCTGTATCCCTTCCTGAACCTGGTTTATCCCTCGGTCAACCGCGAGATGCAGGCCGGCCTGGCGAATGCCTTCCGCGAAGGCGGCTGGCTGCCCGAGTGGTCCAGCCCCGGCTATGCCAACGTCATGATCGGCAATAACTCCGCCTCGGTGGTGGCGGATGCCTGGATCAAGGGCACGCGCAGCAAGGACGATATCGAAACCCTGTGGCAGGCGCTGAAGCACGGCGCCGACAACGAAGGACCGATGAATGCCGTGGGCCGCTTCGGCGTGAAGTATTACAACGAGCTTGGCTACGTTCCCTACGATGTGAAGATCAACGAGAACGCTGCCCGCACGCTGGAATACGCCTACGACGATTTCACCATCTACCAGCTGGGCAAGGCGCTCGGCAAGCCTGAATCGGAAATCGGCATCTACGCCCAGCGCAGCATGAACTACAGGAAGCTGTTCGATCCGGAGACCAGGCTGATGCGCGGCCGGAACCAGGATGGCAGCTTCCAGTCGCCGTTCAATCCCTTCAAGTGGGGCGACGCCTTCACCGAAGGGAACAGCTGGCACTACACCTGGTCGGTGTTCCATGACGTCGATGGCCTGATCCAGCTGATGGGCGGCCGCAACGCCTTTGTCGAAAAGCTGGATACCGTGATGAAGCTGCCGCCGGTGTTCGACGAGAGCTATTATGGCGAGGTGATCCACGAAATCCGCGAAATGCAGATTGCGAACATGGGCCAGTACGCGCACGGCAACCAGCCGATCCAGCACATGCTGTATCTGTACAACTACGCCGGTGCTCCGTGGAAATCGCAATACTGGATCCGCGAAACCATGAACCGCATGTACAAGCCGACCCCGGACGGCTACTGCGGCGATGAGGACAACGGCCAGACCTCGGCCTGGTATGTGTTCTCCGCGCTGGGCTTCTATTCGGTCACGCCGGCCGTGAACCAGTACGTGGTGGGCGCACCGCTGTTCCGGCGCGCCACCATCCACCTGGAAAACGGCAAGGACCTGCGCATCAACGCGCCGCAGAACGGCGCCGAGCGCCGCTACATCCAGGCCATGCGCCTGAACGGCCGTCCATGGACGCACAACTGGCTGAACCACGAGGAGCTGGTCAAGGGCGCTGTGCTTGACTTCGACATGACGGTGGTGCCGAACCAGCAGCGTGGCGTGGCGCAGGGCGATGCGCCGTATTCCTTCTCGCGCGAGGTGCTGCATGGGCGCGCAGCCCGCTGAAGGACGTGCGCCCGTCACCATCCGCCATATCGCGGAGAAGACGGGCCGCTCGATCGGCACCGTATCGCGCGCCTTGAAGAATCAGGGCGGGCTGACGGAGGAAACCCGCGCCATGATCGTGACCACGGCGCGCGAGATGGGCTATGACTTCGGCAACCTGAAGGCGGGGCGCATCCGCCGCATGGCCTTCCTGCTGCATTCGCAGCACAGCACGCTGGCCTCCAGTCCCTTCTATTCGCCGGTGCTGCATGGCGCGGAAGCGGCCTGCCGCAAGCATGGCATTGCGCTGTCGCTGTTTGCCGTGAATCCGGCGGAGCCGGTGATGGAGCTGATCCGGGTGCACCAGCCGGATGCGATCCTGTGCGCCGGCTATTTCGAGCCCGAGGTGCTGGCCGCGCTGCGCGCCAGCGGACGGCCGATGGTGCTGGTGGACATGCGCCTGCCCGGCTTCACGTCCGCCAACCCGGACCATCGCCTGGGCGGCTACCTGGCCACGCGCCACCTGGTCGATTGCGGCCGCAAGCGCATTGCCATGCTGTCCGGCCCCTTGTCGCACTACAGTATCCAGGAGCGCGTGCACGGCTTCCGCAAGGCGCTGTACGACGCGCGCCGCCTGGCCGATCCCGACCTGGAAATCGTGCTGCCCAGCGTGGGCGACCGCGAGCAGGCGGTACGCGATGCGATGGCGGGGCTGCTGGCGATGACCCAGCGCCCGGACGCGCTGTTCTGCTACAACGACAGCACGGCGCTGTCGGCCATGCGCTTCTGCCTCGATGCGGGCCTGAAGGTGCCGCACGATATCGCCATCGTCGGCTTCGACGACATCAGCGCAGCCGCGATGGCCATTCCACCCCTTTCCAGCATCAGCATCGACAAGGAGGCGCTGGGCGCCGCCGGCGTTGAACTGCTGATGCAAACGGATGCCAGCCAGATGCTGGAAAAGATCCTCGACGTACGCCTGGTCGTGCGCGAGAGCAGTTACGACGATTAACCACGGAAACCACGATGACCCGCGCTTTTCCCGATTTCTTTGCGCCTGCCACCCTGCAGGAACACATCGCTCACACCATGAGCTTTTATCATCCGCGCTGCATCGATGCCAGCGGCGGCTTCCATCACTTCTTCAAGGATGACGGCAGCGTGTACGACGCCGCCACGCGCCACCTCGTTTCCAGCACGCGTTTCGTGTTCACCTATGCGATGGCCTTCCGCCACTTCGGCAAGCCGGAATACCTGGAGCAGGTGCGCCACGGCGTCGCATTCCTGCGCAACGCGCACCGCAATCCCGCCACAGGCGGCTACACCTGGCTGCTGAAATGGGCCGGCGGCCGCGCCGAAGTGCTGGATGCGGAGAACCATTGCTATGGCCTGGCCTTCGTGCTGCTGGCCTATTCGCACGCCCTGATGGCGGGCGTGGAGGAAGCGCGCGAATACATCGCCGAAACCTTCGCGCTGATGGAACAGCGCTTCTGGGAACCGCAGCATGAGCTGTATGCCGACCAGGCCAGCGCCGACTGGTCCGAGGTGTCGTCCTATCGCGGCCAGAATGCGAACATGCACTCCTGCGAGGCCCTGCTGGCGGCGTATCACGCCACCGGCGACGTGGCCTACCTGCGCCGCGCCGAACTGCTGGCATGGAATATCACGCAGCGCCAGGCCGGCCGCGCCAACGGCATGATCTGGGAACACTACAAGAGCGACTGGTCGGTGGACTGGGAATTCAACCTGCACGACAAGGCCAACCTGTTCCGTCCATGGGGCTACCAGCCGGGCCACTTTACCGAGTGGAGCAAGCTGTTGCTGCAACTGGAGCCGCTGGGCGCGCACCTGTCGCGCGATCCGTCCTGGCTGCTGCCCGCCGCGCAGAAGCTGTTCGCCCTGGCGATCGACAATGCCTGGGATGCGCAGCACGGTGGCATCCATTACGGCTTCGCGCCCGACAAGACGATCTGCGATGCGGACAAATATTTCTGGGTGCAGGCCGAAACGCTGGCGGCAGCCGCGCAACTGGCGGTGCGCACCGGCGACGCTGCGTATAACGCTGTGTACGAGAAGCTGTGGCAATACAGCTGGACGCACTTCGTCGATCACGATCATGGCGCCTGGTACCGCATCCTGACTGCCGACAACCGCAAGTATTCGGACGAGAAAAGCCCGGCGGGCAAGGTGGACTATCACACCATGGGCGCCTGCTACGATATCCTGCGCGCGTGGGGCAAGCATGGCGTTTGATCCGGTCCGCATGGTATGCGCCGGCGAAGCGCTGACAGATATGATCCGTGCCGTCGTCCCCGGTACCCCCGGCGCGGCCGGCGAAACTGGCGGCGAGGTCTGGCACGCACGCGTTGGCGGCTCGACCTGGAACGTGGCGCGCGCCTTTGCCGCGCTGGGCGCGTCCTGCGGCTTTGCCGGCGCCATCAGCGAGGATGTCTTTGGCGACGCGCTGTGGGAGGCCAGTGCCGTGGCCGGCCTGGATCTGCGCTTCCTGCAGCGCTATCCGCGCCCGCCGCTGCTGGCCATGGTGCACTCGACCACGCCGCCCGACTATTTCTTCGTCGGCGAGAACAGCGCCGACCTGCACTTCGATCCGTCCGCGCTGCCGGCAGGCTGGATGAGGGAAGCGCGCTGGCTGCATCTGGGCGGCATCAGCCTGGCGCGCCAGCCGCTGGCCGGCAGGCTGCTGGCGCTGGCCGCCGAAGCGCGTGGCGCCGGCGTGCATATCAGCTACGACCCGAACTACCGCAAGCTGATGGACGCCAGCTATGACGCGACCCTGCGCTCGATGGCAGCGCTGGCCGACGTGATCAAGGTTTCCGACGAGGACCTGCGGGCGCTGTTCCGCACCGGTGACGAATTGGCCGCACTGGCACAGCTGCGCGCGATGAACCCGCAGGCTGTGGTGCTGTACACGCGCGGTGCGGCGGGCGCCTCGCTGCATGTTGGCGCCGAGGCGTGGCATGCCGTGCCGCCGCGCATTACGGTGGCCGACACCGTCGGTGCGGGCGACGCCAGCATGGCGGGCCTGGTCTTCAGCCTCGATACGCAGCCCTCGCGCAGCTGGCAGCAGCACCTCGAATTCGCGGTCGCCAGCGGCGCTGCGGCCTGCCGTGCATCCGGCGCGCATGCCCCGGCGCTGGCGGAAGTCGATGCGCTGCTGGCGCTGCCGAGCGCCGCCTGATCCCGTACGCCGCCAGACAATAAAACCCAAGAGGAGACACCATGGCATCGTTCACCCCAACCCCGGCCGCCACGGCCGCCGCTGCGCCGCACGCAGCAGCTTCCATTCCCACCGTGTCCGGCCAGCGCAGCGCGCTGGCGATCGTCACGCTGCTGTTCTTCATGTGGGGTCTGCTGACTTCCCTGAACGACGTGCTGATCCCGCACCTGAAGTCCGTGTACCAGCTAAGCTATGTGCAGGCGATGCTGGTGCAGCTGTGCTTCTTCGGCGCCTACTTCATCATTTCCTTGCCGGCCGGTGTGCTGATCCGCCGCATCGGCTACCAGCGCGGCGCCGTCGCCGGCCTGGTGATTGCCGCGGCCGGCTGCGCGCTGTTCTACCCGGCCGCCAATTCCGGCTATGCGCTGTTCCTGTTTGCCTTCTTCGTGCTGGCCTCGGGCATTACCGTGCTGCAGGTGGCTGCCAATCCCTATGTGACCGTGCTGGGCGACCCGCGCGGCGCGTCCAGCCGCCTGACGCTGACCCAGGCCATCAATTCGCTCGGCACCACCATTGCGCCGGCGCTGGGCGGCATGCTGATTCTGGCTGGCGGTGCGCTCAACCCGCACAAGGGTGGCGCCGCTGCGGCGTCGTCGGCGGCATCGGAAGCGTCGAGCGTGCAGGGGCCGTATCTGGTGCTGGCGATGGCGCTGCTGTTGCTGGCCGTGCTGTTTGCCATGGCGCGCCTGCCGCGCATTGACGAGGCGTCCGTATCGGCCAGCGTGGACCAGACTGTCTCCGGCGGCGCTGGCGCGGCCGGCTGGCGCGAAGTGCTGGCGCAGCGTCATCTGCTGCTCGGCACTATCGCCATTTTCCTGTACGTGGGAGCGGAGGTCAGCATCGGCAGCTTCCTGGTCAACTTTATCGGCGAGCCTTCGGTGGCCGGCCTGGCGCCAGCCGATGCTGCGCACTATGTCAGCTACTACTGGGGCGGCGCCATGATCGGACGCTTCATCGGCAGCGCCGCCATGCAGTACGTGAAGCCCGGCCGCGCGCTGGCCTTCACCGCCGCTGCCGCCATCGCCCTGATCCTGGCCGCCATCTCGGCGCACGGCCAGATGGCGATGATCGCCATCCTCTCGGTCGGCCTGTTCAACTCGATCATGTTCCCGACCATCTTCGCGATTGCCCTGGCCGGCCTGGGCCGCCTGACCGGCCTCGGCTCCGGCCTGCTGTGCATGGCCATCGCCGGCGGCGCGGTCGTGCCGCTGCTGCAAGGTTTCATCGGCGACGCCGTCAGCCTGCAAACCTCCTTCCTCATCCCTGCCGCCTGCTATCTCTTCATCCTCTTCTACGGCCTGAAGTACGCCAACATCTTTGGCGACAAATAGGGCCGGCTATCGACCGATTGGCGCCCGGGCGCGGTCTGGCGCGGCGGCAGCTGAGAGTCACGCTGGCCACGCCGCTCCAGGAACAGCACCTTTGTGCCGAACGGCCTGTGTCGGCAATCGCCAGCAGCTCAGCCGGCCTGCTGGAGGGGGATGATGCCGGGGACGGGGGCGGGCGTCGAGCAGGGCTCTTCGTCGAAGGCGATGTCGCCGAGGGGATTGGCGATGCCGTCGGCCTTGATGTCCTTGAAGCCGAACAGTTCGCGGTCCATCAGGTGCGACGGCACCACGGTTGACAGCGCGGAGAAGGTGTTCTCGACGCGGCCCGGATGCTTCTTCTCCCAGTCGCGCAGCATGGCCTTGATCTGCTTGCGCTGCAGGTTTTCCTGCGAGCCGCACAGGTCGCACGGAATGATCGGGAAGTTCTTTACCGCGGCATAACGCTCGGTGTCCTCTTCCTTCACATAGGCCAGCGGACGGATCACCATGTGCTTGCCGTCGTCGGACACCAGCTTGGCCGGCATGCCCTTGATCTTCCCGCCGAAGAACATATTGAGGAAGAAGGTTTCCAGGATGTCGTCGCGGTGGTGGCCCAGGGCGATCTTGTTGCAGCCCAGTTCATCGGCCACGCGGTACAGGATGCCGCGGCGCAGGCGCGAGCACAGCGAGCAGGTGGTCTTGCCTTCCGGGATCAGGCGCTTGACGATCGAGTAGGTATCCTGGTTCTCGATGTGGTACGGCACGCCCAGCTTGTCCAGGTAGGCCGGCAGGATGTGGGCCGGGAAGTTCGGCTGCTTCTGGTCCAGGTTGACGGCCACGATCTCGAAATCGATCGGCGCGCGTTCGCGCAGCGTCATCAGGATGTCCAGCAGGGCATACGAATCCTTGCCGCCGGACAGGCAGACCATCACCTTGTCGCCTTGCTCGATCATATTGAAGTCGCCGATGGCTTGACCCACCAGGCGGCACAGGCGCTTGTGCAGCTTGTTGTTCTCGAAAGCGGCTTTTTCGGCGGCCTTGCTGTCAGCGGCGGCCAGATTCTCTACGACGGCATTCATTGCTTATTCCTTGATCTTGAAAACTTCCACGCCCACGCCTTCGCAATCCGGATAGACGTCGGGTTTCATGGTCGATACGCGCGCGGCCAGCACCTTCGGGTGTGCCAGCATGGCTTGCACCACATCGTCCACCAGCGTTTCCTGCAGGTGCACGTGGCCCTCGGCCATGCGGCGTGCAATGGTCTCGCGCATGAAGTCGTAATCCACCACTTCATCCAGCTCGTCGGCCTTGGGCGTGGAGACGGACAGCGGGATATACAGGTCCACGTTGATCAGCACGCGCTGCTCGCCCTTCTTCTCGAAATCGTGCACGCCGATATTGATCAGCACTTCGTAGTTGCGCAGGAACAGGCGGCGGCAATCCTGCAGTTGGGGATGAATCAGGGCGGACAGCATTATGTAGACCTTTATTGAGTGTTATTTGGCGACGAACATCACGTCGCGTTCCGATGGCGCCAGGTGCTGGCCGCCATCGACCAGCAGGGTGGTGCCGGTCATGGCGCGCGCGCCGGCGGCATACACCACGGCGGCGGCAATGTCCTCCGGCGTGCTGGAGCGGCCCAGCGGCGTCTGGCGGTGCGCCTTGGCGAAGCCTTCCGCGCTCTGCTCGCCGGACACCAGGGTGATCCCCGGCGCCACGCCCAGCACCCGGACCTTGGGCGCCAGCGCCTGGGCCAGCATGGTCTGCGCCGCTTCCAGCGCAGCCTTGGACAGGGTGTAGGACAGAAAATCGGGATTGAGATTATAAAGCTTCTGGTCCAGCAGATTCACGACCACCGCCGCGCCATCGTCCGGCGTGGCGGCGTGCAGGGCCTGCGCCAGCAGGATCGGCGCCGCCACATTGGCGTGCATGTGCGCATCCAGCCGCGCCTGGCCGAAGTCGAGATACGAGTCGTAATCGAACAGCGAGGCGTTGTTGACCACGCAGTGCACGCCGCCCAGCGCCGCCACAGCGCGCGGCAGCAGCTGCTTCACCGCTTCCTCGTCCGCCAGGTCGCAGTCCAGCACCACGGCGCGCCGGCCCAGGGCGGCAATTTCCTGCGCCAGGCCGCGCGCCTCGCCGTGCGAATGGCGGTAGTGGACGGCGATATCCCAGCCGGCGCGCGCCAGGCCGAGCGCGATGGCGCGCCCCAGGCGCTTGCCGGCGCCGGTGACCAGCGCAACGCGCGCCATGCCGTCCGGCGAAGTCATGTGGTCTGTTGTCGTCATATTAAGATGGTGTTATTCCATGGATTGGCGGCCGCGCGATTCGCTACAATGCCGGAATGTCTTTACCCGCACCTTCTCCCGACGCGCTGGCCGCGTCCCAGGCCTTGCAGCAGCAGATTGCCGCCGATATCGAGCGGCAGGGCGGCGCAATTCCCTTTTCCCGCTTCATGGAGCAGGCGCTGTACGCGCCCGGCCTGGGCTATTACAGCGGCGGCTCCGCCAAACTGGGCAAGGATGGCGATTTTACAACGGCGCCGGAGCTGACCGCCCTGTTCGGACAGGCCGTGGCGCACGCGGCAGCCGCTATTATGGCCCAAAGCGCGCCGCACATCCTCGAATTCGGCGCCGGCACCGGCAAGCTGGCCTTCGATGTGCTGACCGAGCTGGCGCAGGCCGGCGTGACGGTCGAGAGCTATGCGATTGTCGATCTGTCCGGCGAGCTGCGCGCGCGCCAGCAGCAGCGGCTGAAGGATTTCCCGCAGGTACGCTGGCTGGACCGCCTGCCGGCGCGCTTCGAGGGCGTGGTGCTGGGCAACGAAGTGCTGGACGCCATGCCGGTCGAGATGGTGACCCTGACTGACACCGGCTGGCAGGCGCTGCACGTGACCATCCGCGACGGCGCTTTCGCCTGGGATGCGGTGGCGCCGGACGCCGCCCTGGCGGCGCAGATCGCGCGCCAGATCCCGCAGCAGGACCAGCTGCCGGTCGGCTACGTGACCGAAGTGCACGGCGCGGCGTGCGGCTTCATGGCCACGCTGGGCGCCATGCTGAGCCAGGGCAAGGGCGCAGCCCTGCTGTTCGACTACGGCTTCCCGGCGCACGAATACTACCTGGGCGACCGCGCCACCGGCACCCTGATGTGCCACTACCGCCACCACGCCCATCCGGACCCCTTCTATTACCCGGGCCTGCAGGACATCACGGCCCACGTCGATTTCACCGCCATGGCGCTGGCGGCGCAGGATGCGGGCGCCGAGGTGCTGGGCTATGCGCCCCAGGCCGGTTTCCTGATCGGCGCCGGCGTCGGCGAGCTGCTGCTGCGCATCGATCCGTCCGACGCCATGCGCTACCTGCCGCAGGCGAATGCGCTGCAAAAGCTGATGTCGCCGGCGGAAATGGGCGAGCTGTTCAAGGTGCTGGTGGTGGGCAAGGGCGTCGAGCTGCCGCCCGCGCTGCAGCGCGCCGATCGCAGCCACCGTTTGTAGAGGCGGCCTGCCGCTGATAATATTAAGAGATGGCAAAGATCCACACTCACTATGACAACCTGAAGGTGTCGCGCGGCGCACCGCAGGAAGTGGTGCGTGCTGCCTACAAGGCGCTGAGCCAGAAATATCATCCGGACAAGAATCCGGGCGATGAAAAGGCGGCGCGCATCATGGCCATCGTCAACACCGCGTACGGCACCCTGTCCGATCCGGTGCGGCGCAAGGAGCATGACGACTGGATCGCCCAGGAAGAATGGGAAATCGCCTGGCTGGAAAGCAGCAAGCACGACAGCCACCACCATGCGCCGGCCGAGCAGGGCTGGAGCGACCATCCGGTGGATATTCCGCGGCGCAGCAAACTGGGCCGCAGGCTCAAGCTGTGGGGCTCGCTGGGCGGCTGCCTGGCGGCAGGCTGGGTCGGCGGCATGCTGACCGTGGCCGAGCCGCGCCAGGTCTCGACCGTGCTGGCCTCGGCCTGGGGCGGCAAGCCGTCCGCCGAGCTGACCGCTACCGCCACCCCGACCCGCACTTTCCCGCGCGTGGAAAAAGCCCAGTCGGGCGACGATGGCTGGGCCGTGGCCAAGCCTTACTCGCCGGAGCCGGCAAGCGTCAAGCCGCCGATCAAGGTGGTGACCCTGTCCCAGGTGGTGCTGCCGAGTTCAGTCATCGATTGCGAACATGAGAGCCCGACCCTGGTGGCGCCCAACGGCGAGCCGTGGCCGGGCCAGTCCGGCTATGTGGATGGCTTCCCGGTCGGCAACAAGGGCGAGGACATGCAGCTGACGCTGGACAACGGCGGCAACGCCTCCGCCGTGTTCATCAAGGTGTATGACCTGGAGCGCCATGCCAATGTGCGCTATGCCTTCGTGCAGGCGCACGACAAGCTGGTGGTGGACCAGCTCTCCAACGGCAAATACGAAATCCGCTACCAGAACATCGACCTCGGCCCCGGCAAGAACGGCTGCGCCGAACGCCGGGCCAAGCAGACTTCCAGTTAAGCGCTTATTGCGCCGTCAGGTTTTCGATCAGGCCCATCTCGGCGCTGGACATCAGCTTGTTGATGTCCACCAGGATCAGCATGCGCTCATCGATGGTGCCCAGGCCGATCAGGTATTCGTTGCTGAAGGCATTGCCCATGTCCGGCGCCGGGCGGATCTGGTCCGGCGTCAGCGTGGTCACGTCGGACACCGAATCGACCACCATGCCCACCACGCGGCCATTGATGTTCAAAATAATCACCACGGTGAACTGGTCGTACACCGGCTCGCCCAGCTTGAACTTGATGCGCATATCGACCACGGGAATGATGATGCCGCGCAGATTGATCACGCCCTTGATGAATTCCGGCGCGTTGGCAATGCGCGTCACCGCTTCATAGCCGCGAATTTCCTGAACCTTCAGGATATCGATGCCGTATTCCTCCGAACCCAGCTTGAAAGCCAGGAATTCGCGGCCCTGGTCGTTTGCTGCGGCGGCTGCGTTATCTTGCATGTGTTTCTCCTTCGTGGTGTTGCGGAAAGTTTTGATTGTCACACAATTGATTTCTGATTATGCTGGAATAACGATTCTGCATTTTAAAGCAAGGAGATGGTATGGCGGATCCGAACGCCGTCGAGGATGACTGGCTGCTGGAAGAGGATGAGGACGACAAGCAGCCGGATCTGGCGGCGCCCGACCAGCGGCAATGGCGTGTGCTGATTGTCGATGACGACCAGGATGTGCATGCCGTCACCCGCCTGGCGCTGCGCAATGTCAGCTTCAAGGGACGCGAGCTGGAACTGTTCTCGGCCTACAGCGGCCGCGAAGCCTACGACATCCTGCGCGACACGCCGGACATCGCCCTGGTGCTGCTGGACGTGGTGATGGAAACCGACGACGCCGGCCTGCTGCTGGCGCGCCGCATCCGCGAGGAGCTGCACAACGCCATCGTGCGCGTGGTGCTGCGCACCGGCCAGCCGGGCCAGGCGCCGGAGCAGCGCGTGATCATCGAATACGATATCAACGACTACAAGGCGAAGACGGAGCTGACCACGCAGAAGCTGTTCACCACCGTCATTTCCGCGCTGCGCGCCTACGAAAGCCTGAACATGCTGGAGCGCAGCCGCATCGGCCTGGGCAAGATCCTGGCCGGCGCGACCAATCTGTACCAGATCCATTCGCTGCGCGAATTCGCCTCCGGCGTGCTGAACCAGGTGTCCGCCATCCTCGACGTGGGCGCCGACGGCGTGCTGTGCCTGATGCAGGTGGATACCGGCGACACCACCGTGGTGGCGGCTACCGGCCACTACGCGCCGCTGGCCAACGACGAGCATATGCCGGCCGACCACAAGCTGTGGCCGACCATCCACAAGGCCTTTGCGGAAAAGAAGAGCCAGTTCGACCATCCGGCCAACGTGCTCTACATCCACACCCAGGAAAACCGCGACGTGGCCATTTCCGTCACGCCGCCGTGGCCGCTGGCGCAGATCCAGCGCGACCTGCTGGAAGTGTTCTGCGAACGCATTGCCGCCGCCTTCGACAACCTGTACATGTTCGGCCAGCTGCGCAAGGCGCAGGAGGCGACCGTGGTGGCGCTGGCCGACCTGGCCGAGTTCCGCGACGGCTGTACCGGCGGCCATGTGCGCCGGGTGCAGCGCCTGTCCTCGGCCATTGCAGCGCGCATGAAGGAGCGCGGCGTGCAGGACCCGCAGCTGACGCCGCAACTGGTGGACATGATCGGCCTGGCCTCCATCCTGCACGACGTGGGCAAGGTCGCCACGCCGGACCATATCCTGCTCAAGCCGGGCCCGCACAACGACGAGGAAAGGGCCATGATGCAGACCCACGCCGCCGTCGGCCGCAGCGTGCTGGAACGCGCCGCCAATATGGTGGACGGCGTCAGCTACCTGACTTACGGCGCCGAGATTGCCGGCGCCCACCATGAGCATTTCGACGGCCAGGGCTACCCGAACGGCCTGAAGGGGCACGATATTCCGCTGTCGGCGCGCATCGTGGCGGTGGTGGACGTCTTCGATTCCCTGCTGCACGAGCGGCCTTACAAGGAACCGTGGCCGTATCCCGATGTGATGAGCTATATCACGGCCCGGCGCGGCGCCCAGTTCGATCCGGAAGTGGTGGCTACCCTGCTGGACGTGATCGAGCGCGACCCCAGGCTGGGTACCGACGAGCAGTAAGCTGTGGCGGCGCCGCCGCGCGCCGCCAGCCTTTCTCACCAATTCCCACAGCGGCGTAATATACTGGCCGGAGAGCCCTGTCCAGAGGGGAAAACCCCCGTTTGCGCCGATACCATGAATGAATTGAAGGGCCTCACCGCGCTGCTTATCGAGCCCCATCCGGGCATGCGCGCCAGCCTTCACAATATGCTGAACCTGTGCGGCCTGAGCCGCATTGACGACGCCTCCAGTTCCAGCCAGGCCATCCGCGCCCTGGCGGCCCGGACTTACGACCTGATCCTGTGCGAGTACGATCTGGACGCCGGCCAGGATGGCCAGCAGATGCTGGAAGACCTGCGCCACCACCGCCTGATCAATGCCGCCACCATGTTCTTCATGGTGACCGGCGAGGGCCAGTTCAGCAAGGTGGTCAGCGCGGCCGAGCTGATGCCCAGCGATTACATCCTGAAGCCGTTCGCCGCCGAGAACATGCTGGAGCGCATCTGGCGGGCGCTGGAGCGGCGCAATGCACTGCTGCCGGTGTACCAGCTGATCGATCTGGGCGACCAGCGCGCCGCGATCGAGGCCTGCGCGGCGGGCGAGCTGGCGCAGCCGCGCTTTGCCGCCGACTTCATGCGCCTGCGCGCCGACATGCATCTGCAGATGGGCGAGCCGGAGCTGGCCGAGCCGGTGTATGCCGAGCTGTGGGAGACGCGGCACATCCCCTGGGCGCGCCTGGGCCAGGCCAGGACCCTGCACCTGCGCGGCCACCACGCGCCAGCGCGGCAGATGCTGGAAGAGCTGCTGGGGCAGAACGCGCGCTTCCTCGACGCCTACGACTGGCTGGCGAAGACCCATGAAGCACAGGGCGATTATGCGGCGGCGCAGGCGGTACTGAACGATGCGGTGGAGCTGTCGCCGCACGCCGTGCGGCGCCTGCGCAGGCTGGGCGAGGTGGCGCTGGAAGCGGGCGACGTGGAAGCGGCCGAGCGGGCCCTGAGGCAGGTGGTGAGCCGGGCGCGCTATTCCGAGTTCCGCAATCCGGAAGACCATGCGCGGCTGGCGCAGACCCTGATCAAGAAGGGCGACCCGGTGCAGGCGGCCGCCGTGATCCGCGACCTGGACAAGTCGCTGGCCGGCATGAAGAACACCGAGGTATGCAGCGCGATCTCGTCCGCCATGCTGCACGAGTACACGGGCAACGAGGCGCGCATGAACGCTGCCATCGACAGCGCGCTGGCCGGCTGCCGCCAGGCCAGCGGCCTGTCGAACGAGCTCCGCATGGAGCTGGCGCGCACCTGCCTGGAAGTGGGCAAGGAAGAGCAGGCCAGCGAAGTGATGCGCGACGTGATGCGCAACGCGGCCAGTCATGCCGCCATGGCGCGCGCGATGCGCATGATGGAGCAGGCCGGCCACGGCGAGCTGGCGGCGCGCCTGGCCAACGAGTGCACGGCGGAAGTGGGGGATATGGTGGCCGAAGGGGCGCGCCTGGCGAAGGAGGGCGATTACCGCGCCGCGGTCGAATTGATGACGGAAGCGGTGGCCAAGCTGCCGGACAATCCGCAGGTGGTGTTCAATGCCGCCGTGGCGGTGCTGAAGTGCCTGGAGGCGACCGGCTGGGAAGACCAGCTGGGCCGCTACGCGCTGGACTTCATTGCCGGCGTGCGCCGCCTCGATCCCGTCAATCCCAAGCTGAATGCGCTGCTCAGCCTGCACCAGCAAATTCTGAAGAAATACAACATCCGTCCCGGCCGTAGTGCCACAATAAGCCACCACCCGACCAATAACGATCAACGCAATGCCCCACTCCCATGACGAGCCGCGGCCAGTACGGGGGCTGCTGCTAAAGAAGCTGTGCAACGACGATGAAGGCTTGTTCGCGCTGGGCGTCTCCGTGGCGCGCGTGGTGGAGCTGGCCGACTCGGACGACCAGGGCACGCAAAGCCTGGCCTACTACGTGCTGTCCGACGTGGCGCTGACGCAGAAGATCCTGCGCCTGGCCAACACGCCGCAATACCGCACGGCCGCCGGCGCGGCCGTGACCACCGTGTCGCGCGCCATCTCGCTGCTTGGTTTCGATAACGTGAAAACCACCGCGCTGGCCATGCTGCTGGTGGATACGCTGGCCAACAGCAAGCACGCGCACAGCGTGCGGGTGGAGCTGGAGGCCGCCTTGTGCGCATCGCTGGCGGGGCGCGAACTGGCGCGCAGGAGCCCGTGGCAGAAGGCGGAAGAGGCGTCCATCGGCGCGCTGTTCAAGAATATCGGCCCGCTGCTGATCGCTTCGCGCGAGCATGAGCGCTTCCGCGAAATCGCCCAGCTGATGGCGGCCGGCCAGCATACCCAGGCCCAGGCCTCGCAGATGATACTCGGTTCGACCTACGACACGCTGTCGGCCGCCATCCTGAAGGAGTGGAAGATTCCGGACGTGATCGTGCGCGCCATGGCGCCCCTGTCGCCGCCGGCGCCGGCCGCGCTCAAGCCGCCCGCCGACCGCGCCGACTGGATGCGCATGGTGGCTTCCTTCGGCATGCAGGCGGCGCGCGCCGTGGTGCGCCGCAGCGGTCCGGCGCCGGACGATGCGCGCCTGCTGGCGCAGCGCTACGGTGCGGCGCTGGAGCTGGCGCAGGACGATATCGTGCAGCTGTTTGCCACCGTGCGGCGCGGCATGGATGCGCTGCTGGAAAGCATGCAGCTGGGCGCGCAGGAGGAAGGGCCGGGCGATGCGGCGCAGGAAGATCCGCACGCCGGCCTGCCCAACGTGCTGGCGCTGGCCACCATGGATGCCGGCGCCAGCGAACAGGAAGGCGTGCACCCGAGCGGCAAGCCGTTCCATGCGCGCGAGCTGCTGCTGGCCGGCGTGCAGGAAGTGACGCAGATGCGCGCCGCCGGCCGCAGCAAGGTGAATGAACTGGTGCAGGCGGTGCTGGAAACCCTGTACCGCAGCATGGGCTTCCGCTTTGCCACGGTGGCGCTGAAGGATGTGCGCAGCGGCCAGTTCCGCGCCCGCATCGCGTTCGGCGAACAGCATGTGCAGCGCGCCGCCGGTTTCGCCTTTCCCCTGCAGGGCAAGGACCTGTTCCACCTGGCCATGGACAACGATGCGGACCTGATGATTGCCGACGCGTCGGCGCCGAAGATCCGTGACCTGCTGCCGGACTGGCACCTGCAGCTGCTGCCCGATGCGCGCAGCTTTATCGTGCTGCCGCTGGTGCTGCAGGGCGTGCAGCTGGGCCTGTTCTATGCCGACCGCACCCAGCCGGCGCCGGAAGGCGTGCCGCCCGACGAGACTTCGCTGATCCGCGCCCTCAAGGGGCAGGTGCTGGCTGCGCTGACGCCCTGAGCGCCGGCGGCATGCTGGCGGCGCGCGCCGCCATGGCCTCGAAATCGTGCTGCGGCATGGGGCGCGCAAACAGATAGCCCTGCGCTTCCTCGCAGCGCTTGCCGCGCAGGAAGGCCGCCTGCGCTTCCGTCTCCACCCCTTCCGCCACCACCGACAGGCCCAGCTCGTGCGCCAGGCCGATGGTGGCCGCCACGATCACCGCGTCGTTCGGATCGCTCTCGATATCCTTGACGAAGGCGCGGTCGATCTTGATGCGGTCGATCTCGAACAGCTTCAGGTAGCTGAGCGAGGAATAGCCGGTGCCGAAATCGTCGATGGCGACCGTGATGCCGCGCCGGCGCAGTTCGCGCAGCAGGTGGCGGCTGCGTTCCGGGTCCTGCATCGCGGCCGACTCGGTGATCTCCAGTTCCAGCTTGCTGGCATCGACGCCGCTGGCGGCCAGCAGGCGGTCCAGCAGCGGCAGCAGGCCGCTGCCGTGGCACTGGCGCGCCGACAGGTTGACCGCCAGGCGCAGCCGGGCCAGGGCGGTGCCGCGCCAGCTGTCCAGCAACTGCACGGCGCGCGCCAGCACCCATTCGCCCAGCGGCAGGATCAGGCCGGATTCCTCGGCAATCGGTATGAAGCGGTCCGGGCTGACCATGCCCAGCTCCGGATGGTGCCAGCGCAGCAGCACTTCGGCGCCGGTCAGGCGGCCGTCGGGCAAGGCCACCTGCGGCTGCAGGTAGAGTTCGAACTGCTGCTGCTCGAGGCCCTGCAGCAGGCGGTTTTCCATCAGCAGGCGCTCGTGGGTGGCGGCGTTCATGGCCGGCTGGAAGAACTGGAAATTGCCGCGCCCCTGGCTCTTGGCGGCGTACATGGCGGTATCGGCGTGGCGCAGCAGCGTGGCCGCATCGTTGCCGTCGGCCGGGAATATGGCCACGCCCACGCTGGTGCCGCTGTGAATCAGCTTGCCTTCCAGCTGGAACGGCGCGGCCAGCGCCGCAACGATGCGCACGGCAATCGCGCCGGCCTGGTCCGGCGTGACGTCGCCGTTGGTGACCACGATGAATTCGTCGCCGCCGAGGCGGGCGATGGTATCGACTTCGCGCAGCAGTTCGCGCAGGCGGTTGGCGACCGCCTGCAGCAGCACGTCGCCGGTCTGGTGGCCGTGGGTGTCGTTGATCTTCTTGAAGCGGTCCAGGTCGAGGAACATCACGGCCGCCTGGCCGTGGCTGCGCCGGGTCTGCGCCAGCAGCTGCTCCAGGCGCAGGTTGAGCGAGAGGCGGTTGTCCAGGCCTGTCAGCGGGTCGTGGTGGGCCAGGCGGTAGATGCGCTCCTGCGCCCGCTGCTGCTCGGTCAGGTCGTGCAGGATGGCGACAAAGATGTGGCCCTCGGGCAGTTCCACCTCGCTTACCGAGAGCGCGAGCGGAAACGCTTCGCCGTTGTGGCGGCGGCCGCTGGCTTCATGCTCGTGCGCGGCGCCGGCCGCCACGCGGCGCAGGAAGTCGCGCGGCGTTTCGCCGTCCGGCAGCGGCAGGAAGCGCGCCAGCGGCAGGCCGGGCAGCGCGGCCGGGGCCAGGCCGAACAGCTGGCCGGCGGCGGCATTGCCGGAAATGAAGCTGCCGTCGCATTCGATGGTGAGGATGGCGTCGGCCGCCTTGTCGAGAATGGCGCGCAGGCGCGCTTCGCGTTCGCGCAGCTGGGCCGTGCTTTCCTTGACCTGGGCCTGGATCAGGGCGCGCTCGCCGCTGACCAGCAGCAGCAGGCCGCCCAGCAGGCCGGTCAGCACCAGGCCGGAGGTGAGCGTCATCCAGCTCTGCAGGCCGCGCTGCTGCTGCAGGTAGGCCTGGGTCGGCGCCAGCGTCAGGCGGTAGTCACGGCCGCCGAAATGCAGCCGGGTCACGGCGTCGCTGTCGCGCGGCGCGCGCTCCAGCTGGTCGATGACCGGCACGCCGCTGCCCAGGTCTTCCATGCGCGCCAGCAGGTGCGGGAAGCCGACCTGCTCCAGCGCGCCGCGCACATAGGAATCGATGTGCAGCGTCAGCTGCAGGATGCCGGCCGGCGGCAGGCCGTCGCCGGTGCGCACGGTCTGCATCAGCACGATGCCGCGCCCGGCGCCGGTGCGCATCAGCATGTGCGGCGGGCTGGCCACCGGATAGCTGCTGCCCAGCGCGGCCTGCACCGTGGCGCCGCGCGCCGGGTCGCTCAGCATGTCCACGCCCAGATAGTGCGAGCGCTCGGCCGGTTCGATGTAGGTGGCCACCATGTAGTGCCGGCGCGGCGCGGCGGAAATGCGCTGGCCCTGCGGCGCGAACTGGCGCAGCAGGAAGTCGGGCGCAACCGCCTGGCGCGCCCAGGCTTCAAAGCCGTCGCGGTCGCTCTGCTCGACATTGCGCAGCCAGGCCATCGACATCAGCTCCGGCCGCCGGTCCAGGTAGCCGGAGGCGAAATTGTGGAAGTCGGCGCCGGTCATGAAGCGGCCGTACACATTGATCCCCCGCGACATGGCGTACAGATAGCGTTCGTGTTCGCTCAGGCGCGCCTGCAGCAGGTCGCCCGCCTGCTGCGCCTTGAGGCGGAAGCCCTGCAGCTGCTGCTGGTTTTCCCATTGCGCCACCTGCACGTACACCGCAATGAACAGGGTCATCAGGCCCAGCAGCGGCAGGCCGACCAGCCAGCGCCGGCGCCACCACAGGCTGCGCGGCTGGCCGATCAGGATCCAGGTCAGCGGTGCCGCCAGCTGCATGCCAACCGCGTCGCCGATCCACCAGGCCAGCCAGTTGGCGGGCGCCTCGGCGGGCGTCAGCGCGCCGGAGAGGGTGGCCGCGGTGACGGACACCGAGCAGCTGATCAGGGTGGCGGCGGGCGCCAGCAGCAAGAACAGCAGCACGTCGCGCCCGGCGCCGATCTCGGGCCGGATCCAGCGCCGCAGGGCCCAGGCGGCGAGCCAGGCCTGCAGCGTGGCGCCGCTGGCGGCGCCCAGTGCGGCCAGCGCCTGCGCCAGCGTGGGATGGGCGAACATGGCGGGCGCGCCGGGCAGGGGCAGGTAGTTCACCAGCAGGGCGCCGAATGCCACGGCCGGCAGCAGGACCGGGCCGCGGCTGGCGACCGCCGCCAGCGCGATGCCGGCCGGCAGGAACAGCGGCGTGGCATAGCCGGGCGCCAGCGACAGGTAGAGGCCGAAGTGGCCGGTGGCGATATAGGCCGCCAGCAGCAGCAGATTGGCCAGCAGCAGGCGGCGCCAGCGGGTGGGATTCAAAGGTGGACTCCGGGTAAAACGGCAGGTCCCACATTGTCGTACAAGCTGCCGAAAATGCAACTTAAAAACAACACTTGCAAAATTGCAGGCGTAGCCCTTACAATCTCGCCCCGAAGCGGCAGTCATCGCGGCAAAGCAGAAAATCTGCAATGACCGGGTTGACAGTCTCAAGTAGTTGCTTCATACTCTGCGGTTCCTTCGCGGAGGGGTGGCCGAGTGGTTAAAGGCAGCAGACTGTAAATCTGCCCTCTTATGAGTACACTGGTTCGAATCCAGTCCCCTCCACCAAAGCAAGGAACAGAGTGAAATGTAATACGGACCTCGCGGGTGTAGCTCAATGGTAGAGCTGAAGCCTTCCAAGCTTATGACGAGGGTTCGATTCCCTTCACCCGCTCCAGTATGGCTCGCATTACAGACGCTTCAAATGCAGCATCAAAATAAGCCCTTGTAGCTCAGTGGTAGAGCACTCCCTTGGTAAGGGAGAGGCCACGTGTTCAATCCACGTCAAGGGCACCAGAATTCAAGCAGTAACAGTTTCAGCAGTAACATCATCTGACAGTCGGGCGCGTGCCCTGCAATCTCATATATTGTTAGGAGTCTAAAATGGCAAAAGAAAAGTTCGAGCGGACTAAGCCGCACGTGAACGTTGGCACCATCGGTCACGTTGACCATGGCAAGACCACCCTGACCGCAGCTATCGCAACCGTTCTGTCGAAGAAATTCGGCGGCGAAGCCAAAGCTTACGACCAGATCGACGCTGCTCCGGAAGAAAAAGCACGCGGCATTACCATCAACACCGCGCACGTCGAGTACGAA
>Ga0065165_1000159_pt1 | contig 116983 bp, 104 predicted proteins | sample AraplaMF_Cvi_mMF_FD_63813 | JGI IMG/M metagenome (GOLD analysis project Ga0065165, IMG submission 63813) | Arabidopsis root microbial communities from the University of North Carolina, USA - plate scrape MF_Cvi_mMF (version 2) (version 3) | ecosystem: Host-associated > Plants > Roots >... | reverse complement strand
AATCTTCGCGAAGATTATGTAGTAGATTGTGTTAAGAGATTGCTTCGTCACCCCACGCCCTTGGCCTTGCTGTTCCTCGCAATGACGGGGGAGATTGACGCGGAGATTGCGTCAGGAGATTGCTTCGTCCCCCCACGCTGATTCCCTCCGCTGTTCCTCGCAATGACGAGGAAGGAGAACATTAACATCAGATTCGCCTTTCTATTAACATCTGATTAATGCATTTTCTAGTCTAAGCGGCGTAATCTTGCACTGACAAATTGTAGTGTAAATTCTAGGCAAAGTTGTTGAACCGCCCAATCCTGGGTGGTTTTCCTTTTTTAGAAGCTTTGAGCGCTTCTATACTCATTGGGCGTAAGGCCTACTTTTTGTTTAAATAAGCGGCTGAAATGCTGCGGGTATTTGAAACCCAGTTCGTACGCTACTTCGCTGACCGATTTGCTGGCATCGAATATTTTCTCCTTGGCAATATCGATCACTTTGGATTGGATATACTCCTGTGCGGAGATCCCTGTTTCCTTCTTCACCAGGTCTCCAAAGTAATTGGATGACAGGTTAAGTTTTGCGGCACACCATGCCACCGCAGGTAAACCTTCCGCGAGTGGTTTATCGGAGGAAAAATAATCATCCAATAAAAGTTCTAATTTCTCCAGTACCCCTTTATGCGCGTTATCGCGCGTGATAAACTGACGGTCGTAAAAACGGATGCAATAGTTCAGGAACAGTTCAATATTGGATGCAATCAGCATTTTACTGTGCTTGTCTATCGCATGTTCTAATTCATATTCAATTTTCGCGAAGCAGTCCAGCACCAATTGTCTTTCCTTGTCTGACAGGTGCAGGGCTTCATTTACTTTATAAGAGAAAAAGGAATAATCCTGGATATGCTTTCCGAGTGAGGTACCGCGGATGAGCTCGGGGTGAAATACTAATGACCATCCTTTGGGCGTAAACGTCTTTACTTTGGGCTCGACACCCAGCACTTGTCCGGGTGCGATGAACACCAACGTACCTTCCTGGTAATCATACAGGTTCCGTCCATACTTCAGGTCACCGCACTTTACTTCTTTCAGGTACACTGTGTACAAGCCCATATTATACCTGCCAACGGGTAGCGGATTCGCCTTTGACAGATCCAGCACACTCACCAGCGGATGCTGGGTGGGTACGCCACGGATCGCATTATACTTTGCAACGCTGTCCAGTTTTATTATTTCTTCCATAGTAGCCTGTTTCTGAAACAAAATTACCACATAAAAGCCGCCTACGCACAGGTTAAGGATCCAATCAGTAATTTTGGTAGGTGAATCCGTAATAGGTATACCATTACTCCCTTGAATCACATCGACCTTTGCATCGGAATATTTTGAATGACCAACAGCATTAACCTTAAATAAATTTATATGAAAAAGAGATCACTGGGTAACAGCGGCCTTGAAGTATCGGCACTTGGCCTGGGTTGTATGGGATTAAGCTTCGCATACGGCCCCGGTGTTGACAAGCAGGAAGGCATCAAACTTTTACGCGCGGCCTATGAAGCAGGCATCACCTTTTTTGATACGGCGGAGGCTTATGGCCCCCTTGCCAATGAAGAGCTCTTAGGCGAAGCGCTGGCGCCATTTCGTAAGGAAGTAGTTATCGCCACCAAGTTTGGCTTTAAGAATGGCATACCGGCCCAGGGAACAGACAGCAGGCCTGAAAATATCAGGGCCGTAGCAGAAGCTGCTTTAAAAAGGCTGAAAACTGATTATATCGACCTCTACTATCAACACCGCGTGGACCCGGCTGTGCCGATAGAAGATGTAGCAGGCACTATCCAGGACCTAATTAAAGAAGGTAAGATCAAACATTGGGGATTATCAGAAGCCGGAGCTGCCACTATCCGTAAGGCACATGCTATACAGCCGGTTGCCGCATTGCAGAGCGAATACTCACTGTGGTGGCGCGAGCCCGAACAGGAAATCCTGCCGGTGCTCGAAGAGCTGGGCATTGGCTTTGTGCCTTTCAGCCCGTTGGGAAGAGGATTTCTGACAGGTGCTATCGATGAAAATACCCAGTTCGACAAAACGGATTTCCGCAATTCCCTTCCCCGCTTTGCGGAGGAGAACAGGAAAGCGAACCAGGCTTTGGTGGATCTGATAAAAAACATCGCCCAGGCGAAAAACGCAACACCTGCACAGATCGCGCTGGCATGGCTGCTGGCACAAAAACCATGGATCGTGCCGATACCTGGTACCACTAAACTGCATCGTTTGCAGGAAAACATTGGCGGGGTTGATATAGAACTTTCCGGGAATGATCTGCAGCAGATAGAAAACGCTGCGTCAAAGATCGCTATTCAGGGAGCAAGGTACCCACAGCAAATGCAGCAGATGGTAGATAAGAAATAGCCCAAAGAGGAAGCGGACTGCCATTGCAATGGCGGTCCGCTTCCTCTTTTTCAGCAATTATTATATTGTGTTCTCCCATGCTTTCAGCTGATGTTCTTTCAGCATATCTTCTACAAATTGCGGCACTACATTACGGAACTTCCCGGTGTCGGCAGGAACGATCTTTATCATAGCGTCAATCATTTCTGCAGGATCCAGGCGGCCTTGCGGTGTGCCCAGGAGGCTGTCAAATGTGGCTTTCATCTCAGCACGTTTAGTAAAATTCTTAGTGTCGTCCAGCCAGCGGAAAGGGTTATCAGCCATGGTTTCGTTGTAACCGGTCAGATAGGCGCCGGGATTGATGGTCTGGATCTGGATGCCATATTTCTCAGTCACCTCTATTTGCAGGGCTTCGGCGATGGCTTCCAGGGCATGTTTGGTGGATACGTAGATCCCATAACCGGCGGGAGTAAAGAGGCCGCCCATAGATGACGTGAATACGATCTTTCCTTTGCGTTTCTCGTTGATGAATTTGGCAATGAACTGCTGCGCCAGCGCGAGGGGAGCAAACACATTGGTCTCGAAGTTCCTGCGCACCAGGTCAACCGGTATTTCAAAGGTGGGACCGGCTTCGCCGATGCCTGCGTTGCTGAAGAGAATATCGATATCCCAGGTCAGGGCGTATTTTACGTCGTATGGGTCCAGCAGATCGAGTCGTTCTACGCGCAGGTTGTCCTGGAGGCCCAGCTCAATCGCTTTTTTACGCAGCTCCGTTACCTGTGGGGAGATCTGCACGCCTGCAATTACTTTGTGACCTAATTTAGCAAGACCGATGGCTGCTCCTTCGCCGAACCCGGAACCGGCTCCTGTAATTAAAATACGTTTTGCTTCCATTGTGTTAGATTTTAAAGGTTTGATAGATGATGATGAAAATTGATTGTTTATTGCTGATCCAGTAAGGAGGCTCCTGCTGTCGCAATGGCCAGGTCTTCAGATACCGCTCCTCCCGATACTCCGATATAACCGATGATCTCTTTGTCTTTATTGATGGGCAATCCGCCTGCAAAGCCTACCAACCCACCATTGGTATTTATCATGCCGTAGGCGCCTGCTTCCGGTTTAAGGAACTCCCCTACTGCTTCGCTGCTCATCCTGAACAAGCTGGCGGTTTTGGCTTTCTTCAGCGCCAGGTCTATGGTGCCTAAAAATGCATTGTCCATCCGTTCAAATGCTTTCAGGTTGCCTGCGGTGTCTAACACGGCGATGTTGACATTTACATTCAGCTGTATGGCTTTGGCCCTGGCCAGCTGGATCACCTGTCGTGCTTCGTTAAGATTGATTTCCATAAGTGTGATTTTGATGATACAAACCTACGGCAGCCGGGAGGGGATGCTTATAGGAGAAAATTGCCTGTTTTTATGAAAATCAAACCTTGGTTTGTTTTTTTATCTTGTGCACTGAAAATGTGCTGTTTATGCAAAAAGAAAGTAATATCATAGATACCCTCCGGGACTTCCCCGATCTTACGCCGATATACAGGGAAACCATTACATCCAAGCTGGTAAGGGTTTTTAACCGGGAGATAGAAGACTGCAGGAACTATTTATCAGCTAACCGCAGAGAGTTTTATAAGGTGCTCATGATCACCGGCGGGTATGGGAATTTTACACTGGGGCTGAACAAGTATGTGATCGATAGCCCGGCCATTATCTTCATCCATCCCAATGATATTATTTCCTGGAAAAAGATATCAGGTGCATCTGCAGGTTATTACCTGCTTTTCAAGAAGGAATTCATTCACCAGCAGCCGATATTAAAAGCCACACTGGACAGGATCACACTGTTTACCGATAAGTCTAAAGGTGTGATCCGTGTTGACGACGCCGTATTACCCGGTTTTATACGGTTGTGGGAAAGCATGTATGCAGAACAGCATAACGCCAGCCAGCTGGGTCACGATGCTATTCAGGCCTATCTGCAATTGATGATGATAGACAGCGCGCGGCTGTCCAACTTTTTAGTACCAGAACCCGCAGGCGATGAGTACGGGCATGTGCACCGTTTCTTTAGCCTGCTGGAAAGTGAGATGGCTAAAGTGAATTACGACGCACCGCTGAATATGCGGACAGCAAAGGAATTTGCAGCTAACATGCTGTTGCATCCCAACTACCTGAACCGGGTATTGAAGCAGCATACCGGGCAAAATGTGAGCGCGCATATAAAAGGCAGGATACTGGATGAGTGTAAGGCGCTATTGCTTCAAACCAACTGGACGCTGGAACAGATCAGCTATGCTATTGGCTTCTCTGATCAACCCAATTTTAATTTCTTCTTCAAAAAAAACACTGGGCTTACGCCCAGTGAATTCAGGAAAATGAGTTTTTAACAGATCTGTTTATTTTGAAGCGGCAATGGTATCTGCCAGGCCTTGTTCATAAGTGGCCGGCTTGAAATGGAAGCGCTGATCGAATTTTGTGGAGTCAAAGATATAAGGCTCCGTATTCTGGTACAGCATTTCATGCAGCTCGCCGATAGTGGTATTAAAGAACCCGGCCAGCTTTACCATGAAGCCATTCAGCTTGGAGTAGGATGGCTTTGCGCCCAGCTGGGACGCGATCAGTTCTATATATTCCTTACCTGTGAGGGCGGGATTATAAGTGGGCATGTGCCATACCTGGTTATCGCTGGAAGGATCGCTCCCCAGGAGGTACATCCCTTTACCCGCATCCGGCGTATAGGTGTAGCTATGAGATACATCATCGCGGCCCAGCCAGTTCGCCTTCTGACCTTTCGCCAGCTTCTGTACCACCAGGAGGTTCAGCACGCTGGTAGTATCGGCGCCGGGGCCATAGAAATCAGCTGAGCGGGCGATGCTGGCCTGTATATTACCTGCCTTAGCCTCGTCCATCAGCTGAGTGGCGATGCGGGCGCGGATCTCCCCTTTCTTACTGATAGGATTGTAAGGCGTGTTTTCTGTCATGGCGCCTTTTACCAGGCCATACATATATACATTATCGAAGAAGATCAGCCGGGCATTGGCAGCTTTGCAGGCGTCTATGGCGTTCTGCATGATCTTAGGCCAGGAAGCAGCCCAGATCTTCCGGTCGTAGGTAAGGCCGGCGCATAGATACACGACGGAAGAACCTGCAACGGCAGCTTTCGTCTGTTCATAGTCCGTCAGGTCTGCCGCCCTCGCTTCCGTATTTACGGCAACGGCTTTAGGTTGACGGCTGACCAGTCTAACTTTCTGATTATTAGCCAATAATTCTTTAGTCAATTCCTTTGCAATGATTCCTCCTGCCCCCAGAATAGTGTGTATCATAGTGATAAGTTTATATGTATAAGCATTTAGACCTTGAAGACGGTGCAAAGTAGAAAATATTGTCAAAAGAAAAATTTGGATTACTAAACACTGTTCATTAAGTTTGCATTGTAAATAAAATAACATGGGCATAGCAGACAGGAAAGAAAGGGAAAAGCTGGAAATGAAGCGTCTTATCATGGACGCGGCCATGCGCATGTTCGTGGAAGCAGGCTACGAGAAGACCTCCATCAGGAACATCGCAGAAAAGATAGAGTATAGTCCGGCTACTATTTACCTGTATTACAAGGATAAGGACGAGCTTTTATATGATGTACAGGCGCAGGGCTTTGCCCAGCTGCTGGAGCTCTTCCAGCAAAAAGCTACAGCAGAAGACCCTTTTAAAAAGCTTGGGCAGATGTCCAAGATCTACGTGGATTTCGGCATGGAGCATCCGGATATTTACGACCTGATGTTCATTATACGGGCCCCCATGAACAAAGTGGAGGAAGAAGGCACTAAATGGGTAAATGGTGAGGCATGTTTCCAATATTTGGTGGCTACCCTGGAAGAATGTATAGAAAAAGGGCTGATCAGGTTCAGGGACAAGATGGTTGCCGCATTGTCAATATGGTCTATGCTGCATGGCCTGGTATCGTTAAATGTACGCTGCCGTATTCAGGTATCAGAACTGAATGAAGCGGATATACCAGCAGTGATAGACTTTTCGATCGATAGTTACCTGGAAATGATAAAGGCGTAAAGCCAGGCTAAGAACAGATTCTCAAGCTTTTGTAAAGAAGCTTTTTTTTAGCACACTCACTAAACAGTGTTCATTATGTCAACAAAGGTTATCAAGTTACTGGCATTTATATTAATAATGCTGATTATCAGTACTGCTGCATCACCGGCAGCAGCGCAGAACGGAGCACTGGAAGGATATATACAGGCGGCCTTCAAGAATAACCAGGCCTTACAGCAAAGGAATTTTCAACTGGAGAAATCGATGTATGCATTGGAGGAAGCCAGGGGTATGTTCCTCCCGCAGGTAAGCCTGCTGGGCAGCTATACAAAATCCAGCGGTGGCCGTACGATCGATGTGCCAATCGGAGACCTGATGAATCCTGTATATGCCACATTAAATGAGCTGACAGGCAGCCAGAAATTCCAGTCTGTAAGTAACCAGTCTTTCCTGCTGAACCCTGATAATTTCTATGACGCGAAGGTGCGCACCTCTCTCCCGCTTATCAATACTGAGATATGGTATGCAAAGCAGATCAGGCAGGAAGATATCACCCGGCAACAGGCAGCTGTGAATGCCTACAAACGTCAGCTGGTGAAGGATATCAAGAGCGCTTACTATCGTTATTTCCAGGCAGCCAGATCCGTGGATATTTACCAGAACGCACTGGAACTGGTGCTGGAGAACATCCGCGTGAATGAAAGCCTGCTGAAGAACGGCGTGCGTAACAGCACGGCCCTTACCCGCGCAAAGACAGAGCAGCAGCGGACTTTAGCTTCCATCACCGCTGCCAGGAACAATCAGCAAAATGCACGGAGCTATTTCAACTTCCTGCTGAACCGCCAGCTGACGGATAGTATTACTATGGACAGCGCGGCATTGACAGTCGTTAGTGATCAGTCAGTAGCCGTTAGTGACGAACGCAGAAGGCTTGATCATATTGACATTAGCGGCAGGGAGGAACTATTACAGCTGGACAAAACAAAACGGATCGCGCTGCTGCAACAGAAACAGCAGCAGGCCGGTATCATTCCCAAGGTGAACACTTTCCTGGACCTTGGATCTCAAGCCTACAACTGGAACTTCAATCATAATTCACGCTACTACCTGTGGGGCGTTAACCTGCAGTGGGATCTTTTCACCGGCGGACAACGCCGCGCCAAAGCGAAGCAGGCTGCCTCAGACGCTTTTACCGCGCAAGCGATGTATGACGAGACGGCGCAGAACATGCGGCTGGAACTGACCACTGCGGAGAATAATCTCCAAACTGCCCGCAGCAATTATCAAAGCGCGCAAACACAATTACAGCTGTCAGAAAAATATTACACCGACCAGGTGAAAGTATATAAGGAAGGCCAGCTTTTATATCTCGAGCTGCTGGATGCGCAGCAACAGCTCACGAACGCCAGACTGGAAGCATTACAGGCTTACGCACAGGTACAGATCGCACAGGCGGAAATAGAGCGGGCACAAGCCACTTACCCATTACCGAACCAACAATAATTTAATCAGCTTTTATATGAAAACTATTCATGCTTTACTGCTGTTAGCGGCCAGCGCTGCCCTGTTGAACGCCTGTGGCAGCAACTCCGCCGCTTCAGAAGTTCCGGCCGAAACCACCATCCCGGTGCAGCTGCAGGCGCTTAACGCCGAATCACAGGCGCTGAGCATCCCGGTATCCGGACAATTTACCACAGATGATGAAGTATTCCTGTCGTTCAAAACAGACGGCATCATACAACGCATCCTGGTGAAAGAAGGCGATGCGATCCGCCAGGGACAAACCGTAGCCATACTGGATCCTACCGAAATAGATGCACAGCTGCAACAGGCGCAGCTGGCGCATGAAAAAGCACAACGCGATTATCAGCGTACCAATAACCTGTACAAAGACAGTGTATCTACGCTCGAACAATTGCAGAACGCCAAAACCGCATTGGATATAGCCCAGCAACAATTACGCTCAGCACAGTTCAACCGCAGTCATGCTGTGATCACAGCCCCACGCAATGGTTATGTGCTGCGTAAACTGGCGAATGAAGGGCAACAGGTAAAATCAGGCAACTCTGTGATACAGACCAACGGTGCATTATCCGGCAACTGGCTGCTGCGTGTAGCCGTGAGCAACAAAGAGTGGGCTGCCATCCACCTGCAGGACAGCGCCGATGTGGAAGTAGAATCAGTGCCCGGTAAAACTTTCCGCGGGGTGGTATCCCGCAGGGCGGAAGGCATAGACCCGGTAAGCGGTTCGTTCATGATAGACATCCGCCTGGCGGGAGAGAAACCGGCAGCGATCGCATTCGGTATGTTCGGTAAAGCGAATGTGCATACCAAAGGCGCAGCTGTTGCTACCGGTAGTGTGGCAGGTCCCTGGAGCATTCCTTATGATGCCCTGCTGGATGGAGATGATGGCTCCGGCTATGTATTTGTTACCAACGACGGCAAGACTGCCAGAAAGATAAAGGTAAGCGTTGCTGCTATGGAAAAGGATAAAGTGATCATCAGCAAAGGACTGGAAGGCGCGAAAGATCTTATCATATCCGGAAGCGCGTATTTGACGGATAGTAGTAGTATACGCGTGGTAAAACCATGAACGGTTTGAGGCGCCGTCACTGCGAAGTGCAGGTCTTCAGGGGCCATCGGGCAGGAAAGGGTCTCCATCCTTTTCAAGCAAAAAATGGTCTCCATCCCCGTCATTGCGAGGAGCAGCGGAGATCAGAGTGTGGCGCGACGAAGCAATCTCCCAACATAATCTATGCGAAGATCGTGTTAGAAGATTGTGTTAAGAGATTGCTTCGGCCCGCTCCCCACGGAGCCTTACGGGGCCTCGCAATGACGGGGAGGAGGAACCGTAATGATGGCGTTTCAAGCCTAAAACCTAATAATGCATCACTAACAATTTTTCAAGATGAAAATATCTGATTACGCGGTAAAGAACTACCAGTTCACCCTGGTGATCTTTATCATGATCATCGCGCTGGGCATCACCACCATTATGAATATGCCGCGCTCCGAAGACCCGGAGATGCATGCGCCCGCCTACACCGTGATCGTGGTGTATCCCGGCACCAGTCCGAAAGACATGGAAGAGCTGGTAGTAGATCCGCTGGAAAAAGAAATATACGGACTGGAGGATATTAAACATATCCGCAGCACCATCAGCGACGGACTGGCTGTACTACGCGTGGAGTACAAATACAGCAGCAACGTAGACAACAAATACCAGGAGATTGTAAGAACAGTAAACAATAAACGACGTGACCTGCCGCAGGACAATCTCAGCATCGATATACAGAAGCAGCAGCCCTCTGATGTGAACATCATGCAGATAGCGCTGATCTCAGAGAACGCTCCCCGCGATAAGCTGAAGTACCATGCTGAAAAACTGCAGGATGAGCTGGAGAAGCTGACACCGCTGAAAAACGTAGAGATCTTCGGCTTACCCGAACAACAGGTGCGCGTGGAACTGGACCTGGAAAAGCTGGCCCAGATCAACCTACCTGTAGGCAATGTGATCAACAGCCTGCAGAACGAAACCATCAGCATACCCGGCGGCAGTGTAGACGCGGGCAACCGGGTGTTCAACATAAAGACCAGCGGTAACTATCATACCCTGGAGGAAGTGAAGAATACCATTGTATATAGCAATAACGGCAGGAACCTCTTCCTGAAAGATATTGCCAAAGTATATTACGGCTATGAGGATGTATCCTACCAGACGCGCCTGAACGGATTTCGCTGCATATTTCTTGTGGCTGCACAGAAGGAAGGTGAGAACATCAGCAAAACACAGCAGCTGTATAAACCGGTGATCGAGAAGTTCAAAAAGACGCTGCCTGCCAATATAGACCTGGTGCAGAACTTTGACCAGGCAGATAACGTGAACCGCCGCTTAGGCAGCCTGGGTAAGGACTTCATTATCGCGATCCTGCTGGTGGCCATTACTTTGCTGCCACTGGGTTTCAGACCTTCACTCATCGTGATGATCTCTATTCCTCTCTCTCTTGCTATTGGTGTCATCCTCCTGCAGCTGCTGGGCTATAACCTGAACCAGCTGAGTATTGTAGGACTGGTAGTGGCACTGGGCCTGCTGGTGGATGACAGCATTGTGGTGGTAGAAAATATAGAACGCTGGATCCTGGAAGGGCACAGCGCTATGGAGGCCACGCTGAAAGCTACCAAACAGATAGGCATGGCTGTAGTAGGTTGTACGGCAACATTGATCATTGCCTTTATGCCGCTGGTGTTCCTGCCCGAAGGCTCAGGAGATTTTATCCGCAGTCTGCCGCTGGCGGTGATATTGAGCGTAATGGCGTCAATGCTGGTATCGCTTACTATCATTCCGTTTATGTCCAGCAAGCTGCTGAAAAGCCATAGTGGTCATCCGGATGGAAATATTTTCATGCGCGCGCTGAAACGCCTGATACATGGCAGCTATTCACGTCTGCTGGACAAGGCTTTGCAGCGTCCTGCACTGACGCTGATCGCTACGGTGGTGATCTTTGTGGGCGCACTCTATTTATTTGGCGTGATAGGCTTCAGCCTGTTCCCTGCATCAGAGAAGCCGCAATTCCTGATCAACATTACGGCTCCTCCGCAGTCGAACCTGCAATACACCAATAGTGTGGCGCGTGATATAGAATCGATCCTGAAGAAAGAGCCTTCCGTGAAATACTTTGCCACCAACGTGGGCAGGGGCAATCCGCGGATCTATTACAACGTAATACCCGAGAATGAGCATAGCGATTTTGCGGAGATCTTTGTACAGCTGGATGATCATACCAACCCCGAAGTGAAGCTGGCGCTGATAGAAAAGCTGCGCAAGCAGTGGACCCCCTACCCCGGCGCCAAAGTGGAAGTAAAGAATTTTGAGCAGGGACCTCCGGTGGCTGCACCGGTGGAAGTACGCCTCTTCGGCGACGACCTGGATACCCTCCGGTCCATGGCCGGCAGAGTGGAGGCCATGTTACAACGCACGCCTGGCACCATGTATGTAGACAACCCGGTGAGCCTGCTGAAAAGTGATATCCGCGTAGCTATCCAACAGGAAAAAGCACAGCTGCTGGGCATCCCTTCCGTGAACATAGACCGTACCGTACGCCTGGCCGTAGCAGGGCTGAACATCGGACAGTACACCGATAACAATGACAATGATTACGACATCCTGCTGACCCGCAGCCGCGAAGGACGGCCCACCCTGGATGCCTTCCGCAACCTGTATGTGAGCAATACACAGGGCAAGCCCTACCCCCTGGGACAGGTGGCTGATCTGAAGCTGGAAGCATCACCGGTGAACATCAATCACCAGGAAAAGAGAAGAGTAGTATCTGTAAAAGCTTTTGTGCAGAAAGGTTTCCTGGTAGACCGCGTGATCAATGATGTGATCGGAAGAATGGATAAAATGGCCCTCCCCGCAGGATATAGCTATGAGATGGGCGGTGAGGTAGAATCCAGGAATAACTCCTTTGGCGGTTTTATGAGCATTGTGATCGTTACCATCTTCCTGTTTGTGGCGGTGCTGATCCTCGAGTTCCGGACCTTCAAGAGCACGCTGATCGTGCTGTCTGTTATTCCCCTGGGCGTTGTGGGTGCAGCAGTGGGACTGTGGCTGACGGGCAATTCGCTTTCCTTTGTGGCGATCATCGGGATGATAGCGCTGGCGGGCATTGAGGTGAAGAACACCATCCTGCTGGTAGACTTTACGAACCAGCTGAGAACACAGGGAAAATCGCTGGAAGAGGCGATAAGGGAAGCCGGTGAAGTGCGGTTCTTACCCATTGTGTTGACATCGCTGACGGCGATCGGCGGGTTAATACCCATTGCGATATCGAGCAACCCGCTGATAGCCCCGCTGGCGATAGTGCTGATAGGTGGATTGATCAGTTCTACTTTGTTATCAAGGGTAGTGACCCCGGTGGTGTATAAGCTGATACCACCGAAGGTGTAAGGGCACCCCTCCCCGTCATTGCGAGGAGCAGTAGAGCCCTTGAGCGCGGGGCGACGAAGCAATCTCCCAACATAATCTCGCGAAGATCATGTTGGGAGATTGTGTTAAGAGATTGCTTCGGCCCGGCTCTTCACAAGGTCCCTTGGGGCCTCGCAATGACGGGAAGAAAACATTTACTATTTTGCGGTATCCCTTTGCTATATTAGTATATGATCCAACACAGACTGTTCCTTTTTATCTTCTGCCTGGCCGGGTTGATTGCCCCCGGTTTAGTGCAGGCACAAAACGAACCAACTTTTGATCCCGCTTACCAGTTTGTACAGAGCGGAAACCTGGTGCAAGACAAAAACTTCTATCTGCTGACACTTTTTGAACAGGAGCCTGCTTTACAGAAAGCCATCCGGAATAACAGGTCGCTGCAGCAGTACCAGGTGTACCCTGAGCGGGGCGCTAAGATCGCAAAATCATGTCCTGATGCCGCCTGCTTTGCGGAATCACTTGTGTTCAGTGATCAACAGATCATCGCTATCAGCCAGACTTTACAGGAGATGTATAACAATCAGCCCGCATTCCGGGAAACTCTGCAACGCCACCTCCGGCCAAGCGGTGTTTTTATGCGCTATGCCTCCATGCCGGAAGACAAGCTGCTGGCACAAAGATGGAAAGAGGAAGCCTATGGACTGAATTATGTATTGACCGCTTATACCAGGAACACGGGCTTACGTTATCCTAAAATAGATTCCGCCGCCTATGATGTGCATAGCACGGACTATACGAAGGAAGTCAGGAAACTCTGGGCCGAAGAATCAGAACAGAAAGACGCTTCCAGGCTGTTCTTCTCACCGGTGTTTCATTTTGCAGTGGACCTGCTGGCGCTGAATAAGAAAGATCATGCCGCCAGGCACGAGCCCCTGAGTACCCTTAACCACGCTGCCTATCAGCAATTGCCAAATATTCAATGGGCTAACTACCCCTACGCCGCCATCCTGGTATTAGGTGCAGGCCCATCAGACGACCAGCCTATCAGCGAAATGTGTAAGGAACGCTGCCGTACCGGGGCTGCGATCTACCGGGATAAAAAAGCACCCTTCATCATTGTATCCGGCGGCTATGTGCATCCTTTTGGCACGAAATACAGTGAAGCCATAGAAATGAAAAAGTTCCTGGCAGACAGCTGCGGCATTCCGGAGACGGCTATCATCGCGGAGCCGCATGCAAGACATACCACCACTAATATCCGGAATGCCAACCGCATTTTGTTCCGTAACGGGTTCCCGATGGATAAGAAGGTACTGTGCACCAGCAGCAAGGCACATATCACTTACGTGAACAGCATTTTCTTTGACAAAGTATGTGATAAAGACCTGCGGTATCATCCATATAAAAATGCGAAACGCCTGGATGATAATAGCTTGGAGTATGAGCCGGTGGTAGAGAGTTTGCATGAAGATCCTTTTGATCCACTGGATCCGTAAAAAAGTAGTCATTTGTAGCTGCCAGTGATTGGAGCAAATGTAAAAACCGGCACATTTCGTTTCCTGATCATCCATAAATTTCCCCGTATCATGGTTTTAAACTGCCCGGTCATCTATTAGCTGCTGCAGATCCGTCTACGGTGTACTTTATTTGTATATCCATATAGACGTATCTATGATCAACAGACTACTACTGACCATTACCGGTTTTTTGTTGCTGACAACAACTGCTTACAGTCAATCCTTTCATTTTGGCCTGAAAGCAGACCTGAGCTTTAACTCTCTGCACGGGGACGGCCTTGCGGGCACTTTCAAACCTGCTTTTAATGCCGGGGCATTCGGGGAACTGAACATCACCAAAAAGTGGGCGATCCAGCCGGAACTGCTGTTCACCTTGTACAACAACAAAGCCGGAACAGATTTTACAAAGTATTACGTTAACAGCGGCGCCAGCGATGCCAACAACAGCAAGATACAGCTGGGCTACCTGAGCATCCCGGTATTGCTGACGTATAATGTAAATGAGTTCCTTAGTCTTAACCTGGGGCCGCAGTACAACCTGCTGGTGTCTTATGATGAGACGCTGCTGCAGAATGGCCGGAGAGCCATCAAAAAGAATGACGTAGGTGCTGCGGCGGGACTGACCGTGCATGTATCACAGGTACGGTTCTACGGACGCTATGTGATGGGGCTGAACGATATCAATGATATTGACAACAGATATTCCTGGAAAACCCACCAGATACAACTTGGATTAGGCATCTTGATCAAATGAGAAGCTACAAGCTAAAAGCTGCAAGCTACAAGCTATTGAAGCGAATGATCACATAACATGGCAAGCAATTAACGCTCTTCGCACAATAGCTTGCAGCTTGTAGCTTGCGGCTTGCAGCTATTTTGACATTTCCAATGCTTTTGTGGTAGTGTAGTATTTAGCCAGCATATTCGGCACTTCCCAATCAGGCAGCTTTCCATCTTTCAGGTATTGCAGGTAGCGTTCCATCACCTGGGCGAAGTGTGCTTCATGTCCGTTTTTATATTTGGTGGGGATAGTGATCTTCCAGCCTTTGGCGCTCTTCTCTGTTCCGAGTCCGGGGTATTTTGTTTCCAGCTGTTTCAGGGCTGCCTGTAAGGCCGTTTCAAAAGCCGGTGTATTGCTGCCTGCGGCCGGTTCTACATAGAGCGTAGGTTCATACTTTTCTTCTTTACCCTGGCGGATCACCAGGTTACTTTTGGTACCACGGAATAAAGAATAGTGGGTATCTCCTCCCCCTTCGGGTGCGGCGTAGTGCCATAAGGCGGTTACTTTTACATGTACGCCTTTGAGAGTGTAGGCAGCTTCACCGTTGGCAGCTACATTCAGCACAGTATCTTTTGCATAGGGCTGTAAAAAAGAAGGGAAGCTATCCAGTCCGGTGATGATGCTGAACTGTGACAACGTCACCGGAGTAGGCCAGCGGCGGGCAGCCTGCAGCTGGATATCTGTTTTATAATCGAGTGCTACGCCGGGAAAGCATTCCCATTGAACAAGATCTACCAGGTGGGTGCCTACATCTACGATGGCGTCGCCTTGCTGTTTAGGATCAAAGAACCAGGACGGGCGTTTGAGGGCTTTGCCGGATACGTATTTGTAGAAGTGGTGAACGCTTTCCATTACTACGGCGGGATCTTTTTCACTGCCTTTTTGCAGCTCACCGAAAACGTCGTTTATCCGGGAGAGTTCTCCCTGGAGGGTGTTGGTGATCTCGGAGCGTTCGGTCATGATATCGTAGAGCAGCACTTTCTTTTCCTTTGCATCGGCGAAGGTATGCAGCAGTTTATCGAAACCGTCGGTGCTGATAGCCATGGGTTTGTCGGCCAGGACATTCATGCCTGCGGATACGGCTTGCTGGATGTATTCTGTTTTACGTTGATTGTTGCCTGCCATGACCACTACGTTGCCTTTTTTATCGGCGACCATCTTTTCGAGGAAGTCGGGACCTTTGTAGATGTCTTCATGCCAATGCGTGGGCGCATCGGCGCGGGTGTTGTATTGGTCGATAAAGCGCAGCTGTTCCTGCAGTTCGGGACCATCGGGAGCGTAGACATGTACGACGGAGTCTATACCGGGGTACATGGATTTCTGGACGAGGGCCGCATGGAAGTGGCCGGGGTCCAGGGTGATAAGGTGAATTTCCGTGCTATCGGCGGATGTTTCTTTTTCAGGAGCACCGGTGTTGCATGCATAGTTCATGACAGTTAGGAAGAGAAGAGGTGAAATGAGTTTTAATTTGTTCATTAGTATTTTTGGTTTGTAGTTTAATGTTTGATCATTGAGATTGACGTTTGGAGATTGCTTCGTTGCCCCGCGCTTCAGGCTTTGCCGCTTCTCGCAATGACGGGGAAGGAGACCCTGGTTTGCTCTTTGCGACTTGCGATGACGGAGAGGGAGCGCCCGTCAATCTAATGTATATGGCCAGCGTTGCGGACGTGTCAGCATGGCATTGGCTTCGTCATCGTTCTTAAAGTGTTCTTTTACGGGATCCCAGTAGAGCTTGCGTTGCAGCTTCATGGCGGCATGGTTCAGCAGGCAGACGGTACAGGCGCGATGGCCTACTTCTATGGGTGTGATGGGCTGACGGCGGGAGGCAATGCTCTCCAGCCAGTTGCCGTGGTGGTCTTTGCTTTCGTAAAGATGTATTTCATCGGGCCCTATCACGGAATCGAGTATACGAGGATCGCTCGCGTCGAGCGCTTTATCTTTTTTGTCTTTAGATACGGGATCGCTGGCAGTGGCGGCGTAGTTGCCCCGGGTAACAAAGATCCAGCCGTCTGACCCGACGAATTTCACCCCGTTGGGATATTCGTTGCTGGCAAGCACTTTAACACCGTTGCCGAAGATAGTTTCAGATTTGAAGGGACCATGCACATCCCAGAGATTACCTGTGGCGGGGAATTGTGCGCTGGCGGTAATTTCTACGGGACCGGTATATTCAGTATCCATCCCCCAATTTACGATGTCAAAATGGTGAGCGCCCCAGCCGGTGATCATGCCCGCGCCGAATTGTTCGCAACGCAGCCATCCGGGACGGGAGAAATCATCTAAAGGATGTACTCTCTTTAAGGTGTAGGGAACATAAGGTGTTTCGCCGAGCCATTTTTCATAATTGAGCACAGCGGGCAAGGGCATTTCCTTTTCGACGGTGCTTTCTTTAGGATCGTCGATGGGAAGGCCTACGTATACCGTATGCAGTTTGCCGATGCGGCCATTGCGGACCAGCTCACAGGCGCGTTTAAATTGCGGCATGGAACGTTGCTGACTGCCGATCTGTAGTATTCGTCCGCTATGGTGTACCTCATCGCTAAGGGCGCGGCCTTCGGCGATAGTGAGCGAAGCGGGCTTTTGCATGTAAACGTCTTTACCAGCGCGCACCGCGTGGATGGCAGGAATGACATGCCAGTGGTCGGGTGTGCTGATGATAACGGCGTCGATATCTTTATTAGCGAGGAGCTCCTGGTAATCGGAATATGTTTTTACCCCATCGTAAGCTTTACCGGTTTTCTTCGTGTAGTATTCGTTTACGAGGCGTTTGGCGGCATCGAGGCGGTTGCTGTCAAGATCGCATACGGCAACGATGCGGGCCAGGTCATGTTTCCAGACGCCGGGCATGTCGTGACCGCGGGAGATGCGGCCATTGCCGATAGCGCCGATGTTAATGCGGTTGCTGGGCGCCAGCGGGCCGCTTAATACGTGTGCAGGAACGATGGCGGGGAATGAAGTGAGCGCCAGGGCGCCCGCGCCTTTAACAGTGTCTTTCAGAAATTTTCGTCTGGATGGGTTATTCTGATGCTGCATAAGAAGGATGTTTGAAAGTGAGGAAGAAATGATGTTAATAGGGCAAAGGATCGTCGGGATGGAGGGCCCTCGATTTGGAATAATCCAGTTTTTGTTGTTTACCTAGTACCCACTGCAGGCCTCCAAGCAGGTGGCGCTGGAAAGTGGGATCGGAATAAACTTTTGCGTCATGGCCAAGAGCGGTGTACCATTGGCGGCCGCCATCAAATTCATGGCACCAGACAGAGGGAAAGACGGATCCGTAGAAATCCGGCTTCTCCTTATCATTGATACCAGAGAGGTCGTGAACAGCGAGCACGTGGATGTCCGGATTCACTTCTTTGACGAAGTAGCATTCATCGGACAGCTCCCAGATCTTAGGTAAAAAAGAAGTAGATGGATGACTGGCGTCTACAATAATTTCTTTCAGGGGCTGGAATGGCGGGTGGCGTACAAAGGTGCCGCCGACCATTCGTTTGAACCAGGGCCATTTGCGTTCGGTGCCCACGGCGGAGTGAATACCCACAAAGCCTCCACCGGCCTGGATGAAGCGCATCAGGGCGAGTTTCTGGACATCGGTGTGAAAGACATCGTTGTTGGTATTGGCGAAGATCAGCGCGTTATACTTTTTCAGATTTTCATCGGTGAAGTCGGCAGGTGTATCGGAGACATCTACCTGGAAGCCATTTTTGAGCGCAAGCTCACGGATACCAGCCACGGCAGCGGGGATGTTTTGATGCACATAGCCCTGGCCGTTCTTAGTGTAGACAAGAACGCGGATGTTTTTCCAGCTAAAGCCTGGAGCTGCGGCGGAAGTAGAAATAATGAATAATAGTAATAAGATGGATAGTTTTTTCATACGTGTCATGCGTGGATGGATTACTAACGGGGAGAAAATACAACATTTTGCAATCGGATGCAAGAGAAACTACATAGAAGAAAGCCCGTAGCAATCCTTATCATGGCGTTTTAACTGGAGTTATTTTACCGGTGGCCAGATCAACGGGCAGGGAGATATGTTCATGTACGATCAGCCAGTTGCCCCCAATCTTACGATAACCCGCGGTAACACGTACGGTACGATCCACCGGATGGCCCTGCATGTCAGTGCCTGTGATGTTCGTGAAACAGCTACCAAATCCAACGTTACCGTCTACGGTGATACGGAGATCAATGATAGTCAATGTTGGCTTGCCGCTGAAACGCGAGAAGAAGTCTTCCCAATCCTTACGATAGGCGTCATCTCCAAAAATTTCCTCCCTCGGTACGACATCAAATACAAGGAGACTTTTATCCGATACGTAGTTTTTCATGATGCCGTCAACATCACCGGAATTAACTGCCGCTGCAAACCTGTCTTCAAGCGCCCTGATCGCTGCTTCATCATCCGGTGCATCTACTGAGGCCGGTTGAAAGAGCTCAATAGGGTTTCCGGAAGGATCATCCAGTATTACCTGTGCCCCGCCCGGTCCGGTTACGATCTCATTGCGGAAATGTATCTGCGCTTCGCGGAGCTTGTCGATTGTTGCCGGAAGATCTTCCACGGGAATGATGAGGCGGTTCCAGCCTCCGGGTTCTGCTTTCTGTCCATCTGACATGGGCTTGGCAGCGCCGCCAGGTCCAAAGGGTGTGCTTAGCACCAGCTCTATGTTGTCACGGGAGAGCTTGGCAAAATAGGGCGCTGCCTGCTGTCCGGTCTGGAATCCAAGATGTTCAGTGTAGAAATTGACTGCAGGATCGAGCTCATTGACCATGTATCGTACCATTATCGTTGTCATATCCTGTTTTAGTTAAAACTGCTCAAAACACGTACCGTAAATAGCACAGCAGTATTGCTGACGGATCAGGTTAATCTTTCGCAAAACGTATGACCATCTCCGTTACCTGGAAGCTACTCCTGGCGGGTTTCTTCTCTCCGGGAACTACCAGGCGGAAAGGGCCTCTCCCTGTTGGTAAGGGACCTCCGTCCAGGGTGTCGGAAAGGATGACCACACGATCGGTGAAACTGGAGTCCAGTTCAGCGAGAGAGAAGAGCACTTCATAGCCGTCCGCACATTTAACGAGGAGGTATTTGGAAAGGTTTTCGCCCCGGAGTTGAGAACCGGTGGTAACGCCAGCGCGGCTCAGGATCTCCTGGATGGGGGTACCGGTGTAAGTGTGCACTTTACCATCACGGTCATGGAGCGTGGCGGTAGTGCGGGACATCTTTGACAGAGCGGCGGCGGAAAGGCTGAGTGGGGTGGACACTTCGCCGGATATTTTAACAACAGGCGTATTATCCTGCGCAGCAGCAGTAACAGTCATGATACAGCAGGACGATGCGAGTATGTAAAGGCGGAATTGTTTCATTACTGATGATTTAAGAATGGGCTGATTAGCGTTGTATATTTTAATATACAACGTAAAGGTAGGGAAATATAGCATTGATAGTTAGCAGGTGGAGGGATGAACTTTTACGTATCTTAATAATAAAAACATGAAAATCCGGCTGCTGTTAATATTGGGTGCTCTTATCCTCCTAAGTTCTTTAACTGTCAGGGGCCAGCATATTGATACATTAGTAGATGTTGGCGGATGTAAGCTTCACTTTCATATTATCAAAGGCAAAGGCATACCTATTTTGTTCGAGGCTGGCGGAGGGGATGATGGGCGTGCCTGGAAAAATTTACTTCCAGCTGTTGCAGATACTTTAGGAACCACGCTGATCACCTATGACCGCCCCGGTTTTGGGAAAAGCGGGCTTGATACTAATCATACGGGGATTTTGAATGAGGTTAAACAGTTGGAAAGAGGACTTAAGAAATTGGGATATGGTGGTAACATCATGCTGGTGGCGCATTCCCTGGGAGGTTTATATGCTACCTTATATGCTTCCCGGCATCCTAAGGATGTAAAAGCTGCTGTGCTGATTGATGCGAGTACTTCCTGTTTCTTTACGGATGCTTATGTAACACAAGTAGAGCTTGAAACAAAGCCCAAATTGGAAAAATTTAAACGGGAGAACCTGGGAGCGTATTATTTATCTGTCAACTTGCGGAAAAATGCCGAGTTGATGAGGCGCACTCCTTTTCCTTTGAACATTTCTGTTACAGATATTGTTGCTGAAAGGACACCGGTTGAAGGAACACCGGATGCAAAACGGTGGAAGAGCTGTCATGAGCAATTTGCAGCGGCTTCACCCAAGCGGAAAAGTGTGATGGCCTATGGAAGCGGTCATTATGTTTATAAGGAAAAGCCCGCACTGGTGTTGGATGCGATTGTGAAGGAATATTTTGCGTTGGTAGTTCCTGCGGTTCGGGCTAAAGAAGTTAATTCTAAATAAGGAGTAAACAATTATTACGATGATCCGCCAATTGATAGAAAGAACTGCGTTAAGGAAAATAAGCGCTTTCCGTGCCCTGGATGGCTGGCTGACGGATAAGGAGGCGCTGGGGCTTTATCTGACGGCACGTAAGCTGCCGCGTAATGCGACAGTGGTGGAGATTGGCAGCTGGCAGGGAAAGAGCACCTATGTGCTTTCAAAAGGGATTAAATCCGGTAAGGTATATGCGATTGATCCGTTCAATGCAGATGCGGGGGCGGATGAGGGCAGCAGGGAAATATATCTGAGTAAGAAAGGAGATAATAATTTGTTAGAGCAGTTTAAGAGAAATATGGGAAGCTTGGGAGTACTTAAAGATATTGTGATAAAGCAGGGGTACTCTTATCAATTTCATAATGACTTTGAGAAGATTGATCTGTTGTTTATAGATGGGGATCATTCTATTGAGGGGTGTAAAAGTGATTTTGAGTTGTATGCGGGGAAGGTAGTACGGGGAGGGTTTATAGCGTTTCATGATTTTTACGAAGAGCGGGATGAATTGGGACCGACTTGGGTGATTAAGCATATGGTGATGTGGAATGGGAGTTTTAGGTTTTATGGGCAGTATGATACGTTGTGGGTGGCAAGGAAGGTGAAGTGAAGATGACATTAACTATCTATTAACCCTTTTGAAGAAATAAAAATGGGTACTTGCGTGGAGTAATAAAGATCGTAAAACCATGACCAGGCCCCTATTATCAGCTATCCTGATTACCATTCTTCCCCTTTTTTTAAAAGCTCAATTTCTTAGTAGGCAAGCTACCCTGAAAGCAGCCCTTTCTTCTGCAGCTGCCAACAATAAAATGATCTTTTTGATGATGGATGCCCGGGCATGTACTACATGCAATTTGGTTGCAGATAAGGCTTTACAAGATGATGCACTAAAGCAATACCTGGGATCAAGATTCATTGTTCTCCGCATTGGCGTAAACCATCCTGAAAGACTTAGCGTGCAACAAACCTATCATGCAGAAGGAGGCAATATTGTTTTATTCCTGGATAAACAGGGTACACTCATACATCGTTTTAATGGGAGTACTACTCATACTACTCGCTATATAAAGGAATGCGAGATCGCTTATAGGCAAAGAGAAAATGGTGTCGCGATCAGGCAATTGGAGCAGACCGCGGTGGCTGGCAGGTTAAGTACAAACGATTTATACAAACTGTTACAGGTCAGAAATGAGCTCAACTATTCTATTGACTCTCTCCTGGATCAATATGTCACGCAGCTGCCACCAGATTCCCTGGAAAAGATATCTGTTTTACAGCGTATCGCACAAATGAGCCCTATATTAATGTCACAGTCAGACGCTACTCTGCGAAGCAATCCAGATCTTTTCCGGCAAGCCTGGTATGGCCTGCCACTGAATGACCGAATTGAAATCAACAGGCGGATTATCTTTAAGACGCGCGAAAAGGCGATCCGGGAAAAAGATTGGATACTGGCAATGCGTGTTGCCGACTTTTCCCAGGATATAAACGGCAACCATCAGGAAGGGCTCAAAGCCAAAACTTATCATTTGATGGAATACTATTGGGGAACAGGAGATACAACGTCCTTCCTGCGGACTGCCACCAACTATTATGATAATTATTACATGACAATATCGGCAGATTCTATCAAGAGAACCGATTCTCTGCAGCTTTCTGCGATGATGAAAAACCGACTCGCCGGTGCGAAAGATGGGTCAAGGGTAGTATTTTCATTTATGCGCACTGCACAGTATTATTGCCAGGAGCTAAACAATGGAGCATGGCGTGTGTATACCCTCACCGATCAACCTGAGCACCTCGAAAAGGCTTTACATTGGGCGGCTCATGCTAACAATTTTTGTGAATTCCCTCAAGCTATGGACACCTATGCAAGGTTATTATACAAGCAGCAGAAAGACCGCGGACAGGCGATACGCATAGAAGAGAAAGCCATTGCACTTTCAAAAAAATATGGACTTTCACCACAAGCCTTTGAAGATGTATTGGAGAAAATGAAGACGGGAGCGAATGTTATAGATGAATATTAGCCCTGTAAAGTCATTCCGTCCGTAAGCTTTTAACCGGATTCATAAACGCTGCTTTGATACTCTGATAGCTCACCGTCAACAACGTTATAAGGACCGCTCCAATGCCTGCCATTACAAAGATCCATGAGGATATTGCTGTCCTGTACGCAAATTGTTGGAGCCATTCATGAAGCGCCCACCAGGCAATGGGAATGGCGATCAAACAGGAGCAGCCAACTAAAAGCACAAAGTCTTTAGACAACATTGTCCAGAGGTTGAGGACCGTTGCCCCCATTACTTTCCGGACACCGATCTCCTTGGTACGTTGCTCTGCCACAAAGGAAGCGAGGCCAAATAATCCCAGGCAGGATATGAAGATCGCCAGGATAGTGAAGAAGCCTGCTAACTGGCCTACACGTGATTCAATGCGGAACTTTGCGTCATAAGCCTCATCTACGAATTTATAATCAAATGGCTCGGCAGGACTGTATTTAGTGAATACGGGACTGATCCTGCCGAGCGCCTCGCGGGCACTCAATTGAGGATTGATCCTGATGGTTACATAGGACATTGTCCAAGGCGCGAGATAGAAAATAGCGGGAACAGGTAATTCATACGGGGATTCCATTATACTAACGGCGTATAACGGTTCGTGTTAATTTAGTGGTCACAATATACAGTTATTCCCCAGACATCATATGGGCCGGTTATAAACTTTAGCTTCCATTAGTACAAAAGAATAGCAGCATCTTCTTATATTTAGATAGATTTAATGAACCTCCACATCCCCTGTGATAATAAAATGTCCAATATATGCGAGCGCCCGTTAAAAGTAATCTAGCCAAACTACCCTTCTTATCTGCCTTTATTTGCTTTGTATTGATCTTACCAGCCAATTCGTTTGCACAGAAGGACAGGATTGATACATTCATTGAAAACAGCATGGCGAGGCAACGTATTGTTGGTTTTGCGGTGGGAATAATAAAAGATGGGAAAGTAATTAAGACAAAGGGATATGGGTATTCAAATCTTGAGTTGAATATCCCGGTTACGACCAATACCGTTTTTAAACTGGGTTCGGTGAGTAAGCATATGATCGCGGTGGCTATTATGAAATTTATACAGGAGGGGAAATTGCAGCTGAATGACCCGGTGACTAAATTCTTTGCGGATGCACCGCCGCATTGGGATAAGATCACTATCCGGCATTTGTTGAATCATACTTCAGGGTTGATAAGAGAATCACCTGCTTTTGACGCGATGGCGACACAAACCGATTCTTCGCTTATCAGGGCGGCGTATAAAGATTCATTGGTCTTTGCTACAGGAAGTAAATGGCAGTATTGTAACCTCGGCTACTTTATGCTGGCGGATATTATCAGGCAGATTAGCGGAAAGAGCTTTGCGGAGTATATGAAGAAGGAGATATTTGAAAAGAATGGCCTGACGACAACAAGGGTAACTACGCTGCAGGATATTGTGTATGGACGAGCAGGTGGATATGTGAATCTGGGAAAAGATACGGTGGTTAATGCGTTGAATTATGTTGCGTTGAGGCCGAGCGGGGCGTTCTTGTCTACTATTGAGGATATGATGAAATGGGAGTTGTTGATACAAGGCGGGAAGATCTTATCCCGCGATAATTGGGATAAGATGTGGGGGGATACTACGAAAACTGGTAACAATGATGCTGGTGTTCCTTTTAATTATGGATATGGGTGGTATGTCAGTACTTACAAAAACAGGAAAGCGGTTTATCACGGAGGGGTGTTGCCGGGGTTTAGGGCGATGTATTTCAGGTTGCCGGATGAGAGGATGGCGGTTGTGGTGTTGACAAATTCGGAACCAACGAATGCGTTACCGATCGCAAAGGGTGTGGCGGATATTGTGTTGGAGAAATAACAGGGAGGGCTAATGACTACCCTCTGGCTGTTTCATGAAAGTAAAATCTTCAGCAACAACATAGGTGTCGCCCATCAACAAAACTTTTAAGTCCTTTTCGGGAATGAATTGTTGATAATACCAATGCCCCGCCGGTCTCTCGCCAAGGAATGTAAAATCAAGTCCGTTTTTTGTCAAACAGGCGGCATACTTTTCCATGAGCTTCTTGGAGCCCTGTGTAAGGAGACCATTGCTATATTGAAAAAGCTTAAAGTGGTTGGACGCTTTAAACAAAGGAATATTGAAGGATTGGTATTCGCCAAAGACTTCATAATGGGTTAGAAAAAGGTCGTAAAACAGCTTTTCCAAGTTCTGGCACTGTCCTTTGAAATAGAGCTGGCACCAGGTATCGGTAAACTCCCAAAGCAAAGGGTGATCGTCCTTAATTTCTATGAACGAGGCAGGCCTAAATGCAACTTTATCTTTCTTCAATCCGGATGCGAAGATCGTCCACTTTTGATAAGCAAGGCATCCGTTCTCAATAGTCAGAGGATCCACAACAAAGTCGATAATAAATTCATCTCCAGAACAATCAGCCTTCACAATATAGAGATTGAAATCCCCTTCATGCTCGTCGAATATGTCTGTTAAATCCTTGGGTAGCATGAATTGTTAGTTTTAACCGTCAATATACGAAAATTGATCACTCCGGATCGGAACCTTTAGGATCGCCTCTGTGAGATGTTGTAGATTCTGGATTTTTTCGGAATTGTACCCGAGTACGGGTACAGTGCTTTACTTTGGATCAGCTAAATTGCAACTGTAATTCGAAGACAAACACTAAAGATATCAACTTAAAAAAACAAACGGATTTCTACCCCTTCCTAAATACTTTTTTGAAGTAGATGTAGTCATTCTAATCCAATAAATTTTAAATATTGAATATTAGATAGCAGGAGGATTCTCCTGCTGTAGCATTGCTACTGCCCTTTTTTTTAACAACATTTAAACCAAACCAATATATGAACAAATTAACCACCCCCACCCCTGAAAACATGCTTAGTGACATCTACTCTCAACTCATGGAGTTTCCCATTACCTTTCGGAACAAAGTCTCCGAAGAATGCTCCTGGAGCATCCCCACTTTTTACCGAAAATCCAGGGATGCTAAGAGCATAAGTAATGCAGAGAAAGATAAAATTGTAGCGGTATTAAACGAAACCTTCCAAAGCCTGTGGCAATACTGCGAAAAGTACAGAAAACAGCAATAGCTTAATTGCGCCTTGATTAAGCTCCCGTCCTGTTTTATAACAATAATTACAAATTATGATTTACTTGCTCACTGATCCCGGCAACAACACCTTTGGCCCATTTGACAAAACGTCTGTGACAGATCGAAGAAATTCTATGCAGATCGAATAACATCGATGTAAGATAACAAAACAGCGCTTCAGATCGAATAACATCGATGTAAGACAACAGAACAGACGCTCCACCTGACAGAACTTCCGTTTAAGATAGCAGAACATAAAAATGAGACAGCAGAACATAAAAATGAGACAGCAGAACAAAGTCACAAGCTGACAGAACTTCTAGGTAGGATAACAAAAAAAGGCTAACAGAAACCTCCCGCTGTGTTTAAGCACTACAGCTCAATCATCAAACTTACTCCATTGCCTGGAACGCTGATTAATACTAATAACCGCCCAGCCTATTACCCCCAGCAAGAACAAACACATGAGAACAATCGATGTTACAATCATAGCTTTCAATTACTTTAATAAATCTGCTTCTTTGCAGGAAGCAAGGACTTCCTCAATATTATTCGTCTGAAATTTACGCAAAATATTTAAACGGTGGGCCTCTATCGTCCGGATGCTGACATTAAGAGACTCAGCGATCTCCTTATTGCTCAGGTCATTATCTATCATCCGCAATATCTGCTCCTCCCGTTTGGAAAGAGAAATATCCACATTGGAAGCCGATTTCTGGCCAGATGCATTACGCATGTCCATATACTTTTTCACCAGTATGTCAGTAACATCACCAATGAAATAAAACTTACCGCTATATACGGTACGGATGGCGTTCAGGAAGATCTTATTGCTGGTATCTTTCAGGATATACCCGCTAGCGCCCATTTCCAGCGCCTTAGCCACATAATCCGGGCTGTCATATAAACTGAAGAAAAGGATCTTCGCCTGCGGCTGACGGCTCAATATCGCCTCGCTGGTCTCTATACCATTGATCCCAGGCATACGGATATCCATGATGATCACATCAGGAGAAACAGTATGCAGTACCTGCAATGCAGATTCGCCATCGCCTGCCTCACCCACCACTTCCATATCAGGCTCGCTGTCTACCAATTGCTTTAACCCGTTGCGGAATATCTCGTGGTCATCTACCAAAAAGACCTTCGTTTTTGCACTCATAGTTATAAAGGTATTTCTAATTGTATAATTGTCCCTTTTCCTGGTTCAGTACTGATGTTAAACGCACCATTCAGCAGTTCTGCCCGCTCTTTCATACCACGTATACCATTCATCTTCCGGGCCAGGTCTTTCAGGTGTAATTGATGATTGTTAAAGTAAAAGCCTTTACCATTATCCTTGATCATCATATTCAGATAGTCGCCGGAAGTGTCCACATAGATCTCCACCAGGGAAGCCTGGGAATGTTTGACCACATTATTAAGCCCCTCCTGCAGGATGCGATATACACTCATTTCCAGTTCACGGGAAAGCGGCGATACACGGATGTTGGCATCCACCAACACTTCCATTTTACGATCGGCATCTTTTACACTTTTCACGAGATCATCGATGGCGGAACGGAGACCAAAATCTTCAAGCACACTGGGCATAAGGTCTGAACAGATACGGCGGGTCTCGGTAATAAGCTTTGACAGCATATTGTTGACCATGACTACTTCCGGATCAGGCGTAGTACTGCGGTCTTCTATCTGCTCCAGCTTCATGCGGAGGCTGGTGAGCATCTGACCAATGCCGTCGTGAATCTCGGCAGCAATGCGTTTGCGTTCCTTCTCCTGACCGTTGATGATAGCGTAAGACTTGATCTTCTGCTCAACGCCTTCGCGAAGCATTTTCTCTTCGTTCAATATCCGGTTTTCACGCTCGGTGTTCTTACGGTTGGTGACGTCGTTGCCGATAATCAGATATTGATAGAGACTTCCTGCATTGTCAAATACAGGGATCAGCGTTACATCCAGCCAGAAGCCGGTGCCGTCTGAGGCGTAGTCGAAGATCTCATCCTGCCACACTTCTTCCCGTTTCTGATCGTCGCGGATGTGCTCGTAGATCACACTTTCCTTGCCACCCATGTTGTTATAGAATACCGGCTTATTACGCAGCTCGGACATCGTGTATTTGGTGAGATGGCAGTATTTATCGTTTGCGTAAATGATCCTTCCCTGGGGATCTGTTTTTACGAGGAACGTGGCCTTGTCCAGGGCGAAGTTCATTTCGCGCAGCTCGTTGTAGGACTTCTCCATACGATCATTGGCCGCTTGCAGTTCGTCCTTTAGTGTCTTAGATCTCTCTTCGGAAGAGATCAATCCCAGCACCACCTTCTTGATGTGGATGGCCATGGGATAGAAGATGAAAGCGGCTTCCAGCAAGAGAGTGAGCAAAACGAGGCTCAGCATCAGGTAGTCGATCTGCTTCAGCTGGCGGATACGTTCTTTGGAAAAGCGGTCGTAATCAAATACAATGAGGTCCATTCCCAGGAGGTAGGATTGCTCATAGTCCATGATAGTCTTTACATAAGGACGGATCAAGGCCGGGTTGAAAGGCTTCGAGGTATCCAGGATGGTAACGATATGTTCTGCCGCACGCATGATCTCTGCCCGGGGATGGCTGATGAGCTCAAACATTTCGTTGATCTCCTCCATGTCCTCGGTAGGAAGGTTCAGGAACTTACTGCCCGTTTGGAGGCCTTCCTGGGCCTTTTCCCATTGCCGTAAGGTATTTACGAACTCTTTGCCGTTGTTCTCGAATTCGAGACCGTTCTGCAGCTGTAAGGCCGATTTACTCAGGATCTGGCTGTAAGTGCGCAGTCTCGCAGCGAAATTGATCACGTGCGAGTCGTCCATAGAGCGGTTGAGGTGTTGCTGGATACGAACCTGGCTCAGTATCGAGAGAACGGCAATAAAAGTAAGGGCGATACCATAGCGAATGGTAAAGTATTTGAAGAGTTTGCGGTCTTCTGATATGATACCCAGGTCGTGATTCATTCTTCTAAAAATAGAAATTATAACACCCGAAAACAACTACACGGCAATATGTTCCTGCAATTCCCTGAAATCCAGGCTCAGGGCCTCTCCTTCTTTCACCATCTTACCCCTTTCCATAAAATAGAAATAGTCGGTTACCTGCCTGGCGAAATCGATCTTCTGCTCTACCAGCAGTACGGCAATGCCCCTTTCTTCAGCCAGCTGACGGAGGATATTCCCTATTTCGATGGCGATAGACGGCTGAATACCTTCGGTGGGCTCGTCCAGCAATAACAGCGAAGGACCACTGATCAGCACACGGGCAATGGCCAATTGCTGCTGCTGACCACCGCTCAGGTTACCGCCCAGGCGGCGACGGAATTCTTTCAGGATGGGAAACAGGGCATAGATCTCTTCTTCCGGGAAGGCGGCTTTGTTACCAGTGGCAGCTTCCAGCCCCAGTTTCAGATTTTCGTATACGCTGAGCTTGGGAAAGATCTCGCGGCCCTGGGGTACATAACCGATGCCCGCCCTGGTTATTTTATGAGAAGGCCAGTTGGTGATGTCTTGTCCGTTAAGGAGGATATGTCCTTCTTTGGCTTTTACCAGGCCCATAGTTGTTTTCAGGAGGGTGGTCTTGCCTACCCCGTTACGTCCCATCACGGTGGTGATGGCGCCTTTCTTTACAGAAAGACCAGCGCCCCATAAGATGGTGCTTTCGCCGTAGGCGGCTTTCAGCCCGCTGACTGTCAGGATATTTGCATCTTTCATACCATTATAGTTTTTCCAGTTGCGCATTTGCTCTTCCGAGATAGCAGTCGATCACGCGCTGATCGTTCCTTACTTCCTCGAAAGAACCTTCCATTAGTAATTTACCGTTCACCAGTACGCTGACACGGTTGTTGGCGATCTGGCGAACGAAATGCATATCGTGTTCAATGACAATAACGCCGTGTTCTTTGGAGAGCTCGAGCAGCAGCTCACCGGTTCGTTCTGTTTCGCGGTCGGACATTCCGGCGGCGGGTTCGTCTATCAGCAACAGCTTCGGGTCCTGCAAAACGACGATGGCGATCTCCAGCCATTGCTTTTGGCCATGGGAAAGCGCGCCGGCTTGTTGATGGAGGACGGATGTCAATCCTACCCGCTCGGCTACTTCTATAATGCGCTTTTTGAAAGCGGGCGACATTTTAAAGAAGAGCGAGGAGAAGACGTCTTTCTTCATGCGGGCAGCGAGGGTCATGTTCTCGAAGACAGTGAGGCTGGAGAAGACGGTGGGTTTCTGAAACTTGCGGCCGATGCCTAATTCGGCTATTTCTACTTCGGTGAGACCGTGGGTAGGTTTGCCGTTGAATAATATTTCTCCGGTGTCGGGTTTGGTTTTGCCGCAGAGGATGTCCATGAAAGTGGACTTACCGGCGCCGTTAGGGCCGATGACTACGCGGAGCTCTTTGTCTTCTAATTGGAAGTGGGACAGGTTGAGGGCCTGAAGGCCACCGAAGGAGACGGAGAGATTGTTGACTGATAATAACATTGTATATGTTGTAAAATCTAAAATTTATTGAAGGCCCTTAGGAGATTGCTTCGTCGCGCTCCGCGCTAAGCCTCGCAGCTCCTCGCAATGACGGGGATGAAGACCCTGATATGGCGGGGCTTTCAACAACAGCTTTCCTGCGGCTATGCAGTAAGGTAGAAAGCTTGTCAAACAATCCTGTAAAGCCTTTATCGAAATATAATACGGTTAATATGTAAAGAATACCCAGCACGAAGAGCCATCCTTCGGGAAAAAGACTGGTGCAAAGGCTATAAAGGCAATTCACCAACAGCGCACCGATAATAGCGCCTTTCAGTCTGCCACGACCGCCTAATGCCACCCACATGAGCATTTCTACTGAAGAAGTAACGCTCATGCGGCCGGGCGTAATGATACCAGTTTGCGGTACATACAGCATACCGGCCAGGCCGGCTAACACAGCTGCTACTACAAAGACAGCGAGTTTGTAATGTAGTACGCGGTAGGCGGTATAACCCACCCGCGGCTCGCTATCGCGGATAGCCTGCAGTACTTTTCCAAATTTGGAATTGACGATCTTACGGCAAAGTATAAATGAAATGCAAAGCATCACCACCGCAGCGAAATATAAACCCAGTTTGGTAGCGGATGAAGACAGATCAAATCCCAATACCGTTTTGAAATTAGTGAGACCGTTGGTACCACCGAGCTTTGTTTCATTACGGAGGAACAGTAAGTACATGCCCAGGGCCAAAGCCTGGGTAATGATGGCCATGTAAACGCCTTTGATACGGCTTCTGAATACAAAGAAGCCAATGATAAAAGCAATGCCAGCCGGTACCAACAGCGCCAGCAGCACGGCAGGAACAAAGCCATGGAAAGGCTGCCAGAATGCAGGCAATGAGGAAAAGTTATTCCAGATCATAAAGTCGGGCAGCTCCTGTCCCTGGAGAGCAGTGGCTTTCAGCAGCAGATGCATGCCCATACAATAACCTCCCAGGCAGAAAAAGAAAGCCTGGCACATAGACATGATACCGGTATAGCCCCAGATCAGGTCTATTCCCAATGCAGCGATAGCGAAGCAGCAGTACCTGCCCCACAGTGAAATGGTATTGATGGAGACAATGCCCAGCAAATGACCCGCCGGCAGCACTATTGCAAAGAACAGCACAAACAGCAGGGTGACCAGTTTAGATGATTTATCAGGCATGGTGTATAATAGTTTTGTTGTTATTCTTCAGCGATCCTTCCTTTATCAGGGAACAAGCCCCTTGGTTTAAACTGCATGTAGATCATGATCAGCAGCAGGATGAGCACTTTTCCGTAAACCGCCTGGAAGAAGGCTTCCAGTACTTTGGAGAAAATACCGATACCCAATCCGGCGGTGATAGTGCCGACCAGCTTGCCTACTCCGCCGGTGACTACCACCAGGAAGGAGTCCACGATGTAAGTTTGTCCCATATCGGGCACCACGTTGCCGATCAATGTCATGGCGCAACCTGCTAAGCCTGCAAGACCGGCGCCAATGAAGAACGTGAACGCATCTACGCGGCGGGTATCGATACCCAGGCAGGCGCTCATGTTACGGTTCTGTGTAACGGCCCGGATCTGCATACCGAGACGGGTACGGAACAACATACCGTATAGCGCGATGACGACAACGATGGTCAGCAGGATGATAAAGATGCGGTTATATGGCAAGACCAGGTGCGGCGATACCTGCCATCCACCGGCCAGCATCTCGGGCAGCTTTACTGCAGTGAGATCGCCGAAGATGCTGCGGGCTGTTTGTATCAATACTAAACTAACACCCCAGGTGGCCAGCAGGCTTTCCAGCGGACGTGCATATAAACGGCGGATGATCAGCCATTCCAGGAACAGGCCCATTAAACCGGCAGCTATAAAGGAGACAGGCAGCGCGGCAATAAAGAACCAGTTGCTGTTCTGTATATGCAGCACATTGGCGAAAAGCATTTCCGTACAGTAGGTAGCATAGGCGCCTATCATCAGGAATTCCCCGTGAGCCATATTGATGATGCCCGCCAGGCCGTACACGATGGCCAATCCCAGGGATACCAGGATGAGGATACTTCCCAGGCTGATACCACTGAAGAGGTTTTGTATACGTTGCAGCCAGGCATAATTGCTATCCAGTTTGTCTGCTTTCTTTGCAGCGTATGCGGTGGCTTGTTGTATGGCGCCTGCTTTTTTACTATAGGCACGTAATAATACCGCTGCATTATCGCCTCCATTAGCAGCCAATGAATCTATGAAGAGCTTTGCGAAACCAGCATCTGTCGTATTATTTAAATGAATAGCATACCAGGCTTCTTTGCCTGCACGTAGTGCGGCAGCATTGGTTTCCATCTGCAAAGCAAGCGCTAAAGCCTTGATCTGCGAAGTATCTGATGTTTGTTGTAGTTGTCCGTAAGACATAGCGCGCTTCTGCGGATCTGCGCTGAAGATGCCCAGCCAGGAAGACAAGGACGCCAGCTGTAAGCGTTGTACGCGGCTGATCTGTACCTGCTGTAAAGACGAAGCAGGCAGCATCAGGGGCTGCCCGCTTTCATCTTTTAGTAATTGATGCGAAGGAAATACTTCATATACTGTAAATAACTCCTCAGCACCGCTCTTTTTGCCGCCTGTAGTGACGGCTTTATCTCTTAATAAATAAAGGCTGCTGCTGTTGACTGCTTCCAGGAACGGAAGGGCGGCAGGCGGCTGCAGTGCAGCCAGCCGTGACAGGGCTTGTCCGCGCATAGTGTCATGCTGCGGATGCAATACCTGTTGAATGTATATGCTGGTGCTGTCCTGTGCATGGGCAATACCCCAGCACAGGCAGCATAGCAGCATGCATAGCTTTAATTTGATTTCCGTTTTCATTTCTTCCCTATAGTAGTAATACAGTTCCTATTTTTTAGCGGTGGCGTCCAGTGTAAAGAAAGGCTGGGGAGCAATAAGCCCCTGCGATTTCCAGATCACAGAAAACTGTCCATCGGGTTTGATCTCACCGATCATCGCTGATTTAGCGAGGTGGTTGATCTTGTCGTCCATTTTCACCGTACCTGCAGGCGCGTCAAAAGACAAGCCCAGGAGCGCGGCACGTACTTTATCAACATCGAAAGAACCTGCTTTCTCTGCGGCTTTAGCCCAGAGGTATACATCTGTATAAGCCCAGCAGATAGGATCGTCGGTTACCCTTTCAGCGCCGCCGGGCAGGTTCTTTTTCTTACAATAGGCCTTGAAGCTCTCAACGAATTTCTTATTCTCAGGAGAATCGTTTGACTGGAAATAGTTCCAGGCAGCGAGGTGACCTACCAGGAATTCGGTATCCATGGCGCGCAGCTCATCTTCCGCCACAGAGAATGCCATAATGGGACAGGTGGCGGCTGTAAGGCCCTGGTTCGCGAATTCTTTGTAGAAAGGAATATTGGAATCACCGTTGATGGTAGAAAGCACACAGGCCTTACCGCCAACAGCGAACTTCTTTATTTTTGATACGATGGTTTGATAATCCTGGTGATGGAAGGGCGTATATTCTTCAATGATATCCTCTTTGGCAATGCCTTTGGAAAGCAGGTATGCTTTCAGGATCTTGTTGGCAGTGCGGGGAAACACATAATCGGTACCCAGCAGGTAGAATCTTTTATAGTTGCCACCTTCAGCGCTCATCAGGTAATCAGCAGCAGGGATCAGTTGCTGGTTAGGCGTAGCGCCGGAGTAAACTACATTCTTTGAGCTCTCCTCCCCTTCATACTGCACGGGATAGAACAACAATCCGTTGTTCTCTTCGAAAACAGGCAGTACGGATTTACGGGAAACGGAAGTCCAGCAACCGAATACAGCTGCTACTTTCTTATCCATCAGCAGCTCTTTGGATTTTTCTGCAAAGAGATCCCAATCAGATGCGGGATCTACGATCACGGGCTCTATCTTTTTGCCCAGTACACCGCCGCTGGCATTGATCTCATCTACCGCCATCTGTACCGCATCCCTTAAGGATACTTCAGAGATAGCCATGGTACCACTGAGTGAGTGCAGCACGCCGATCTTAACGGTGTTGGCATCAGCGGCTTTATCATCCGCAGCAGATTGCTTATTGCCGGAATTACAGGACGCAACGGTTAACAACAGCAGAGAAGCAGTTAAGCCAATCATTAATTTTTTAAAAGAGGCGATCATTGTAATGCGTTTTATATAGTGAAATGACTTTTGTTAGAAAATAAAGATCTGTACCTGTGCCCAAACCTGGCCGTAGGTTTTCTTATCAAATCCTTCTGTACCGGCTACGTTGTAGGAACGGGCGGTGTAAGAGAGGCGCAGGTTAGTACCCAGGCCGTTGAAAAAGTAATTGATACCGCCGCCGTATACGGAGCTGGAACTGATCTTATTGAAGGCTTCCTTATCCAGACCACCGGTTTGCACTGCATCGGCGGATATATCCTGGTTCTCGAACTTCAGCCAGGGCTGCAGTTTTGCTTTCTTAAAATAATAACCCAGCTCCAGAAACTGTACGGTTTGTTTGGGAATAAGAGATACGAAGGAATATTTTGAATCTACGTTCGTACCACCTGTCATGTATTGAAAGGCGCCGCTCAGGGTGATAGAACCTGTTGCAGACAGCGGCTTATCCAGGAATACATCTGTGCTCAGGCTGTAATAAGAGCCTTGTTTATCAACGCCTGCGCCCCAGGTGAGCGTATTACCTTTCCCCAGCTTGGTGCCTGCGTAGTAGTAATCCTTTTCAGGATCCAGGAAGCTGTAGGCTACACGGCTTACCAGGCGAAGGGGCCCTTTACCGTCTATATTACGGCCGGTGAATACGCCTGCACGGTATTCGAACTTGTCGTTGAACAGGAAACCGCGGGCATTGACGCCGAGGTCGCGACCGAAGTTACCCTGTAAGGGACTGTTCTCAAATAAGTTATACGGATACTGGAAGAAGGAGAAATCGTTCGTCAGCATGGCGGAAGCGCCCTGCAGACCGTTACGGTTGTTGGACACCAGCTGCTGGCCGGCGATGATCTGGAAGGCATTGCAGAAATTGTACTGGAACTGGGCGTCCAATATAATGGGCGCTACTTTCACGTTCTTGGTACTGTCAGCGTTAGGGCCGCCGATAGCGGAGGGCAGTTCGGTCTCCATAAAGAAGCTGGCCTTAGGCGTAAGCTGGCCGCCTACCAAAACGCGGGCCCGGTAGAGGGTGAAGCCTCTTTTCCAGGAAGTGGGTGAAGCCGCGCCATGAGGGTTGGTAAAACCGTCCTGTTCGGCGGAGGCGTACATGTGAATAATAGCCCCCAGCTGGATAGATGGCTTGAAAGGAACAGTGTCGCTGAGGACCGCCTTTTTGTTCATCTTCAGGTAGGAGTACTTACGTAGTTCCGGAAAGTCCGGGATTTCAGGCAAAAGGTTCCGATCCCCGGTAACTTTAGTGCTGTCGGTAAAATTTACCACCCGGGCAGTGGTGTCAGACAAAGGCATTATCATATCCGAAGGGCGCTCCGGAGATTTGCCTCCTGCCGAGGCAAGGTTGGCGATACATAAATGGCTGGTTAGAATCAGACAGGTGACTTTCATAGCAACGTTAGTTTTTAAATTAGTACTTACGTACTAAATTTTGGTTCCTCGCACAAAATACGTAAGTGTTTTTAAGATAAAAACTAATTAAAAGTTTATTTTCAGAGACAAACTATGTCATTTTTCAATTAATTGCTCGAAAAAAGAATATATAGTTAAAATTATAATGTAGAAGAAAGGAGAAAGCAAGCAGTCTTATCCCTTTTAGCGCAGAAACCTGTATCTTTTTAGTAAAATTCCTGTTATGCCATCCAATACCCCTCCGGAAGTGATCTGCGGACATGTTTTTCCCTTGATGCCAGTGAGCGATGTAAGCGCTGCTGTTGACTATTATACCCAACAACTTGGTTTTAAACTAGGCTTTATCTGGGGTGATCCACCGGGATTTGCGGGGGTGAACCTGGGGACTGTTTCCATGCACCTGTCTAGCAATGATCCGGAAGTGCCCAGCAGCTCTGCCTATTTTGTGGTGGGAGATGCCGAGGAACTATTTGATTTCCATAAAGCTACGGGAGTAGAGATCGTAGCAGCACCGGAAGACCGGGACTATGGCTTACGGGATTACCGGATCAGGGATCCCTGGGGGAATGAGTTGGGATTCGGTCATTATATATATAGTGTAGGGCCGGCGGTGAAAATTGAACGGGTGGATGTGCCGCTTCGTTTAGAAAAGCGGCTGGCTGCTTTAATGCAGGATCTGGCGGAGCATAAGCGCATGAGTCTCAATAGCTGCATGGAGGAAATACTATTACATACGTTTGAAATAGTGGGCGATGGGGTGGCCAGTCCTCATACTATGCGTACCCTTAAGTATATCCAGGAGTTAAAACAAAAGCACGGGATTGATTATGAGACACATGACAGTTACCGGTTTCAGGAATAGGGGAAAAGTTATTAATGCCTCAGCCAATTTGAAATTTCGCCCTACAGGGAAATATCCTGAGGCTCGCTTTTCCCTATAAATTCTTTTCTGTGTTTTAAGCCCCATTCCACCATTTTATCCAGCACTTCTGCCATGGAGTCGCCGGAAGGGGTGAGTACGTACTCTACTGAAGCAGGCAGGGTACTATAGACGATCCTTTTTACCATACCGTTCATCTCCAGGTCTTTTAATTCTTTCGATAACATACGGGGAGTTATCCCGGGTATATGGCGCTGCATCTCTGTAAAGCGCTTGCTCCCTTTTAACAGAGAGCCGAGAATAGGCAGTTTCCACTTCCCGCTCAACACGTTCATTGTATCATTGATCGCCAGGATATAATGGGCCGGGCAGGATTTGGCCAGTTTGATCCGCATTGCAAGTGTCTCCATGTTCTACTGTTTAAGGGTGTGCTATACCAAAGTATAGCGCTATACTTTGGTATACTGCTATACTTTCTATAGCAAACTTAGCTCAAATTTGTCAAAAAAAAGATTACAGTATGATATTAGTAACATGTGCAACAGGGCACCTTGGAAAAGCGACAATAGATTTCCTATTTAAGAAAGTTCCGGCCGGATCAGTAGCGGCATTGGTAAGGGACCTGTCAAAGGCAGAAGATTTGAAAAGCCTGGGCGTGACATTGAAGACTGGTGATTATAACGACCCGGCTTCATTGGCGGGTGCATTTAAAGGCGTTGAGACTTTGCTGCTGATCTCCTCGGGGTCTATGGAAAACCGTGTGCAGCAGCATATTAATGCGATCGATGCAGCGAAGGCCAATGGGGTAAAGCATGTTATCTACACCGGTGTATTGAGGTCAAATCCGGATACGAAATTCACAGCGGGCCTTGATCATTACCATACGGAGGAGCATCTGAAAAAATCAGGTGTTTCTTATACCTTTTTCAGGAACACGTATTATACAGATGTGCTGCCCATGATCCTGGGAGATGCGCTGGCAAGCGGCAACTGGTATTATGCAGCGGGTCAGGCAAAAGCAAATTTTGCTTCCCGTACCGACATGGCGGAAGCGCTGGCAAATGTACTGGCTGAGCCAGGGAAACATGTGAATAAGACATATGAGATTACCGGTAGCAAGGCTTACTCTTTTAGCGAGATTGCAGAGGTAGTGAGCGGATTTGCAGGTAAGCCGGTTAATTATATACCTATTACACTGGAAGATCTGCAGGAAGGGATGAGAAAGGCGGGTGTTCCGGAGATCTATATTCCTTTGATGGCAGGCCTGGCAGATTCAATAGCAGCAGGCGAGTTCGATGTGGCGTTTCCGGCACTGGAGCAGTTGCTGGGAAGGAAGCCGGAGGAGATTGGGGTAACTTTGGGGAAAGTGTTTGCACAGAAAGCATAAGGGGGATATATCTAAATAGCATAACTCCATCTGTAGTTAGATCTGCAGATGGGGTTTCTTTTTTTCATTTCGGTGATAGTTTAATATATAATAAAACTTTATACCTTAGACCACAAAGACATTGATATACTTCAAATACGCTACGGACTTTTATAACAGCAGGAAATAACACTATGAAACTAATCAACATTCTATTTACCCTACTTTTACCCATTACATCTCTGGCCCAGGACAACGATCATGGCAAAGAACCCAGCGCCGAAAGCAAGGCTTATCATGAATACCGCATGAAAATGACCACCCCTCCGTATGGATTGGATAAAGTGCAGACACTTATCGGCACTTTATATGAAGATGGACATAATACGCTGTATACAAAGGACTACCTCGCATTATCATTGAGAGAGAAATTCACTTATCATATGATCTACCCGGAGAGTTACAGCCAGAACTGTGACCCTTCGCTGCCTGAATACAACGAAGAGAAAAAAATCTTCGGTTATTTACAGGATATTTTCGGAGAACAAGCCTGGAGCGGCCGCCAAACAGATTTCTTTGTGGAGAACAGGGACTCGGTAATGGCAATCATCAAAGAATCAGCCACCAGAAGCAAGCGGATGGGGCTCAACTATAAACATGCTATTCTTGAAATAGATGGCGTGGAAATGATCCCTTTCCTGGTGGAATTTTATAACCGCGATCATAAAGACCTGGATATACTTACCGTACTGCTGAACCTGATGCGAGATGCGAAATATCCTCCATTTATTTCCTCTCCCTCCTATGCCAAATTATATGGGCCCCAAAGCGGTTCTTATCCGTTTCTGCAATATAACAAGGCGAACGAGGAACTGATCATCAAACGTGCCATGGATCTTTTCAATAGCAGTAACTAATGACATTTACGCTGCTAATATACCTGCTAAGCTTTTCTGTATCGGTCCGGGATACTTCTTTTATACAGATCCCCGCGGGTGACTACTGGATAGGACAAAAAGATCACCAGGTAAACCCGCTAAGGAAAGTACATGTAAACAGTTATTACATCGCTACTACGGAAGTTACCAACCGGCAGTTTGAAGCATTTATACAGGCTACAGGGTATCGTACGGATGCTGAACGGCTCCATAATGCCATGGTCTTTGAACCCGGACTGAAGGAATTCAGGTGGCTGGAGGATAGCACTGCCTGCTGGAGATATCCGAATGGTATCAGCAGAGGAGGTATCACTGATAAAATGGATCATCCGGTGACAACGATCAGTTATGCCGATATACAGGCATATTGCAAGTGGGCAAAAGTACGGCTGCCTTCTTTTGATGAATGGGAGATTGCTTCAAGGGCAGGGTCTCGTACGAGGTATTTCTGGGGAGATGACGTATCTGTAATAGGACAATATGCCAATGTGTGGCATGGGCACGACCACCTGGTGGCGGATAGTTCGGATGGGTATATGTATACCTCGCCTGTTGGGAGCTTTAAGCCTAACGGCTTTGGATTGTATGATGTGTATGGGAATGTATTCGAATTTTGCGAGGGGCATTTAGGAAAAGAGCAGGCGGTACATGCCAGAGGTGGATCCTGGTGGTGCAGTCAGCATGCGTGCAGCTATTTTAATTCTGTGGAGATAGGCAGGGTGCATCCGCATGCGTCTTTTAGCAACCAGGGGTTCAGAGTAGTAAAGCTTGAAATAAAGGGGAGAAGCACTATCATACTTCTCCCTATTATATTGTGATGGTCAGTTTTGCTTTTTATACTGATTAGGGCTCACGCCTACTTCCCGTTTAAACAATCTCGAAAAATAAGGCAGGTTCTCAAAACCCAATGTATACGCTATCTCCGCTACAGAAGTATCCTTGCCTTTCAACAGGTTCTTTGCTTCAGATATGAGAAAGATGTGAATGAGCTCGATGCCCGTTTTACCCGTTTCCTGCTTCAGAAGATCGCTTAAATACCCGGGCGACATATACAGCTGATCTGCCATGTACTTTACAGTAGGCAATCCCTTTTCGGATAAAAGCCCGCCTTCAAAGTAAGCCGAGAGCGTGTCATTGAACTTTGACACTACCTTACCGGAAAGCTCTGCGCGGTTAATGAATTGCCGCTTATAAAAGCGCTGGGAATATTTAAGGATGGCATCGATGTGAGAAAGCATGATGATCCGGCTGTACTCGTCCGGGTTGTTATGGTATTCCGCTTCTATCTTATGATATAAGTCCCAGATGATCTCCTCCTCCCTTGGCGACAGGTGTAAAGCTTCATTGGCCTCATAGTCGAAATAATGATACTTCTTTATCTCGTTGTGCAGGGGATGACCGTTCAGGTAATCCTCATGGAAATAGATAGCAAAGCCGTCTTCCTCCAGCTCAATATCCCTCATAGCCACTGCCTGCCGTGGTTTTGTGAAATACAGGCTTCCGTTGTCGTTATCGTATTTTGTTTTGCCATATTCGATGACGCCGGCCTTCAGCTTCTTAAAACCGATCATATAGAAATCGCTGGTATACATGCTTGCCCCGGTAGAACAATGCTGGTTGCAGCGCAGTAAACTCAACATGGGGTTCTCGGGCGGTGGATAACCGTTCTCCCGGTGCATCTCGCTCAGACTCTTAAAGTGGTACATATGCTCATACCTTTTGTTACAAAGTTACTTACCATGGGCGGTATCTGCAATTTCTGCCCATTCTTCCCAGGTGGCCAGGCGTTCTGCATAGAGCTGTTTGGCCCAGGGCAGACCTACTTTACCAAGGAAAAGACGTAAAGGAGGATTGGAACTGTCTACCAGCTGCAGGATGGCCGGGGCAGTAGCCTCAGGCTCGCCGAAATTACCAGCTTTCGATGCTTCCTCAAAACCTTGCTGGAACGCTGCTTTTACCGGCTCATAAGCTGACATTGAAGTCGCATGCACCGCGGACGCGCCTCCCCAATCTGTTGAAAAGCCATTAGGCTCTACCAGGGTAATGTTGATACCGAATCCTTTTACTTCCTGCGCCAGGGTTTCGCTTAAGCCTTCTACAGCAAATTTGGAGGCATTGTACAAGCCCAGTACAGGCAGGGTGCCCACGCCTAAAATGCTGGATAACTGGATAATATGACCATGGCCCTGTGCCCTCATAATAGGCAGCGCAGCCTGTGTAACCCATAAGAGGCCAAATACATTGGCTTCGAACTGGTCGCGGGCTTCCTTTTCGCTGGTTTCTTCGATGGCGCCGAAAAGACCATAACCAGCGTTGTTGATCAGTACATCGATACTGCCGAAATGGTCTTTCGCCTTGTTAACGGCAGCAAAAACAGCAGCCCGGTCGGTTACGTCCAGCTTTAAGGGTAACAGTGCATCGCCATACTGCTGGCTAAGTTCTTTGATCGAATCCAGGTTGCGGACAGTGGCCGCTACCTTATCGCCACGTTTCAGGAAGGCTTCTGCCCAGATCTTCCCGAAACCGCGGGAAGCGCCTGTAATAAAAATTGTCTTTGCCATTGTTTTAACTTTTAAATGATTGAATGGTGCAAAGTTACAGGGAGGCAATGGGGGGCTTATTATACAAAAGAGGGGGAAAATGATACATTTTAAGGAAGCGACCGCCTATAGATTATATCTATACCGATCTAAATATTATCGCTTTGTTTGATAATCTTTAAATAAACATCTTTGTGGCCGGATTACAAAACAACTTTCGCTAGATAATAAAAAGACGATTAGTATACAATGAGTAAGGCCGTTCCTGTTCCCAGGAGACGGCCTTTTTGTGATGCCCCAGTTGTTTTTGTTTCTTACTTCATCTGGTATAAACCATTAAATAATAATTTGAAAGTGCCATGCGGCTGGGCGCGGAAAGTGATTTCCGGGCCGAAGGCATACAATTTACCTGCACCCACTGGAGCCACGAATGCAGCCACACCGTCTTTCAGATAAGCCTGTCCCCAGGCCCAGCCGCTACGCAGCGGTTTATCCGTTGCAAACCAGGCAACAGGTTTGATACCTTTCTCTGCAGCACCGGCATCCAGCTTAAATACCGGGCTGTTATCGAAATTAATATCCGCGAGCGAAGGCATGCCCCAGGCAATGGCTTGTGTACTGTCAAAGCTTGCCTGTAACACACTGCCAGGTATGAAGTATTTGGTGCCGGGAAGCGGTTTCTCTTTACCGTCCTTATCGGTTTCCGACAATGCATTGCGCACTGGCAGACCAAGATGGTAGGCCAGGTTAGTACTGGTACCGATAGTGATGATGGAACCGCCTTCTTCCAGGAATGTTTTCAGCTGGGGAATCGACTTTTCTTTCGTGATCTTACCCAGGGTATGCTGATACTGTGCAGGTACTTCTTCGGGCTTAGGATCTCTCATGTTAAAACCGTAACGGTTGGTTTCTGTACCGGAAACGGGCGGTATAGCGCGGGATACGAAGATGATCACGTCGTATTTCTTCCGCAGTCCGCCGGTATCGATATCCTGTGGATAGATGACGGTAAAAGGAAAATGATATTGCTCCATCATCCAGCGTATCCAGCCGGAAGGCATTGATCCGCCGTAGGTATCCCAGAGGGCGATACGGCTGGCTTCCAGTTTCACGGCGCCGGTGGGTTTCTTTTTAATGCCGCTTGCTTTCACACCTAATTTTGCGGCAGCCTGCTGTAAGATCTCCTTTGCTTTAGCTCCTGCTGGAACAAAAAACGTTCCGGCTGGCATGCCTGCTGCTCCCTGTGGCAGACGGGATACTTTCACGCCTGCTTTCAGGAGATCGTTCACGGCGATGAAAGCATTGTTCTCATGCGCGTTCAACAGGTAGCCAGCGGATGCACCTGCAGGAACGACAGCAGCAGGCGGATCCTGCAGCTGGCCGTAAGGCAGGCGTTGGAAAGGACCATCAACACCATCGAGGATCCGGTCAAACTCCACACCCATCTGGAAGGCAAGGGTCCAACCGGCTGCATCGTAAGGACGGATGGGAGGACCGCCGGGATATTGAAAGTCGTTCGGATGGTCCTGCGGCTCGAACATGTCAAGCACGTGCGGACGGAAAGCCTGGGCGGTTTTTACGATGTAAGAACCAGCTGGGTATTGCTTACCATTCACCGTAAAAGGAGCGGTGGCCTTATGCACGGCTATGCCTGTTTTTATAAGTGCGTTGATAAATTTAACAGCGGTAGGAAAATCCGGCTGATCTGCAGAGAGGATGTAAGCTCGCGGGTCGCGGCCACTAGGATTCTTGTAAACGGCATCGTAATATTTCATGTCAATGGAGCTGCCGCGCCTCATCCAGCCGTAAGGATCACTGCCGTCGTCTTTCTCTCCATCTTTACCCTGTTCTCTTTTATAGGAAGCGGTGATAGCTTCTGCGCCTTTCGGCGAGAGCGTCCAGGAATCCTGGTTGCCGCGGTCGATAGCATTCTTGCCCATCTTATAGATGTTGAACAGCACCTGGTCACGCTGGCGGGCAGCATAATCGAGCACGGCATAGTTCAGGGAAACGGAGTAGTCTATGGAAGTACGGAAATGCCAGTCATCTTGCGGCCGCACCGGGTTAGGTGTGGCGCCATTGGGGATGAGACGATTGGGCACCACCGGGATCTTTTCTGGTGTGGGATTACCGATGATCTCTGTGAGCAGTCCGATCATGTTATGATACTGGGTAGTGGTACGCAGACCGCCATTGTACCAGGTGGAAAAGCTGGAGCCATTCAGGCGGGTGTATCCTGGTTTATCTTCTGCATTCAGGCGGTTATACATGGCGGCGCCGAGAGCATCAATACCGGTGATCATCAGCGGATCAAAGAAATAGTTAAAAGGATCGCGGTAAGGGGGGCCAGCCAGCACAGAGCCTTCAGGACCACGCTGGTGGTGATTGTACATGATCTGCGGCATCCATTCCAGGAAGAGCTGCTTACCCATATTGTAGCTCTCCTTCATGTTCATGATATAGAAGTCGCGGTTGTTATCATGCCCAATGTATTTCTGATAAAGTACCGGCAGTTGATCAGTAGACCTTTTCTTCGGATCGGGCTTACGCATGTACCAGTTGGATACGAGCTCCTGTCCGTCAGGATTGGCATGCGTCATGAGTACGATCACGTTATCAAGGATGCGCATGGTTTCCGGGTCGGTACGGCTGGTGAGCTGCCAGGCGGTTTCGATGAGCTGGTGAGCGCCTACTACTTCATTGGCGTGCAGGCCGCCATCTATCCATACTACCGCCTTTCCTTCGTTGGCGAGGGCCTGGGCTTGCGCTATAGTTAGATCTTCCGCACGGGCCAGTTGTTGGGAGATCTCCTTGTAGCGGGCCAGTTGTTTGATATTCTGTGGCGATGAGATGATGAGCATGTATTGCGGCCGGCCTTCTTCTGTCTGGCCGATGTCTACCAGCTCCACGCGGTCTGATTCCGCGAGCTTTTTGAAGTAGGCGGATGTTTGTGTGTAGTTGGCGAGTTGGTAATCGTCGCCGATGTTAAAGCCAAAATGGTCTTTGGGTGATGGGATGGTTTGTGCGGTGGCAAGGAGGGTTGCCGCACAAAAAGTTATAGAGAGAAAGATGCGTTTCATTTAATTCTGTTTGTACAGCTGGTTAAATAATAGTTTAAAAGTACTGTGAGATTGACCGCGGAAAGTGATCTCCGGGCCAAAGGCATACAGCTTGCCTTTGCCTACAGGAGCGGAAAAAGCAGCGACGCCGTTCTCCAGGTATTGCTGTCCCCAGGCCCAGCCGCTATGTAAGGGTTTGGCAGTGGAGAACCAGATGAGTTTCTTCAATTGAGTGCTGCCGGGATTGAATTTAAACACCGGGCTACGGTCAAAGTATACATCATTCCTGGCAGCCATACCGTAGTTCTCTGCAGCAGTGGTATCCAGGTCGGCCGTTAGCAGGCTGCCGGGGATGTAGTATTTGGCGCCGGCCAATGGTTTTAACTCGCCTTTGCTGTTCTTCTCCATTAATGCGCTTTGTACGGGCAGACCAAGATGATAGGCCAGGTTGGTGCTGGTACCAATGGTAACTATTTGTCCGCCGGCTTCCAGGAATTGTTTCAGCTGCGGAACAGAAGTATCTCCCGTGATCTTACCCAACCAGGGACGGAACTGTGCGGGCAGCTCTTCCGGTTTGGGAGGTTTGGTATCAAAGCCTCCGCCACGGTTGTTTTTCTTCGGTTTACCAGTATCTGGAATAGCGCCGCCCGGGAAGATGATCATATCGTATTTCTTACGCAGGTTACCCGCGTCGATGGCTTGTGAGTAAATGAACTCATAGGAGAAGTGATACTGTTCCATCAACCAGCTCATCCAGCCGGAGGGAATAGAACCACCGTAGTTGTTCCAGATAGCGATACGCATGGGCGAGAGCGGCGTGGTAAGAGCAGGCGCCTGATCAGTACCGGTAACACTTATACCAAAATCAGCCGCGTCTTTCTCAAGGATGGCCTGCGCTTTGGCAGCAACAGGAATATAGAATGCCCCTGCAGACTGCGGCAGACGATATACTTTAACCCCGGCTTTAAGCAGATCATTCACAACGATGAAGGCATTGTTGATACGTGGGTCGATGAGATAACCAGCTTTTCCTGCAGTGATGTTTCCTTTAGGAGCGCTTTGCAGCTCACCATATGGTACCTGTTGAAAAGGCCCTTCAACACCATCCAGCACGCGATCAAATTGTACGCCCATCTGAAAGGCCAGCGTCCACCCGGCTGCATCGTAAGGACGAATGGGCGGACCACCAGGGTATTGGAAATCATTGGGATGATCCTGTGGCTCGAACATGTCTATCACATGCGGACGAAAAGCCTGCGCAGTTTTGATGACGTAGGAACCTGCAGGATACTTTTTACCCGCAACCGCAAACGAAGCGGTAGCCTTTTGTACTTCAATACCTGATAATATCAAGGCATTCACAAAACGCACTGCAGTAGGAAAATCCGGCTGATCTGCGGGCAGTATATAAGCATGGGCATCGCGGAGGCGAGGCTCTTTTAATACACCGTTAAAATACTTTACAGAGATTGTGTCTTCCCGGCCGAATGAGAACTCGCCGCCACCTTCCCCTGCTGCGCCTGTATCTTCTTTCTTCTCTGCTTTGCTGGCCAGTTTGATCGTATCTATAAAACGGGGATAGAATGTCCAGTTATCTTTCTCTCCACGCTCAATGGAGTTGCGGCCCATGCGGTAGATGTTATACAGGAGCTGGTCTCTGTAACGCGCCGCATAATCCAGTACGGCGTAATTCAGTGAAACAGAATAATCTATGGACTGACGGAAATGCCATTCCTGCGGTACTACGGGATTAGGTGTGGCGCCGTTGGGAACGAGACGTTCGGGCACCAACGGCACTTTCTCCGGTGTAGGACTACCGATGATCTCCGTGAGCAAGCCGATCATGTTATGGAAGTAGGGCGTAGTACGCAGGCCGCCATTCCACCAGGTAGAGAACTGGGAACCTGCGCGCTGGGTGTAACCCGGTTTGCCTTCCACGTTCAGGCGGTTGTTCATGGCAGCGCCTACAGCGTCTATACTCGTTACGATCAGGGGATCATATACATAGTTGAAGGGATCGCGGTAAGGAGGGCCTGCCAGTACAGAACCTGCAGGACCACGCTGATGGTGATTGTACATGATCTGCGGGATCCATTCAACAAACAGCTGGCGGCTGATGTTCTGGCTCTCCTTCATGTTCATCATGTAGAAGTCGCGGTTGTTGTCGTGGCCTACATACTTTTCGTACAGGCGTGGTATATTGGTAGCCCTTTTCTTAGGATCGGGCTCCCGCATGTACCAGTCAGACACCAGCTCCTGCCCATCCGGGTTAGCGTGGGTGAGCAGGATGATGTCATTTTCAAGAATAAACATGGTTTCCGGGTCGGTACGGGTCACCAGCTGGTACATGGTTTCGATGAGCTGGTGAGCGCCTACGACTTCTGTTGCATGCAGGCCGCCGTCGATCCAGATGACGGACTTACCTTCGGCGGCAAGGCTGCGGGCCTGTTGGTCTGTCAGCCCTTTTGCACGCCCCAGTTGTTGAGAAATTTCTTTATAACGTTTCAGCTGTTTTATGTTCTCCGGTGATGAGACGATCAGCATATACTGATGCCGGCCTTCTTCTGTAAGGCCGATGTCTACCAGCATGGTTCTGTCTGAAGCCGACAGCTTTTTAAAGTAGGCTTCTGTTTGTGTGTAGTTGGCCAGTTTGTAATCATCGCCAATGTTAAAACCGAAATGATCTTTTGGTGAGGGGATGGACTGAGCAAAGATGACGTGTGTTGCAAGCAATAAGGCTACAGAGAGAAAGAAATGTTTCATAACAGATTTTGGTTTGTTGTTTGAAGTTTGAGATTGCGTTAGGAGATTGCTTCGTCGCCCCGCACGCCTGGCTCTGCTGCTCCTCGCAATGACGGGGAGGGAGACCCGGGTATTTCTCCGCGATGCGGGTAGGAAGACCCGGGTATTCTCTCCGCGACTCAAACACATATTTACTTTGCGATACCTGCCTCCGCCAGCAGTACCAGCAAGGTACGTTGCGCAGCCAGGTAAGATTTATCATCTATCCACCATTCGTCCAGCGCATGGGCATTACCGCCTTTGCCGCCACTACCCATGGTAATAGCGGGCACGCCTTTGGAGATAGGGATGTTTGCGTTGGTAGAACTTACCCCCAGCTTGGGAGCGCCGCCCACAAATGCAATCGCTGACTTGGCGTACTGGATCAGCGCCAGTGTGCTATCTGAACCACCGGAAGGCCGTTCGCCTATCAGCTTCACGTCTACCGTTAGCGGAGCTCCGCTGCGTTTCATGTCGTTCTCTTCCTGCAGGGCGCGCTGGATGGCATCCTGCAGCAGCTTATCAATACCAGTCAGGCGCTCAGGGCTTTCAGAACGCATATCTACCTCCATCCAGGATTCGAAGGGGATAGAGTTAACGGATGTACCGCCACCGATCACCCCAACGTTATAGGTTACACGCACGCCTTCCTGGCGGGTGAAAGAATCCGCTGCTACGGACCAGTAATGAATAGCCCGGCCTAATGCATTATGCGGGTTGGCCAAACCGAAAGCGCCGGATGAGTGACCGCCGGGCCCTTTGAACTTAACGCGGTAACGATGAGAGCCCAGGCCGCGGTGCGTGATGCCGTCCAGGCTCCAGCCGTCTATAGCGATGTAAGTGTCTATCTTGCCAGGGCCTTTATCGCTGAAGAGATTCTTTACGCCACGGAGATCGCCTTGTCCCTCCTCTCCTACTACACCGCAGAACAATACGTCCGCTTCTGTTTCAATACCTGTTTGTTCCATGATCTTCAGAATGCTGTGCACCAGGGAAAGGGCGCGGGTATCGTCTATGATACCGGGGGCATAGAGAGTATCGTTCTTATGCTTTACCGTTACATCGGTACCTTCGGGGAACACCGTATCCAGGTGACCTTCTAGCACTACTGTTTTTTTACCGGAGCGGCCCTTACGTTTGGCGATAACATTGCCTACGTTGTCTATCCAAACAGAATCGGCGCCTGCCGCTTTCATCATTGAAGCATATTTTTCCGCGCGTTGTGTTTCCTTATAGGGAGGCGCCGGTATTTCTGTCAACATAATGTGATCGCTCAGGGTTTGCGGCTGCATGTCGATGATGGCCTGCATGGCTTTCTTTACCGCTGGTTTAGCGGCAATGGCTTTGATCTCCTTGTCTTTTTGAGCATGAATTGCCAGTGATGCATTGAGCATGGCGGCAGTAACTAATATTCCTTTTACAAAGTGCTTCATAATATGGACTATCTTCTGTTTTACTGATTTTTAAACCTTACGCCTACACGGCAATCGCCTGGCTCTCCCCTGGCTTCATCACAAATATTATTAAAGAAAGTCACAATTCTGCGCCCATCACCCAGGTTCAGGATAAATTTGAACAGAAAATAGTCGTTCACCTTTACAGCAGCCAGGTTCACATTATTCAAAGTGGCCAGCTGTGCGGCAGTGAAAGAATAAGACTTAGGGAAGCTGGTAACGGTTTCGAACAGATGATCATTGGCACCTACAATACTTGGCAGCGGGAACTGCGCAATGTTGGGATACTGGTTACCCGGTTGGGAGATCACCAGCGGGTAGGCCGGCACGCTGGATTCGGCCTTGTTATAGCTGGTGTATACCTCAATGGAAGTAACGGTTTCTTTGCCATAGCCTTCCCAATTGAGCGTGAAGGCAAATTCCTGGTTGGCCAGGTTGGCGTCTTTCAGGTTAAAGAAGGCCACTTTACCGGCCTGCCGGGTAGGCAGGGCCGTTTTGGTAGTGTCTATCGTTACCACGGGTACTGCAGTATACGTGTAATCTTCCCATTCATAGTGCGCCTTTTTACAGGAGCCGATGATCAATGACAGGATCAATATCGCTAATACTATATATCTGTTCATAGTGCTCATAGTTTGTTAAATGCTATTTGTCCCAAAAAACCGGTGTTGTCTGCTGTGCAATTTGTAGCTGGCTGGCATTGCCTGCTACAGTCGTGTTGGCTGTCAGCTCTGTCTCTGAATAATATAAGCGCATCGGAAAGCTGTTAAGCGGTGATAACAGCGGGCGCAATTCAGGCAATCCCGTACGCCGGTAATCTGTATATGCTTCCATGCCGTTACCATAGGATGCGATGTACTTCTGCGTCATTACCAGGTTGAGCTTACCGTTGGCGTCTGCAGCATCATACTTTAGCAGCTGCGCATCTGCAAAGCTAGCGATAGCGCCTGCAGTTAAAGGTGTACCTCCATTAGCGGCGGCGTAAGTGCTGACAGCAGTTAGATGCGCGGTGACCCCATCACGGAAAGCCTGCCGGGCATCATCACCCGTATTCAAAGTAAGCGCCGCTTCTGCGCGGATGAATTTTACCATTGCATTGGTGATCATCGGCATGATGCCTGCACCTGTTCCATCTGATACTGACACCACCTTCAGAGCGCCGGTAGCGCCGGAATTGGTAAGAAAAAAATTGGTGGCCGGCAGGTTATTGATGGGCGCATTGTCATACAGCCCTCCGGCAGGATATACGCCGAATGTAGCACGGCGGTTAAGATCTGCGGGGGTGGCAGTACCATCGCCCGGATTGCGGCCGTAATAGCCATTACTATTGGTTGAATTATTGAGACCCGCAGTAGCGTTTTGGCGTACAATGTAGTAGCGCAGCCGGGGATCATCGTTGTCAAACAACAGATCAATCAGCGACTGGCTCATGTAGAAGGTTTTTGCACCCTGGTAATCCACACGGTGCCAGGGATGGCGGTTGTTCGGGTTCTGGCCCGGACCAAATTTGAAAGTGAAATCTGATGTATTGCTGTTGGAAGCTCCACCGATCAGGGTAGCAGGATCTGCAATCAGCGTCCTGATAGCAGTAGCAGAACGCGCAGGATCTACCAGGCGGATAGTGTTATACAGTTTCAGCTTCAGCGAATTGGCCATGGCCAACCAGGAAGATTTGCTGCCGGAATAGATCAGATCTGAAGAAGCGGGTACCATTGGGCTGGCCGTCGCTTTGCCTGCGTCGGCGATGCCTTCGTCTATCATGCTGAGGATCTTTTCATAGATCTCCTGGCCCTTTTCGAACGCCGGACTGGTATTAGCTTGCCCCTGTTGTGTTTGAGAGTAGGGAATATCGCCCCACATATCTACCATGAGGCTTACGAGGTAAGCCTTTTCCAGTTTAGCGATGGCAACATAACCCCACTGCTGCTCTTCTGCTCCTTTGCTGATGATGGCTTCCAGGTCGTTCAGCGTTTGACTGTAGAAGCCCGTCCAGGAATCGTCGAAGGAAGTGCCCTGCTGCTGGTAACGGCTTAGTGCACCGGAGAAGATCACGTGCTGCACATAGGTGGAGGCGCCGCTGTTGAGCTGGTACATATTGGCTACCAGCGATACTTCCGTAGCAGGCAACAATAAGGGCAGCTCTGCTTCTGTCGGGTTATTGGGATCAGTATTGATATCCACAAACTTACTGCAGCCTGCGGTAATGGATAACATGCCTGCCAGTCCCAATGTATATGCTATATTTTTAACTGTCATCGTCATATCAGGTTTAAGATCAGAAAGAACATCTCAGGTTAACGCCATAACGCTTGGTGGTAGGCACCGTCAGGTTATCGTAACCTTGCGAGTTGCCTGCTCCCAGGGAACTTACTTCAGGATCGAAGTTGGTGTACTTCGGGAAGTTAGGCGCGTTATACCAGAGATTGCGGCCGGTGATGGAGATGAAAGCGGAGCCGAAAGGCGTTTTACCTAAGAAGCTCTTCGGTATCTCGTAACCCAGTGATATTTCACGCAGTCGGAAAACGGTCGCGTCGAATACCGAACCTTCGTTGATACCACCGTTGCCGGGGCCCATGCTACCACTGAAGAAGTGGTCTTCCCATGAGAGGGCCACGTTGTTAGGTATCTTGTTACCTCTTTCATCACGCAGCGCGGTGAGGGTACTGATATCACCCAATACGCCGGGAGAAACGATGGTGATCTCGCGGTTATCCATATCGCGGGTTACGCCGCGGGATAACATTTCGGCGACAGTACGGGAGAACATTTGTCCGCCTTGTTTCCAATCGAACAATACATTCAGCGTAAAGTTTTTATACTTAAAGTTGTTGATAATACCCAGGATAAAATCCGGGTTAGGATTACCGATGGCCTTTAAGGAGCCGGACACCAGCGGTTTACCGGTGTTGGGATCGATCAGCACATTACCTTCCTCATCGCGGGCATAGGCAGTGCCCTGGATCTGACCGTAAGGTTGCCCTACGATGTGCACGCTGCTGGTTCCGTTTGCCCCACCGTAGCTGAATCGCTGATAACCGCCCAGGTCTTTGATCATATTCCTGTTACGGGTGAAATTGGCGGAAATGTCCCAGTTGAAACCGTTGCTGGTTTGTATGGGCGCCAGGTTCAGCCCTATTTCCACGCCTTTGTTAGTAGCTTCACCCAGGTTCAGGATCTGCGTAGTAAAGCCGGAAGAAGGCGCTGCTGTTACTTCGAAGATCTGAGAGGTACTTCTTTTGTTATAGTAGGTAAAATCAATGCCTATGCGATTGTTGAAGAACTGCAGTTCTGTGCCTAATTCCAACTCGGTAATGAATTCCGGTTTCAGGTTGGCATTGGTAAGCAGGTTGGCCTGCGTAACCACATTATAAGTCATGCCGCCAGCCGGTGTAAAGGGCAGGCCTACGTTGGCGGGAGTAGTAGAGGCGCCCAGTATGGGATTGGTTTGATAGAAGATATCTGTCTGGTACGGAGATGCTTCGTTACCTACGCGGGTATAACCGGCGCGCACCTTACCGAAGTTCAGGATCTCTTTAGAGAGATGAAAAGCTTCTGTAAAGACAAGAGAACCATTAACACCACCATAGAAATAGCTTCGGTTGTTGGCAGGCAGTGTGGAGGATACATCGTTACGGCCTACCAGGTTGAGCGAAGCAAAGTTCTTATAATCCAGTGTGATGTCGGTAAAGAAAGCATAATAGCGCTGTTTGAGCACGTTCCTGTTATTCACTAACTGGATGGGCGTAACAGAACTGGTATTGTTCATATCTATCAGATCGGCTACGATGATGTTATCACCATAGAAAGCTTTCCTGTCGGTGATGCGCTGGTTGACGTTGTTACCTACTATCGCACGCAGCGAAAGATCCGGGTTCAACGCGCGGGTGGCTGTTAACAACAAGGTATTATCCAATTCCTGGCGGTAGATGTTATCAGATGTGATGCTACCGTTAGGATAGGAAGAGGCGCCTTTGCCGCGTACGCTCATGCGACGATCTGTATAGGCATTAAAGCCGATGGTGTTCTGCACGTTCAACCAGGGCAGCGGATCGAAACCCAGTACCAGGTTGCCGTAATACCTGTCTACCGAGCTGGTGGAAGGACTGTGCTTTACCGACCAGTAAGGATTATCTACACCGGTGTAGTCATATACGTTACTGCCATCTATCGGGTTCTCGTATGGATAATTGGTGAGATCATAGCTGGTGGGCACATACATCAGGGTAGACATGATAGAGCTGGTTGTACCGCCGATGGGGGGCGTTTTCTGCCGGATCATCACGTAGTTGATAGAGCCGCTGGCGTAGAACTTGTTATCCAGGCGGATGTTACCGCCTATGTTCATGGAAGTGCGCTTGATCTCGTTCTCCGGCACTACGCCTTTGTTAATGGTATGAGAAAAGCCGCCGTTGAAATTACCTTTCTCGCTACCGGAAGAGATGGTGATGGCGTTCTCGTACACACTACCCTGGCGGAAGAAGTTTTTGGTGTTCTCCTTCGCATAAGACTTGTAAGGCACCTGTATGGGCGTAACGCCATCTGCCTCGTAGAACTGGGGGAATACGGCCGAACTGAACTGCCTGGTGAGCTGGTGCGGGATGGTTGCCCTGGAGGGAATCATACTCTGCACACCTTCAAACGGCTGTCCCCACGACGCGTATACCCCTTGCCGGTAGTCGTTATTGGTACCCTGACCGTATTTGGTCTGGTAATCCGGCAACCCAGATACTTCTTCAATGGAATAGGACGTATTGTAAGTGATCTCTGTACCTTTCCTGCTCTTTTTCTTCCCTGCCTTCGTGGTGATGATGATAGCGCCGTTGGCAGCCCTGGAGCCATACAAAGCAGCTGCCGCTGCCCCTTTCAGCACGGTCATGCTCTGAATGTTGTTAGGGTCCAGGTCGAAGGCGCGGTTGGTCACGCCGGAGCCGCCTACAGTAGTAGCGCCTACGTTACCGAAGCTGGAATTATCGAAGGGCACACCGTCCACTACAAACAGCGGCTGGTTATTACCGTTCAGGGAAGAATTACCACGGATAGTAATATTGGTGGAGCCGCCTGCCACTCCGCCGGCTGATTGAATGTTTACACCGGCTACTTTGCCAGTAAGCGCTCTCACCGGATCTGGCTCAGATTTCTGTGACAGCTTATCCGACGTAACGGTTGTTACGGAATAGCCGAGGCTTGTTTTCTGCCTGGCTATCCCGGCAGCCGTTACCACTATATCCTGTAGCTGCTTCACCGCTGCTTTGAGGCGGATCACTTCTGCGGCAGCAGCATTTATTTCCATTACATTATAACCTATGGCGGTAACTGCTAATGTAGCACCGGATTTTACACGCAGCGTGAATGAGCCGTCTGCGCCGGATACTACGCCATTACCGGTTCCTTTCTCAACGATGGTGGCGCCGGGAAAAGGTTCGCCATTCTCGCCCAGCACATGGCCTTTGATGGTGCTGTCTGCCACGGGGCGCATCGGAGCCGCTTCAGGGGCAGGCATGCTTTTAGCGGGTGTCCCATCGTGATTATCTTTCAGGATAATGAAGCCATCATTGACAACAAAGCCGATGTCAAGACGACCCAGCACTTTATCCAGCACTTTTCCCAGTTCTTCCTGGTCGGCACGGGCCGTTACTTTTTTGTCGAGTGCGATATGGCTGGAGCTGTATACAAATTTTACATCCGCCTTGCTGCGGATCTGGTTCAGCACCAGTTGCAGGCTCATATCGTCTGCCTGCAGGGAGATCTTCTTGTTTAGTATACTTTGTGAATACCCCGGATGGGCATAGGTAATGCCGAATATCAGCATCCCTATAGAAAGACGTCTTAGAGTTCTACACATAGATCTTGGTTGCGTTTTTAATTGCTGGTTGATATAAGGCAATAGCTTCCTTCCCGCGCTGGTGCGCAGTTGCTTCTACACAGGATAATTATCAGCGGGTGTTACTACCCTCGCTGTACGTTTGTTAGTGTTTGCTTGGTCATAGGCACAATTTTTTTGTGAGTGTAAGTGTGAATTCCAGATTGTGGCTGATACAGGTTCATGACTCTTTTTTTTGCTTTAACAAAATTGTTTTCCCTTTGATCTCAAAGGCCAGGTTGAGCGCCTGGGAGATCATCTCCATCGTATTTTTTAATGACTGGTCTGTAAGATCTGCTGTAAACAGATTGCTGGTAATAGTTGTGTCTTCAGTCTGTATATCTATTTCAAATTTCCGTTCAATGCGATGGATCACTTCTGTCATGCGTGCATCGTTAAAAGACATATCGTATTCCGTGCCTTTGGTCAGTTCCTGTACGGAGGCACTATGCTGTTCCTGTTTGGCGATAGCAGTCCCTGGCGCTGAGTACACTGCCTGCTGTTTAGGATAGAGGATCACCCTGGCTGACTGTGGCGCGCTTAATGAGATCTTGCCTGTGAGCACTGTTACCCGGGTTTCCCGGCCGGTATTACGGATATTAAAGCTGGTGCCCAGCACCTGGGTGGTGAGTGATCCGCAATGGATCTTAAAGGGATGTGCGGCATCTTTTGCCACTTCAAAGAGCGCTTCTCCTACCAGGGTCACTACACGGTCGCCATCACCGAAAGTAACAGGGAATATCAGCTTGCTGTTCCCTTTCAGCCAGATGATAGAACCGTCTGAAAGAATATGCTTTCTGATCTTCCCCGGTGTGCTGGTCATAGCTGTCAGGCGGTGCGGCGCTACCAGGTCCAGGAGGCTGTTCCTGAACACGAAGACTGCGATGATGAGACAGGCTACGGAGGCGGCTACCCTGATGGTACGCACATTCGTGAACATACGGCGGATCAGGGCAGGGCGTTGTTGCTTTTCGATACGTTGCATCAAACGCTGGAAACCACCTGTCTGCGCCTCCTGCTTTTCTTCAGCAGGCAGGGCATCAAACGCCGTTTCATCTGCCATGGCATCCAGCCATTGTTCCAACTTTGCAGCTTCGGAGGCGTCCAGTTCACCTTTTGAGTATTTATCGATCAGATTTTTAAATTCCTGTTGGTTCATCAGTTCTTCAAAGTTGAATTTATAGTGGCGGGAAAAGTATGGTCTATATAAGTAAGTAAACTGAGAAAGGGGGAACACCTATGAGGAATAAAAAAAAGTTGGCAGTGGGCAGTTGTGAGTTAAGGGACTAAGGTGAAGCCTTTACAAGGCGCTCACCAGACTCCCAATAAGCACTTACTAAGCTTCCAGTAAGCTGGTACTAAATTAACACTAAAGGCATTCGGCGTGTAAAAGACCAGGAAAAGGCCAGTAGAACTGAAGGTGAGGTGGACGTAAGGTGGACTTGAGGTGGACTTGATGCGGGTTTAAATTGTATCAGTTCCAGCGTGTCTTCAGAGATTCTGGCGGGATCAGGTTAGTAGTGGCCAAAGACCATCCTGAGCTGGCGCAGCGCTTTAGTAAGGTGATTTTCAACGGTTTTGTGGGAGATATTTAAGGTACTGGCGATATCGCGTACGGAAAGGTGTTGCATGCGGCTCATCCGGAATACCTGCTGGCACTTCTCCGGGAGGCGGGAGATCTCTTTTTCTACAGCATCCCGGAGGTCAGAAGCGGCGATATTCTCTTCGTTGGAGTTGTCGGTCAGCTTCTCCGTTTGAAGGGAAAAATGGCTGGCATAGGTTTTACGAACCTGGTCTGATTTAATATAGTTGAAGATCTGGTATTTAACGGCGGTGAACAGGTAAGACGACAGTGAGCTGGTAAAGTCGATTGTGGCATGTTTCATCCAGAGGGAATAGAAGACTTCCTGGATGATCTCTTCTGCTATTTCCTTGTTCTTTAAGCGGTTGAAAACGTATCCGTAAAGGCGGGGCCAGTATTCGTTGTAGATGGTTTCGAAGGCGTTGATATCACCTTCTTTGAGCGATGCGGTGAGTGCCGCCTCATCGAATGAATTATATTTATTGTTAATATTCAATATTTTTTGCTCATTCGTACTAGTATACTATAAACAAACAAAAAATAATTGAAAATTCATAATGAAAGGATGGAAATGTGATGAAACTATTTGAATAAATAGTGCAATTAGTTCGCAGCGGGAGTTATTAGATGTTTATGATTGCCCACCTTGGGAGATTGCTTCGTCGCGCCCCGCACTAAGCCTCGCGGCTTCTCGCAATGACGTGAAGGGAGACCCTGGTATCTCTTCGGAGAGGGCTCCTCGCAATGACGGGATTGAAGACACTTATTTAATTGAAGACCCTTATTTATTTAATCTGATAGAATCTCCAGCTGGTTTTGAAATCCTTCGAGATCTGCTGATTGGTAAGGATGGCCCTGATCATTTCCACAGGCAGCTGATTTTCTTTCAGCACGGCGTCGTGGTATTGTTTGATGGTCATTTTGCCGCCGTCTACCAGCTCTTTCTTTAAAGCATAGAACTGTAAGCCGCCTATCATATAGGCCAGCTGGTAAAGGGGACTGTATCCGAGTCCGGCAACAAAAGAACGGCGTACTTCGCCTTCGGCATTGGCTCTTTCATGACCTACCCTGTCTACCAGGAAATCTATACATTGCTGGGGCGTCCATTTGCCGAGGTGAAAATTGAGGGAGAAGATAATACGCGCACAACGGTGCATACGCCAGAACAGCATCCCTACACGATCTTCGGGAGAGCGTGGAAAGTGCAGATCCCACAACAGCATTTCCCAATACAGGGCCCATCCTTCAATCCAGAAAGGCGTGTTAAAGTTGCGGTATGCTTTATAACGATCGCACATGAACATCTGTAAATGATGGCCGGCTATCAGCTCATGATGCACGGTAGCGCGGGAAAAATGCGGGTTGTTGCCGCGCATGCTCATCAGCTTATCGGCTTCGCTCATGTCGTCTGTAGGATAGGAAATACTCAGCGTTTCGCCTCCTGTAAAGAAGGGATTCACGCGTTGTCTTTCGGGTGTCATCATGATCATGCGCCAGGTTTCTTCGGCAATGGGCGGTATGGTGACAAGATCATTCTTTTTGAGAAATGCTATAGATTGATTGTAAAGATCCATGATGGCTTCCGGTTGCTTACCGGCGGGCACGTAGGTGTTCTTTACCTTCTCCAGGGCCTTCTTCCAATCGTCGCCGAAGCCCATCTCACGGGAGGCTTTCAGCATTTCCGCATCGCACCAGGCAAATTCTTTATTGGCGATGGCGATCAGTTCTTCAGGCGTATAGGGAATGAGCTCATTCTGCAGCTGACGTATCAGCTCCTCTCTTCCGATAGGAAAGCCAACGATGTCACTGCTGTCTTCCTTGCTGCCGGGCGCTGTTTTCTCTGCGGCTTTCCAGGAGCGGGCGTATAGGCTCAGCGCAGAGTCCAGCTCTTCGCCGGGTGCGGCTGTCCACCAGGTGTATTGGGGATCGTAGCCGTTGTAAAAAGTATTTACGCTTTGCAATGCCTGTTGCAGGCCTTTCACAATACCTTCGCCGCGGAGAATGAGATTGATATCGAGTGTGCTCTGCTTCCGCAGTTCCTTTGTCTTCTTACCAACTTCGATGGCCATGTCATGAAAGGTGGCAGCCAGCTGCTGCGCATTCTGCTCTGTGCCACGGCGGCGGATCTTCTCTATGGCATATACTTTATCTGCAAAGGGGAACCAGGTAGTGAGGCCATTGTATTGCGTTTCTTCTTCCTGGTATTGGTGCAGCTCTTCCTGCAGCTTTTTCCTGAACAGGATATAATCTACCCGGGAGCCAACAGGTAAGGTGTTAAAATCCGTTTGATCCAGCTGGCGGAGGTAATCGCTATCCAGCTTTTGCAGTTGCTGGCGGCGTTCGGGCGAATTCACTACAAAATAGAACCTGGCAATACTACCCTTGTCTGCCTGGTACCGGACCATCAGATCATTGATCTCGCTGGTCTGGGCATACAGGGAGGATGGCGCCTGTTGCTGCGCGCTGGCAGACTGATAGCCACCCATAAGGGCAAGCGCTGCCCATAGTAATGCTATTACTTCCTTTTTGTAGTTCATATGTTATGCGGTTTTACTTACAACCGTTCCGGGTTGAAAGGGTCTATATCCATAGATGCAGGTACCCCCTGCACTAATTCGCTTACCAGTTTTCCGGTACCGGCGCCCAGGCTGATGCCTAACATGGAATGGCCGGTAGCCACCGTGAGGTTGGTATATTTCTGCACCTTACCTATATAAGGCAATCCGTCTGCGCTGCAGGGACGATAGCCGTACCACACCTTATCTTCAGCTGGCATGGGAATATCGTATTCCGGGAAATAGCGTTTTACAGACTCCAGGATGCCTGCTACCCTTTGCATACGGGGCGGTGCATTGAGTGACGTGATCTCCATGGTACCGCCAAAACGGATCTTGTTGCCATCCATCGGTGCAATGGCCACCCTGGCCTCGCTGAGTATAATAGAATGATGCAGCTTATAGGGAGCATTTTCGAAAGTAACACTGTATCCGCGTCCGCCTACCATGGGCAGGCGCAGGTTCAATTGTTTGGCAAGGCCGCTGCTCCATACACCGGCTGCCAGTATAATATGTTCAGCAGTATATTCTTTCCCTCCTGCTTTTACGCTTTTGATACGGTTACCGTTTGTAGAAAAGCCGGTCACTTCCTGGTTATTTTCAAAGCGAACGCCTTTCTGTTGCAGGAAAGCCAGGAGGCTGCTCATCAGCTTATTGGGATAGAGTTGGGCATCGCAGGCGAAGAACAGGGCGCCAAGGGCGTCTATTTCTGCATCCGGCTCCATGACCTTTAACTCTTCTTTACTTACCAGGCGGGCGTCCAGTCCCAGGTGCAGGGATTCTTTCAGTGTTTCTTCTGCGTGGTGCAGGTTCTCTGCTGTTTTAAAGAATTCCAGCATGCCTTTCGGCTCATAGGCGAAATCCATTCCCGGCAGCTTGGCCCATTCTTCGTACAGGCGTTTGCTTAACAGGGCGATGTCGCGCAGGGGAACCGCAGAGCGTTCCACATGTTCGCGCGTAGCGCTTTTCATAAATTTCAATCCCCAGGAAATGAGCTCGCCGTTCAAACGCGGCTGCACATAAAAGGGGCTTTTCGCATTCAGCATCCATTTCAGGCCCTGCTTTACGATACCGGGCGTAGCCAGCGGCACAAAGTGGCTGGGGCATACGTAACCGGCATTGCCGTAAGAACAGCCCTGCCGCATATCGCTGCTATCTATTACGGTTACACTATAGCCTGCCTGTTGCAGGTAGAACGCACTGCTCAGGCCAATGATCCCTCCGCCTATGATGATTACTTCTTTTGACATTTATCTTTTTTAAATTACCTGTAAACCATACGCATACGGATCATCTTCCGGATCGATGGTGATCGTGTTGTAGCCGTAGATCCTTGCCCATCCTTCAATACTGGGACGAATGGCAGGTTTGCCGCCGATGGTTGTTTCCTCTTCGATGCGGCCGATGAATTTAGAGCCGATGATGCTTTCGTGTATGAACTCGTCTCCTTTCTTCAGTTTTCCTTTTGCATACCACTGCGCCATACGGGCAGAGGTGCCGGTGCCGCAGGGTGAGCGGTCAATAGCTTTGTCACCGTAAAACACCGCATTGCGGGCCGTGGAAGTACTGTCTAACACGGCGCCTGTCCACAGCACATGTGAACAGCCGTTGATGTGTGGATTATCCGGATGTACAAAGGTGTATTTTTCATTGATGCGTTTACGCATTTCCCTGGCCCAGCTAATGAGCTGGGAGGCGGGATAGTGTTCCAGTCCTTTGAAGTTCTCCTGTACATCTACAATGGCGTAGAAATTACCACCGTAGGATACGTCCACTTTCAGCGGGCCCAGGTCAGGGCATTCCACTTCCAGGTCTGTTGCTTCCAGATAGGAAGCTACGTTGGTGAGGCGAACGCTTTTCACTTTATTGCCTTCCTGGGTGTAGGTAATGGTTACCAGTCCGGCAGGCGCCTCCATTCTCACCACGCCGGGTGTTTTAGGCGTAATCAGGCCTTCTTCTATGGCGATGGTAATGGTACCGATGGTGCCGTGGCCGCACATGGGCAGGCAACCGCTGGTTTCGATGAAGAGCACTGCTACATCATTGGCAGGATCGTGCGGGGGATATAAAATGCTGCCGCTCATCATATCATGACCTCGGGGCTCAAACATCAGCCCTTTTCTGATCCAGTCGTATTCGCGTAAAAAATGGTTACGCTTTTCACTCATGTTGTTACCTTCCAGTACCGGTCCTCCGCCGGCTACCAGTCTTACAGGATTGCCGCAGGTATGGGCATCTATACAAAAAAACGTCTTCTTTGCCACTAGCGCTAGTCTTACGAATTATCAATTATTGTGAACGAATGCTTTGGTTACCTTACAATTACAGGCTCCGAAGGGCATCCGGATCATAACAAAAATATCCGAAAGCAATGAAGACACCATTGCAGGTATTGATCAAAGGTTTGCAAAAATTAACATAAATTATGGGATTTCGTAGCAAGTTAGGGTTAAAGAATGGCCGACAGGATCAACCTGCCGGCCTGCTGGCTTATTTAGTCACCATGAGTTGGGTGGTGTATGTTTTGTATTTCCCCACTATTTTAATGTAGTTAGGGCCTGCGGGCAATTGCAGGGCTGCCGCATCAAGATTCAACGTGCGTTCCTTCAGCTCCTTTCTCAGCAGTTGCCTGCCCTGGTTATCGAAAATGAACAGGGTTAGCTTTCCGTCTTTGGGGAGTGAGCGCAAAGAGACATTAAACCAGGATGACGCAGGGTTAGGATACACCAGGATATCATCCTGCTGCGCTGTCTCATTGGCCACGAGGGCAGCCGCGGATGCCGGGCAGCTCACCGTGCCGGAGAACGCCATCTGCGTATCGGTAAACAAGGTATAAGCAGCGTTCACATCTACATTGGAAGCATCCGAAGCGCCTTTACCATCGCAATCAGTGCGACCGTTATTGCCGTGAGGCACCTGCAGGTAAACACCCGGAGTAGAACAGTTGGGGATCTCTGCATCGCCCCCCACTGTAACCGAACTGCCGAAGGTAATGCCCCATTCCAGTGCATTTCCTTTAATAATGGCAGCACCAGAAACGGTACAGTTGCTTAACACAGCATTTTCTATGATCTGCGCACTGCCGGAATAAGTACCGCCCCACACGCTGGCATTGCCACCAATCTTTACATTATCTCTTACGGTGGCGTTCTCTACCCATGCAGTGCCTTCAATGCGCGCATTACCCGAAATATTGGCGGAGCCGCGTACAAAGGCGTTGGGGCCTACATAAACGGAAGACGCAACGGTAGCGGTGTTAGCTACCCAGCCGCCGCCGTTGGAATGCATATGGCCATTGGTTTTCCAGAAAGACCTGAAATCAGACTGATAGCCTTCCGGCACTGCGTTGGCGATCCTTAACTCATAAGGGTAACGTTTGATCCTGGGCCAGCCCGGTTCCCATACATAAGAAGTGTGGGTGGTGGGCGCTCCTGATACTACAAAGTAAAGCTCTGTTTCATCAGCGTTCAGCTGGAAGCTGACCTGGCTTTCATTAGCCGAATTCACTGCGCTGTAGCGGGATACCGTTCCGTCTGCCTTTACGGCTACAAAGCCATAGCGCCAGCCAGCGGTGCTGTTCACTTCTGTATGTCCTTTGAACTTCACGGTTACATTACGGCTGCTGCAGGTAGTATACAGGGGGATGATGTTATAACCATAATCCTGCGGGGCAAAAGCATCGGGCACTACATAGCGGCCGCTACTGGCATTCACCTGGGTAAGCACGGTGAACCTGCGCCAGAGGTAGTGCGGCTCCTGCGATTTAACCCTGTTATATTCTGCGCGCATGATAGCGCCGAAGTTATTGGACGTATAATCATAGCTCACTTCCCGTTTGGCATAATCATGCATGAAATCATTGAGTTGTGCCTGGCTCCAGCCTTTGAGGCGGCGGTAAGTGATCACCGGGTGTTCATTGGCGACAGACTCTTTCCAGAGGCGGTTCACCATGTTTAGTCCGTCCGTATCCTGGATGCGGTACAGCCATTTAAAAGTGCCGTAGTGATGGCGGGTGGAGCTGAGATGGAATCCCTGCGTGCCCCACCACCTGGGCAGATCGTCGCCTGCAAAGCGGGGATACATCTGAGTGCGCATATAGTTGGCATGTGCTTCCCAGAAGAAACCAGCGGGCTCCCAACCGGTATAGCCGCCGCCTACGGTGTTTTCCTGGATGCTGATCATGCCCTGCAGGGCGTGGGTGAGCTCGTGACTGATCACGGCGCCGTCGCGGGTAGCGTTGGGATGTACCCACATGGCGCCGATAGTATTGCCGTAGGTACCGCCAAAGGCCCAGCCGGAGGGACCACCGCTGCCCCAGGTATCATTCATCACGATGATCAGTTTATACTTGCCCAGGTTCTTGGTGGCAGCATCGGAGCAGAAGCTGATCTGTGTAACGAATTTAGTGTAGATCTTTTCCAGGGTATCGCAGACAGATTGCGGATTGAAGCGGAGATTCGGGTCTGAATAATTCGCAGGATTGGTACCGACTATATTCCCCCAGAATACCACGAAGTTGGTGGATTGATAGGATTTGCTCCAGGACCAGGTGTTCAGCGGACTGGAGTTAAATTCTGATGGGATGAATACGGTTTTCTGCGCAAATAGGTAAGCTGACAAAAAGAGCCATGCAAGGATCTGTAGTGTTGTTTTCATAAGTGTGCATTTAGGTTTTTCTATTGAGGGGATTAATTGAGCTACAAGCTTCCAGCTGCAAGCTGCAAGCAGTAGCATGTTTGGGTAAATCTTAGCGTGAATAGGTAAAGCTTGCAGCTTGTGGCCTGAAGCTGCAACTTAAAATAACCGGCCGGTCATTAAATGTTAACTACACAATTAAAATTAGGATTCTATTGATGAGCGTCGCACACTAATTTTAGCTGCTTGCTACCGTATTTTAACTCTTAATCAACCTGCTCAGGCACAGGGAGTTCTTGTGTGGCGGCAGACTGGGTTCCCTGGGCTGAACGGTTCTGCTGCTTTCCCCATACCAGGTAATAAACCGGGATACCGAGTAGTACCAGGCCGAGGCCAGGCCAGGTGAACATGGGTTTGTAAGCCAGTAGCGCCAGGCAGATCGCTGTTGCAGAGATGATATAAAAGAGAGGCAATACCGGGTAGCCGAAGGCTTTGTAAGGCCTTGGCAGATCCGGGCGTTTTTTACGGAGGCGAAAGATGCCAATGATAGTGAGTATATAGAAGATGAGCACTACGAAGATCACGTAATCCAGCAGCTGGCCATATTTGCCGCTCATGCAAAGCAGGCAGGCCCATACGCACTGCAGCCACAAGGCTTTGGAGGGAACGGCGTTCTTGTTTAAGACAGCCAGCTGTTTAAAGAAGAGGCCATCGGTGGCCATGGTATAGTACACACGGGCGCCGGCGAGGATCAGGCCGTTATTACAACCAAAAGTAGATACCATGATCAACGCGGCAATAATATAAGTACCTACGCTGCCGAAGATGTGCACGGAAGCGGCTACTCCTACCCTGTCGCTGTCTGCAAAGGCGATCTCGTGCAGCGGCATTACGCTCAGGAACATCATGTTGGTGGATACGTAAATGATGGTCACCAGCAGGGTGCCCAGGAAGAGGGCGAGACCGATATTTCTTTCCGGGCGTTTGATCTCCCCGGCAATGAAGGTCACGTTATGCCAGGAGTCGCTGCTGAATAAGGTACCCACCATACTGCCGGCAATGCCGCCTAATATGGCCAATCCGGCGTAAGGCAATAAGCCTTCGGGCTTCAGCTGCTGTAATGTAAAGCCGGTTTGCCAGTTGGCCTGCCATACATCTTTACGGGCGGCCAGCAGCAGTCCGAAAATAATCAGGCCAAACAGTGCGGCGATCTTGGTAAGCGTGAAAGTGGTTTGGATCAGCTTCCCTTCTTTTACACCCAGAGTATTAATATAAGTTAGTAAAATGACGAGTAAGACCGAGGTAAGCTGCGCCGCCGTGAGCTGCATAAATCCCAGGTCGGCCAGTACATTCTTTTCGCTTAGCACCGGAAAGATATAAGCTGCGAATTTAGCGAAGGCGACGCCTACTGCTGCAATGGTGCCGGTTTGTATCACCGTGAAAAAACTCCAGCCGTAGAGGAAACCTACCAGCGGGTTAAAAGCTTCTTTGAGGTAAACATATTGCCCGCCTGCTTTGGGGAACATGGCGCTGAGCTCTCCGTAACTCAGTGCAGCCGTGAGTGTGAGTATGCCTGCAAACAACCAGACCAGCGTAAGCCAACCTGCTGAACTGACATTTCTTACAATATCTGCGCTAACGATGAAGATACCGGAACCGATCATAGAGCCGGCTACAATCATGGTGGCGTCCAGCAGGCCGAAAGACCGCTTGAAAGATGTTGGTTGATCTGACATAAGTATTTCTTAATGGGCCTTCTAGTCGCGTCATTGCGAGGAGCTGCTGAGAAAAAGAGGGTGGGGCGACGAAGCAATCTTATAATGCAATCTTCGCGGAGATTGTGTTAGGAGATTGCTTCGGCCCGGCTCCCCAAAGGGGCCGTTTAGGCCTCGCAATGACGCGATTTAAAACCTTTTATACAATAGCGTCTTTTGTAAACTCGCCGTTCACCAGCCTCCAGATACCCAAAGGATTTTCATTCTTCAACGCATCGGGTAACATTGCGTTGGTGAATCCCTGGAAACATACGGGGCGAACCCAGCGTTTGATGGCGCTGGTGCCTACGGATGTGAAACGGGCGTCTGTGGTTGCAGGGAAAGGACCGCCGTGTACCATGGCATTGCATACTTCTACACCAGTGGGCGGCGCATTCAGAATAACGCGCCCGGCCAGGGTGGTTTGCAGGGCGATCACATCGCCGTTTGCAGCCACATCAGCCTCTGTGCCTACAACCGTGGTGGTGAGCTGGCCTTTCAGGCTTTTTAATACGGTTTTCAGCTCTTCCTTGTTATCGCAAATGATGAACAGGGAAGAAGGGCCGAATACCTCTTCATGCAGGAGGTGGTTGGCCAGGAAGTCTTTTGCCGTTACACTGGCCAGGGCCGGGTAGGCTTCCATTTCGGCAGGCGCCTGGGCAGACTCGCTTACCAGCGTTACTCCCTGCTGGGAGAGCAGGCGGCTGCGGCCTTGCTCATATGCCTGGTGAATACCGGCGTGCAACATTTTCTGCGGCGCACATTGTGCTATGGCCTGGCCCAGCAGGGCAGCAAACTGCTCCTGCGCCTTGCTGCGGATGGCCAGCAGCAGGCCCGGATTGGTACAGAATTGTCCCATACCCAGGGTAATAGATCCGCCGAAAGTCTGTGCCAGTGAGGCGGCATTCTTTTCAAGGGTGTCCGGCAGGAACACCACCGGGTTTACGCTGCTCATTTCCGCAAACACCGGTATGGGCGTTTCCCGCTGATTGGCATAGTTGAATAATGCTTTTCCGCCCTGGAAAGATCCTGTAAAGCCCACACCTGTGGTGAGGGCATGCGTTACCAGGTCCTTTCCTATGGTATTGCCGGGAGCCGATACGTGCTGTACCGTATGCTCCGGCATTTTTGTCTTGCTGATGGCGGCCTGCATTGCCCCGAATACCTTCAGGGAGGTAATTTCATGGGCAGGGTGGCCTTTTATTACAACTGTTGCACCTGCCGCCAGTGCGCTGGCAGTATCGCCGCCGGCGGTGGAGAAGGCAAAGGGAAAGTTGCTGGCGCCGAAAACCACTACAGGTCCTACAGGCAACAGCACTTTACGGATGTCAGGCCGGGTAGGTGTGCTGTCGGGATTGGCAGTATCTATTACTGCCTCTGCCCAGCTGCCTTCTCTGATCAGGCGTGCAAACAGTTTCAGTTGATTGGTGGTGCGGGTCAACTCACCATTCAGACGTGCGGGCGGGAGATTGGTCTCCTGTCCGGCTGTCGTTACTAATGATTCACGAAGACCTTCCAGTTCTTCGGCTATTGCTTCCAGGAAACCGGCCCTGCCAGTGGCGGGTACCAGTTTATATTCTTCGAATGCGGCAGCGGACTGCTGCATAACTATATCCACGTCTGTCATGGTCATGCTTTTTAAGGGTTTGAGGTTTAAGGTTTGAAGTTCGTTAAACGTTAAAGGTTCGAAACTAGTAATCTTATCTGAAACACTGTTCTGAACTTTTAACTTCCAACCAACCTCAAACTTCAAACCTTAAACCTCAAACTTAATACTTTCAAACATTAATTTACGCCTTCCAGCTTGCCTATGGAAAGGTAATCAGGCAGTTCGGGCCTGTTGGCCAGCGCTGTATTGATGATAGATAAGATACGTTCGCGCTCCTGCCCTACGAGGGTGAGGCGAGGCGCCCTGACATATTCGCTGCCCAGTCCGGCCTGTGTTTCAGCCAGTTTGATGTACTGTACCAGCTTGGCATGGAGGTCCAGCTCGAGGAGTGGCAGGAACCAGCGGTAGATTTCCAGCGCTTCAGCGATGCGGCCAGCCTTTGCCAGGCGGTAGATGGCCACTGTTTCTGCCGGGAAAGCGCATACCAGTCCGCCTACCCAACCGGTGGCGCCCAGTACGATCTCTTCGAGGGCCAGGGTATCTACCCCGCATAATATTTTGAAACGGTTGCCGAAGCGGTTGATCATCCGGGTAACGTTGGATACGTCGCGGGTAGATTCTTTCACCGCCTGTATGTTCTTATATGCAGACAATTCTTCGAAAACGTCCAGGGTTACATCTGTCTTATAATCAACCGGGTTGTTATAGATCATGATGGGAAGGTCGGTAGATGTTGCTACCGCTTTAAAATAGGCGGCTGTTTCGCGCTCATCAGTCTTATAGCGCATGGGGGGCAGAAGCATCAGTCCGCGGGCGCCCCAGGCCTTTGCCTGTGCGGCCAGCTTTACCGCTTCTGCGGTGGAGCCTTCGGCAATATTCAGCACAACGGGTATTTTGCCTGCAACCTTCTCAACGGTATATTTTACAAGCGTTTCCCTTTCTGCATTAGTCAGTGTGCTGGCCTCTCCCAGCGAGCCACCCAGGATAATACCATCTATACCGGCAGCTATTTGCGCTTTCAGGTTCTTTTCAAAAAGCGGCAGGTCCAATTCGTCATTGGCCGTGAACTTAGTGGTGATTGCAGGAAATATCCCTTTCCATTCAATAGACATATTACACAAATTTTTGTCAAAAATATCTCAAACGCGAGTGGCGTACATGCCTTATTCTAATCAATTATTACCTTATATTAACCTGTTTTCCCAAAGGATGGGGTAAAATTTGTAATATTGGGCAAGTAGTATCCATAATTATGGATTAACCATTGTCAACCACTCGACGCAACTTGAAATTAATGTAAAGGGAGTAATTTATGAAAGTGTTACAATTCACTATTCCTGTGCCATTAGATAAGTCTATTATTGTGCAAAAGGATGTTCTTCCCCATTTTTACCCGCACCTGCACCGGCATCAGGAGGTACAGCTTACCTGGATACAGAAAGGTGAAGGTACACTGGTGGCTGACAATAATATGCACTCCTTCCGTTCTAATGAGATCTACTGGATAGGGGCCAACCAACCACATATCTTTAAGAACGAACCTTCTTATTTTTTGCCCAAGAGCAAAAAGAAGATAGTGGCCTGGATGATCTTCTTCAATCCCAACGGACAGCTGGCATCTTTCTTTAACCTGCCTGAGCTGAAACTGCTGAAGAATTTTGTGCAGCAGCATCAGTCCGGCTTTAAGTTACCACCCCAGCATGTAATCGAAGTGTCCAACCGGATGTTACGCATTTCGCAAAGCTCCGGCGCCGATCAGCTGATGCATTTTATTGACCTGCTAAAGCTGATGAGCGGCTATCCGGAATTAACACCACTGAGCTCCGGCAATAAAACGCCGATGTTCAGCGAGCATGAAGGCATACGTATCGGCAATATCTATAATTATATCATGCAGCAGTATGATAAACCTATTACGCTGGAAGATGCAGCCCGGCAGGCGCATATGACGCCACAGGCCTTCTGCCGCTTCTTCAAGAAACATACCCTGCATACGTTTGTGTCTTTCCTTAACGAAGTGCGTATCAATGAAGCCTGTAAGAAGCTTACAGACGGGGCGTATGATAATATTGCCACAGTAGCCTACACATGCGGGTTTAACAGCATCACCAATTTTAACCGGGTGTTCAAAGGCGTGACTGGTCAATCTCCCAGTGATTATGTGAACAGTTATTTCCAGAATGTAGAACATTAAAAATCTGTGACCAAACATACTTGTTATGCAACGTTCCTTCTACCGCTCCCTCATGCAGCTGTCGCTGCTCCTTCTGCTAACTGGTCATTACGGACTGCTGCAGGCCCAGGGTACTGCAGATGATTATCGTCGTGCCAATGACTGGAGCAACCAGATTAAGAACAAACTGTATTACGCTCCTTACAATGTTAACTGGATCGCGGAAAGCCACCGCTGCTGGTATTATCAACAGACGCCTCGTGGCAAGGAGTTTATCATGGTAGATGCGGACCAGCGAACCAAACAGCCGGCCTTTGACCACGAGCGACTGGCCAAGGCCCTCTCCACCCTGCTGCAACGCTCCTATGAAGCCTATGCGCTGCCTTTCAATGCCATTAGCTACAGCTATAACCGGGATACCCTGCACGTCAGCATTGGCGATACGCTTTGCCGCTGCCTGCTTTCTGACTATAGCTGCCAGATAGTGTCTGAAGGGAAGAAAGACAAGAACCCCGACCGCTACTGGGGAGCCGAAAGAGATGAGCAATCCAATGACCCGGAACCATCACCAGACAGTAACTGGGTAGCTTACATCAAGAATTTTAATGTATATATCAAACACCGTAAAACACAGGCGGAATACCAGCTGAGCTATGACGGCGCTGAAGGGGAATTCTATTCTTCCTATATAGTATGGTCGCCGGATTCCAAAAAGCTGGTGGCCAATAAAGTAAGACCTAATAAGAAACATCTGCTGTATCTTATATCTTCTTCTCCGGATGATCAGCTGCAGCCGAAACTTAGCACCCGTGATTATCTTAAACCTGGTGATGCCCTGCCTGTTAAAGTGCCGCAATTATTCCTGGTAGATGGTAAAAAACATATACCGCTGGATCCTACCCTTTTTAATCAGCAGTACAGCCTGACAGACCTCTCCTGGAGAAAAGACAGCCGTGCCTTCACCTTTGAATATAACCAGCGCGGACACCAGCTGTACCGCGTACTGGAAGCAGACGCCACTACCGGAGCCATAAAGGTACTGGTAGAAGAAAAGAGCCTGACATTTATTGATTACAGCAGTAAGCAATACCGTTACGATGTGAACGACGGTAAGGAGATCATCTGGACATCTGAACGCGATGGCTGGAACCACCTGTATCTGTATGACGGTAAGACCGGGCAGGTAAAAAACCAGATCACCAAAGGCGAATGGGTAGTACGTAATGTGGTAAAAGTGGATGAAAAAGCCCGCACTATTATATTCGCCGGCAGCGGCCGCGAAAGCGGGCAAGACCCTTACCTGCTTCAATATTATAAAACAGACTTCGAAGGGAAACACCTCCAAGCGCTGACCAGCGACAACGCACAGCATACGGGCAAGTTCTCTAACGACTACCAATATTTTACAGACACTTATTCCCGCGTAGACATGCCGCCTGTTACCGTGCTCAGGGATGCGAGCGGAAAAGTGGTGATGGAACTGGAGAAAGCAGACATCAATGCTTTACAGCAAAGCGGATGGCGGATGCCAGAGGTATTCTCTGCCAAAGGCAGGGATGGGAAAACGGATATCTGGGGTATCCTGATCCGACCTTCCAATTTTGACGCAAGCCGTCAATACCCTGTAATAGAATATATCTATGCAGGTCCGCACAGCTCGTTCGTACCCAAAGCCTTTCAGGCCAGCTACCGCGGTATGCAGGAACTGGCAGAGCTGGGCTTTATCGTGGTACAGATAGACGGTATGGGTACCTCCAACCGCTCAAAAGCCTTCCACGATGTTTGCTGGAAGAACCTGAAAGACGCCGGCTTCCCCGACAGAATATTATGGATGAAAGCGGCCGCGGCAAAATATCCTTATCTGGACCTTACACGTGTAGGCATCTACGGCACTTCTGCCGGTGGACAGAATTCAGCGGGTGCTGTATTGTTCCATCCGGAGTTCTATAAAGTAGCGGTATCCTCCTGTGGCTGTCACGATAACCGTATGGATAAAATGTGGTGGAATGAACAATGGATGGGCTACCCTGTAGGCCCGCATTATGCCGAATGCTCCAACGTAACCAATGCCTGGCGGCTGCAAGGCAAACTCATGCTGATACTCGGAGAAATGGATGATAATGTGGATCCCTCTTCTACCCTGCAGCTGGTGAACGCGCTGATAAAAGCGAATAAAGATTTTGAATTTGTAATGGTACCCGGTATGGGGCATTCTTCCGGAGGAGATTACGGAGAAAGAAAGAGAAGGGATTTCTTTGTGAAGAATTTGCTGCAGGTGGCGCCGCCGGCATGGAATGAGACGAAACTGGAGAGTAAGATATTGGGAAGTAAATAAAAGTCGTTAGTTGATGGTCATTAGTCGTTAGTGGTGTCGCAATTTAGAGCCAATGGTTTTAAAACGTACACTCAGTAATGACTAACGACTTTTTTTTGAGGCCCTCACAATTTCCCGTTTTCCCGGCGGGCCGGACAATTTCTCCACCTCAAAACCTGCTGCCTGCATGGCTCTCCGCACGGCGCCTTTACTACAATAAGTAAGCAACACCCCACCTTCGTACAGCCGGGCATACAGCTGCTCAAACACTTGCTGTGTCCAAAGCGCTGGCTGCGCAGCCGGATCAAACGCATCGAAATAAATAAGATGAAATGGCTCCTGCTGCGGGTTTTCGAGATATTGAAAAAGCGATTGCTGCTTTTTATATAGCGTGAACAGTGGGGTTACCTGGGCGTCCGTATCCCAGGGCGCAGTGTGCAAATCGTCCAGCAGACAATATTCCTGGTTGCTATTTAACAAAATATTATAGTTCAGCGAATGTACCTCAGCAATGGAAAGCGGGTACAGTTCTACTGTTTCGTAATATACCTGTTGGAGGTGCATACCCGCCTGTTGCAACGTGAGCAAGGCATTGAGGCCGGTGCCTAAACCCATTTCGAATATACGCAGTACCGGTTGTGTACCCAGCAAAAGATGTAATCCCGACTGAATAAATACATGCATACTCTCCTGCAGTGCGCCATACATACTATGATAAGTAAGCTGTAAGCCAGGAATAGCAAGGGTATGAGAACCATCGGCTGTTATTTGTATATGCCGTTCCATGATGCAAAGATAAGTTAACGCACAACCATACACTGATAAAAACGTGTGGACATAGTCAACAAATTACTCTACCTGTGGGGGCTGCGTCTACAAAAATACGTTTGTTAAAAAAATGGCATTTAAAATATCAAATCGCTGAAACGCCCTATTTACAGAGGGATCCCGGCGTTTTAACAATTCTTTTTCAATTTTCGCAGGGTTTTTGCACTTCTAGCAACAAGAACAAAACAAATATGGTTCACACTTTAGTTTTTATCAGTTAACCATAAAATTGAAAGACTATGAGAAAACAAATCATGAAAATTGGCCTTATCGCAGGCGTTGGAGCACTGGTGCTCACACAGGTAAATGCTAAGGGTGTAATGAGCTCGGGCAATTCTAACCGCGACACAGCAGCTTTTGCCGCTGACACTGCCTTTCTGAAAGGAGACACCGCTTTTCTGAAAGATACTGCGTTGTTTGCAGTTGATACCGCCGCATTTGCAGTAGATACTGCTCTTGCAACGGATACCGCTGCATTCGCAATTGACACAGCTGCATTTAAAGTGGATACTGCTGCATTCGCAGTTGACACTGCCGCTTTTGCAAAAGACACGGCAGCTTTTGCAAAGGACACCGCTGCATTCTCCGCACCTGACACTGCATTCTTTAAAGACACTGCATCATTTGCAGTTGACACAGCTGCATTTAAAAAAGATACAGCATCTTTCGTAAAGGATACTGCTTCTTTTGCTAAAGATACTGCCTTCTCTTTCCGTAAGGATACTGCAGCAATGCGCGATACTACCTTGTTTGTAAAGGATACTGCTTCCTTTGTAAAAGACACTGCTAACATGCGGGACACTGCCGTGATCCGCGATACTACGGCTACCCGCGCAGTGGATACTACAGCAACCAAGGCAAAACATGCTAAACACAAAGGAGCAAAACCAGCTAAAGACACCGCTCAGCAACAGTAACCTATAAAAGGTACCTGTAGCCAAAGCGAAAAAGGTATTTTCCTCCGGAAAGGCAGTGCATAGTCACTGCCTTTTGTTTTTTAAATACCTTTACAAAAACATATACCCGTCATGAAAAACCTGGCCCCTGATATTTTCCGCAAAAGACTGCTGCTTGAAGGCTATTTTACTATTGAAGTGAATGAACAGACATTGGTGGATTTCTTTGCGCACATCACCTCCGGACTTTCGCTCAGGACCTACGGGCAGCCCATTGTACATGCCACCAGCGGAACTGGTAAGGAAGAAAATCAGGGCTACGACGCTTTTGTACCGCTGATAGATTCAGGCATTTATATTGCCATATGGCAGCAGCAAAAATTCTTCTCTCTTATTATCTATACCTGTAAAGACTTTCCTGAAGATCAAGCTATCTCCTTAACGCAATCCTATTTTGGCGTAGCTGAAGTAGCCTCTTCCCTGTTCTAACTAAGCAGTTTTCAACTTGTAGTTAGGCACATTCGTGAGCAACACTCCTGCCAGGATCACCAGCAGGGCCATTACCTGCAGGAAAGAAATATGCTCGTTGGCGAAAGCCCAGCCAATTAATACCGCTACTACGGGGTTCACATAAGTGTGGGTACTTACCAATGCCGGTGGACGAATGGTAATTAACCAGGTAAAAGCCATATAAGCTACCAGGGATCCCATGGTGATGAGATAGAGCAGCCCGCCCCAGGCGGCCACAGGTACCTGCTGGATAGAAAAGCGGGACCACTCCCCGTTCACCCCGGCTATCAGGCTGCTGAAAAGGCCCGCAGCCAGAAGCTGCAGGCCGGTTGTCACGGTATTAGAATGGCTGTGATCTACTTTGTTACGTGCATACAGGGAACCCACCACCCAAAATATAGCGCCTGCCAGCAGTACCAGGTTGCCTATCAATAACATGGCGCCATCGGTTGATCCCCCCGCGTTTCCGCCTGTATAATGGAAGAAAAGTATAATCCCCACAAAACCCACCAGCAAGCCGAACAGCACCCATTTATTGGAAAAATACTCTCCCCATTGCTTTTTATCCAGCAGCACAAAGAAGAAAGGCTCCGTAGCCATAATAATGGCGGCATAGCCGGAGTTCACATGCTGCTCTGCCCAGGTTACCAGTCCGGTACCCCCTACCAGCATCAGGATACCGCTGATAGCGGTATTGCCGAGGGTGGCTCTATCAGGTAATCGCTCACCACGGGCCAGGCACCAGGCCAGGAGGATAGCTCCCGCAATAATCCCCCGGAAGGCCGTAAGCACAAAAGGCGGAAAGCCCTTCAGCCCGAAGGCGATAGCCAGGTAAGTAGTGCCCCAAATGATGTAGATGGCCAAAAAAGCCAGTATTACCAGCACCTGTGAAGCTTGCTTTGATTTCATGTACGTGATTATTAATACTACAGTTAAATACGGCCAATTACCGGCAAAATCACTTTTGCCGGTATAAATCTACACATTTCTTTCTTACCATCAAAAGTAATTTTACTGGTAAAAATTACGTAACTTTCCCTTAACAAGTTATGAGCAAGGAGAGAAATATAGACACCCTGCCCCTGGATGGAGGCATACTTTGCTTCGATTTTATCAATACCGTACATTCCTGGAAGGAAGAAAACGAGCATGAATACCTGGACAGCTATCCGGCCCTGGTGCAATGGAGCGCTAAAGTGGAGATACTATCTGCCGATAGGAGAAAACAGCTCCGGCAATATGCTTCCCGACATGCGGAACAGGCCGGTAAAGCACTGGAAAAAGTAAAAGAAGTACGGCAGCTGCTTTACCAGTTCTTTGCTTTTATTGCCGCCGGCAATATAACCATGCTTCCCGATGGGCTCTTACATCAATTTAATACGGTGCTATCAGACGCCCTTTCTCATATACGATTCAATAAAAACAAGACCCATCTTGAACAGGATTGGAAAGAGGACAATACCGATCTGCTGCAGCCTTTATGGGTGGTCATGAAATCGGCTTACGACGTATTAACAGGCGAAGATCCCCAGCGGATCAAGGAATGCCCGGCCTGCGGCTGGATGTTCCTGGATCATACCAAGAACAACAAACGACGCTGGTGCAACCCACACTCCTGCGGCAGCATTGAAAAAACGAAGAAGTACTACCAGAAGAAAAAACAGGAAACCTCCAACACATAGATAAGGTCCATGGATCAGGCAGATGTAATTATCATAGGCGCCGGCGCAGCAGGACTGATGGCTGGCAGGGAACTGATAAAAGCCGGTAAAACTGTGTTGCTGCTGGAAGCGCGTAACCGCACAGGTGGCAGGATCTACAAGCATACCGGGGCAGAGTTCGTTCATGGCCAGCTGCCCATTACCCAGGCGCTGTTAAAAGAAGCGGGGATCCCCTATTACCCCATTCCCGATCCCGATATAGATATGCCCCACTGGAACGACTTTGTCGGGAAATTAAAAGCATTGGAAGAAGATATGCCACTACAGGCTTTCCTGGAACAATATTTTCCCGATAACAAATACACGGCGCTGAAGGAGACGATCAAAAACTTCGCTTCCGGCTACGATACCGCCAACCCTTACGATGCCAGTACAATAGCCATGCGAAAAGAATGGCTGGCCCCTGAAGAAACGCAATACCGGATCGCCGGCGGATACGATCTGCTGGTGACTTTCCTGGCAAATGATATTACCAGGGCAGGCGGCCACATGCTGCTATCTACCATTGTGAAGGAGATTCACTGGGAGCCGGGCCATGTAGAGATCATTGCGGAGAACGAACAACGCTATACCGGCCGGCAGGCATTGATTACGGTACCCCTGGGTGTACTCCAGGCTCCTGAAACGGAAAAGGGCAGTTTGCGATATTTTCCTCCCCTGCCTGATAAACAGGAAGCCGTCCATAAAATGGGGATGGGTGGCGTAATAAAGATCCTGTTAGACTTCCGGGAAGCATTCTGGGAGCATCCCAACGGAGTGCTTCCAAAACCGGTTACTTTCATCTTCTCAGAAGAAGCCGTTCCTACCTGGTGGACACAGTACCCGGAAAAGTCAACGCTGCTCACCGGCTGGCTCGGTGGCCCTGCCGCCAAAATGCTGAAAGATGCCAGCGACGACAGCATCTTACAAACGGCATTGGCATCACTGGCTGCCATCTTCCACATGCGTACTGCCACACTGGAATCCATACTGGAAGACGCAAAGATCATTAACTGGACAGCCGATCCGTTTACACGCGGATCGTATTCTTACGCTACCGTACATACGAATACCGCGAAGCCGGTATTATGTACACCTGTGGCAAATACCTTGTTCTTTGCAGGCGAAGCTTTGTTTGAAGGCGCTTTAATGGGAACAGTGGAAGCCGCACTGGCCAGTGGAAAAGCGGTGATAAAAAAGATGATCTAGCAAAAACTGCGTAACTTTTGTCACGCTCCCATTGTATTGCCCATCCTAAATTGCATTCCTTTATGCCCGACATGAAAGCAAGCATACAAAAGCATTTTCCTTCCTTTGAGCCGGCACTGATAGATCAACTGGTCCATACCGGCGAGCTACGCGAATTCCCTGCAGGAGAAATGCTGATGAAAACCGGTCAATACTTCCGTTCTACCATGCTCATTATTGATGGATTAATAAAAGTGTACCGGGAAGATGAGGAAGGGAATGAATTCTTTATCTACCATCTGCAAGCGGGACAAGCCTGTGCGCTATCCATGATATGCGCTGCAAAACATGAATCCAGCCAGATCATGGCTAAAACAGCAACTGATACTACTGTGATCAGCATTCCCCTGGAATATATGGATACCTGGATGAACCAGTATAAAAGCTGGTATTACTTTGTGCTGGAATCCTACAGAAGCAGGATGGAAGAAATGCTACTGACCATAGACCAGATCGCGTTCCGCAACATGGACGAGCGGATCGTATTCTACCTGAAACAACATCAGAAAACACTGCAGAGCAATCATATTCACCTCCCCTTTACACAGATAGCACAAGAGCTGAACTCTTCGCGGGAAGTGGTCTCCCGGTTGATGAAAAAACTGTCTGACAAAGGCCTCATACGTCTACACAAGCAATATATCGAGATCGTCAACCTGGATCAGCTGTTATCGTGACAAAGGTCACGGATTAAGCGCTGTCAGTACCTGAGATTTGCATTCAAATCGTACAGGATGGAACTCTTAGGTTACCTTGCATCAATACTGATCGGCGTATCACTGGGCCTTACCGGCAGCGGAGGAGCAGTACTTACATTACCCCTGCTGGTGTACATATTTCATATGCCCCCGGTATCTGCCGTTACTTATTCACTCTTTGTGGTAGGCGCCAGCAGTCTTACCGGCGTCATACCCAAATACAGGCAGGGCCTAGTGGACGTGCGTACAGCGTTCGTTTTCGGCGCCCCTTCCATCACTGCTGTTATTCTTACCAGGAAGTTCATAGTGCCTGCCATACCGGAGATACTGTTCACACATAACCGGTTTACCATCACCAAAGACATCTCATTAATGTTCCTGTTCGGGGCGCTGATGATCCTTGCAGCGATCTACATGTTGCGCAAAAGGCGGTTACCAACACCTGCAGCCCACACTTATCCGCTGCCGGTTCTGCTGATACAGGGCGCTATAACGGGGATCGTTACAGGGCTGATGGGCGCCGGTGGAGGCTTCCTGATCATCCCTGCGTTAATGCTGTTCAACAACATGAGCATACACCAGGCTGCAGGCACCTCCCTGCTCATTATCACCGCTAATTCGCTTATTGGCTTTGCGGCAGCTATTCCAGGCCATGCAATCAACTGGAACTTCCTGGGCATTATCAGCTTAATGGCTATCACCGGCATTTTTATTGGCAATTACCTGGGCCGGTTGATATCGGGAACTAAACTAAAAACGGGTTTTGGAGTTTTTATATTAAGCATGGGTATTTATGTCATTATCCGGGAGGTGACTTTAGTCACGTTTTAAACCATGCCACATCAATAGTTTTGTATCACAAAAATGCCAACCATGAAAATTGAACAGATCTACACGGGCTGCCTGGCACATGGCGCCTATTACATCGAAAGCAATGGAGAAGCAGCTGTTATTGACCCCTTACGGGAAATACAGCCCTATACCACAAGGGCTGAAAGGAACGGGGCACAGATCCGTTATGTTTTTGAAACACATTTTCATGCGGACTTTGTTTCCGGTCACCTGGACCTTGCGAAAAAGACCGGGGCTGATATTGTTTACGGACCTACCGCCCAGCCGGCCTTTGACGCACATATTGCCCAAGACGGGGAGATATTCAAGGTAGGAAACATCAGCCTTGAAGTACTGCATACGCCCGGGCACACCCTGGAAAGCACCTGTTACCTGTTAAGAGACGAAACCGGTAAGCCTGCTGCCCTGTTCTCCGGTGATACATTGTTTATTGGAGACGTGGGACGTCCGGACCTGGCGCAAAAAGCAGCGCGTATGACGCAGGAAGAGCTGGCCAGTCTCTTGTATGATTCTCTTCAGAATAAGATCCTGCCTTTAGCAGACGATATTATAGTCTATCCGGGGCATGGCGCCGGCAGCGCCTGCGGGAAAAATATGAGCAAGGCCACTACCGATACCCTCGGGCACCAGAAGTCCACCAATTACGCCTTACGGCCGGGATTAGGCAAAGAACAATTCATCAGGGAGCTAGTCACCGGCCTTACAAAACCTCCCGCCTATTTCCCCCTGAATGCCATGTTAAACCGACAAGGATATGAAAGCATGGATGCCATACTGGAAAGAGGCAGACGTGCGCTTAGTCCGGCTGCCTTTGAAGCCGCTGCCAATGAAACCAACGCCCTGATACTGGATACCCGGGACCCTGAAGTATTTGCAGCAGGTTTCATCCCCAATTCTATCAACGTTGGCGTAAACGGCAATTTTGCGCCCTGGATAGGCGCCCTGATACCGGATATCAAACAGCCGATCCTCCTTATCACTGAACAGGGTCGCGAAGAAGAAGTGATCACCCGCATGGCCCGTGTAGGATACGACGGCACAATAGGCTACCTGGACGGTGGTGTTGCCGCCTGGAAGAACGATGGCAGGGAACTTGACCAGATACCAGCCATCAGCGTGGAAGATCTGTCAGCGCTGATGAACAAACAACCGGTAAATATCCTGGATGTGCGCAGGAAAAGTGAATATGAGAGCGAGCATGTGATGGGCGCAGAGAATGTTCCCCTGGATTATATCAACGATAATATGGCGGAAGTGGCCAGGGATAGAACCTATTACGTACATTGCGCAAGCGGATACCGGTCCATGGTATTTAATTCCATATTACGGGCAAGAGGATATGAACACCTGGTAGATGTTCCAGGAGGCTTTAAAGCGATGAAAGACAGCGGCCTGTTTAATATAAGCGACTATATCTGTCCAAGCACCCTATTATAACATTTAAACATCGGATATGCCTGAATTACTGAAACAACCCTGGCCCTGGTATGTGGCCGGGCCGCTGATCGGGCTGGTGGCGCCAGCCTTGTTCCTCCTGGGCAATAAATCCTTCGGGATCTCCGCCAATTTCCGGCATGCCTGCGCGGCCTGTCTGCCTGCCGGGATTCCCTTCTTCCGGTATGACTGGAAAAAGGAATCATGGAACTTCTTTTTTATACTGGGAATTACCGCAGGAGCCTTTATCGCCACGCAATGGCTGCAAAACCCGGCGCCCGTACAAGTCAATCCTGCACTGGCAGCAGAGCTGAAGACGCACGGCATCAATGACTACAGCCAGATAGTGCCAAAAGACATCTTTACGTTCTCTTCCCTGTTCAGTGCCCGGGGCTTCATCATCATGGTGCTAGGCGGCTTCCTGGTAGGTTTCGGCTCCCGTTATGCCGGTGGCTGTACTTCGGGCCATGCCATTACCGGCCTGGCTACCCTGCAGTGGGCCTCGCTGGTGGCCACCTGTTGTTTCATGGCCGGCGGCTTTTTAATGGCGAACTGGATCCTTCCGTATATCCTTTAATGTTACTATCATGTCAGACGTTCAACAACTGGTAAAAAATACAGATTTCGAAGTACGGTCGCTGGATACACTTACTCCAGCAGCAGCGGCGCCTGCTCATTCGCGCTGGCAGGTACTGAGATATATAGCGGCAGGTATTCTGCTGGGAATTGTTTTTGTAAAAGGAGAGGTCATTTCATGGTTCCGTATACAGGAGATGTTCCGCTTACAAAGCTTTCACATGTACGGGGTAATCGGTTCGGCAGTGGCCGTCAGTGCACTTGCCGTGTGGCTGATCAAACGCTTCAATATTAAGACGGTTGATGGTGAGGAGATCAGTTTTCCAAAAAAGCAATTTCACAAAGGACAGGTGATAGGTGGTCTTATCTTCGGCCTGGGCTGGGCATTGACCGGCGCTTGTCCGGGCCCCTTCTTCGCCATGATCGGCACCGGCGCCTTTGCCGCAGCCATCATGATACTCAGCGCCATTGCAGGTACCTGGGTATATGGATTATTAAGAGAAAAGCTACCTCATTAGGCGATTTTTTAATCGGGTGTAATACCGTCAGGCAGAGATCATTCCCTGGTGGTGGCTCCATAATTTTGCATACACAGTATTCCTGGCCAGCAGCTGATCATGAGTACCTTCTTCTGCCAGCGTGCCATCCTGTAATACCACGATCTTATCGGCATTCACTACCGTGCTTAAACGATGTGCTATCACTATGATGGTTTTACCGGCGTTTCGCAGGTTCTGCATTACATGCTGTACATAGAGATCAGATACAGGATCCAGCGAGGAAGTAGCTTCGTCCAGGATGAGTATTTCCGGGTTCCGGTATAAGGCACGGGCAATGGCAATACGCTGGCGCTGTCCGCCGGAGAGGTTTACACCGTGCTCTCCCAACATTGTATTAAAGCCATCGGGGAGTTTTTCTATGAATTCGAGGATACCCAGTTGTTGTGCAATGGCGAGCACCTGCTGCATATCCGGGTCAAATTCACCTACGGCAATATTCTCCGATACCGTTCCTGCAAACAGGTCTATCTGTTGCGGCACTACACTTACCAGCCTGCGCAGGCTTTCATGCTGTATATAGCGGATATCTGTATTACCGATGGCAATGGTTCCTTCTCTTAAGGAATAAATATTCTGCAACAACGACATTAGCGTAGATTTACCAGATCCACTCTCTCCTACTATGGCGGTAATTCTTCCTTTTGTAACAAGCAGGTTGAAATGCCGGAATACCTCTACCCGTGTGCCATAGCTAAAGGTGACATTATTGAAAACAATATCGCCGATCATACTGGGTTGCAGCACCACTTTTTGTGTGGTTTCTTCCTGTTCCAGATCCATGATCTCGAAGAGGCGGTCTGCTGCGATCAGTGCGTCCTGCATGCTTTTATTGGCGGTGATGAGGCCCATGGCAGGTCCGGTGAAATATCCCACCAGCGCATAGAAAGACAATAATTCCCCCGGGCTCAGTTCCCGTTCTATCACAAAGATGGAGCCTATCCAAAGCATAACGATCACAAAGGCGCTGGTGATAATACTGGCTGTACTGCCGATATAGAGGTTGCTGACGGTGGAACGGTAAATGGTTTGTAGCAAACGGATAAAACGGTTCTCCGTTTTCATGTTTGCATACTCTTCCAACCCGAAACGTTTAACGGTAGCAACAGCGTTCAGTGATTCTACCAGCTGGCTGCCCAGTTCCGCATTATCTTCCATCAGCTTGCGCTGCAATCTCTTATTAACGCGGTTGCTGATCTGGTAAATGATGAAGTAAATGGGGATGATCGCCAGCATGATCAGGGCCAGTTTCCAATAGTAAGTGAACATGAGAGCGAAGGAAAAGATCACCACAAAGCTGTTCACTACCAGCGTAAGGGCCACATCGTTAATGAACACGCGGATCTTTACTGCATCGTTAATACGGGAAGTGATCTCTCCCACACGCATGGTATCAAAGAATTGCTGCGGCAGTTTTAACAGGTGTTTATAATAACCCAGTATCAGGCGGGCGTCGAGCTGCTGCCCGGTCTTAATAGCAAAGATGCTTTTCAGGTTGCCTACAAACAGTTGCAGTAAAAGAATCAGGAGCATGATCACACCGAGAAGGTTTAGCAGGTTCCTATTTCCGTCTACCAGCACGTTGTCTATGATCTTTTGTACATAAATGGAAGTGGAAAGTCCCAGCACCGTATAGATCATCGCGCCGAAAAGCGCCTGGAAGAGCACTGTACGGTGAGGGCGGAGCAGGTACCAGAAACGTTGCAGGTGAGATACCTTTTCATTGCCCGGTTTAAAATCCTCTTCGGGCATCAGCAGTATTAATACGCTGGTCCATATCTGTTTGAAATGCTTATGTGTCTGGCGATGAAAACCGCCATCCATAGGATCCATGTACACTATATGCTTTTTGCTTACCTGGTAGATCACCACAAAATGCTGCAACGCACCTTTTATGATCACATGGGCAATAACAGGTTTGGGTACATTCGCGAGTGCATCCAGCGGACCTTTTACGCCTTTGGCCTGAAAGCCGAGTTTCTGGGCCGCTTCGATCATGCCAAGGACATTAGTGCCTTTTTTATCGGTACCGGCATATTGCCGGATGCGGGCCACCGGTAATTGCAAATGGTAGTAAGCGGCCACAGACGCCAGGCAGGCAGCGCCGCAATCGCTGATATCGCGCTGCTTTACGCGGGCGCTGCGTTTCAAACTTGCAGAGGTATTTGCCATAGGGTTCCGGTTCAACTTTTTGCTTCCTGTATCCCCTTTCTGTTAGGGTTCATCCAGTCATCGGTTTTATCATAGAGCAGCTGAAACAGGCTGCGTTTGGTCAGGATAAAGCGGGCCTGGAAGGTCATCCCTTTCTTCAGGCTGCCTTTTATGCCTTTGCTGGTATGTACTTCTGTGGCGGCAAAGCGGCACTTCACTTTGAACACGGGTTGATCATTCATCAGTATAAAGTCGTTATCTACCGACTGTACCACCCCTTCCACCAATCCCCATTCATTATAGTTAAAAGCATCTATCTGGAATTTCACGGGCATACCAGCCTGCAGGTAGCCGATATCTTTTGGCGTGATATAACACTCCGCTACCAGGTTAGAATCGGGGGAGATGATGCCCAGCAGCTCTCCTGCCTGCAGATATCCGCCGGCGTATTTACCACTGAACTGCTGCAGTGTGCCGCTTACGGGCGCTTTGATAATATTCCATTCCTTTTCCTGCTCCAGCTGCCGGGTATCGGCATGCAGACGGCTGCTCTCTTCCCGCAGGCGGCTCAGCTCCTCCTGCCAGGCACTGCGCTGCTGTTGCACGGTAGATTGATAAGCGGCCTGACTTTTTACGTATTCATACTGGCGGTCGGCAAATTCTTTTTTGGCGATCACTTTTTCTTTAAAAAGCTTCTCATACATATCCATATCCGCCTTCAGTTTGTTGACGGTGGCTAATTGCTCGTTGAGGGTAGATTGATAGCGTTGGTACTGCTGCTGGTAAAGGGCTGACTGCAAGCCTCCTCCCCCTCCGCCGGTGAGTATCGTAAGATCCTGGATGTATTTTCCGCGCTGGCCCAATTCCCAGGAGTTCTGTTGCAGCTTGCTGTTACTTACTTCTTCCTGCAGGCGCAGGATCTGCTGGCCTTTCTCCACCTTTTGTCCATCGGTCACCAATACTTCGGCAATGGTGCCGGCTACCAGGTTGCGCAGCTCGTGCTTTTCCGTGACCGGGCGTACCAGTCCGCTGGCTTTCACTGAAACATCTACTTTAATAAAGGGTAATGCTACGAGTGCGGCGAGTACGGCCATCAGCACTGTCAAATAGATCAGCTGCGTTCTTACTTTTACCCTGGGTAACCAGGTGTATGAAGAATGCTGCATTACTTCTATTGGAAATAACTGAGGCATGGGTATAGTTTATAGATCATGATGAATGAAAACGGGACCGGGTTACGCTATAGGTCCGTGCGCATATCAGACGAGCTTCACTTCTGCGAGCAGCTCTGTAGGTGCGATATCCAATATGCGTGCTACTTCACAAAGCCGGTCTATGGTCATAGGTATCTTTCCCGTTTCTAGCTTGCTGTATGCATTCTGTGATATATCCAGATGGGCGGCCATGTATTCCTGGGAATACTCTTTCTTTCTACGTAAATGCCGGATAAGGACTACAACTTGCTGTGTGCATCTTAGTTTTCTACCTTCCATACCAACGCAAAATTGATTAATAGGGTGTTGGATAGTGCCTGGAGTGACAATCAGAATTGAGTCAAATAGGGCGCTAATCCTGGTTAGTGATAGTTGTATAATTATACTAACGGGCAAACGGCTTCTACGGATTGCGACTACAGTAATTTTCCGGGATTTCCCGGTTGCAGGAATGTAACAATGACTGGTTTTAGTAATAAAACAGGAAAGCACCCCGGCCCTCTTTAAGGACCAGGACGCGTTGAGCCCGCTGTATGCTATCTTGACGACAGCACATAGATCAATAAACTAAACAATAATGTCAACTATTGCTTTCAGGAATGCGCCGGTAGTGGTAGAAACGTCCTTTGCCACGCCCAGTACCTGGGTAAGTTCGGCGGTCAGCCTGGCGGTGAGGTCAGTAAGATAACCGCCTCCTTCCAATGCTAACAGTTCTTCCTGGGAGAGGGATGTAAACCCTTCCGTTGAGAGGTGTCTCATGGTTAAAATTTTTTTGATTACAACAAATAGGTAATTACACTAATGGGAAGATCTTGTCCTGGGTACTAGATGAGAAAATCGACAAGATTCTTCAGGGTGGTACCTACGCCACCAACAGTATTGGGCAGGTTTTGCAGCAGGTTGCTCAAACCGGTAACAACATTGGTTAACAGTCCACCGCCTTGTACTTCGTTTAATTCGTTGGGGGATAATTCAGTCAGGTTTTCCATCGGAAAGTTTTTCATAGTTTAATTTTTAACAGGTTACTTTTAGGCCTACTCTATTCAAAGCTTTTCGGCTACCGCTTGTGGACGAAAGTTGCAAAAAATAACTATGTCAAACAAAAACCTGGAGTTGTAAATTATAGCTGATGGGTTTACGAAATCGATATACAACCTTGCTAAAACTTGAAAATACAGGTGTTCGAAGGATTTATGTCAGCTTGATTGGTATATCTGTTATCTTACATGGTACATCTGTCAGCTTGCAAGTCACATCTGTTATCTCACACGATACATCTGTCAACTTACGCGGAACATCTGTCAGCTTGCAAGCCATATCTGTTATCTTACACGATACATCTGTCAGCTTACGCGGAACATCTGTCAGCTTACATCAAACATCTTCGATCTGTCAACAAAATATTGTCAGCTTGCAAGAAATTTCTACCATCTAACAAAAGGATTTTCTCTGATAATTTAAAATTATATTTTATGTGATATTTTTACAAAATTGCGCTACGAAAGCAAATTATTACGTTCAACAGCTCAATTCTAGTACTGCATGACCGGGACGATCTATTACGCCACCTATCCTATGCCCTTAGCCTCCGCCACTTTTGAGGCGTTGCTGGAACCATTGCCTGCTTATATGCAAAAGAAAATCGGTCAGTTCAGACGCTGGGAAGATGCCCACGCCTCACTGCTGGGCAAACACCTTTTATTAACCGCCCTCAAGGCATACGGCAACAACGCCTCCCTGCATGACATGCGTTACAGTGGTTTTGGCAGGCCTTACCTTGAAGGTGGCATCGATTTCAATATCTCCCATGCCGGCCGGATGGTAGCCTGTGTGGTGAGCCCGCAGGCCCGTGTGGGTATTGATGTGGAATTGCTCAGGCCTATTGAGCTGGATGATTTCAAGGGACAATTCTCAGACCAGGAATGGAATATTATCAAAACTGCCGTCAATCCCCTGCAGGCCTTCTACCGCTTCTGGACCTGCAAGGAAGCCATTCTGAAAGCAGACGGCAGCGGTTTAAGCACTGCGCTCACTGCGCTGGATGTAGCCAACAAGAAATCCGTTATGCTGGAGGGCCGCAACTGGCACCTGCAGGAGATCACTGCTTTCAGGGACTACGCCTGTCATATCGCCACTGATAAAAAAGGACTGGAGTTAGAGGTAACGGAAGTAAAATTCTGATCTACTTTACCAATTTATGCTCCATGGCAAAACGGATAAGCAGGAGCGTGTTCTTCACATCGAGCTTGGCCAGCAGGCTTTTGCGGTGCGTATCTACTGTGGCGGAGCAGTAAAATAATCGATACAGTATTGCCCGTTCACGGCATACCCGGCCAGTTCAATTTCTTTTTCGTTGCTGAGCAGGGATCGCAAACCTTCGAGGACGAGGGGGTGGTCGTCAGTAATAAAAACGCGGATCATAATTGCTTGTCTCCTTCAAATCTACAAATTGGGACTTGTTCCTGCAACTGCTTAGGAAAGCAGCAAGCATCAGTCCCAGGCTGCCAGGGCTACCTTGCCGTAGATGTGCCGGCAAGATAACACCCGAACAAAAAGTACTGATCTATAATATGAGCATCCTGGCAAGGCTGTTCTACTCTTTAAGGCTTAACAGGTATTGAACGCTTTGCGGTACCTGTGTTTCTACGTTGCTGCTCTCATCTTCTATATAGAAATGCTGGATAGCGGAACGTTTAGCAGCTTTCAGTATGGCGGGGATGTTGATCTGGCCTGTGCCCAGCGTTACATCATTCTCGGGAGAAGTGCCGCCGGAGAGGTCGCCTTTAACACCTTTTTTCAGATCTTTTACGTGCATAGCCCTGAAACGGTCGCCATATTTTTTCAGTAAAGCCACCGGATCCTGCCCCGGGAAATGTACCCAGAGAATGTCCATCTCCAGGCTCACGTACCTGGGCTGTGTTTGCTGCACGATATAATCGAAGAGGGTACCTTTCTCGTAAGGCTGGAACTCAAAACCATGGTTATGATATATCAAGGTAAGGCCGTATTGATCCTTGAGGATCTTGCCAACGCGGTTAAATTCTGTCACCGCGTTCTTTGCTTCGTCCAGCGTAAGGCCGGTTTTGCTGTGTGGGAATCCGGCCACCCTTACAAATTTGGCGCCCAGGGCCCTGGCATTTTTGGCAACGGTATCTGTTTTGGTAGTAAGGTCTTCATAGCTTACCCCGAAGGAAGAACATTTGATACCTCTTTCATCTATCATACTGCGGATATCCTTTGCCGTTTGCCCGAAGAGGTTGGAGAACTCTATATCAGTAAACCCGTTCTTCTTTACCATATCCAGTGTACCCGGCATATCTTTCGCAAAAGACTTCCGATAGGTGTATGATACTACGCCCGGGTGTTCTTTTAGCAGGGGGCGGCCTGTTTGAGCGCTTGCCGGCATACTGTTCAATGAAGCCATTACTAAGCCGCTGAAAAGCACTAGTTTCCTAAACATCATAAGTGGATTGTTTGTCTGGTTATAGTGCTAATATAAGCGTTATGGCTTAAAGAACATAGCCGGCAAGAGCAGCCATTTTAATAGGCGGCCGTAAAACGCTGACGGATATGTTTGGAGTGTTCCAGCTCGTCTACAGTGGCCAGCGCCAGATCTTCCACCGACAGGATGCTTCTGCCGTTCTCATCAAATACAGGATTGTCCAGCCCAGTGCGGTAAACGCCTTTGCGTACGCCGGAAGTGCCGTGGTGCATTTCGATGGCTGGGCTGATGAAGGTCCAGTCAAGGTCCTTTTCCTGCTTAATAATATTGAGATAGTCACGTGCGCCGGAAGCGCCGGGCTTATATTCCGCCGGGAACTGGGGCGTATCGATCAGCTGTACACCTGGAGCAACTTCCAGGCTACCAGCTCCCCCTATTACAATCAACCTTTTCACGCCTGCGGCTTTCACAGCCTGTTGAATAGTTTTTGAACCAGCGAGAAAGTCTTCGTAAATATTGGGATTGGTCCATCCGGGATTAAATGCGCTGATAACAGCTTCCTGTCCTTTCACCAATTCAGCCAGCTCCTTTTCATTGTATACATCTCCTTTCTTTACAACGAGATTAGAATGCTGGGCATTTACTTTCTCAGGATGCCTTACAATTGCGGTAACCTGGTGACCACGGTCTAATAATTCATGCAGGATGTGTGATCCGACAAAGCCGGAAGCTCCGATTAATGCGACTTTCATTGCTATACTGTTTTAACTGTAATTAGAATTATTACAGAACAAAGGTAGGGGTATTTCAGAGAAAAGCAAATTCTTTTTCAATTGGAAGCGTGTTCGTTGTTAAGTCTGGTATAAGTGTTTCTACGTAGATAGCACCGGAGGGGATATTTTGTATGAATAATTTGTGTAAATTGGGATTGGACAATACGATAAATGCCCCCGGCCCTAAAGAAATAACTTGACGATCTAAAGACTATAAGGTAAAAAGGCCTGCCGCAGCTATTACCAAACGCAAGTACTGGTAAGGTTCGTCCTATACCCGTTACGTAAAGAGAGACAATGATTGCCCTAAAACGCCTGCAAACCAACTGCTATGAAAATGCTTGATACCTGGCAATCCATCCGGAGAACTGGCACGGAAGGAATAGCCGACAAAGAGCTTTTGCATAAAATAAAGCTGGTAAACTCTTTGAATTGCGCCCTTTGCTTGCTCGTCATAACAATTGGCAGCATCTACTATATTTTATCCGGCGAGCTGTCCATTATTATCCCGGCCGGTATTGAGGCTTTATTCGCGAGTTCCGCGATATGGCTGAGCTATCGCAAAAGGCATGAAACCGCGGCTCTTGTAACCTTCCTTGTACAATGCGCCGGCTCCGTATATTTCGGCCTGCTGCTGGCAAATGTCATTGAGCTGCAGGCGATGGTGATCTTCCTCTTCCTGATCACATTCCTATTATTTAAAGAGAAAAAGCGCAGAAGGATCTGCCTGGTCATCGCTACGGCCATTCTTATTATCATCGAGGCAAATTATTACTCCAATTTTATAACGCCTATACAATTAAGCCTGAAGCTCACCATCATTTTCAAAGCGTTGTCTATCGGGGGTGTATTATTACTGATCATGGTGGTAGGAAGGCCCTATGTATTGAGCAACGATCAGAATAATGAACTGACCAGGGCCAACAATTTCAAAAGGATCTTTATCTACCAGACCACACACGAATTAAGAACACAGCTCAATGCCATTTATTGCATAGCGCAGCTGGTAAAACGGGAGATCAGGATGGACCCTGGCCTGAAGAAAACAGAACCTTATATCAACCTGCTCTTCAATGCCGTAGGTAATACCCGGAACATCATCAACAATGTGCTGGACATGTCCAAGATCGAAGCAGGCAAAATGGAAGATGTACAGGAAGAGAGTTTTGAGATCAAACTCTTCTTCGAAAGACTGATAGCCGTGCATAAAGTAACTGCCAGGGCGCGTAACATACAGATCAGGTTGCAGATCGATGAGCAAATGCCTCCCATTATCCGTTTTGACAGCTTTAAACTGAGCCAGATAGTGGCTAACCTGTTAAGCAATGCGGTAAAGTATAGCGACAGGAACAGTACGGTCCTTTTAAAATTGAATAAATGCAATATCCTTACCTGGTCTATCCAGGTTACCAATAAAGGCGCTGGTATAGCCAAAGAAAAACTGTCAGTAATTTTTGACCAGTTTGTCACCAACAAACAGAACAGGTATACTGAGGGCACCGGCCTGGGGTTATACATTGTAAAGAACATGGTGCACACACTAGGTGGAGACATCCAGGCCGAAAGCTTTCCAGGGGGTGAAACTACATTTACCATTAAGCTGAAATTACAGCGTGGCAGCCTGGATGATATCCAGGAGGAAACAGAAGAAGATATGGATCTGAGCCATCTGCGCGTATTGGTGGCAGATGATAACGAAATGAATAATGTATTGTTCTCGCAATACCTGAGTATGTGCGGTTGCACCGTTACCACCGCCACTAATGGCCTGGAAGTCATCAATAAGCTGGAGAAAGAAAAATGCTTACCCGATGTGATCCTGCTGGACCATCAAATGCCTGAAATGGATGGCGTTGCCACCCTGGCCCATATTAAACAGGATCCGCAATTGCACCATATCCCGGTGATCATGTGTACAGGAAGCTTCGAGTTCCAGGATGCACTGATTGAAGCCGGGGCCTGCGCCGTATTGGTGAAACCTATTGATCAGAAATCCCTGTTTAAAATAGTAAGTCAGCATTTGCCCCATATCAATGAAACAAATACTGACTTATTTAGTGAACAGTCACCTGGTGCTCAACACGTTTTCTAACGCTGCTTGTCCGGCGCAGATTGCCGGTTACGTGGCCGGTTCCTGTTGTTGTTATTATTTCTTGGATTATTTCCGGGCCGGTTATTATTACCGGGGCCACGATGTGGCCGCTGCTCTTTATTGCCGCCAGCAGCTTGCTTTGCAGGCTGTTGTTTAAGCGGCGACGCCGTGCTGTTGTGATGATATGGATGGGTGTCTACCACTGGGATATTACGTGCTATCAGCTTATGAATATCCTGCAGGAAAGCCCTTTCTTCCATATCGCAGAAAGAGAAAGCAATACCATTTGCTCCTGCCCTACCGGTACGGCCTATACGGTGCACATATGTTTCGGGCACATTGGGCAGCTCATAGTTGATCACATGTGTAAGCTCGTCAATATCAATACCCCTTGCTGCAATATCTGTAGCAACCAATACCCTGGTTTGCCGGGTCTTGAAGTTATTCAGGGCACGCTGACGCGCATTCTGTGATTTATTGCCATGGATGGCCTCAGCGGTAATACCCTCCTTGTTCAGGTCTTTCACCACTTTATCGGCGCCATGCTTGGTGCGCGTAAAGACCAATACCGTTTTAATATCCTGATCCTCCAGCAAATGCTGTAATAAACCGCGTTTATCCTGTTTTGAAACAAAATAAACAGACTGCGTGATGGTTTCTGCCGTAGAAGATACGGGTGTTACCTCCACCTTGGCGGGATTATTCAGGATCACGGAGGCCAGTTTCTGGATCTCCGGCGGCATGGTAGCGGAAAAGAACAAAGATTGACGGTTGGCAGGCAGCTTGGTGATCACACGCTTTACATCATGTACAAAGCCCATATCCAGCATACGATCTGCCTCATCCAGCACAAAGAATTTCAGATGCAGCAGGCTGACAAAGCCCTGGCTGATCAGGTCCAGCAAGCGGCCCGGTGTGGCTACCAGTATATCTACTCCCCTCTTCAAGGCCTCTACCTGCGGATGTTGTGATACACCGCCGAAGATCACCTGATGCTTCAGGTCCGTAAACTTACCGTATGCCGCAAAGCTATCGCCTATCTGTATCGCCAGTTCGCGTGTAGGCGTCAATATTAGTGCACGGACATAACGCGGTCCCCTGGTGGCAACTTCCCTGGGTTGCTGATATAATAACTGTAAAAGAGGTAATGCAAAAGCCGCGGTTTTACCGGTACCTGTTTGTGCACATCCCAGCAAATCTCTTTTTTGGAGCACAATGGGGATGGATTGCTGCTGAATAGGGGTTGGATTGCTATATCCTTCGTTATCCAATGCCTTTAGCAAAGGGGCAATAAGCCCTAATTGTTCAAATGACAATTTTTTAAATTTAAAGTGATTAAATAGTGGTAAGGCTATCAAAAAAAGCTGATACTTTACCTGCCTTACTCAAAGCCGCACTATTTTTTGAAGATTGGCGCTACAAAAGCCGGTGAGGAAGTGAATAAAAGTGGCGCAAAGATACTAAATAATTCCTTTTCCGGGCATGCCTTTTGTATTCACATGAATATAATACGCCTGTTATGAAAGTAATAGTGATAGTAATAGTCTTTATGCTATTATTCATGAAAAGCGCCTCGCAGGCTCAAAGCCGCATGGCCGATACAGCAGTGCTTCCTGTACCATTTGCTACCAAATCTGTTACAAATTTCAGCAAAGTCATCGGTTGGAGCAATGGCCGTACACCGGTGGCGCCCAAAGGTTTTGCAGTTACTTTGTATGCTGAGGGCCTTCAGAACCCCAGGTGGACATACGTCACGCCCAATGGGGATGTACTGGTGGCAGAATCCAACACCATCAAAAATACGCTGATGCAAGCCGGGGCGGTGATACTGGGGGCCGCAAAGGCCGAGAACATGAAAAAGAGCGCCAACCGTATCAGCATATTGCGTGATACCACGGGCGACGGCAAGCCGGACATACAGCAGGTATTCCTCGAAGGCCTCAACCAACCCTTTGGCATGCTCATTATTGGCAATAAGTTGTACGTAGCCAATACTAACGAGCTGCTACGCTATCCTTACCAGCCCGGCCAGCTAAAGATGGATTCCGCCGGGCAGGTACTCATGGACCTGCCGGCTGAAAAACGTAACCAGCACTGGACCCGTAACATTATCACGAATGCCGACAGCTCCAAAATATACATTGCGGTAGGGTCTGTAGATAACATCGGCGACAACGGAAAAGATGTAAACCCGAGAAGGGCCTGTATATTAGAAGTAAACCCCGATGGGAACGGGGAGCAGGTATATGCATCGGGCCTGCGTAACCCGGTTGGAATGGCCTGGGCGCCGGGTACCAAAACTTTGTGGACAGCTGTTAACGAACGGGACGAAATTGGCGACGACCTGGTGCCTGATTATCTCACCAGTGTGAAAAAAGGTGGTTTTTATGGCTGGCCTTATGCATATTTCGGCCAGCATCCGGATCCCCGCATGGAAGTACAGCGGCCGGACTTGGTTAAAATAGCCATCGTTCCTGACGTGCCGCTGGGTTCTCACACCGCCTCCCTGGGGCTGGCTTTCTATACCCGTTCTGCTTTCCCTGCTAAATACCGGAACGGCGCTTTTATAGCCCAGCACGGGTCATGGAACCGTTCAAAACTGGCTGGATATAAGGTGGTATTTGTTCCGTTTAAGAATGGTAAACCTACTGGTCCGCCGGAGGATTTTCTTACTGGTTTCAGGCCGGATAAAGCCGATAGTAAAGAGGTGTATGGACGGCCGGTTGGGGTAACAGTGCTTCCTGACGGTTCTATGCTGGTGACAGATGATGTGAATGACAGGATATGGCGGGTAACAGCAGTGAAATAAGTATCCTTATAACCCTTGCAATTCACTAGCGATATTCTGTCTGGCCTGCGTCTCATATTGTTCCCTAAAAATGGCGGTCCGGTATATCACCGGCTTTTCCAGGAAATGCATGAGCACCTTCTTCCTTCCGGGATTATATACTTCATCGGGATACACAGTGTATTCCTGCCTGATCTGCTGCGCATATTGACTATAAACATCCGCCCGACTGCCCAGTATAGAAAGATCAAAATCCAGCAGAAAATCCAGGTCTTCATCGTGTTCATCACCTGTATGTGTTTTGGTAGCCCTGATGTAATCCATCACCGTAATGATCTGATAGGGAGGGAATGTGGTCTGCTTTAAAAAAGTACCGGCGGCCAATGCGCTTTGCTCTTCGTTATCAGGTTTCAGCACATTATAGATAATATCATGATAAAAGATGGCCATCTGCAACACCTCATTGCTTCGGATGTCAGATGCGTAGGCCTGCTGTAAAGTCAACAATGCTTCAATATGCTGCAGGTCATGATAGTACCGGCCGGGACTAGCGTATTGCCCGACGAGCTTATCGAACTCACTGTTTATCAATGCTTCGTTGGTACAATACCGTGACATGAGCTCCTGCCAGGTTTGTTTTAATTCGGCAACAGGCATAATGATGAATGGATGTTGTTTTCTATACTAAAATATTACTTTTAGTAAAATTTGCCCAATGAACCCTACGCCTCCTGTTACCTCAAGATTCTTCCTGAAGCTTGTTGAATGTCTGCTGGTATCTATTGCGATCGTTAACATCATTTACATGCAGGTATTCCTGTCATTAAGCTTTGCACGCAATTTACCCAAGGTAATCAACACTATCTTCGAGTTATCAGGAGTTGCATTAACAATTGGTGGAATAGGTTTTTCAATTGCTTACTCCATTTACTGGCATCGTAAAGAGAAAAAGAGTAATATAGACTCCGGCCGGCTACATGCCTGGTTCAGGGGAATTATTCGCTACTGGCTAGCCTTGCAGATCACTACCTACGGGGTTGCCAAAATATTTGGACTGCAATTTGGGCATTCCTATCTGCGGGATGATAAGTTGGTGGGCACTCTTTCCGGATTTGACCTTACCTGGAATTATTTCGCTTATTCTTATGCCTTAACCCTGATTATCGGCTTATTGCAGATCGGCGGATCCGTATTGTTGGTGTTCCGGCGCACCTATTTACTGGGCATTGTGGTGTTGCTACCTGTGATGATCAATATCATGCTGATCGATATCTTCTACGGCATCCCGTTCGCTGCCACCCTGAATGCAGTATTGTTTACTTTAGGCCTGATATATTTGTTACTGCTAAGATGGAAAGAGCTGACCGCATTCTTTCTCCGGCCAACAAACAACCTGCCTCCCGTTCGCATCGGCATATTTAAACCCCTGATCCAAATAGCAGCACTGGCATTTGTATTGATATTTACTTTTTACGGCAACAGTGTCAAATCATCTTTCCGCTTTTTAGGCAAATGGCAGGTAGATACACTCATCAGGAATGGACAACTGGCAGATGAAGACGCCTGGCTACATGACGCTACCGCCTGGAAAAATATTTATGTAGAGCAGTACGGGTACATTAGCTTCTCCCCTAATCCCTATGTAATCGAGAAAAGCAAGCTCAGCTCAGGTCAATACGATTACGACAGTGCAAAACACATTATGAAGATCAAAATCTATGGCAACGACATTCCGATAAATGCCTATATAAGCATTCAGGATCAGGAACATATGGTATGGAAGATCGTTGATTATAAAGACACTACCGTATTGCACCTGTCCGCGTCGCATTCAACCCCATAACTTGTCGTTTTCACCCCTCATCCTGGTCCGGCGGGTACATTAGCTTTGCTAGCAGAAATCAATCACTGCTAAAATAAAATCTGTTATGTACCTCACCATTCAAAAATACCTGACGCGCCCCCTTCGCAGCACGGGTATATTCACTGCACTTATTTCCGGACTAATATCTATACAAACTATGGCACAAACTTCAACACAGAGCGCTGTCGCCCAGGCGAGCGCCAACGCAAGCACCCAGCCGCTGAAAAAAGGATATGCCCCCGTAAACGGCCTCCAGTTGTATTATGAGATCTATGGCAATGGCGAGCCGCTGGTGCTACTACATGGAGGCCTCGGCGCCATTGAAATGTTTGGCCCTAATCTGCCGGTGCTCGCCCAAAGCAGGCAGGTAATCGCAGTAGACCTGCAGGGGCATGGCCGCACTGCCGACATCGATCGCCCGCTTAATATAGCGTTCATGGCGGATGATATTGCCGGGCTATTAAAGCACCTGGGCATCAAACAGGCCGACATCATGGGTTATTCCCTGGGAGGAGGCGTTGCCTTACAAACCGCCATCCGTCATCCGGAGCTGGTAAAGAAACTTGTGCTGGTTTCTACACCCATTAAACGCAACGCATTCTACCCGGATATCCTCAAGCAACAGGAGCAAATGGGCCCGCAAGCCGCTGAATTCCTGAAACAAACGCCCATGTATGAAATGTATGCCCGCCTTGCGCCTAAACCGGAGGACTGGACAAAATTCATCACCAAGATCGGGGAAGCGATGAAAGTAGATTACGACTTGTCAGCTGAAGTGAAAGCCGTTAAAGCTCCTACCTTACTAATAGCTGCAGATGCGGACATTTTCCCGCCTTCTCATGCAATAGAGATCTTTGGACTGTTGGGCGGCGGCCAGCGTGATGGCGGATGGGATGGCAGCGGACAAACCCCTTCACAACTCGCCATTCTGCCCGGTCTTACCCACTACAATATTTTCATGTCGCCGGCATTGTTCCCGACTGCCCTGGCATTTCTTAACAAAACGAAATAACGTTCATTCCAAACCCACAAAAAAGCGGCGCACTGGTAACCGGTGCGCCGCTTTACATTTATCATCTTTCTTTACTCTGTTCTTAAGCTTTTCACGGGGTTCATCAGCGCAGCCTTTACCGACTGGAAGCTTACTGTCAGTAAGGTAACCGCCAATGCCCCTGCGGCAACAGCTGCAAGGAGCCACCAGGACACCTCCGTACGATAGGCATATTGCTCCAGCCATTTGTTTAGCAGCCAGCCTGCTATCGGGGTAGCGATCGCACAGGATAACAGCACCAGCACCACAAAATCCCGGGAAAGCAAACGCCAGAGGTTGAATACAGAAGCGCCCAGCACTTTTCTGATACCGATCTCCTTGGTACGTTGTTCTGCTACAAAGGAAGCCAACCCGAATAAACCAAGACAGGAAATAAAGATCGCCAGAACGGCAAAGAAAGTAGCCAACTTTTCAATACGTTCTTCAGCTGCAAACTTCAGAGCATATTCATCGTCTGCGAAAGTATAATCAAATGGCGCCGTTGGTATCAGCGTTTTAAATACCCTTTCTATTTTAGCCAGTGCCTGGCTCATACTCACGTTTGGCTTTACTTTGATATGCAGATAATTATACCCGCCATTAGGGGCCTTCAAAAAGAAGAAAGTTGGCTCTGCGGGTGCATAAGGTGACTCCATCACCATATCTTTTACCACGCCCAATATCTTATACTGTATCAGTGGTGCATCCCGCCATTTCCAGGTTACATCTTCTCCTACAGGGCTTTGCAAACCCATAGACTTTGCAGCAGATTCGTTGATCACCATTCCGGCCGAATCTGTGGCCAGCTCTTTTGAAAAATCTCTGCCGGCCACAAACTGCCATCCTATTGTTTGGCCATACTCCGGCGTTACCACCAGGGTACCAAAGTTTTGCAGCAGGGAAGTATCTGCACCCCGCCAGTTAAAGCCGTTATTGCCCGAAGCTATTTCAGTAAGCCGCCCCATAGATGCCGCCATTTCTGCTACCACACCGGTACGTTTCAGCTCGTTACTTAATAGTTCGTTCTTGCCATAAAAATCAGCGGATTTCATTTCCACCATTAATAATCCCTCACGGGTATAACCTACCGGGCGGTCTTTGGCATAGCGGATCTGCCGGTATACGATCATAGTGGCGATCGCGAGTATCACAGAAACGGTGAACTGCAGCACCACCAGCGCCTTACGGGGCGTCGCAGCAAAACGCCCTGCCCTGAATGTACCTTTCAGCACTTTTACCGGCTGGAAAGAAGACAGGTATAAAGCAGGATAACTTCCGGCCAGTAAGCCGGTGAGGAAGATAAAAGTTGCAGCGCACAACCAGAACCAGGGATTGGCCCAGGGCATGCTGATAGCTTTTGCCGACAGTTGATTAAACCAGGGTAACAGCAACAACGCAAATACTATAGCCACCACAAATGCCAATAACGCTATCAGTAATGATTCACTAAAGAACTGTTTCACCAGCTGCCAGCGTACAGACCCTATAGCTTTGCGGATGCCCACCTCTTTAGCACGCTTTGCAGAACGGGCAGTACTGAGGTTCATAAAGTTGATACAAGCCAGTAACAATACGAACATGCCAATGATCCCTACCATCCATACAAAGCGGATCGGCTTATCATTGTACTTACCTCTCTCAAAACCGGATAGATGCCATTTGCTCATTGGCCACAGCAGAGCCTGGGGAGCAGATGCTCCCGGCGGCAGATCAGCGTGTGCCTGGTATTGGCGCTCAGCGCCTTTAATCGAACGCGTTGCCTGCACTATACTTACTCCCGGCTTTAATTCAGCGTAAAGCCTGAGAAAATGGTTATTCCACTCATTGACGGCCCGTAGCTGTACCCAATCATTATTCGCTTCCCATAGTTTCCAGGGTGAAAAGAACTTTACTGCATTGAACTCACTGTTAAGTGGCAGGTCCTCAAATACACCGGTCACTTTTACACTGTTCTCGTTATTGATCCGCACAATCTTGTCCACCGGATTGATATCCCCGAAAAGTGCTTTGGCAGTAGAGGCTGAAAGCATAATGGAATAAGGATCCCGTAGTCCCGCACGGGAGCCGTAGATCATCTTCAGGGACAGCATATCCGGCGCGCCTTCATCCATGAACTGCCCTTTACGGGATAGCTTCGCTTCCCCCGCCGACAATATGTATTCCGATACCCAGGATGCTTTCACAACATGGCTAAAGCTGCTGTTATAGACATTTTGAACTTCAGCAGCAAAGGGGTAGGACATGGTGTGGTTCGTAAACTCCTCTCCCTGGTACGTACTCCGTAGCATTACCTGTGTAATGCGGCCATAGTTCTTGTGATACTGGTTGAAAGATAACTCATCCCAGAGCCAGAGGCCGTTCAGTATGGCTACGGTCATGCCAATAGCCAGACCAAAGATATTAATGAAGGAAAAAGCTTTGTTCTTGAAAAGATTGCGGCAGGCAACCTTGATGTAATTCCTGATCATGACTGTTGTTTAGGTAGAGAATAGGCACAGCTAACCTAAGGGGCGGCACGAATAGAATGCCAAACTACCCGTTACTAATAACAAACAGATTACATATAAACATATTTATCAATTGTCCGGTTTTGAAACGGATGACGTTCGCATCAGCACAAGAGAACATTACTTTCCGGCGGTTGGCTCCAGTAAGTCCCACAGGTTGCCGTAAAGGTCTTTAAATACCGCAACAGTACCGTAGGCTTCTGTAACAGGTTCCCTGACGAATACCACACCACTGTCTTTCATCTGCTCGTAATCCCGTTTAAGATCATCGGTATACAGAAAAAGAAAAACCCGGCCACCGGTTTGGTTACCGATACGGCTTTGCTGTTCTTCGTCCGCTGCCTTTGCCAATAGCAAACAGGTCTCTTTTGCGCCCGGTGGCGCTACCAATACCCAGCGTTTGTCATCGCTTAGAACAGTGTCCTCTATCAATGTGAAATTAAGTTTCCGGGTGTAGAATCCGATGGCTTCATCATAGTCAGCCACTACCAAAGCCATGTGTGCTATATATTGCTTCATACGCTTAAGATAATGTTTTATGCCTGATCTTTCCCACGCCCACAAACAGAACTGAAAAGAACAGGAATGCGCACATGATATACAGGCTGTTTAACAATACCGGACCATAACCATGTTCTTTTACGTTGATAAACGGGTAAGGATAGAACCCCGACAATGCACCCCGTATCAGCACATACAGGAAATAAAAGAAAGGATACAACAGCCATGAAGGAACCTGCTTCCATTGCAGGGCATGACGGGATACATAGATGTACCAGAATACAAGGAATAATAAAGGTATCAACGTATGCAGCAATTCGTCTACCAGGCGCTGTAAACCCTGCGGCGCCCATATTCCTCTTAGTATTACGTTATATACTACACCAACAATGGTAATGTATACAGCTACTGCTGTGAGCACATCGGGCCGGGAAAAGAAATTGCGCCACTGGCTTTCCTGCCTCAGCAAAAGTGCGGTAAAGCTTAAAGCCACGAGGATGTTGGTGAGGATGGTAAAATAGCTGAAGAAGCGTACCACCGTTTCAGGTACAGTAGCTGTTCTGTTGAGGATAATCAGGTAGAACTGGGCTACTACCGCCAACCATCCAATGATTGCACCAACGGCTGCATATGTTTTCATAAGCGGAGATATGTGTATTATTAAATTTACACAATATCTCCTATTTCACCCCAAACTCGTAGATGGTTACTGTTCTGTAATCCTCCCCCGGCTCAAGAATGGTGTTAGGGAAGTTGGGATGATTAGGGCTGTCGGGGAAAGCCTGTGTTTCCAAAGCGATGGCGCCGTGCTGCATGTAAGGCTTGCCCTGTTGTCCGGTGATGCTGCCATCCCAGAAATTGGCAGTATACACCTGCAGTCCATGCTGGTCTGTAAATACACGCAGCGTCCTGCCTGTCTGCCTTTCTTCCAGTGAAGCGGCTGGCACAATGGCGCCCGGCTGCTGACGGGTGAGCACATAATTATGATCAAAGCCCTTATCCTTTGGAAAATGACCGAAACGCTCTCCTATCCTGCCCGGCGTGGAAAAATCTGCAGCCGTACCGGCCAATGGAAGTATCCTGCCGGTGGGCGTATTCCTGTCGTTCTTCTCCGTATAATGCTGCGCATACACCTGTAATAGGTGGTCGCCGATCAGCGCCTGCTCAAAGCCGGTAAGGTTAAAATAGCTGTGATTGGTAAAACTAACCGGTGTTCTTTTATCGGATACTGCGGAACATTCCATTACCAGCTGGTTGTCCTGGTTCAGCAGGTATTTTACTTTCACCCGCAGGTTGCCCGGGTAACCTTCTTCCCCGTCTTTACTGGTGTATTCAAATTCTACACCGGTATGGATATCCTCCCGGATCAGGGAGCTAAGCTCCCATACCTTTTTATGGAAACCTTCAAAACCTCCGTGCAAATGATTGCTATCGTTATTGACAGATAATTGCACCTGTTGCCCATCCAGGGTAAAGCGGCCTGCCGCAATCCGGTTGGCATATCTCCCCACTACACAACCAAAATACCAGGGATTGTGCTCATATGCAGCCGGCTGTTCAAAACCAGCGGCGATATTCTTTACAACGCCGTGCCTGTCTGGTGTATATACAGACATTACCGTACATCCCAGGTTGGTAATATGTACCGTTACCGTTCCGTTCTTCAAGGTCACGAGGTGTAGCGGCGATCCATGCAGGAAGCCGCACTGTTTGCTTGCTACAGTTAAAGTTTGCTGTTGGGTATTCAAAACAGATCATTTAAGGGCTAATCACTTACAGGCACCAGCTTTACAAGCAGGGCATCTTTCACCGGTACTGTCAGTGAAATGGATGCCTGCCCCGGCGCTACCTGTCCTAATGATTGCCCGGTTAACAACTCCGTAATAGCATATTTCCTGTTATCCAAGCCAATATCCTTTAACGGTATAGTTTCCGTAAATGTTTGCTGCGTTGCGAAATTAAAAAGGGCCAGCATGGTAGTGTCCCCTTTTAAATAAAAAGAAAGCTGCTGATCCATTGTTTCACCATCCGACATACGCAAGGGCGTAAATGCTTTCGGATGACTGAAGAAAGCGCATACTTCCGGGTTGTTCAAAAAGCGTTTAGCCCTTTCTGCAGCTAACTTCTCCCTGAAATCAGAACCATCTCCCAATATGCTGCCCATGGCCATCATACTATAGAGCCTCACTTTGATCTCCTGTTCCGTCAGATCGGGATTTTTTTGAAAATGCTGCATAATGGCCACGTCGAGGTTGGTATAAGGCCATAATGTGCCCTGTACCCACCACATGAACGAACCCGTGGCCATCGATGCTTCCGTGCTGCCCCAGCTGGGAAAGCCCTGCTGATCATCCCTGAGATGGGAATAAACATCCGTAGACACAAAACGGGTATGTGCATATTGATGCGGGAACATGGGAGATATCGCCTGGGTGATAAATACATCTGGCCCCATGATGGAATCCACCAGTGAGCGCAGCATCTTCATCCCCTGGTTGTATGCCTGCATACCGGTACGGACGTGTTTGTCGTAACGGGTAACAGACTCCAGTGATCCGGCTGTTAAAAAATCTATTTTAATAAAGGTCGCATTAATGGCTCTGGCCTTCTTCAGCTGGCCGATAATATATTCCCGCACAGCCGGATGCGTAGGATCAATAGCATAAGCGCCCCAATCGCCGTCTTTATAGGCGATAGGTTGCCGGTTCTTATCTTTCAGCACTACATCCCGCAGGGGAATATCAGTACCGCTCAACTTAGTCTGATCTACTGTATTCTTCCAGGTCCATACGGCAAAGGGAATAAAATAAAAACCCAGTTGTTGATTCCGCTTTTTACCGTATCGGCCCAGCGAGGCAAGCAGGTCTGTGGTGTAGATGCTCTGATCGTAAGAATCGATGCTCAGTACCGGTTTCGCGTACTTGTTAAAATTATTCAGAGTATAGATAAAATCTGATATTTTGGCCACGCCTGGCGGCATCATCACCTTTGAATATCCCAGCACACCTTCCACTCCAAAGCTGTTCCAGTAGACGGGGGCATATCCCTTCCATTCCTGCCGGCCGTTCAGGATCACATTAGCCTGACCATAGCTGGTAAAGTCGTTCCGCATATCATTACTGCCGGCGAGGTATATAACAGGTGATTGCACCGTAGCACCACGGACTGTGCCATGGGGCACATGATCGTGTGTACCGTCCAGACCACCGTATGCAGGCGGCAGCCCTTTGTTATCTTCTACGGCAGCCCCGCCATATATCCTGAAGGAGTCCAATGTTCCTTTTGAAGGACTGGTATGGTAGGCGATGCCGGTTTTCCAGCAATCATGGGTAATACTTCCGGTAACTATACCAGACAACGTGCTCTTGTCGTATAATGCTGCAAACTCATAGCTGGTACCAGTAGCAGCTTTTGCCTGGTCAACCGGCCATTGTTGTGTGAGGATCTTTACCCAGTTGTCATTATCGAAGGGCACATCGAGGATACGCGGCTCGTTACCGGGGATGTAAACACGCCCCTTGTCAGAAGGCAGTATTGTCAATGGTGATATATACCTGGTTTCGGGTAAGCCATCCCATCCCTCCTGGGGTTTTGAACCCTTGGAGGGACCAGCGTCTACGCTAATCAACAAAAAGGGCTGGTTCTCATAGAGGGTAATATGCTGTATTAAACGTAAAGGCAACTTATCATCTTCATGTTCAATTTGCAGATGAGTGCCGCGGCCAAAAATATCCTGTACCGGAGCGGTGGTAACATGATGCCTGCTGTAAGCCGTGCTAACAAGATAACCTGCATGGATATCCTCCATACAGGCTACCGTATTCTGCAGATTTACGCCGTTCTTAAAATAATAGCTGACCTTACCGGATCCTTTGTCTACTACAAGTCTGAGCTGCTGATTAGAAAGTACCAGGCTATCGTTTATCTGCCGGGCATTCGCCATGCCCAGCAAGAGAAAACATGTTATCGACAGGATCCATTCTTTATACATACAATTCATCAGTAACCCGGGTTTTGATCTGAAGGCTGTAAAGCTGCATTGTTCTCAAATTCTCTGGCTGGCACAGGATATAAAAGATGTTTTTCCTGCATGTTAGGCGCAGCATCCGGATTATGGGCCTTTACTTCTGTTAACAGAGTGCCGGTGCGTTTCAGGTCAAACCAGCGCCATCCTTCAAAGCCTAATTCGCGCATACGTTCCAGCATTAATTCTTTGCGCAGCTGATCCTGGGAAGGCATTCTGCCATATACTGTTTCATAGCTCTGCAAACCAGCCCTGGCGCGGATCCTGTTCAGCTGTTGCAAACCTCCTGGAGTTTCACCCAACTCATTCTGTGCTTCGCCATACATCAGTATCACATCTGCCAGGCGCAGATAGTAAAGATTACGGGAAGAATAGGAAGCGCTCACGGAAACATCTTTTGTAATATCGAACTTCTTCATGTGCGGCTTCCCTACGTCAGACCACCAGGAGTAATCTACCGGGTTGCCGTCTTTATCAAAAAAGAGGGTACGGAAAGTAGCGTCTTTACGTTTATCTCCGTTTTCAAAGCTGTTAAAATAATAATCTGTAGGAATGATCACATGGCCACCTGCACCAGGCAGCCTGGGATCGTTGATCTGCCAGCAGCCCAGGTTCTGCGCCAGGTTGCTCGTATTGCCGTCTTCATTGGAGAACTGTATTTCGAACAGCGATTCAATGTTATTTTCATTCGCTTCCACAAATAGATTGGCATAATCCGGCATTAAAGCCACATTGGATGCATTTAACAAAGGTTCCAGTGTTGCTTTTGCATTGTTGTAATCTTTACGGGTCAGGTATACTTTGCCCAGCAGCGCCCTGGCGGCTTCCCTGGTTGCTTTGCCGGCAGTTTGCCCGCCGCCTGCCTTACTGTCAAGATTGGCCATCGCAAACTGCAGATCGGATATAATCAGCTTGTACACTTCTTCCACACTGCTGCGGGGATAACCGCCTTTCGCATCCGCTTCGGGATTCGGTACTTCAGTGGGAAGCGGCACACCGCCATACAATTGTACCAGGTAGAAGTAAAAAAGACTCCGCATAAACTTTGCTTCTCCTGTTGTCTTGCTCTTTACATCATCACTTACCGCAGCCTTCTGTATATATTTGATAGCAACATTGGCATTACCGATGCCCCTGTAACATACCACCCAGAAGTTTTGCACCACATCGTTCTGGGCTGTCATCAGGGTGGAATAAGTGTTCACAGCACAGAAGTTCTGCCAGTAGGTACCCCAGGTTGGTACGAACAAAGTCGTCTTTCCTTCATCTGTTCCTACCATACCTACTATTACATAGTCGCTGCGCTTCAATTCAAGCAGCTGGCGGTAAATGCCTACCAGTCCGGACTTAACCCCGGCCTCATCCTTATATAGCTCTTCCGGTGAAATGAAAGATTCCGGTTTAATGTCCAGCTGCTTTGAACAACCGGTAAACGCTACGCCCGCCATTGTCAAACATCCCAAAAGAAGTCCGCGTAGATTGGAATATTTATATGTTGATGACATCATTGTTTCAGTTTTTAGATTATAGACCCAGATTTACGCCGAATAAAAAGGTACGGTACCTTGGATAGATCTCTGCGCTGCTGGCGCCGGTGATCTCAGGATCGATACCACGGAAGCCCGTGAACAGGAAGGGCTCTGTTACCTGCACATAGGCGCGCAGGGACCTTACTTTCACTTTATTAAGCAGGTTCGGAGAAAAATCGTAGGCCATGGAAATGTCTCTTACACGAATGAAATCCCCTTTCTCTACCGCATAGCTGGAAGAGCCGTTCGGCAGCATTCTCAGTGCGCTACCAAAGGCGTTAGGCCTGGGTATATCAGTGTTTGTATTAGTAGGTGTCCAATAGTTCAAACCGTCTTTAATGATCACGTTGCGGCCTGCACCTACATACAGAAAATCAGTGTATGCTTTGTTATACACGTCATGGCCATACATATAAGTGGTAAAGATGGTCATAGAGATCCGCTTATACCTGAAGTAGTTCCAGATACCGCCCCATCCTTTAGGATTCGTGCGACCAACGATCGTACGGTCATATTGGTTGATAACGCCATCATTGTTGAGGTCTTTCACTTTAATGTCGCCCGGCTTGCCGTTGGGGTTCAGTTTAAAGTCATCTCCCTGCTGGTAAAGACCGTCAAATACATAGTCAACGATCAGGCTGTTAGGCGCCTCTCCTACCTTCAGGGTTGGGCTAAGAGAATCGCGGCCCGGCAGTAATCCAGTGATTTTAGAAGTATACTTAGACCAGTTGAGATTGATCTGCCAGTCAAAATTATTGGTCTTTACCGGCCATAACTTCAATCCTATATCCACCCCTTTGGTGTTCATGGAAGCAATGTTAATGGTTTTACTACTGAAGCCCTGGGACGGCGCCAGCGTCTGATCCAGCAACAGGTTACGGATGTTCTTATTATAGTAGTCGAATGTTACCTGTATCCTGGAGTTAAAGAATGCCAGGTCAAAGCCGGTATTAAACTGGTGCTGGCTTTCCCATTTCAGGGCTGGGTTACCTTCGCTGGAGCCCTGCTGATAGCCGGTGGTCTGACTGCTGCCATTAAATGGATAGCTCGCAGAGTTTAAGCGGGCAAAGATCCTGTCGTAACTGATATCCTGGTTACCGATCACGCCGTAGCTGACCCTGATCTTAGCGTCGTTGACTTTAGATTTCAGCCTGAAGCCGATAAATGGTTCATCGATTATGCGCCAGGCGCCACTTACAGAGGGGAAGAACCCATAGCGGTTATCTGCGCCGAAACGGGAAGAACCGTCATAGCGGGCGGTGAGGTTGAAGATGTAACGATCTTTGAATTTATAGATCACCCTTCCCAGGAAGGAGCTGATCGCCCAGTCGTAATAATCGCTGTAGATCGCATCCCGGCGGGTAGCCAGTTTCATATCACGGTAGGTCAGCTCGTCTGTTGGAAAGCCGGAAGCTACCTCCTGGTTCCATTCCTGCCTTCTTTTCTGAAAGGTAAAGCCGCCCAGTACGTTGAAGGAATGCTGTTCCGAAGGATTATAGTCGTAAGTCAGGGTATTTTCCCATACATAGTCGCGATAGCCGAAATTCTGCACTTTTGCCACACCTTGTTTGAGGTAACCATCGCCTACGGTAGTACGCGGATAATATTCAAAGCGCTGGTTCTTGTAGATATCAATCCCCAGGCTGGAACGGAAATTCAGGTTACTCAGCACTTTATACTCCAGGAACAGGTTGCCGATCAGGCGATCATCTACGCTATGGTTGATGGCATCCCTGGCCAACACTATCGGATTGTTCACACTGATATTACCTGTACCAGGGTCTACCTCTATCACCGGCTTGCCGGTTGAATCGTAGATAGGCCGGAGAGGGCTCATGGTAACAGCGTTATAGTAAGTTTCATTGCTTACTACATCTGTTTCTATATGAGAATAGTTACTGTTGAGACCCATGGTGAGCTTTTCTGTAACAGCAGACTCCATGTTACCTTTTACAGAATAACGTTTCATGTTAGAACCGACGATGATACCATCCTGGTTCATGTAGTTGCCGCTTAAGTAGATCTTATTACGGCCAATACCATTGGAGATGCTCAAGGTATGACTTTGCAACGGCGCTACGCGGGTGATAGCGCTGGGCCAGTCGTATGTCTTACCTTCTGCCAGGCTCTTAAGCTCCGTAGGACTGAATACCTGCTTATCCGTTTCCGGGTCGTTCAGCGGCCACGCATTCGGATCTTCATCGCTCAGTGCGATCCGCCTGATGTTAGCGTAATCTTTTCCATCTATAAAATCATAGCTGCGGTAGATCTTCTGTATACCATAGTAGCCGTTATAGTCAATGCTGGACCGGCCTGTTTTGGCCTTCTTGGTAGTGATGATCACCACACCGGAAGCAGCTCTGGCGCCGTAGATAGCTGCTGCGGAGGCATCTTTCAGCACGTCTATGGATTCAATATCGTAGGGGTTCAGTTCCCTGATATCGCCCGTCATGATCACACCGTCTACCACATAGGTAGGGCCTGACCCGTCTGTATTGAGGGTGTTGATACCCCTGATACGGATACTGGTACCTGCGCCGGGCTGATAGCCACCGCTGTTGATCTGCACACCAGGTACCCGGGACTGCAAGGCGCTGTTGATATTGGTTACCGGCAGCTCGCTCAGCTCTTTGCCGGAGATACTGGCCACGGCGCTGGTCAGGTCTTTCTTCTTTTGCGAGCCGTAACCGATCACCACCACTTCGTTGAGCCCGGAGATATCGGTTTCCATCAATGCTGTGATGGCAGTATCTGACGGAGATACGCTTGCCGTGTAGGATTTATAACCTACATAGCTAAAAACCAAGGTAGCCTTACCGTCAATACTGATGATAAAATTTCCGTCTGCATCTGTTTTCTGGGAAGCCTTTTTGTTCACTGTGTTGGTAATGGTCACAAAAGGCAGTGGCTTTTTAGTACCTGCATCGAGTACCTTTCCCCTCAGCTGCCTTGTTTGTGCGGCCGCCTGGATACATATACCTGCGGCCAGTAATAAAAGGTAGAAGGATGTAAAGAATTTCTTCATAACATGAATTTTAGCCTGGTTGACGTGGCGCGTTCAATTAAATAGTCCCCTGTGGAAATGATTTGTCTCAAAATTCGTGGTTGGCATTAAAATAGGGAATAGTGTTTTTTTCGATGATGATGGATTTTTATTCGGTTTTTCCGAAATTGAATAAAATATATCTTTAGGCATGAAAGAGAAAGTTGCGAGAAAGCGGGAAGGGTTTGAGGGACAGCGTCTTATTGTGCTACCGAAAAAGATCAGCACTGATTTCCTGACGAAAGATCCTATCACCCGGCAGATCTATATTACCGACATAGGATACTATCCCAAAGCCAGGGGGCATTATATCAAGCGTTCTGCCGGGGTGGGGCAACATATTATTATCTATTGTGTGGAAGGCAGCGGATGGGTGGAGATAGACAGGAAACGTGTGGAGATCCAACCATCACAGTTTGTTACTATTCCGATTAACACACCACATACGTATTCTGCTAACGAAGATGATCCATGGACAATCTACTGGATACATTTCAAAGGAGAGCTGGCGGCATACATTGTAGAACTGATTCTGCAGCATGCAAAAAATTACAAGCCTTACCTTCCGTATAATGAGAACCGCATAAAATTATTTGAGGATATTTATTCCAACCTGGAAAGAGGATATACAGCAGATAACTTGCGGTATGTGAACATGATCTTCTATCACTTTCTATCTTCTTTGTTGTATGAGGACAAGTTCAATTATATCCAGCATTCGCCGGAAAAAGATGTGATCGCCTCTACGCTGGACCTGATGCAGCAAAAGGTGCATACCAGGATCACGTTGAATGAATTTGCAGAGTTTGCAAATCTGTCGGTGTCTTATTTCTCAACGATATTCAGGGAAAGAACAGGGTATGCACCGGTGGAGTATTTTAATCATTTAAAAGTGCAAAAGGCTTGTCAGTATCTATTGCTGCCAGATATTACTATTAAAGAGACCGCGCAGAAGTTGGGTATGGATGATCCTTATTATTTTTCGAGGATGTTTTCTAAGTTGATGGGGATATCTCCAAAGGAGTATAGAAAGAGGAATAATGTGGGATGATCTATTCTTTAAAAGTAACGTGAACCGATCATTAACATCAGATTCACATTTTAGCTTCGCTACACAATCAAAATGAACAAAATGAACAGACGCTAGTATTACCATTGTTACTATTTTCACTCCGATAAATATATCGTTGACCCATTTTTAAAACCAACCACGTATGTCTAGTGAAAATCTGTTATCGGTTACTATCGATAACATTGCGATGGACACCATTCTGCAGTCCATCTTGACCATCAAAACGCAGTTGCCGTTCTTGTTAAAGCTAAGCCCAAGTGAGCGGCAAGTGTACTCCCGTATGGGTGACAAATCTTCGCCGTTTGTAGAAAAGGCCTTGGCTTATGCAGAAACCAATCCTCACCTGGTGCCGCCTTATTTGCTGGTGCCGGAATTTAAGAAGGATTTTGAATTGGTAAAATCACTTACCAAGGTGATGCAACCGTTGCATAGTCTTGTAGAGGCTATTGATGACACGATGGTTGTGGCTGGCTATGAGAGCTACAACGCGGCTCTCGTCTTTTACAACTCTGCCAAAAGGGCAGCAGACAATGGGGTACAGGGTACTCAAAGCATTGTAAATGACTTAAAACAACGGTTTCCGGGGCGTAGCGTCGCAAAAGTACCTCCGAAACCAACTGACGAGGCATAGTACCTGAAAGGTAGTGTCTTGTAACAGCAAATTGCGGTATTGTTCTTGATCAATAGAGAATAATAACTGCAATTTGCTGTTCTTTTTTAGGGCAGGGGTGTAAGCAGATAGAAGGCCGTCCATCCAAAGGTGATAAAACGAGTTGATGAACTCCTAATTGTTCTACTTATCAGCAATCATGAAGGTTTAAAGTTGCTATTCACAGTCCAGTAATGAAAATTGGTGTTAACATGCAGAAGATTCCATTAAATTTTGCCAGCTCGCGAAGGTTTCTTGTAAAAAAATCTACTTCCTAGCTGCTTTGACAACATCCACTCCATTAAACCGAATTTGTCATCATCCGATTCTTCACCTCTTTCACCAAAAATGCATTCAATACGTTGCATGCTCACCTTGCTTAGTTTCCAATCTTAGCTCCGGACTATTTAGGTTCTGCAATAGCCCGCTTGCAGTGAGATATTAATGCTTTCAGATCATGAGCAAGATCGCCTGCCACTTTAAGCATTATTTGCATTTCGTCAGGAGGGCATTTTTCCGGATACTTTAAATAAAGAGCGTATTTGTCGGGAGTCATGTTGCATTCGCTTTGTACGAAATCACAAAAATTTTCGGGGAGTTCGTTGATTCTGTCGTGGAGGACTGCAAAAATAGGTTGTGCAGAAGTCGAGCTTATGACTTTTGAGGTCGTCGTTTTTTGCATAATTAACTGTTGGTAACTATATACTAGTTAAACCCATATTTTAAATATGGGGGAATATAATATGAATTAGGGGCTATTTAAGAAATAATATCTTTGAACAGAAAATAAACCTAGATGCTGCGAACATCTAGGCAAAAGTTTCTAAAAGAATAAGTCAAATAGAACCTTCAGTTTTGAAGCCAAACTTACCAATTTGATAAGACCATCAAGGATCACTGTAAACCTTGATGGTTTTTTGTTTCTATTACACATTGTATTGAAAAGGTGCTGTTTTATCAGCACACGTGAAAACGATAATTGAACAGATATAATTCCATTCAATACGAATATCCCTTTCCATAGTTTTAACGGTAATAGCTTAGATTTTGGTCGGCTATATCAAAATCACTGATTTCGCAGATCATCTTACAAATATAGCGTTTGTTTGATCTTCTCCATTTATTTAGAACTTCAATTCATTTCCGTAAGGTAAAATGTCATTAGGAGTAAGGTTTAAAGCAGCCATAAGTTTAATAATGGTAGTAATCTGAAGGTTTGATTCTCCCTTTTCAAGTTTCTGGACCTGATTATACTCCATACGAGCCATCAAGGCCAATTTCCTTTGGCTTAGTCCCTGTTTTGTCCTAGCCTCTTTGAATTTGATGGCAATAGCATCTAATATCTGCTTATCCTGGAGATTATTCATGCCTGAAATTTAGGTCAAAAGTATAAAATAATGACGCATCATAGTACGTCAAATTGATATTTTTCGTACATTTGTGGTAGTAAAGGCCCCAAAGCCCCGAAAAAATGATTAATCCTGGATATTTAAGAGAGGTATTAGTCAAAGCATTTAATGGAATTAAAAGAAGTTATGCACTGTAACAATTTACTTGATATAGCAGAAACGTTCAGGGATAAAAATGTTTGTTTGGATTACTTAGCCTCAAAGCGCTGGAATGGGAGCGTTTATTGTGTTTTTTGTGGTTGTAACAATATCTATACCTTGAAGGGTAAATATAGACGTTATAAGTGTGGTGATTGTCGCAAACAGTTCTCAGCTATTAAGGGAACTATATTTGAGAATAGTCCTATTCACTTACAGAAGTGGTTTATGGCAATATTCCTCATAACTACTCATAAGAAAGGTATTAGTTCTATTCAATTGGCAAGTAGTTTAGGAGTTACGCAAAAGACAGCATGGTTTATGGCTCAAAGGATAAGGTATGCTTTGAAGGTGAAGTCTTTTGATAAAAAGCTGGATGGAGTAATCCAGTGTGATGAAACATTTGTAGGAGGTAAGAATAAGAATCGTCATTCCCATAAAAAGGTAGCAAATTCACAAGGTAGAAGTTTTAAAGATAAAACTCCTGTATTAGGCATACTGCATACTGGTGGTGAACTGAGGTTAGTTGTCATTCCAGATACGAAGTCTACATCCATACAACCAGTGCTAGAAAAGATGGTTGATGAAAAGTCAATTATTGTGAGTGATGAATGGCATGGTTATTCAGGAGTAAGTGAAAAGTATTATCATGTAATAATGGATCATCAGCAAAAAGAATTTGTGAGGGGAGCATTTCATACGAATGGCATAGAAGGCTTTTGGGGTATATTCAAGCGTGGCATTATTGGAGTTTATCACTTTATGAGTAGTAAACATTTACACAGGTATTGTGATGAATTTTCCTATAGATATAATAGCAGGCAGCTTCCTAATAGTTACAAGTTTGAGGGTTGTTTAACTAATGTGAATTGCAGATTAAGTTATAAGGAGTTGATTGGTAAAAGCTAACTGAAATTTAGTAGTGTATCAATTTGAAAACGGTGCGTTCATCGTGAAGCAGATATTCTTATTTGATGGACCGTATCATTGCAACTTTGTTATTATCTTTATAAAAATCAGATTATGGAATATATTCTCACTCACAAAAGAACAGGACAGCAATTTTTGATAAACTTAGTTGATGGGGTGTCTTTAGACGATTTCAAACAATTGATCAGTAAAGGTGCAGACATTCTTACGCTTTTTAATTTAGACGGGACATATGCGGGCGTCTTTCCGCCTGCATTTTTAGATGAATGCAATGTTTCACAACATGGTAAAAAAGCAACGGCAGGAACAACACTTGTGTTACCACGATCTGAAGAATTAGCCGGATTATTTATTGAAATTGGTTCAATAATGCAAAAGGCAGCGGCAAACAAAGAAACGCTGATAGACGGCAACAAAATAATTATCAGAGATAAAGACAAAGAAGAAATTTATGATTTTGATTGGGATTTTAATACCGTAAACTTTAAATACTTAGATTTTTTACGAGAAACACACCTGCCGCACTTAATTCTATCAAAGGAAGAATCTGAACTATTAATTAAAACGGTTCACGCAGCATACTACATCGCTGGACAAAATGGTGAAATAAGTGAGTTGTTTGAGAAACACTACGACCGTTATTTTAGGAAAAAGGAATAGTAATTTCAAAATTAGGCACTACCTAAAATTTATAGTAACAGTTCTTTGAAAGATTGGTTTATAAAAATTGGTTCTTTAGTATTTAAAATACTAAAGTGATTTTCAATGGAAGTTAAAGAAGACAAATTTTATGTTTCAATAGCCAACAATGATCCTGATAAAATTATGAATATTGAGTTGACAACAGACCAAAACAGAATATGGATCAAAACGAACGCAGGTACATTATATAGTACTACACTCCGTGATATTATTTGCTATTTGGAGAGCTATTGGATAGAAGCCGAAAAAAAAGGGATTACTAAATCTATATCATTGCTTTAAATCATTTGGGAGTTAAATACCTAAAAACTTCTGGATTTAAGTAATGTTCAAGCGTAGCATCACATTCATGGTTTATTGCGATTTTATCCATTTCATCCATTAAAGAATAGTGCCGATTAATATCAATCACATATCTCAATTTTCTTGTGGATTTATCACAGGTAAAAGTGATAACTAAGTCTAGGTTGAAGTCTGGATATAAGTCAATATACTTCGTTCTATATTCTTTTTCTATTACATTAAGATCATCAACGGCACAATTATAACCTATGATGAATTTCTTGTGATCAGTTAGTAATACACAATCAAGAAGATGTTGCTGTTTTTCGAGGCTAAATTTTTCCATATTTAGTATCTAAGGTATAAAATCGTAATTTAGCAAAAAGATGAAGATCAAACAAATATTGAATGCCTAACAAATTAAAAGACACCAAGCCTTCAAATGTCGATAATAACGAGAATAAGGACAATTTTTCCTTATTTGAGGAAGCTATGAAGAAGATAGCTAATACTGACAAAAAGGATGTGGAGAAGGCTATTAAAAAAGATAAAAAAAAGAAACAGAATAAAAAAAGCCGTTAACTTAATAACGGCTTTATGATCTTATATCAGTGTGTAATTACTATTTCAGATAATACTGAGTTCCATTCTCAATTTCCAAAGTGTTTTTGTCAAGGATAGTGATATAATGTACCTGACCAAAAGATTTACGTGTAGCCCTTATCTTATTGCCTTCTACAACATAATCATATTCTTCAGCAAGGAATTTGTAATTACCCTTCCATTCCAAAGTATGATCATCCAGGAACTTGATGTAGAACCTTCCGGAAATAGAAGCATATGTTGAATTCTGAAAGCTCTTAGTACAAGAAATTAAGGAAACGACAACGAGAAGAAGTAACAAAGATGACAATCTATTCTTAATAATCATATAGGTAATCAAATTTTAGTGACTGTTCTTACACTTCCAGCAGGATATTGAGCTATTGCAATCCTTTTAGCTTCAGAATCAGAGGATGCTTCAATAACAGGGTAAATAGTTGTGGAATTGCCATGATGATCTTTCACAACCACCATTACTTTGTACTTGTGTGTTTGCGCCATAGATATTAAGGTTTAATTCCCTCAAATATAATACACATACCTGTATGTGTGAAATATTTTTTCAGATGAAGATTCTTTGTGGCTATAAAAAACCACAAATGGCTGAACCCATACATAGTCCTATAGAACAATATGTTATAGATAAGGTAAAGGAGAAAAGAATAGAGAAAGGTTATTCCCAAAAGGAATTAGCTTATATGCTGGATGTATCCATTGGGTTTATTGGGGACGTGGAAAACCCTAAGTACAGGGCTAAGTACAATCTAAATCATATTAATGAATTAGCTAAAATATTTCAATGCTCTCCTAAAGACTTTTTGCCGGATAATCCTTTTTGATAAAATATATAAAGAAATCAGTATGACAACTTATATAGTAAGGGTTCAATTAAGTAACAGTACACCACAAAATTATACAACCCTTAAAAATGCATTGCTAAAAGCAGGTTTTTCAAAGAAAATTATCGCTAAAGATGGCAGTGCCTATATTTTACCTAATGGTAATTATTTAGGTGAAAGTGACAAGCCAATTAATGAAATAACAAATATTGTCAAAGTTATTGCATTACAGATCGACAAAGCACCTCAAATCCTTGTTACAAGTCAAGGGGAACAGGGAAATTCGTGGATAGGATTACCTAGAGCATAATCTCGTTTCTCTTTTTAAATTAATAGGTTAAACAAGTATATAGTTACCTAACTGTTTTTATATGTCAACAAAATGGATGGAAATAAGATATAGTTGTAAACGATGTTCCAATGGGAATCGCCTACCCACATATATGCTAAGTATTCATTTAAGACTCTATTATTGTAAAACAAAGATAAGGGAAAAAAGCAAACACTCGTTAATCACGAGTGATTTTTTTCTTATTACGGCATTTTTTCGCAAAAAAAACTATGGCTGGTGTGACACCAATTGAACAATATGTTATCGACAAGGTTCGGAAAATGAGACAAGAAGCGAATATGTCCCAGGCATCATTAGCGGCTTTGTTGGACCAATCGGAGGGTTTTATAGGAGATATAGAATCAACTACGAGAAACGCCAAATATTCTATTCGTCATCTAAATGAGCTGGCAAAAATTTTTAAATGTTCTCCCCGTGACTTTTTACCGGATAAAGCAATATGAAATTTAAATGAACTGTCCTTTTAATTCATTTAGCTAATATTCTAAAAGGGTATAAATTCTATCATCTGTTCATTGCTATCGAAAATAATAAACTCAAACTCGTCTTTAATTTTTTGGAGTTCAAGAATGTATTTCCTTGCAGCAGCAATATTTTCGAATATTTGATAAACTTCATCGTTGTTATGCTTATTGAACAACTCTCCGTCAATAGTAATAACATGCCCAGTTCTTCCTTCTGCTTTGAGCACTGCGACCTGTTCGCCAGTTAATTTTGGAAATTGCATAATCATGATTTATTCACATGTACCGCCCCAGTAAATCCAACAACCTCTTAAGCTCTTAGGTAGTTGCTAATGATTGCCGATACACTTTTCCTCTAATTCACTTACAAATGATATAAAATTTCCCATAAGGTGAATAACCGTACCTAATGGGAAACTCAACATTCAGTTAAGAATTAAATGAAACACCAGTGTCCCTGCTACTTCTTCCCCTTCAACCTCATATACCCCTTAATCAATATCGGCGGTACAAAATCCCTTAATACCTTTTTAACATCTGCCTTTGCATCTTCCAATTTATCCTTCCTTACCTTAAATAAAGTACTATGATATTTCAAACTGGGATCTATCTCCTCTGCCGGACGACCGTTAGTATAGTAGTACAACGCTATAGACTTCCTTGACCTATCCTCTGGGCAGTTCAATGCATCCGGATGCCCGTGATAAGAATAAGAAGTGGTGGAAAATATAGCCATTCTGTTAAACAGCGGTAATATTTTAACTTCTGCTTTCTCCATATTTCTATCCCACAGCTCGAAATGTCCACCATATTCCTCTTCCCAATCTTTATTCAGATAAATCAGCACATTCAAACGACGGTCCAGGCCAGTCCCCGGGTGCTTGTTAAAATCGGCATGCACTTTCAGCAATCCGCCTCGGAGTATCTGGTGCAGACCACCACCTTCCAGGGAAGGATCAGGGATAAGTCCCTTGATGCCTGTCAGGGTTTCTAGAAATTCCAGGAAGGGGCGGGAATTAAGTGTATGAATGAAATGCCGGGTAAAGCTGCCGAATTCCAATTCATTCCTGGAAGCGAGTTTTACTTCATTATTGTTTTGATAACGTTGCCAGTCAATTTGTTTGGAGTTAGGGAATTCCTCCAGAACCTGGTTCAGTACATCTTCCGGGAAAACACCATCCAAATAGATGTGAGGAAAAGGCTTCCCTGTTACATAGGAGTCACGGTGGTGCCTGGCCAAGTCTTGCAGCTTAGCTGTTTCTATTGTGTAGAAGCTCATAGATGCTGATTAATATGTTATAGCGTACCCAATTAGTGCCACTTGCTAGTAAGACAGGGAGTGATGGGGAAAAGGTTGGGTAAGGCAAAAGACTTTTACAGGTCAGGCAAGGTGACGTTTTCGCCGGGGTAATATCCATTCTCTAAAAAGAAAGATACTATAACAAAAACTGTGTAAACATAGAAAATCGGGGTTCGTAAGAGCTCCGATTTTTTTACTTTTAAACTTTTACACAGGCTATGAAAACCGAGGATTTTTTATCAGACGACTTT
>Ga0065165_1000157_pt1 | contig 118005 bp, 96 predicted proteins | sample AraplaMF_Cvi_mMF_FD_63813 | JGI IMG/M metagenome (GOLD analysis project Ga0065165, IMG submission 63813) | Arabidopsis root microbial communities from the University of North Carolina, USA - plate scrape MF_Cvi_mMF (version 2) (version 3) | ecosystem: Host-associated > Plants > Roots >... | reverse complement strand
CTCGATCGAGATGGCTGGCGAGAGCCCTTCGATCGTGTCCACGTCCGGCTTTTCCATCATCGAGAGGAACTGCCGGGCATAGGCCGACAGCGACTCGACGTAGCGCCGCTGGCCTTCGGCATAGATGGTGTCGAAGGCCAGCGAGGATTTGCCGGACCCGGACAGGCCCGTGATCACGATCAGGCGATCGCGGGGCAGGTCGAGGTCGATATTCTTGAGATTGTGCGTGCGGGCGCCGCGGATGCGAATGCTGTCCATGTGCCGACGTAAATGGGGGAAGTCGGCGACTATACCAAGGGTTTCCGGCCTTCATGCCGCATCGACTTTTGACGGTTCATCACATTTGTTATGAGACATCGGCAGCCGATCGGCCAGGGTGCCCAGGGGCCCCCGGCGCGGCTACCATGGCCCGATCCCGGGGAGGGATCAGAGCCATTCATCCGAAGAGGAAGATACGCATGCGTAAGTGGACAGGGATCGCCGCCGGCCTGGTGCTGGCGGGTTGTGCGGGCCAGGCGCTGGCAGCCGTGCCCTCGGAGCAACAGGTGCGGCAGCTGATGGACGCGGTGGGCATGGGGCGGATGCTCAGCCAGATGAACAGCCAGATGGCCGGCGTGATGCAGAACGCGCTGCCCTGCGTACCGGCCAGCTACTGGCAGGGTTTCGTGGACGCCAACGCCACCAACCAGCTGATCGGCCGCATGGTGCCGGTCTACCAGAAGCATTTCACCGCCGAAGACATCGACGGCCTGCTCAAGTTCTACCGTTCGCCGCTGGGTCAGAAGGTGATCACGCAGATGCCCGCGACGATGGCGGAGGGCATGCAGATCGGCAAGCAGTGGGGCCAGGAACGCGGCAAACAGATGATCGCCCAGCTGCAGAGCCAGGGCACCCTGAACCCGCAGGGCCAGTGCCCGGCGGCGGGGGCGGCGGCCAAGCCGGCTCCGGCGCCGAAGAAGTAGGGGGGGCTCGCGGCGGCGCAGGCTGTGGGGTGGGAGTTGGGAGTTGGGAAGCGGGGGCGCAGTTCCGGCGTTCGCCTGAGGGCGCTGCCCACTCCCGGCCGGGCCTGCGCACCCGTGGAGCCAACGGCCCCCTCAGGCGAACGCCGGGGTCCGCGCCCCCACTTCCCATCCCCCATCCCCCATCCCCCGAAAACAACAGCGGCGCCGCAAAAAGCCCGCCCCATCAACCGCTTGCAGACAAGCGCCGCAGCCTCGCCGCGCCCCCGCCGCCACTTAACCGCCTGATTGACCTTGCCTTTTGCGTCCCGCTATAATTCGCGATTCGCAGTACCCGCAACACCCCAAAAAGAACTACATAAACAGCAACAGGAAACTCCCATGAGCTACGCAGTCATCAAGACCGGTGGCAAGCAGTATCGCGTGATGGCAGGCGAAGTCCTGCGCGTCGAGCTGCTGAACGCCGAAGTCGATTCCACCGTCCAGTTCGACCAGGTTCTCCTCGTCGGCGAAGGTGAGTCGATCACCGTTGGCGCCCCGCTGGTCGCCGGTGCCACCGTCAGCGCGAAGGTTCGCGCCCACGGCCGCGCCGATAAGATCCGCATCGTCAAGTTCCGTCGTCGCAAGCACTACAAGCGCACGCAGGGACATCGTCAGCATTACACCGAAATCGAGATCACGGGCATCAACGCCTGAGTCGCCGGAGGATATAAGTCATGGCACATAAAAAAGGCGTAGGTTCCAGCCGTAACGGCCGCGATTCGAACCCGAAGTACCTCGGCGTGAAGATCTACGGTGGCCAGGCTGTCGAAGCCGGTAACATCATCGTTCGCCAGCGTGGCACCAAGTTCCACGCCGGCGTGGGCGTCGGCCTCGGCCGCGACCACACCCTGTTCGCGCTGGTCGACGGCACCGTGTCGTTCAAGACCCGCGGCGACAAGGGCCGCAAGTTCGTCGACGTCGTCCAGGCGTAAGCCTCTTCCGACGCGATAGCGAAGGCCCCGCCATAGGCGGGGCTTTTCGTTTGTTCACTCTTCACGGTTCACCTCACTCATGAAATTCGTCGACGAAGCGCAAATCAGAGTCTCGGCCGGTGACGGCGGCAACGGCTGCGTGAGCTTCCGGCGCGAGAAATTCATTCCCTTCGGCGGCCCGGACGGCGGCGACGGCGGCAGCGGAGGTTCCGTGTGGCTGGTGGCCGACGAGGGCCTCAACACGCTCGTCGACTTTCGCCATATGCGCTCGTTCAAGGCCCCGCGCGGGCAGGGCGGCATGGGCAGCCAGATGTACGGCAAGGGTGGCGACGATATCGAAGTCCGCGTGCCGGTGGGCACCGTCGTCACCAACGTCGATACCGACGAGGTGATCGGCGACCTCACCGCGCACGGCCAGCGCCTGAAGGTGGCGCAGGGCGGCCGTGGTGGCCTCGGCAACATCCATTTCAAGAGCTCGGTGAACCGCGCGCCGCGCAAGTCCACCCCCGGCACGCCGGGCGAGGTGCGCGACCTCAAGCTGGAACTGCGCCTGCTGGCCGACGTGGGCCTGCTGGGCTTCCCCAACGCGGGCAAGAGCACCTTCATCCGGGCCGTTTCGGCGGCGACGCCGCGCGTGGCCGATTACCCGTTCACCACGCTGCACCCCAACCTGGGCGTGGTGCGCATCGGCACCGACCAGAGCTTCGTGATCGCCGACATCCCGGGCATCATCGAGGGTGCGGCGGAAGGGGCGGGCCTGGGTATCCAGTTCCTGCGCCATGTGTCGCGCACCAGCCTGTTGCTGCATGTGGTCGACATTCGCCCCATCGACGGTTCCGACCCGGTGGAGCAGGTGAAGGCGATCGAGCACGAGCTGCAGCAGTTCGACACCGAGCTGGTCGATCGCCCCCGCTGGCTGGTGATCAACAAGTCCGACGTCATCGACGACGAGGATGAGCTGAAGCGAGTGGTCGACGACATCGTGGCCCGCCTGGAGTGGACCGCGCCGTGGTTCGTCGTTTCGGCCGCCGGCCAGGTCGGCACGTGGGACGTCTGCCTGAAGGTGCAGCAATTCTTCGACGCGGAGCGTGCAGCACGGCGCGAACAGAGCGAAGCGGCGGACGACGTCCGCATGCGCGGCGAATAAGCCGACTGAAGGCGCTCGCATTCCCGCACGCTTGCCTGTAGGAGCGCGCCCGGCGCGCGATATCTTCTCGCTACAGTTGTCAGCCTTGCGCGCCAGCCCGGGCTTCGCGAAAAGCTGTCGCGCGCACGGCGCGCTCCTACAAGGCCAACAAAAAAGCCGGCGTGAGCCGGCTTTTTCGTGAGCAGCGATGTCGCGCAGGCTTACGCCAGGTCGCGGATCTTCGCGTTCAGGCGGCTCTTGTGACGAGCGGCCTTGTTCTTGTGGATGAGGCCACGGGCAGCGTAACGATCCATCACCGGCACGGCGATGGCGTAGGCGCTGACGGCGCCAGCCTTATCCTTGGCGTCGATCGCCTTGACGACCTTCTTCAGTGCGGAACGCACCATGGAACGCGCGCTGACGTTGCGCAGACGGCGCTGCTCCGACTGACGCGCACGCTTCTTCGCGGACTTGATGTTGGCCAAGGTAAAGCTCCAGAGTTCGGTTGGTTTTAAAAAAGACGCCCATTTTGGGGCCAAAGCCGGGCCGCGTCAATAGCTTAGGGCCCGCTTCCCCTATGGGCCGGGAATTGCCAGGAGGCGGACTGTCCCCCGGCATACCGCGGCTGTCAAACTAGGGGTTTGCGGCAGCCTTTTTCTTCCGGATGAAAACCCCCAGTCTCCTGCGCGGCGTGCTCAGCTTCAGCGGCATGACCATGGTTTCTCGCGTGCTCGGGCTGGTGCGCGACATGGCGATCAACGCCTCCTTCGGTGCCAACGCGGCCACCGACGCGTTCTGGGTGGCGTTCCGCATACCGAATTTCATGCGCCGCCTGTTTGCCGAGGGCTCGTTCTCCACCGCGTTCGTGCCGGTATTCACCGAGGTGAAGGAAACCCGGCCGCATGCGGACCTGAAACGGCTGATGGCGCTCACCTCGGGCACGCTCGGCGGCGTGCTGCTGGTGGTGGTGGCGCTGGGGGTGATCTTCGCGCCGCAGGTCACGGCGCTGTTCTCGCCGGGCGCCATCGAAGCGCCCGACAAGTTCGAACTCACCGTGGACCTGCTGCGGCTGACCTTCCCGTTCCTTCTGTTCGTGTCGCTCACCGCGCTGTCGGGCGGGGCGCTCAACAGTTTCCACCGTTTCGGTCTTCCCGCCCTGACGCCCGTCATCCTCAACCTGTGCATGATCGCCGGTGCCCTGTGGCTCGCACCGCGGCTCCATACGCCGATCATGGCCATGGGCTGGGCGATCCTTGTGGCCGGCGCCCTGCAACTGGCCTTCCAGTTGCCCGCGCTGCGCCGGCTCGACCTGTTGGCGTTGCCGCGCTGGGGTTGGAGTTCGCCCGACGTGCGCCGGATCATGACGCTGATGGTGCCGACGCTGTTCGGTTCGTCGGTGGCGCAGATCAATCTCCTGCTGGACACGGTGATCGCGTCGCTGCTGATCGCCGGCTCGCAGAGCTGGCTGTCGCAGGCGGACCGTTTCCTCGAACTGCCGCTGGGCGTGTTCGGCGTGGCGCTGGGCACGGTGATCCTGCCGTCGCTGTCGCGCCATCACGTGGCCACGGACAAGGAAGGCTTCTCGCGAGCGCTCGACTGGGGCCTGCGTACCACGCTGCTGATCGCCGTGCCGGCGATGTTCGCCCTGATGATCCTGTCCGTGCCGCTCGTGGCCACGATTTTCCAGCACGGTCGCTTCACCGCCTTCGACACGAAGATGGCGTCGCTCTCCATCTCGGCACTGAGCTTCGGTCTGCCGGCGTTCGCGCTGGTGAAGGTCGTTCTGCCCGCGTTCTACGCACGCAAGGACACCCGGACGCCGGTGCGTGCCGGCGTGGCCTCGCTGGTGGCGAACATGGTGTTCAACGTGGCGTTCCTGGCGCTGCTGTTCTTCCTCTGGGCCACCCCCGCGCAGAAGTCGGGTTCGTGGATGGAGGCAATCGCCACGATCCCGGGCCTGCATATGGCCCTGGGCATGGCCAGCGCGCTGGCGAGTTACCTCAACCTGCTGCTGCTCTGGCGCTGGCTGGGCAAGGCGGGCGTGTATTCGCGCCAGCCGGGGTGGGCCAGGCATCTGGTCCGCCTCGCCGTCGCCTGCAGCGTGATGGTGGCGGTTCTGCTCGCCGGGTTGTACGTGTGGCCGGACTGGAGCGGCGTGGAGAAGTGGGAGAGGGTGTGGCGCCTGGCGGTGCTGGTGTGTGCCGGTGGCGGCGCTTACCTCGCCACCCTGTTCGCGCTCGGCTTCCGCTTGCGCGATCTGCGCGCCCACTGACGGTCCGCAGCGGGCGCGGGGGCCGCTATACTGGCCCGATGGCTTTCATTCCGCATCGACACCAGGGCGCCCCGGCATGACGCTGCGACTCCATCGCGACGTCGACGGACCTTGCCTCACGCCCGGCGGCAGCATTGTCGCCATCGGCGCTTTCGACGGGCTGCACCTGGGGCATCAGGCGATCCTCTCCGAAGTGCGCCGCCGCGCCGAGGCGGCGGGTCTGGTGCCGGCGGTGATCAGCTTCGATCCGCTTCCGCGCGCGTATTTCTCGAAAGAGCCGGTTCCGCGGCTTTCCGGCATGCGCGAGAAGGCAGAGGGCATGACGGCGGCGGGCATTCGCGAACTGCTGTCGCTGCGTTTCGATCGCGCGCTCACCGAGATGTCCGCGGAAGACTTCGTGCGCAAGGTCATCGTCGGGCGCATGGCGGCCCGCGAGGTGTGGGTGGGCGAGGACTTTCGCTTCGGCCATCGTCGCGGCGGCGATTTCGCGCTGCTGCAGACGATGGGCCCGGAACTGGGATTCACGGCGCACGCCGTGCCGCCGGTGATCGTCGAGGGCGAGCGCGTGTCGTCGTCCCGGGTGCGCACCTTGCTGGCCGAGGGAGACTTCGCCGGCGCCACACGTCTGCTGGGGCGGCCCTTCGTCATCGACGGCCACGTCGAGCGCGGCAAGCAGCTCGGGCGCACGCTGGGCTACCCCACGGCCAACGTGCACCTCGGCGAGCGGGTCAGCCCGATTCTCGGCATCTTCGCGGTGCGGATCGGCATCGGCGACGGCCCCTGCAGCTGGCCCGGCGTAGCCAGCCTCGGCTTCCGTCCCACGGTGAACGAGGTACGCGAGCCGCTGCTGGAGGCGCACCTGTTCGATTTCTCCGGCGACCTTTACGGCCAGCGCATCGGCGTGGAGTTCGTGCGGAAGCTGCGCGATGAAGAAAAATTCGACGGCCTCGACGCCCTGACCGCACAGATGCGCCAGGACGAGATCGCCGCCCGACAGGCCCTTGGGATGAACCCCATACTTGTCGAGTACCCCTAAGAGCCCACGGTTCCGAGCGATGACCCAGGAATACAAGAACACCATCAACCTGCCGCAGACGGATTTCCCGATGCGTGGCGACCTGCCCAAGCGCGAGCCGGGCTGGCTGGCCGCCTGGGAGCGCGTGGGCCGCTATGCGCAGATCCAGGAACGCACGGCCGGGCGCGACAAGGTCTTCGTGCTGCACGACGGACCGCCCTATGCGAACGGCGCGATCCACCTCGGCCACGCGGTGAACAAGGTGCTGAAGGACGTGGTGGTCAAGTCCAAGCTGATGGCCGGCTACCGCGCGCCCTACGTGCCGGGCTGGGACTGCCACGGCCTGCCCATCGAGATCGCCATCGAGAAGAAGTTCGGCAAGGCCGGCGACAAGCTCAACGCCGCCGAATTCCGCCAGAAATGCCGCGAATACGCGATGGCGCAGATCGACCTCCAGCGCGCCGACTTCAAGCGCCTGGGCGTGCTGGGCGATTGGGAAAAGCCCTATCGCACGCTCGACTTCACCTATGAGGCCGACATGATCCGCGCGCTGGCGCGCATCGTGGCGAACGGCCACGTGGTGCGTGGCGCCAAGCCCGTCTACTGGTGTTTCGACTGCGGCTCGGCGCTCGCCGAGGCGGAAATCGAATACGCCGACAAGACCTCGCCGGCGATCGACGTGGCGTACGACGCCGTCGATCCGGTGTCCTTCGGCGCGCTGTTCGGCATCGCGACGGGCGACGCGACCATCGCTGTGCCCATCTGGACCACCACGCCGTGGACGCTGCCGTCCAGCCAGGCCGTGTCGCTCGGCGGCGAGATCGAATACGTCCTCGTCGAAGGCCCCTCCCGCAACGGCAAGCCGCTGCTGCTGGTGATTGCCGCGGCGCTCGCGGAGAAGGCCCTGGCTCGCTACGGGGTGGACACGGTGAACGTGCTCGGCCGCGTGCAGGGCGCCGTGCTGGAGAACCAGCCGCTGCGTCATCCGTTCTATGACCGGCACGTGCCCATCATCCTCGGCGACCACGTGTCGGACGAGGACGGCACCGGTGCCGTGCACACCTCGCCCGATCACGGCGCCGAAGACTTCGCCGTGGGCCAGAACTACGGCATCGGCACGCTCAACTACGTGGACGGCCGCGGTGTGTACCGCGCCGACCTGCCGCTGGCGGGGGATGTCTCCTTCGCCGGCGTGCACATCTGGAAGGCCAACGACCAGATCGTCGACCTGCTGCGCGACCGCGGCGTGCTGCTCGCCTCGGCGAAGCTCACGCACAGCTACCCGCATTGCTGGCGGCACAAGACGCCGGTGATCTTCCGCGCCACGCCGCAGTGGTTCATCGGCATGGAACAGGCCGACCTGCGCCGTACCGCGCTCACCTCGATCAAGGCCGTGCGCTGGGTGCCGGGCTGGGGCGAGGAGCGCATCGCGGGCATGGTCGAAGGCCGTCCGGATTGGTGCATCTCGCGCCAGCGCACCTGGGGCGTGCCCATCACCCTGTTCATCGACAAGGACACGCACGAGCCGCATCCGGACAGCGTCGAGCTGATGGAGAAGGTGGCGCGCAAGGTGGCCCTCGAAGGCATCGACTGCTGGTTCACCCTCGATCCCCGCGAGCTCCTGGGCGACGATGCCGATCGCTACGAAAAGGTGACCGACGTCCTCGACGTCTGGTTCGACTCCGGCGTGAGCCACTTCGCGGTGGTGGGTGCGCGTCCGGAACTGCAGGCCGGCGACGCCGGCGAATACAAGGTGATGTACCTGGAAGGCTCGGACCAGCATCGCGGCTGGTTCCAGTCCTCGCTGCTCACCTCGGCCGCGATCCATGGCCGCGCGCCGTACGACCACGTGCTCACCCACGGCTTCACCGTGGACGCGCAGGGCCGCAAGATGTCCAAGTCGCTGGGCAACGGCATCGAGCCGCAGGACATCATGAAGACCCTCGGCGCGGACATCCTGCGCCTGTGGATCTGCTCCACCGACTACCGCAACGAGATGTCGCTCTCGGACGAGATCCTGAAGCGCGTGGCGGATACCTATCGCCGTATCCGAAACACCACCCGCTTCCTGCTCGGCAACCTCGACGGGTTCGATCCGGACAAGCACCTGATCGCCACCGAGGCCTGCCTCGACCTCGATCGCTGGGCGGTGCAGCAGGCCGCCGATGTGCAGGCCGCCATCGTCGCGGCGTACGAGCGTTACGACTTCCCCGAGATCGTGCAGCGCGTGCAGAACTTCTGCACGAATGAACTCGGTGCGTTGTACCTCGACATTACGAAAGACCGCCTTTACACGATGCCGACCGACAGCCTCGGCCGGCGCAGCGCGCAGAGCGCGATGTATCGCATCCTCGAGGCGCTGCTGCGCTGGTTGGCGCCCATCGTCAGCTTCACCGCCGAGGAAGCCTGGGCGGCGATGCCGGGGCGACGTGACGAATCGGTGCTGTTCGAGACCTTCTACGAAGGCCTGGATGTGCGCCAGGACGGCGACACGCGCGGCTGGTGGGCCACGCTGCTCGCCATTCGCGAAACGGCGTCGCGCGTGCTCGAGGGGATGCGCAAGGCGGGACAGATCGGCGCGTCGCTCGACGCCACGCTCACCCTGCACGCCGACACTGCCACCCAGGCGGCGCTGGCCGGGTCCGCTTCGGAACTGCGCTTCTTCTTCATCACGTCCGACGTGACGCTCGCACCGCTCGAAGGCCGTCCGGCCACGGCGGAGCGCGTGGAGCTCGACGGGGCGGAGATCTACGTGTCCGCGGCGGTGAGCGAGACGGTGAAGTGCATCCGTTGCTGGCACCATCGCCCCGATGTCGGCGTGGACCCGGCGCATCCGGAGATCTGCGGCCGCTGCGTAGAGAACGTGACGGGGCAGGGCGAGGACCGCCGCTACTTCTGACCGCGCGATACGCGCAAGCACCCGTGCCTTCGCGGCACGGGTTTTTCGTCACCCATGGCTTTCCGAATGACCGCACGCCCGAAACCGAACGCACTCTCCTGGCTCTGGCTCGCCGCCGCCATGATCGTCCTCGACCAGCTGACCAAGTGGTGGGCGCTCACGGCCCTGCAGCCGGCGGAGACACCGCATCCGGTGATCCCGGGCGTCCTCAACTGGACGCTCACGTTCAACACCGGCGCGGCCTTCAGCTTCCTGGCCGACAGTGCCGGGTGGCAGCGCTGGTTCTTCGTCCTGCTGGCCGTGGGCGTGAGTGTCACGCTGGGCGTGTGGCTGTCGCGCACCCCGCGTGCCGACTGGCGCACCGCTGCCCCGCTGGCGCTCATCCTCGGCGGCGCCCTCGGCAACGTGATCGACCGGCTGCACGCGGCCAAGGTCACCGATTTCATCCAGGTGTTCCTGGGCAGCTACCCCTTCCCGGTCTTCAACGTTGCCGATTCCGCCATCAGCGTGGGCGCCGTGGCACTGGTGGCGTTCAGCATGTTCGGCGGGCAAAAAGCCGCCGCATCCTGACAGCCGGGGCCCTGTAGGAGCCGCCATGGCGGCGAGGGATTCGCCACGGTGTCGCGAGGCTCCCTCGCCGCTATAGCGGCTCCTACGCGGCCCCCGTCGGCGGCTCGTGCGATAATCGCCCCGTTCACGCGCCCACAGGCGCCCAGCCCGCTATCACGGCCCCTGCGGCCCCGAGGTTCCCCTTGGACATCATCCTCGCCAACCCCCGCGGATTCTGCGCCGGCGTCGACCGCGCCATCGCCATCGTGGAGCGGGCGCTCGAGTCGTACGGCGCGCCCATCTACGTGCGCCACGAAGTGGTGCACAACCGCTACGTGGTGGAGCGCCTGCGCGCCGACGGCGCGGTGTTCGTGGAAGAACTGGACGAAGTGCCGGACAACTCCACCGTGATCTTCAGCGCCCACGGCGTGCCGAAAGCCGTGCGCGAGGAGGCCGACCGCCGCGGCCTCAACGTGTTCGACGCCACCTGCCCGCTGGTGACCAAGGTGCACATGGAAGTCGCGCGCCTCGGCCGCGCCGGCCACGACGTGGTGCTGATCGGCCACGCCGGTCACCCGGAAGTGGAAGGCACCATGGGCCAGTGGAATCCCGCCAACAGCGGCAACATCTACCTCGTGGAATCGGTGGAGGACGTCGAGGCCCTGCAGCCGAAGCAGCCCGACAAGCTGGCCTTCGTCACGCAGACCACGCTCTCGGTGGACGACACCATCGCCATCATCGGCGCGTTGCGGACGAAGTTCGCCACCATCGAAGGGCCGCGCAAGGACGACATCTGCTACGCCACGCAGAACCGCCAGGACGCCGTGCGCCGGCTCGCCGATGCCGTGGACCTGGTGCTGGTGGTCGGTTCGGTCAACAGCTCCAACTCGAACCGCCTGAAGGAACTGGCCGAGAAGCAGGGCGTCACCTCCTACCTCATCGACGGCGCCGAGCACATCGAGCGCAGCTGGCTGGAGGGCAAGACCCGCATCGGCGTGACGGCCGGCGCTTCCGCGCCCGAGAAGCTGGTGCAAGAGGTCATCGCCCGACTGCAGTCCTGGGGCTCCGGCACCGTCCGCGAGCTGGACGGCGAGGCCGAGAACATCACCTTCGCGCTACCGAAGGAACTGCGCATGGCCGGCTGAGGCTTGCACGCGGCCCCGGGGTTCCCCTAGAATTCCGCTTCTCGCCGGAATAGCTCAGTTGGTAGAGCGCGTCATTCGTAATGATGAGGTCGTAGGTTCGATTCCTATTTCCGGCACCAAAGACTAGTCCAAGGGCGTCTACACGAGTCCAGCGGGCACAAAAAAACCAGCGGAGACGCTGGTTTTTTTGTGCCCGCTTGTCCATGGCTGTCAATGCCCATCCAGCGCAGCATGGGCGTGAGCGAGTGAGTAACGTCCGCGAACCGTGGTCCCTCGGTTCGTCTTACATGGCAGCTCGGGCGGGTCTCGGTAGCCAATCCATTGCAGCCTCCCTCGGTCGAGTCCACCATCGGTGCACTGAAAACTATCGGGAGTACGTGCATGGGTACTGCCCCACGGCGGTTCCGGTTCGTGGTATCGGCAATGCCATCGTTTCGGTTCTGGGGCCGCGCGTACTACGGAACGTGGGTCATATACACAGACGATCCAGGCGCAGAACCTCGAACGCGAGCACACGGCAGGACGAAGGACTTCAAGACCATCAAGGAAGCTCATGCAGTGGCAAAGGCAGCGTCGGAGGATGTGCTGCGGCGGCCCGAGTCAGATGAGCATGTTCCGTGGCCGGACGACCGCAGGATGCGATTCTGGTGTCGCTGAGGTAGAGACAACGGCCGCCGTGGAGTCGCTCAAGTATGTTCACGGAGATCCCGCAATCAGGACAGGTTCGGGTTGTAGCGATGGCTCGCTGCGAGCGCGCAAGTAGCTACTGCCGGGAATAGGGCCGCTAGCTTGACTGATACCTTCTTACGATTCTTCTTCTTAGCCTGTTCGATGTCAGCGGATATTTGAGATGTCACGAGTGGCGATCGTAGTTCTGCTTCGACCTTTCAATTACGCCAGCTATCTGCTGGGCCAGAAGCTGAACTTGGTCTTCGGTGTCGTGATGGTCACCGTCTTTCTGCTGGCCGGGATGGGCTGGTTGGTCGATCGTTGGCGGACGCGGCACCAGCGGGGAAAACATGCCGCGCTGCATCGGGTGCTCGCGCGGCGGAACCGAGATCCATAGACCGCCGCCCGCAGCCGAGGGACCTTCGGCGCACTGAAGTGGGCTGGGGAATCAACCCAGCTTATGCAACCTCGCCTTGAGTTCGTTGGATAGATCCACTCCAGAACCGGAATCGGAAGCCTTGTTGCACAGGGTGGCTGCCTGCGTGCCAAGCCATTGCTCGTACTTGGACGTCTTGATGGTCACAAGGGTTGCCATGACGGTTTGCCGGAGCCTTCGCTCGCAAGGAATTCGCCGCAAAGCACGGGCTGGGAAGCGCCATCGGGGCCTTGGAGGCTCGCCAAATGTACCTGGCGGAAGTCGATGACGGTCGGCGGCTGATGGGCGTGGAAGTCGCTCGCTGAGGACGTCAGCAAATATTCCGCGTCTCCCGCCCGATCCGTCGCTAGAACACTGCCGCCGGTGGCCAGCATGGCGAGCATCAGGGCAAGTCTTTTGATCATTGTAAAGCTCCTTGGCATAGCTCCGGCGCAGAACCACAGAGGCTATGAGGATATCCGCCGAAACGGCCGAACGTGTGGGGCGGCGGTTCCTATGCACTGGCGTCCGCGACGGCGATCCGTGGCCTCCTCCGTAGGGTGCGCATGGTTCAAGCGGCCAGACACTGCGAGTAAGCCCATCCGTGCTACCATTTGAGGCCTTGGTTGCCGGCGCCTCCAGGGGCGCGACTCCTGTTCCGGCACCACCGATTTCCCTCCCGAACTGCCGCCGAGCGGTCCCGGAGGAAGCAAAGAAGCCCGCTCACGCGGGTTTTTTTGTGCGTGACGCCCACCGGCTCCGCGACTGAGCATGCGCATGCGTCAGTGCGAAGGATTGATGGCAGGGCCCGCCTTCCGCCGGGCCTGGAGGCTCGTGGCAGCCGCTTCTGCCGGCGACGTCGGAAAAGGGTTTATGCGGCCAGGCGCGTTTCGTCGGCGAGGTAGCGCAGGCCGATCGACAGGGCCATGTCGTAGCCGGCCATCGCGTTGCCTGGGACGATCACGCTGACTAGAGAGGGATGGCCCGGAACCAGAGCGGACGCATCCGATGCATCGCTATGGTCGTGAACTTCGATGTACGGCACGTCCAGCGATGTCAGCGCATCGCGTAGTGGGGCCACGTCCTGCACGGGCACGTCGTTGGCGTCGACGTCCAGCAGCACCAGATCGGCGTGATCGGAAGGCGAGCGGCCGAGGTGGCCCGTCAACTCGTTGAAGTCGCTGCACGGACGCCAGAGCAGATCGACGCCTGCCGCCTGGGCACGTTCCCAGAGGCGGAACATGGCGTCATCGGCGAGGGTGGCGCGTTCCGCGCACGCACGCGGGCCTGTGATTACGACGATCGACATCGTTGTTTCGCTCCGATGGGCGGGAGCTCAGTGTCGGGCCGAAGGCTGTAAAAAAGCTGCGCGGGAGGAGCGCTTTGGCGGTAACGAAGACGTAAAAATCGCAGAGCGACGGCGGAAGCGGAGCTGGCTGTGACATCTTTTCGCGATGGGACAGCAGGCGCCGTCCTTCGGTGTCCTTTTTCTTTGAGCCCCGTCACACGAGGCCCAGCGCCGCCGCCAGTTCGTTCATGGCGGGTGCTTCGTGCCACGTGGGTATCCCGGGAGGAATGACGAGCCAGGCCTGCTTGCGGCGCGTCCAGATGTGGGCGACGCAATCGAGCTCATCGCTGCGGTCGAGTGTGCCGGCGCGGAGCACGGCAAAGCCGTGGCCGCTGTTCGTGTTGTAAACCCGGGTGTGGCAGGTGGGGCAGATGCGTTGCCGCGACACGCGGCCGGACGTTCCCTCCAGTTCGTAGACCGTAACCTCGCCTGTGACCGTCAGGGCGTCGGCAGGCAGGATGCAGCTCTGGCTGAAGGCGACGCCAGTCCACGTCTGGCAGTCCAGGCAATGACAGGCGTAGCTCGGCGGCAGCGTGTCGATGGACAACGCGTACCTGACTTGTCCGCAGCGGCAACCGCCGGGGATCGTGCTCAAGGGCGACTCCAGGCTTGTGAGGAAAGGCGATTCCACCGAGGATATCGGAATGGACACTCCCGTATTCGCCACCATCGCTACGCCGCGGCTGCAACTCGACACGCTCGTGCCCGCGGACGCGCCCACGCTTTTCGCCTATCGCGGCGACGATACCGTGGCGCGCTTCCAGGGCTGGAAGCCTGCCGACCTCGCCGAGGCCGAATCATTCATCGAACGCCAGTCCGCGCAGGTTTTTGCGGCGCCGGAGAGCTGGTTCCAGCTTGCCATCCGTGTAGCGGAGACGCAGGAACTGGTCGGCGACCTCGGTATCCACTTCCCCGCAAGCCATCTCGATGCCATCGAGTTCGGCGTCACGCTGAGGCCGGACCGGCAGGGCAGGGGGTACGCACGGGAAGCGATGGCCGCGATGCTCGGGCTTGCCTTCGGCCCGTGGGGATATCGACGCGTCGTCGGTTCAGTGGATCCCCGTAACGTAGCCAGCATCGCGCTGCTGCGATCACTGGGCTTTCGGCAGGAGGCGCACCACGTGGAGAGCTACCTGATGCGCGGCGAGTGGACCGACGACTTGGTGTTCGCACTGCTGGCCCGCGAGTGGCATGCGGGCGACAGGAGCGACAGCCGGGAGTCGTGAGAAGCGCCGGAAACTACGCCGCGCTCAGGCGCGCCATGGCGGCCGCGGTGGGCGGCGGCAGGTGGCGGAGCGGGGCATCGGGGATGAAGCGCCAGTCGCCCAGGCGCCGCGGTACTCGGGCCGAGGGATAACGATCGCGAAGGTCACGGAGGGCGTCTTCCGGGAGGTCGTAGCGACCGACTTCGACATCGCCGCAGAGCGCACGCCAGCGGTGGCCGTGGCGGACGATACGGAACGGGGCTTCGGTGGAGGTGAAAACATACTGCGCGAGCACGGACTGACTCCCTATTTAGCCCGCCCATTCTCCGCGCGATTTCGTGACCGCTCCGTTATGCGGAGGCGACGCCGGCGTGTCGGTGCAACGCGCGGCGTCGCGTGGTTGAACACTGTTCAGTCTGGCGCCTTCGCCGGAACGAAGGGCGAAACCGGATCGCTGGCGGGGAAGGTCTCTTCCAGCGCCTGATCCTGGTTCTCGTCGGCGTGCTGCTTACGCTCCTTCTTCTCCGACTCGCTCTCCTTGTGCTTCGGCTGGCCGTGGTCGGGGTGTTTGACGTCCTGGCGGTCGTGCGTCATGGCGAAGCTCCTTTCAGGTGGGGACGGGGCCATGGAGCAACGGCGACCGTGAAAACGGGGTCGCGGACAGGTGGATGCCGCCTGTCGGCTTTTTCTGACCGCTGGTCGGTTCCCGCTTGCCTAGGCACGAACCTTTGCCGATCCTTCAGGGTGCCGGATAGGGTCCGGCCAAGGGGCGGGGGTAAAGGGTGGATCAGCGGATATCGCGCGGGCGCATCGACGGCGTCTCGCTCATCGAGGTCATGGTCGCAGTCCTGGTGTTCAGCATCGGGCTGCTGGGCATCGCCATGTTGCAGATGCGCGGCGCGCAGTTCACGAAGGAATCCGGTTCCCGCACCAGCGCCATCATCCTGGCGCGCAGCCTCGCCGAATCGATGCGAGCGAACCCGAAGGGCGCCATTCCCGCCTCTGGCGACAGCGCTTATCTGTACGACGGCACCACCGCCTACACGGAGGCGGACTGCGCGTCCACGACGCTCGACACGCCCGCCGACGTAGCCAAGCGGGATCTGGCCTGCTGGCAACTCGCGCTGAAGAAGAGTCTGCCGGCGCCGGCCGCGGGGCATAGCGTGGCCAACGTCACGCACGACGACAATCTGGGCACGCTCGTCATCAAGGTGTCTTGGGCGGGCGTCGCCGATGACGAGAACAGCGACTCGACCCAGACCTACAGCTTCAGCTACCTGCAATGAGGAACGATCGAATGCCGCTTCCCGGTCGCTCCAGCCGCGGTTTCTCGCTGGTCGAACTCATGGTGTCCCTGGTGATCGGCCTGATCGTCGTCGCCGGCCTCATCAGCGTGCTGATGGCGAACCGGCAGGCCTTCACCCTGCAGCAGAGCAACAACTTCAATCAGGAAAACGTGCGGTTCGCCGCGTCGCGCCTGGCCTGGTCGCTGCGCATGGCGGACTTCTGGGGCGGGGTGAAACCCGACGCCATCGTACCCACCACCAATACGGCCGGCATCGGCGGCGACGGCTGCGATGCCGCCTGGGTGCTGAATGTGGGACCGGGAAAGCAGAACGGCATTTTTGGGTACGACGGCGGCGACACCTTCCCCATCCCCGACTGCGTGGACAACGCCAACTATGTGAAGGGGTCCGATGTCGTGGTCGTCAGGTATGCCGATACCACCGGCTACGACCCCGACAAGGGGCCGGACACCCCGGCGTTCGATTCCACCGATCCCAATGTGGTACCCAACCAGACCAGTATCTTCGTGGTGTCCGGCGTCGGGCAGCAGGCGGCACTCTTCCGTCGCGACGACGCAGTGCCGAAGTCCACGTTGACGACGGCCACGGGCCGGTACGTCTATCCGTTCCAGCTCGAGATGTACTACCTCCGCCCATGCGCCGATCCGGGTGCCAATGGCGTTTGCGATGCGACCGACGATGGCGGCACGCCGTCGCCCTCCCTGGTGCGCCTGCGTCTGGACGCGGACGGCAAGCCGGTCTCCGAGGTGGTCGTGGACGGCATCGAGCAGTTGTCGTTCGAATATTCGTGGTTGGCGGGGCCGGACAAGGATCACCTCCATCAGGTTCCTTTCGCCAAGGCGTCCGACGCCCAGTGGGGGGCCGTGACGCAGGTGCGGGCCAGCTTTGTCGCCAGGTCGAGCACGCGCGACACCCGCGTACCCCACGCCGACCGATTCGACGTTTCTCCGCACTGCGCCTATGTCATCGACAAGAACGGAGCGGTGACCTATCCGGAAACCACGGATGAGAACCTCTGCAAGGACCAGCCCGCCGGCACGTACGGCGACAATCCTCAGCAATACACCCGAACAGTGAACTCGCAGGTGGTGCTGTTGCGCAACCGGGTGAGGGGATGAACATGCGTATCCATTCCACGCGGCGCGCACAGCGCGGCATCGCACTCTTCATCGGGCTCATCTTCCTCCTGGTGCTCTCCATCGTGGCCGTCATGGCAATGAAGGGCACACTCGTGGAAATGCGCATGGTCACGAACTCCGCGCGGCACGAAGCGGCCTTCGAAGCCTCGGAGGCCCTACGCGCCGTGCCGATCGCGCTGTTCGACGAACATGTGTTTGCACGTGGCTGGCCATCCTCGTTCAACGGCGACGTACCCGACTCTGAGTTCACTTACTCGTCGGACATCCCCGCGGGGATGCTCTCCAAGGTCAAAACCGCCCTACAGACCGATTGCTCCGGCAAGGCGTCGCTGTTCTACGGCACGCTGCAACCCGCCTGTGGCGGCCTGCCCAAGGAAACCCTCTACGACGCGAACACCTGGCATCCCGACATGGTGATCGCCATCTGCGACACGTCGAGCGAATCGTGCAGCGCGGACGTGGACGCCAAGGTGGCGGTGGTCCCGGACGGCACCGTGATGAAAGACGGCGCGGGCGGTGCGCAGGCCGCGGGTTACCGCGGATTGGGCGTAGGTGCCGCTGCAGGCGGGGCCGAGATGTATTTCGAAGTGAAGAGTGTTGCTGCCGCACCAGGCAATGGCGCGGCGACGACGCATACGCAATACCAGCAGACGATCCGCAACTGATCGCGTCCAGGACAGCCCGATGACCATCTTCCGCTTGAACCGCCACGGACTCCTGCTCGGCGCCATCGTCGCCTTCATGGGCGCCAGCTTCGGCACCGCCCCCATGGCGAGCGCCACGGCCATCTCGAGTTCGCTGCAGCAGGCAGGGGCTTATGCCGTCGATCCGCCGCTCGGCGTCGCCGGTGCGGCACCGCTGGTGATGCTGAACCTGTCCCGCGACCACCAGTTGTTCTACAAGGCGTACAACGACTTCTCCGACCTGAATGGCGACGGCGTGCTCGACACGACGTACAACAACAATCTGACCTACGCAGGCTACTTCGATTCCGCGAAATGCTATGCGTACTCGAATAACATGTTCGTGCCGAAGGCCGTCACGACGAACCACTACTGCACGAGCCAGTGGTCGGGAAACTTCCTCAACTGGGTGACCATGACCCGCATGGACGAGGTGCGCAAGATTCTTTACGGCGGCCTTCGCTCCACCGATACCACCAGCAGCACGGTGCTCGAGCGGGCGCACCTGCCGATGGACGCGCATTCGTTTGCCAAGTTCTATAACGGCAACGACATTGCCAAGCTCACGCCCTACAATCCTTCCATTACTCAGCCGACTGTCGTCCTGAGCAAGAGTTCCGACTACGTCTACGGCACGGCGTCGCTCACCGAGAACAGCAATACCGTATATACGCTGCTGCGCTTTACCGGACTGACCGACGATCTGAAGGTCCAACAAGGTGATCAGATCAGGATAACGACCAGCACGGCCGACGGCACGCTGGTTCTCGATGCTCCGGTACGGTTCTTCAACGATCCCCATGTCGATGATAAAGGCAATTATACGAGTACCGCAGACCAGAACTATGTGCAGAAGGCCGCGAAGAACAGGGTCGAACTTCGCGTTCAGTCCGGCATGTTCAGCGGCACTCGGGTCGGCACCACGGCTTGCACAGACGTGTCGAGCTGCATGACCACGCTCAGGGGCGTCGCCAAATGGACGATCACGAACCTGACCCGGACGGGTATCAGTTTCTGTAATACGACCCCCCAGGGAAGCGGCAAGCTCAACATGTCCCAGAACGACGACGCCACCCCACGGCTCCGTATGCAGACAGGAGACATGTCACTGTGGGGTTCGAACGAGAGTCGTCAGTGCCAGTGGGCCGAGGATAAATCCAATTCGCAGAGCGGCTTCGCCGACGGATTCCTGAGCAACGGCAATCGCGCCGCCTTTTCAGGTCTTGGTGCTTCTGCTGAGAATCCCCGGAAGGCCAACGGTACCAGCGGAACGGATTGGGCCGAGCTCAATGTACGCGTACAGGTGTGCGTCTCGAACCTGATCGGAAACGAGAACTGCAAGAAGTATCCGAACGACCAGGCCACCAACCCGATCTACAAGCCGGTCGGTTTGCTGCAGAAGTACGGTGAGTCGGGCAACATCAAGTTCGGCCTGGTGACACCCAGCTTCGACAAGAACGCCTCGGGCGGCGTCGTACGAGCGGCCCTCCCCGGGCCGGACAAGAACTCCGGCGACTTTATCGATAACGAGATCGACGCGACCACTGGCGTCTTTCAGACCTCGACGAGCGGCAAGGGCATCATTTCGAACATCAATGCCCTGCGTATCTACGGTTACCAGTACGGCACCAGCGACAATTACGGTAGCGGCAACGGTTGTACGTTCCAGCAGGTAGGCATCACTTCCGACTCCACCCAGGCGGGAAAGAATGGCCTGGTGGCCGAGGGCAACTGCTCGTCCTGGGGTAACCCCATGGCTGAGAGTTACATCGAAACCTTGCGCTATCTGTCCGGCGGCAAGTCGCCCAATACCGCGTTTGTACCGACCTCGGCGGGCGACACGAAGACGGAAGACGCAACGCTGGGCTTGACGGCGGTCACCAGCTGGGACAGCCCGATTACGGAAGCGAATTTCTGCGCGGCGCTGAACGTCATCAACTTCAATGCCAGCTCGCTCTCCTACGATACCGACCAGGTGTCGGGATTCGACGACCTCAACACGAAGAAGTCGGTCGGCCAGTGGACCAATCTGGTGGCAACGGGCGAAGGCATCACCGGCAAGAGCTGGTTCGTCGGCAACGCACCGGGCGCCACGACGGGTGCCGACCTGTGCTCGGCCAAGGTGATCAACGATCTGTCGGGCGTGCAGGGAATCTGCCCGGAAAGCCCCGCGCTGAAGGGCGGTTACCTCATGGCGGGGGCGGCCTATGGCGCCCACATCAACCGCATTCGCGATCTCGGCAACGATCCGAAGACGGGCAGCCCGATCGTTCCACCGGAAGATCGCACCTCGCTGAAAGTCACGACGTTCGGTGTGCAGCTTGCCACCAACACGCCGCAGATCCGCGTTGCGGTGCCTGGCGCCAGCGGCAAGTTCGTCACGATCATCCCGGCCTACCGGCTTACCCTGGGCAGCGGTGTCGGCGGCGGCGCGCTGGTGGACTTCAAGGTGCTCAACCAGCAGGTCACTACGATCAATGGCGTGGCGACCGCCACCGGCAGCTTCTATGCCGACTGGGAAGACAGCTTCGCCGGCGGCGACTACGACCAGGACATGTGGGGCATCATCAGTTACGCCATTACCAGCGACACGGTGAAGATCACCACCAAGCCGGTGGCCGCGTCGACGAATAATGGCCAGGGCTTCGGTTACATCGTGTCGGGTACCACGAAGGACGGCCCGCACTTCCATTCGGGCATCTACAATTTCAACTACACCGACCCGACGTCGCCGACCATCGTCGACGCCAGCGGCAATACGCTCAACAGCACGAGCAACAGCAGTAAGATCAACGCGAGCGGTGGCTGCCGGAATTGTACCGTCAGCGACCCGGCGACCACGGGTGTGTATGCCATCGGCAACAGCGCGGCGGGTACGCTGAAGGATCCCCTGCTCTATGCCGCGAAGTGGGGCGGATTCCGTCTGGACACGTCCAAGGACGACGGCACGGACACGCCGGCCAACGATCTCGATCCTCTCGACACCAGCAAGTGGGATGCAGACAAGGACGGCATCCCCGACAACTACTTCCTCGTGACGGACCCGGGCAAGCTCGAGACGTCGCTGGACGCGTTGTTCCGCAAGATCCTGGCGAAGATCGCTTCCGGTACGGCAGCCGCCACGGTGGCCACGAGCGCCAACGGCACGGGGGTGACGTACCAGGCCTTGTACGAAGCCGAGCGCACCGACAATTCGGGCAAGCGAGCCACGTGGTCCGGCTCGTTGTCTGGCCTGTGGACGGACCAGTTCGGGTTGCTGCGCGAGGACGGCAACCATAACGGGCAGCTCGACGACTACGTGACCGATCCGGTCATCGAGTACAGCTACCAGGCCGGCGGCCAGAAGACCGTTGCGTCGCGCATCACCAGTACCAATCCCGATACGTTCGAGGCCGGCACGAGCACGACGATCGAATTGGCCGACATCCGCTCGCTCTGGAATGCCCGCAACCTTCTTTGGGATCCGGAACTCAAGACCAACCTCTTGCGCGCTTACGGCACCGCGTTCAGCGACGCTGCGGGCCGCTACATCTTCACGTGGATCGACGCGAACCGGAATGGGGTGGTTGATGCCGGCGAGATCCAGCCGTTCGCGTGGGACAGCACGGGCACTACATCCTTCAATTCGAACAACTATCGCTTCCTCAACAGCGACAATGCCACGGAAGCGCAGAATATCGTCAATTGGATTCGTGGCACCGAAATCACCGGTCTGCGCAATCGCACCGTCGACTACGGCTCCGACAGCAGCCTGGTCGGGCGTGTGTCGCGCCTGGGCGATATCGTGAACTCGACGCCGCTGGTCGTCAGTGCCCCGGCCGAAGCATACGACCTGTTGTACAACGACACGTCGTATGCGGACTTCCGCAACACCTATCGCAACCGCCGCCAGATGGTGTACGTCGGCGCCAACGACGGCATGATCCACGCCTTCAATGGCGGCTTCTACAACACCAGCTGCCAGCGGTTCACGACGCAGCCCACCAATGCCGTCTGCACGAAGGACACGCCCAACGCGACAGGCACGGCTACGGTGTCCCGCACGGCGCATCCGCTGGGCGGCGAAATCTGGGCTTACGTGCCCGGCAACCTGCTGCCCCATCTGCGCTGGCTGGTCGACCCGAACTACAAACACGTGTACTACGTGGACGGCAGCCCTCTGGCGTTCGATGTGAAAACCTTCGCCAAGGATGACGATCACATCGAAGGATGGGGCACCGTGCTCGTCGTACCGTTCCGCCTCGGCGGCGGCACGATCAGCGTAAACACGTCGACGGACCCGAAGAATCCCAACACGTTCACCGGCGAATCCGCCTACGTGGTGATGGACGTGACCAACCCCGAGAAGCCGCCGCGGGTGCTCGCGGAGTTGACCTTCCCGGGAACGCGCACCACGTCCCAGCCGGCCATGGCGGTCATTCGCGACGTGCCGACAGGCGATCCGAACCAGTTCTACCTGGCCATTGGTTCCGGTCCGACCGATGCGAAGCGCGTGGCGTCGAGCGCCAACCTGCGCGTGAACATCTACAACATGAAGGATCTGACGGCCGCGGTTCCGGTGGTGTCGCCGACGACCATCGACCTGGGTGCCGGCAATGCCAAGGCCACGAAGAGCTTCGCCGGCGACCTCATTGCCTCGGACTTCAACCTGGACGGGAAGGCGGAGGGGATCTATTTCGGCAGCGTCTACGACCGGGGAACCAACGAATTCGGTGGGCATTTCTGGAAGATCGCAATCAACGGACAAGCCGATGCCACGAAGTGGGGCGCCGCGACAGGTACCGGGATGCTGCTGGACCTGACGGCGCCCGATGCGCCCGATGGCCAGCCGGTGACGATCCGTCCCACCCTGGGGCGGAACGATCGCGGTGCGCCGATGGCTTTCTTCGGCACGGGCCGCCTGTTCACCACGGCCGACAAGACCACGGCGGCTCAGCAACGGATCTACGGCATCATCGATACTTCACTCCTTACGGGTGACGATCCGCAGGCGAAGACGGCGGTGACGATGGGCAACCTCGTCAACGTGACGAACTTCAACATCTTCGGCGACGAATCGGTCACCGGCATTCCCAGCGATAGCTCGCTGGTGCCGAAGGACACGAACACGTTCAATGCCCTGTCGGCGGTGTTCGACAGTCCCAAGGTGGCCGGCTGGTACCGCAACCTGCAGATCGACGGACAGAACCCCTCGGAGCGTGTGGTGAGTGCCCAGGCGCTGCTGGGCGGCCTGCTGCTGACCACGACCTACGTGCCGGGCACGTCGATCTGCACGGGCCTCGGGAACGCCTATCTGGTGGCGAACAACTACAAGACCGGCACGGCCGATCCGGGCGCCGCTGTGTTCGGCACCGGCACCGGTGGACGCATTAACGAATCCCAGGGCCTGGGCCAGGGACTTCCGGCGCCGCCCAGCCTGCATTCGGGCAGCGCCGGCGCAGACCGGAACGGCAGCAAGAAGATCACTGCCTGTACGCAGACATCGACAGGTGCCATCGTGTGCAAGGATGTGGCTACGCTGAAACCCGTGACCAGTGGCGAAACGTCCTGGCGCGAGCCATTGGGGAGCAAGTGATGATCGGACGTACGCAACAGCGGCAATCGCGCGGCTTCACGCTCATCGAACTGGTGATCGTGGTGCTCATCGTGGCCATCCTCGCCGCCGTCGCCATCCCTTCCTATCGGAAGTACGTCATCCGTTCGCACCGGGTCGATGCGCAGGCAGCGCTTATCGATCTGGCGGCGCGACAGGAGCGGTATTTCTATTCGAAGAACGCCTACACGGACAGCCTCGCCGACCTCAACGCTACGAAAGGGATGGCCGGCGACCGCTACGAGGTCGATGTGGCCGTCGCGACGAGCACAGCCTTTCGTGTGGAGGCGAAAGCGTTGAACGATCAGGCAGCCCACGATCCGGAGTGCCAGACACTCACGTTGAACAACCTCGGCGCGCAGGGTTCGACGGGTACCAAGGCGAACGACCCGGTCTGCTGGAGTAAATGATGAAGATGTCGTTCGTGCCTTGTGTTGCCGTGCTCCTGCTCGCGACCACGGGCGTGGCGGGGGCGCAGTCCGTGAGTGTCTACAAGTGGACGGATGCCTCGGGAACGGTCCATTACACCGACCAGCCTCCGCAGGGACGCAACGCCGCTCGGCTCACCGTGAAGGGCGGTACCGAGGCGGCCGTCGCACCCGTGGCTCCGCAGGCGGGCAGCGAGGCCCGGCTGGATGCGGCCGAGGCGGCGACGAACACGCGCAACTGCGAGTCCGCACGGGCGAACCTCGCCACCTTGTCCAGCGGCGCGATGCTCGTCGACAGCACCGATCCCACCGCGTCCCGCCGGTTGCGGCCGGACGAGATCGAGTCCGCTCGCCGGACGGCGCAGGCCGACGTCGACGCCTACTGCGGCGCGGGTAAGAAGTGATGGGCCGCCGCAGTCCGAGCGGGTTTACCCTCATCGAGCTGGTGGTCACGGTGACGGTCCTGGCCGTGCTCGCCGGCCTCGCCGCGCCGTCTTTCATCGACTTCATGCACCGCAATCAGGTGGCTTCGCAGAGCAACGAATTCCTCGGCACGCTTCGCCTCGCCAGAACCACGGCGATCACCCGCAATGTCTTCGTGTCGATCTGTCCGACGCTCGACGCGGGTGTCGACAACCCTGCGTGCGCGGTGTCGTCGGACTACGCCAAGGGCTACCTCGTGTACACCGCGAAGGAGCCCGGCAAGGCGTTCGCGGCCGGGGACGAACTGATCAAGGTGTCCCAGGCCGCGCCCGCCGTATCCCTGCGCGCGCCCAGCGCCAACAAGGTACTCACGTTCAGCCCTCGCGGCGCCTCGACCTCGGGTTCGCTGAGCCTCTTGCTCTGCGCTCGCAGGGGAAGCGAGGACATCGGCGAGAGCACCTTGCGCGTCTCCGGTCGGCGTTTCGACATCCAGGCGTCGGGCAGGGCCGGCCTGGTGGAACTCCCCACCAGTGCCAGCTCCGACGCGGCGCAGGGCTACTGCACGCCGGCGTCCTGACGGCGTTGACCGGGTCAGGAAAGGGCTGTAAGATGCGCGGCTCGCGATGGGCGGTTAGCTCAGCGGTAGAGCACTGCCTTCACACGGCAGGTGTCACAAGTTCGATCCTTGTACCGCCCACCATCGTCTTTGAAGAACCCGGCCAAGTGCCGGGTTTTTCTTTGCACAGATGCATGGCCGATCGCCGCTAAGCCTCCATCAAGCGCGGCCGACTAGAATGGGCGACCTCGCACGCTCCGGACCCCGCCATGCATGAAGCCCTCGCCGATCTCCACCTGCTGACCCTCACCCCCTGGAAGATCATCGGCCTCCTGGGCACCTTGCTCTTCACGGCGCGCTGGTTCGTGCAGTTCTATGCCACGAAGAAGAACAAGAAGGTCACCGTGCCGATGTCCTTCTGGTACCTGTCCGTCAGCGGCAGCGTGCTGACCCTGGCCTATTTCATCTGGGGCAAGAACGACTCGGTGGGCATCATCCAGACGGCCTTCCCGATGCTGGTGTCGTTCTACAACGTGTTCGCGCACCTGCGGCACAAGGATCGGCAGGAGACGGTGAAGCCGGGCGGTCCGGAAGACTGATCTAACTCGCGTAGATCCGCCACGGCAGCGAGAACCGCTGTGGGAGCCGGCTATGCCGACGATCCCGCGGCAGCGGCAAGCTCGCCGCACGCACCAAGCACCCATCGCCGCTGAAGCGGCTCCCACACAAAGCCGGTCCCATACAAGCCGATCAATCCGGGTCGTAGTCGAGGTACGGCGCCAGCCAACGTTCGGCTTCCGCGCGGTCCCAGCCCTTGCGCTTCGCATAGTCGTCCACCTGTTCGCGGGTCAGCCGTCCCACGACGAAGTACTGGCTCTCGGGGTGGGAGAAGTACCAGCCCGACACGGCGGCGGTGGGGTACATGGCGAAACTGTCGGTCAGCTCGATGCCGGTGTGCGTGCGGGCGTCGAGCAGGTCGAACAGCGTGCGCTTCTCGGTGTGTTCGGGGCAGGCCGGGTAACCCGGGGCAGGGCGGATGCCGCGATACGCCTCGGCGATCAGCGCCTCGTTGTTCAGCGTCTCGTCCGGCTCGTAGCCCCAGAACTCCTTGCGCACGCGCTCGTGCATGCGTTCGGCGAACGCTTCCGCCAGACGATCGGCCAATGCCTTCAGGAGGATGGCCGAATAGTCGTCGTGTACTGCCTCGAAGCGTGCGACGTGCTCGTCGATACCGATGCCAGCCGTGACGGCGAACCCGCCGATCCAGTCTTCCACCCCACTGTCGCGGGGTGCCACGAAGTCGGCGAGGCAGAAATCCGGACGTTCCACCGGCTTGTCGGCCTGCTGGCGCAGGTGGTGCAGGGTGGCGATGGGCTTGCGTTTACCCGGCCCGGCGTCGGCATACACCTCGATGTCGTCGCCATGCTGCGCCGCCGGCCAGAAGCCGATCACGCCGCGGGCGGTGAGCCACTTCTCCGCGATGAGTTGGTCGAGCATGGCCTGTGCATCGGCGTAGAGTTCGCTGGCCTGCGCGCCCACCACCTCGTCGGTGAGGATGGCCGGGAACTTCCCCGCCAGCTCCCACGCATTGAAGAACGGCGACCAGTCGATGTAGCCGCGCAGTTCCGCCAGGTCGTAATCGTCGAACACCGTGATGCCGGGCTTGCGCGGCACCGGCGGGCGATAGGACTGCCAGTCGCCGCGGAAACGCTGCTCGCGCGCCTTGGCCAGCGGCACCAGTTGCTTGCCTGTGCCGCGGTTGCGATGCCGCTCCCGCACTTCGGCGTACTCGGCGCGAACCTTGGCCATGAACTCGTCCACGAGGTCCTTGCTGACCAGCGACTGCGCTACGCCGACCGCGCGCGAGGCGTCCTTCACCCACACCGTGGGGGACTTGTAGTGCGGTTCGATACGCAGCGCCGTGTGGGCGCGCGAGGTGGTGGCGCCGCCGATCATCAGCGGCACGTGGAAGTCCTGGCGCTGCATCTCGCGCGCCACCTGGCTCATCTCTTCCAGGGAAGGCGTGATGAGGCCAGAGAGGCCGATGATGTCCGCGTTCTCCGCGCGCGCGGTGTCGAGGATCTTCTGCGTCGGTACCATCACGCCGAGGTCGATCACCTCGAAGTTGTTGCACTGGAGCACCACGCCCACGATGTTCTTGCCGATGTCGTGCACATCGCCTTTCACCGTGGCGAGCACGATCTTGCCGTTGTTCTTGCCCGCGTCGCCGGAATTGCGCTTCTCTTCCTCGATGTAGGGAATGAGGTGGGCCACCGCCTTCTTCATGACGCGCGCGGACTTCACCACCTGCGGCAGGAACATCTTGCCGGCGCCGAACAGATCGCCGACCACGTTCATGCCGGCCATAAGGGGGCCTTCGATCACGTCCAGAGGACGGCGCGCGGCGAGCCGGGCTTCCTCGGTGTCTTCCACCACGAACTGGTCGATGCCGTGCACGAGGGCGTGGCTAAGGCGATCCACCACCGGTTTCTCGCGCCACGCCGCCGTTTCCACTGCCACCTCGCCCTTGCCGCCTTTGTAGCGGTCGGCGATCTCCAGCAGGCGTTCGGTGGCGTCGGAACGGCGGTTGAGTACCACGTCCTCGACACGCTCGCGCAGTTCTTCGGGAAGGTCGTCGTAGATGGCGAGGGCGCCGGCGTTGACGATGCCCATGTCCATGCCGGCGGCGATCGCGTGGTAGAGGAACACCGAATGGATGGCTTCGCGAACCGGGTTATTGCCGCGGAACGAGAACGACACGTTCGACACGCCGCCGGACACATGCGAGGAAGGGAAGCGCTTCTTCAGCTCGCGCGTGGCTTCGATGAAGTCCACCGCGTAGTTATTGTGTTCCTCGATGCCCGTGGCGATGGCGAAGATGTTCGGATCGAAGATGATGTCTTCGGGCGGGAAGTCCAGCTCGCCGACCAGCAGTTCGTAGGCACGCGAGCAGATTTCGATCTTTCGCTCCTTCGTATCGGCCTGGCCGGCCTCGTCGAAGGCCATGACCACCACGGCCGCACCGTACTGGCGTACCTTGCGCGCGTGGTCGAGGAAGGCGGCCTCGCCTTCCTTCATGGAGATGGAATTCACGATGCCCTTGCCCTGCATGCAACGCAGGCCGGCTTCGATCACGCTCCACTTCGAGGAGTCGACCATGATCGGCACGCGGGCGATGTCGGGCTCGGACGAGATCAGGTTGATGAAGCGCGTCATCGCCGCTTCCGAGTCGATCAACCCCTCGTCCATGTTGATGTCGATGATCTGCGCGCCGTTCTCCACCTGCTGGCGTGCCACCTCCACCGCTTCCTCGTAGCGGCCTTCCTTGATCAGCTTGCGGAACTGCGCGGAACCGGTGACGTTGGTCCGCTCGCCCACGTTGATGAAGTTGAGGTCCGGCGTGAGGACCAGCGGCTCGAGGCCGGAAAGGCGGGTATATCGGATGCTCATGCGGCTTGCGCGACGTCCTTCAGTGCACGGGGCGGGTAGGGCGCCACGGCGGCGGCAATGGCCGCGATATGGGCGGGTGTGGTGCCGCAACACCCGCCGACTATGTTGATGAGCCCATCCGCTGCAAAGCCGCGAATGGTTTCCGCCATGCTCTCGGGCGTCTCGTCGTACTCGCCGAAGGCATTGGGCAGGCCCGCATTCGGGTGGGTGCTGACGGCGCTGCCGGCGATGCGTGCGAGCATCTGCACGTGCGGGCGAAGGTCTTCGGCGCCGAGGGCGCAGTTCAAGCCCACGGACAGCGGCTGGATGTGCTCCACCGAATAGAAGAACGCTTCGGCGGTCTGGCCGGAGAGCGTGCGGCCGGAGCGGTCGGTGATGGTGCCGGAGATCATCACAGGCACCCGCCCACCCAGTTCATGGAAGAGTTCGCTCAAGGCGAACAGGGCCGCCTTTGCATTCAACGTGTCGAAGATGGTCTCGACCATGATCGTGTCCGCGCCACCCTCGATGAGCGCACGCGCGGATTCGATGTAATTCGATTTCAGTTCCTCGAACGACACGTTGCGGAACCCGGGATCGTTCACGTCGGGCGAGATGGACGCCGTGCGGCTGGTCGGCCCGAGCACGCCGATGACGAAACGCGGGCGATCCGGGGTGCGCGCGGTCATCGCATCGCAGGCTTCGCGCGCGATGCGCGCGCCTTCGCGGTTGAGCTCGGGCACCAGGTGTTCGAGGTGGTAATCCGCCTGGCTGACGCGCGTGGCGTTGAAGGTGTTCGTCTCGATGAAGTCCGCGCCGGCTTCGAGGTAAGCCTCGTGCACGCCACGGATGATGTCCGGCTGGGTCAGCAGGAGCAGATCGTTGTTGCCCTTCAGGTCGCACTCGCCGGCATGGTCGTGGCCATGGTCGTGCGCACTGTCGTGGCCGCCCGCGAAACGCTCGCCGCGGTAGCCGGATTCGTCGAGCTTGTGCCCTTGGAGCATGGTGCCCATGCCGCCGTCGAGGATCATGATGCGCTCGGCAAGGCCCTTCTCGATGAGGGCCACGCGATCGGGGTCCAGCCAGGGAAGTTGGCTCATGTTGCATCCTCCGTGGAAGGCTTGCGGGCAAGCAGGCTGATGACTTCGAAATGGGGCGCGCGGCGCTCGCGGCTCAGGCGTTCGCAACTGACCACCTCCAGGCCGGCCTTGGTCGCCATGGCGGCGAGGGCGTCGCAGGTAAATCCGAGGTTGCGGTGGTCGAACGGTTCGACGACGGCGCGGTGGTCGTGCTCGCCCAGCGTGGACGCGAGCACCCGGCCACCCGGTTTCAGCACCCGGGCCACCTCGGTGAACACCGTCTGCGGATCGGTCGAGTAGGTGAGAGCGTGCAACAGGAGTACAAGATCGAACCGGCGGTCGCCCAGGTCGAGCGCATGCATGTCGCCCGTGCGCACGTCGACGTTCGCGAAGCCGGAAAGCCGCTGCCGCGCCGCCTCCACCACGCGTTCGGAGCTGTCGATGCAGACGATGGAATGCGCATGCGGGGCCAGGAGTTCCGCCGTGACGCCGTCGCCCGAGGCGATGTCAAGCACGTCGCCCGTCGTGAGCAACTGGAGCAGGGAGCGCGCCAGCGTTTCCCAGGTGCGGCCCGGCGAGTAGTGGCGCTCCATGTCGCCGGCCACGGTATCGGCCCAGCCCTCGGCGCGCGCGCGCTGGGCCAGCACCGTGGGCAGGCGCTCGGCGTCCTCGCGCAGCAGGGCGTCGCTCAGGGTGTCGCGGAGGGAGGCCACCAGGGCGGCCAGGGTCGGATCGGCTTCGGCGTTGGCGCGATAATAGGCGGACACGCCGGCGCGCCGGTCGCGCACCAGCTCCGCTTCCTTGAGCTTGGCCAGGTGGGTGGACACGCGTGGCTGGGCCAGGTGCAGGACGGCAGCCAGTTCCGCCACGGTCAGCTCCTCGCGGTCCAGCAGGGCCAGCAGGCGGACACGGGTGGGATCGGCCAGGAGCCGCAGCGCCGTGGAGGCCGTGGACAGATCCATCCAACATCCTTATATCGCGATATAGAGATACATAGGATGCGGGCAGCATCGGCGGCCGTCAAGGCCGCATGTTGCAGTGCACGGCGGCATGCAGCCAAACGACCGTTAGAATGGCGGGCTTGTCTCCACCCCAAGACTGCCGCCCGCTCGGGCGGCCCGAGGAACACCCCATGGATTTCCGCTTTACCGACGACCAGCTGTCGATCCAGTCCATCGCGCGCGACTTCGCGCAGAAGCGCATCGCTCCCGTGGCGGCTGAATTCGACGCCAAGGGCGAGTTCCCCCTGGAGAACATCCAGGAGATGGGCCAGCTGGGCCTGATGGGCATCGAAGTGCCCGAAGAATACGGCGGCGCGGGCATGGACCCGGTGGCCTACGTGCTGGCGATGGTCGAGATCGCGGCGGCCGACGCGGCCACCTCCACCATCATGTCGGTGAACAATTCGCTGTTCTGCAACGGCATCCTGAAGAACGGCACGGAAGAGCAGAAACAGAAGTACGTGCGCGCCATCGCTTCGGGCGAGGCCATCGGCGCCTATGCGCTCACCGAGCCGCAGTCGGGTTCCGACGCCTCGAACATGCACACACGCGCGGTGAAGAACGCCGACGGCGACTGGGTCATCAACGGCAAGAAGAGCTGGATCACTTCCGGCCCCGTGGCCCGCTACATCGTTCTGTTCGCCGTGACCACGCCGGGTATCGGCGCGCGCGGCGTGTCGGCGTTCATCATCGACACGAAGCGCGACGGCTTCCTCGCCGGCAAGACCGAGCCGAAGCTCGGCATCCGCGCCTCGGCCACCTGCGAAATCGAGTTCCACGACTACGTGTGTCCGAAAGAGGACATGCTGGGCGAGGAAGGCAAGGGCTTTGCCATCGCCATGGGCGTGCTCGACGCCGGCCGCATCGGCATCGCGTCGCAGGCCGTGGGCATCGCCCGTGCGGCCTACGAGGCCACGCTCCAGTGGTCGCGCGACCGCAAGGCCTTCGGCCAGCCCATCGGCACGTTCCAGATGACTCAGGCGAAGATCGCCGACATGAAGTGCAAGCTGGACGCGGCCCTGCTGCTGACGCTTCGCGCCGCGTGGACGAAGGGCCAGGTGGAGAAGACCGGCGGCCGCTTCGGCACCGAGGCCTCGATGGCCAAGCTCGTGGCCTCGGAAGCCGCGATGTGGATCACCCACCAGGCGGTGCAGATCCACGGCGGCATGGGCTATTCCAAGGAAATGCCGCTGGAACGCTATTTCCGCGACGCGAAGATCACGGAGATCTACGAGGGCACCAGCGAGATCCAGCGCCTGGTCATCGCCCGCGCCGAAACCGGTCTGCGGTGAGCGAGGCACTGTAGGAGCGCGCCCTGCGCGCGACGGGTTTTCGGGGCCGTCTTCAACCTGGCGCGCCAGCCCCGGGGCAAGGCCTCAAAACATGTCGCGCGCAAGGCGCGCTCCTACTAAGCTCCACCTTTGGCCTTGCCTGGGGAGCTTCCATGATCGATCACACCGGTCTCGTCGTCAGCGACTTCGAGCGCAGCAAGGACTTTTACCAGAAGGCCCTTTCCGCCATCGGTTACGAGTTGCTTGCCATCCTGCCCGCGAACGTCACCGGCCGCACCGACATCGCCGGTTTCGGTGAAGGGGGCAAGCCCGACTTCTGGATCTACCAGGGCGAGCCGAACCGGCCGCCGGTCCACGTGGCGTTCCGCGTCGAATCGCAGCAACTGGTCCGCGCGTTCCACGAGGCGGCGCTTGCCGCCGGCGGCCGCGACAACGGCCCCCCGGGCCCACGCTCGCATTACCACGCCGGGTATTACGGCGCCTTCGTGCTCGACCCCGATGGTCACAACATCGAAGCGGTGTTCCATGGGGGTTCTCTGGTCCACAGGGACCTGAGCCACCCTGACACCCCGCCGGCGTAACGACTGAAGAACCAATCAGGTTCTTCACGCGCTTTTCCCCAAAAAGGTTCTTCACGCATTTGACCAGTCGTTGCCGGTCCGGCTGCGCCCTCGCGTTCGCGCACACCGAAACGATGAAAGGGAGGCGCCGGCCTGTGCCCCTGCGGGCTCAAACATGCGGTCGCAGAGCGACCGAACTCACCCGGAGGGACATAGCCCGATACCTCTCCGAGCATTACGCTCGCGGGATGAGAGAGCGGGAGCCGAAAGCCGTTGTCCGTGGGATGTCGGTAACAACGGGCTCTGTCTTGGAGGCGCTTCAGCGGCGATAGGTGCTCGCGAGCGAGCTGTTTGCCTCGGGATCGCCGGCACAGGCGGCTCCTACGGCAAGGCGCTTGTCTTCCAGTGTTCGGCACGCCCCAACCGTCGTGCCGGCATCCAGACAACGGCACGGGCGCCGCGAGCGAGGCCGAAAAAGCCGAGCCTACCCTACGAAGCGGAACCGACGTGTACTAAGGCAATGAAGCCGCAGTCCCAAGAGCTTAGCGAGGAATCAAAAGAAACTCGGCTTGCGCCGCGTTTTTTCCCTGCGAACGTTTGGAGCGTGGATCAATCTGCTAAGGCGGTAAGTACCTGCTCAGGGTCTTTGCGAGTCGCTTTGAGCAGAGCCCTGGTTGGCCCGTCGGTGCAGGTCGGTCCTGTTCCCTGTTCTGCAAGGTGCTGACCTTCATCTGCATCAGGAGCGCGAATTTAAGCTGCGACCTGACTTTCTTTATTTCGACCAGTTCGATGTTGGATTCGAGAGACCGCGCGTGTTCGCCGCGAGTGATTTCACCCATTTGTCCAGCGATGCCCAATAGCTTGTTCCTCTTTCTAGGTTGGGAGGAGTGCGCCTTGCGCGATGTATTTAGGTTGGCGACTAGGGGATGCCACCCAACCTTGGGATCAGGTGCGAAAGACGGCTACGAGCAGACTCAATGGGCCCGCATCCCTGGCTTCCCCGAATGTCTGACATTTATCAATTCTGGTCCGCGTCATCGCGTGCAGCCAGTCCCTTCTTCACCCTTGAACCATTAACCATTTTTACCGGTATGAATCGCAGAACGATGTCACTGAGCTTCATAACCCGACGAAGATGGTCGTGCATCAATTTGAGCTCATACTGTGCGAGAAGCGGCATATTGATCGCCTGAGGGGTTTCCTTTGTCTCATCAAAGAGAAGCCACAAACAAAGCGTGTAATGGCTGCCATTGTTTAACGACACGTCATCCTTGATGTACTTGAGGTACAGATCCTTCCATGCCGACGAGCTTGCATCAATGTGTGACCGTATCTCGCGTAGGAAGACATCGTCCGTGAGAAACGCCTCGCAGTAGAACTTGGCTTGAGAAAATAGATAGTTGGTCGAAGACGCATCCTTGTATTGCTTTGAGTTAATAATTCTCACTCGAAGCACTTCTTCATCATTCTGCGATTTCGACTTAACAAGATCCAGGATGTCGCAGAACTCCTTATCCTTTTTTCCAGTACCGATCCTAAGTTTAGCTCTATCAAAAAGGATGCTGGTTGGGCTCACTTCCACGACGCGTTTGTTGAATATATATTCTTCGTTCTTTAGTCCGCGCTCATCTCCGATGGAAAATCCTTTGAAGTGTGGCTCCGGATCTTTTACAACAAGAGTTGTCTGGATGAAGCGCTGGATCTCGGCGTAGAAACTACGCTCAACCTTTTTCCACTGACCTGCAACAAGGATGAAGTTATCCTCCGTACCATCCTCGCTTTGGAGTTTCGCCTCGAAGACGATGCAGCTATATATCGACCAATGCTTATTCTCAATCACCCTGTCATCCTGATAAGAATATGCATAAATCTTGTGCTTCATTAGATAATCGATTGAGAGCTCGTCGACGTCCTTCACGAATTGCCTAAGCTTGTCAGCGTCGAGGTACGGAAAGAGTTCATTGTCTCTTTTCCTGCGCGCGGTAAATGAAAACGCATAATCGTCCTCAGTTGTTACCTCAGGGATGCACAGGTCAAGATAGGTGAAGTCTCCTTCTCGAATGGTTTCGATCAGGAAACTGTTCAACAACTCCTCCTCCTCCTCGCTAGCGGGCTTAAAGTTACGGAAGTTTGGAAAATTTTCTACATAATCTTCGAGAGAGAATTGTTTTAGGAACTCTCCGCATTTAGCGATCAGCGAGGTCCAGGTCAGTCTCTGTTCTCCCAGCATCTTGATCGTCAGGCTGTCTCGTCCTTGTAAGGTCACCTCCTTCTCATCCTTCAGATGTGCGGAAATGTAGCGAAGGTCTTCCGCCTCACTTAGCCCAAATGCAAACGTGTCGGATGGTCTCGTCACCTGCCTATCAATGTGGGTGGGCGTTATTGCATTGCTCTCCGTGCGAGTCTGCCGAACCATTTCGTTGCCACACATATTCATGGCAACCCTTATCCCAAGCTCTGGCTCGAGCGATCGCCGATCAATGTGGGTCATTGAGCTTCGTCCGAACGTCGCAACGAAGATGCGTTCCTGCATTTCAAGAAGCAGAATGCCATTCGGCGAACTCGATGAGCTTGTAAATGAGATCTGCTCGTGCGTTGCCAGTTGATCGTTTAGAAAGTCGAGCCATGGGGGGTTTGATCTTGTTGACGACGCTGTGAAGTAATACAGCTGGCACGCTACGTCGTCGACTGCAAATGTAATGTCTCTCAAATCAGAGCGCCTATCTAGAGGCTCGTCTTTATCTAAAACCGATTCAAGTGTCACGCCCGGCTTGGCTAGATAGAGAGTGAGTTGCGCGATTTCGTGAGCCGGATCCATAGCATTTCCCTGTGGCTAAGCGGATAGTCAGAAGTCTATCGGCACATTCGCTCGAATCTGGCGCATTCCGTGATGTGCATATTCGGCAAAGTGCCCTTGCAGGTGGCACCTGCCGATTCCCCTCCGATCATTGAGGGGGGCAGGTTGAGCAAATGCATCCGCAATTTCGAGTCCGCGGACGTGTGCGCCAGCGAACTTGCTTCGCCCGTAGCTCGCCCACCCATCTTCGTCGCGTGCTGAAGAGGCGTAATTCGCGGTTGTGGTTTTTCGTAGCGATTCCGCTGGGAGGCGAAGGCCTGACGAGGACTTTGCTCTGAAAACCACGCCACCGTGTCCCTCGTGGCACGCGTCCGCTGAGCACGAAAGCGGAGCCGAGCACGCGCAAGCGTTACGTCCGGGAAATGCGCGGCCGTGCGCGCGCTACCGACAAAGCGGAAACATGACTGGACGTTCCGCAATGGAGATAAAAAAAAGCCCGGCTTTCGCCGGGCTTTTTCGTTACGGACGATCCATGCCCCGTCTCGGGTCCGAATCGAAGGCGCGCACGTCGCCGACGTTCGGGGCGTGGGGGCCGACGTTCGTCGACGGGTTCGGGTTGCCGCCGCGCGGACCGTTGCCGCCGTCCTGCGGGCCATGGCCGTCGTCGTCCGGGCCGCCGTGCAGGCCACGATGCGACACCTCGTCCAGCTTGTCGCCCAGCATGCGGCGTACCGACACGTAGAACACCGGGATCAGCAGCAGGCCGAGGAAGGTCGCGAACAGCATGCCGCCGATGACGCCCGTGCCGATCGCGTGGCGGGAGTTCGCGCCCGCGCCGGTGGAGATCGCCAGCGGGAACACGCCGAGGATGAAGGCCAGCGAGGTCATCAGGATGGGGCGGAGTCGCAGGCGGGCCGCCTCGACCACGCCGTCGCGCAGCGTCTTGCCGGCCTGCTGCTGCTCGACTGCGAATTCCACGATCAGGATCGCGTTCTTCGCCGCCAGGCCGATGACGGTGATCATGCCGATCTTGAAGTAGATGTCGTTCGGCAGACCACGAAGCATCGAGAACACCACCGTACCGAGGATCCCCAACGGCACCACCAGGAGCACGGAGACCGGGATGGACCAGCTCTCGTAAAGGGCGGCCAGGCAGAGGAACACGATCACCACGGACAGGGCCAGGAGCATCGTCGAGGAGTTGCCGGAAAGGATTTCCTGGTAGGACTGGCCGGTCCAGTCGTAGCCGAAGCCCTTGGGCAGCTTGTCGTTGACGATACCCTCGACGATCTGCATCGCCTGGCCGGTGGAGTACCCCGGCGCCTGGTTACCGACGATTTCCACCGCCGAATAGCCGTTGTAGCGGTTCAGGGTAGGCGCGGCCATGGTCCACTTCGAGTCCACCACCGTCGACAGCGGAATCATGGCGTTGTCCACCGACGATGTGGTGCTGGCCACATTGGAGCTGTCGGTCGACGAGGTCGTGGCGAGGGTGCTCGGGGTGAAGATGTGCGAGAACGCGTCGGTGCCCATGCGGTACGGCGCATCGGCCTGCAGCATCACGCGCTTCACGCGCCCTTCGTACGAGAAGTCGTTGACGTACACCGGCGCCAGCGTGAGCTGGATGGCGGTATAGATGTCGCTGACCGACAGGCCCATTGTCTGCGCCTGCGTGCGGTCCACGTGCAGCTGCAGCAGCGGTGCGTCTTCCAGGGTGTTGGGACGCACGCCCACCAGCGCGCTGTTCTGCGCGGCGGCGCCGAGCAGGATGTTACGCGCCTGGGTCAGCTGGTCGCGCGACTGGCCGGCACGGGCCTGCAGGTACATGTCGATGCCGCCGAACTGCGACAGACCGCGGATCGTCGGCAGGTTCACCACGAAGATCGTGGCGTCGCGCACGGCCTGCATCTTGCCGTTCGCCTGCTGGATGAACTCCGTGGCGGTCATGTCGCGGTCGCCCCAGTCCTTGAGGCGGATGAAGGTCATGCCGACGTTTTCGCCCTGACCCACGAAGCTGAAGCCGGAGATCTGGAAGATGCCGTCCACCGCCGGGTCCTTCAGCAGGATCGCGCGCTGGTCGGCCATGGCCTTTTCGGTACGGGCAATGCTCGAACCCGGCGGAAGCTGCACGATCGCCAGTGCGTAGCCTTGGTCTTCATCGGGCACGAAGCTGGTCGGCAGGCGCACGAAGAGGAATCCGCACACCACCGCGATCAGTACGAACACCACCATCCAGCGGGGTGCGTGGCGCACGGCACCGCCGACATGGCCGGAGTAGGTGTGCGTCACCCAGTCGAACACCTGGTTGAACTTGCGGTAGACGATGTTCTTCTTTTCGCCGTGCTCGTGGCGAAGGATCGTGGCGCACAGGGCCGGCGTGAACGACAGCGCGAGGAAGGCCGAGAAGCCCATCGACACCGCGATCGTCAGCGCGAACTGCTTGTAGATGATGCCCGAGGCGCCCGGCTGCAGTGCCGAGGGCACGAACACGGCCGCCAGCACCACAGTGATCGCGATCACCGCGCCGGTGATCTGGCCCATGGCCTTGCGTGTGGCCTCCTTCGGCGACAGTCCTTCCTCGGACATGATGCGTTCGACGTTCTCGATCACCACGATGGCGTCGTCGACCACGATACCGATCGCCAGCACCATACCGAACAGCGTGAGCTGGTTGATCGTGAAGCCCAGGGGCGAGAGGCCCAGGAAGGTGCCGAGCAGGGCCACCGGGATGACCAGGGTCGGGATGATCGTGGCGCGGAAGTTCTGCAGGAACAGCAGCATCACGAGGAAGACGAGGATGATCGCTTCCACCAGCGTGTGCACCACTTCCTCGATGGAAATGGTGACGAACTTCGTGGTGTCGTACGGGGCGAACCACGTCACGCCGTCGGGGAAGCCCTTGGCCAGTTCCTCCATCTTGGCGCGCACGGCGTTCGCCACGTCCAGCGCGTTCGCGCCTGGCAGAAGCTGCACACCGAACGAGCCCGTGGCCGTGCCGTTCCACTGGGCGTTGAAGCCGTAGGTCTGCGGGCCGAGTTCGACGCGTGCGACGTCCTTCAGACGCACCACGGTGCCGTCGTTGTTGGCGCGCAGGATGATGTTGGAGAACTCGTCGGGCGTGGTGAAACGGCCTTCCGCCGAAACGGTGGCACTGAAGCCCTGTCCGTTCACGGCCGGATCGGTACCGATGGAACCCGCGGCGAACTGCACGTTCTGCGTGCTGAGGGCGTTGCGGAGGTCGGTGGCCGAGAGGCCGTAGCCGCGCAGCTTGTCCGGGTTGAGCCAGACGCGCATGGCGTACTCGGCGCCCAGCTGGCGGGTGTTGCCGACGCCGGGAATACGGGCGATCTGGTCGAGCACCTGCGACGACACGATGTCCGTCAGGCGGTTACCGTCGATCGCCGGATTGGACGAGGTGAGCGCGATGAACATCAGGAAGTCGGGGTTCGACTTCGCCACCACGACGCCCTGCTGGGTCACTTCAGACGGCAGGCGCGGGGTGGCCAGCGCCACCTTGTTCTGCACCTGCACCTGCGCGATGTCGGGATCGGTGCCCGTTTCGAAGGTGAGCGTGACGGTCGCGGTGCCGCTGGAGCTGGAGGACGACGAGAAGTAGAGCAGGTGGTCGATACCTGTCAGTTGCTGCTCGATGACCTGTGTCACGGTCTTTTCGGTCGTGTCCGCGCTCGCGCCCGGATAGGTCGCCGTCACGACGACCTGCGGCGGGGCGATGTTCGGATACGACTCGATACCCATGTTGAGCAGGGAGATCGTGCCGCACAGGCTGATCAGGATCGCCACCACCCACGCGAAGATGGGGCGGTCGATGAAGAAACTCGGCATGTCGGTTTCCTTTTACTGCTTGCCGGCGGAGGCGTCGGCACCAGGGCCGGCGGCTGCCGCCGGGGCGGCCTGGGCGGGGGACGCCTTCACGGGCGCGTTCTCCCTCGCCTTCGGCAGGCCCTGGACGATGATCTGGTCGCCCGGCTTGAGACCGCCGGTGACCACCCAGTTGGAACCGCTGAGTCGGTCGGCCTTGATCGGGCGACGGACGGCGGCGGAGGGTACCTTGACGTCGGCCCCGGTCTTCGGATCCTTGGTGTGGCCTTCGCCGACGACCATCACGTAGGCGTCGTTGGCGTCGCGCAGCACGGCGGCCTGCGGCACGAGGAACACGTTGTGCAGGTCGCCGAGCGTCGCCTTCACCGTCACGAACTGGCCGGGCAGCAGGCGCTCGTCCGGATTCTCGAGCAGCGCGCGCAGGTTCACGGTGCCGGTCTGCGGGTTGACCGTGGCCGACGAGAAGTCGAGGGTGCCCTGCTTGTCGTACGCGGTGCCGTCCGGCAGCTGGATGTTCACCGTGGCCTTGTCCGTCGGCGACAGTGTGGCGGCACCGGCGGCCGCGGCGCGGCGCATGGCGTCCAGGTCCGAGACCGAGACACTGAAGTTCACGTACAGCTTGTCGATCTGGTCGACGCGGGTGAGCAGGGTGGTCTCGCCCTGTCCCACCAGGGCGCCCTCGGTCACCTGCTGCTGGCCGGCGCGGCCGTCGATCGGCGATACCACGTCGGTGAACCCGAGGTTGATGCGGGCCGACTCGGCATTGGCCTGGGCCTGCTTCACGGCGGCGTTGGCCGTGCGTTCGTTGGCCTCCGCGGTGTCGAGGTCCTGCCGGGACACGTAGTTCTTGCCCACCAGACTGCGGGCACGGTCGGCCTGGGCCTTGGCGTTGACGGCCGTCGCGCGAGCCGAGGCGAGGTTGGCGAGCTGGGCGTCCAGTTCGGCCTTGAGCGGCTGCGGGTCGATCTGGAACAGCTTCTGGCCCGCCTTGACGTCCGAGCCTTCCTCATAAAGGCGATGCAGGAGGATGCCCGGCACGCGGGCGCGCACGTCGGCTGTGCGGTAGGCGGACAGGCGACCCACCTGATCCTGGACCAGCGGGGTGTCCTGGGGTTGCGCGGTGACGACGCCGACCTCGGGCGGAGGCGGCTGCTGCGGGGCTTCCTGCTTGTGGCAGGCGGCAAGCGCCGCGGCGAGGCCTAGGGCCAGCAGGGACGAGCGCAGGGGCAGGGGAGTCATGAGAACTTCGTTCCTTTTCCAGGTTTCTTGTTCGTTCGCGCTGCCGCACCCGGTAGGTGCCGCTCGCAGGCATGCTTACAGTTACTGTGTGTCCCGCCCACTCGTCACGTGCCTTCCGGCCTCTTGCGTGTGCCTAAAGGACGCCCGTGGCACGCCGAGCCCTCGACGCAGCCGTGTGCATGATTCAGCACGTAAGTATACCGTCCAGTTTAGAATCTCTGGCGAGGCAACGTCAACGGGTCCCCCGACCATTCGCGCGCGAATTGGTGCGATGCACACGGCGTGTATCCGGGATCGACTGCATTCCGGTGCGGCGATGCAGTGAAAAAACGCCAACGCGCAGTCGCTTTCGGTGTGGCTACATGACGGCCGTGGGAGCTATGCTTTCACGGATTTCCGTCCTCCCCACATCGATAATCCGCCCATGAATGCGATTCGCGCTGCCGAAAACGGCCCGTTCCACGCCGTTGTCTTCGATGAACTGAAAAAGCTCGACTATCCCGCGGAGCGCCTCAATGAGGCGCGCTTTTTTATCGAGGCCTTCTTCGAGCGGATCGCCCCTGCCGACCACGCGCTGCATGCGCCTGAGCGCTGGGCCGCGCTGATCGCCGACCTCCTGGCTTTCGCACGGGAGCGTACCCCCGGCAAGGCGAAGGTCCGCGTGTACAACCCGGGCCAGTCGGGCACCCGCGCCGTGGTGGAGGTCGTGACCGACGACATGCCGTTCCTCGTCGACACGGTGTCGATGGTGGCGGCCTCGCATGCCGACATCCACGCCATCATCCATCCGGTGGTGCCGGTGGTGCGCTCGGCCTCGGGCGTGCTCGAAGCCATGGGTTCGGGCGAGCGCACCGAATCGATCATGCGTTTCGAGATCGACCGCATCGACGCGACCGAACTCGACACGCTGAAGGCGAACGTGGAGGCCGCGCTCGCCGACGTGCGCGAGGCCGTGGACGATTGGCGCGCCATGCGCGGCAAGATGGTCGAGATCGCCGACGAGCTGGGCAAGCGCTCGTTGCCGTACACCCCGGAGGAGGTCAGCGAGGCCTCGGAGTTCCTGCGCTGGGTCGCGGACAACCATTTCACCTTCATGGGCTACCGCGAGTACGAAGTGGCGGCCGATGCGGGCGATCAGGTGCTGAAGACCGTCGAGGGTTCGGGCCTGGGCATCCTGCGCGCCGCCGAGCGCTCGCTGGCGCCGCGTTCCCTGCGCACCCTGGTCGCGAGCGAGCTGCCGCGTTCCGGTGCCACCGACGCCATCATCCTCACCAAGACCAATGCACGCTCGCCGATCCACCGCCCCGGCTACATGGATTACGTGGGCGTGCTCAAGTTCGACGAGCAGGGCCGTCCCGTCGCGGAGCAACGCTTCCTGGGCCTGTTCTCGTCCAACGCCTACATGGCCCACCCGCAGCACGTGCCGCTGGTGCGCGACAAGTGCGAGGCGGTGATGAACCGTTCGGGCCTGAAGCGCGATTCGCACTCGGGCAAGGCCCTGCGCCACATCCTCGACACGCTGCCGCGCGACGAGCTGTTCCAGTGCAGCACCGACGAGCTCTACGCGCTGGCCATGGGTCTGCTCGAACTGGCCCAGCGCACGCGCACGCGCCTGTTCATCCGCCGCGACAGCTACGGCCGCTTCTTCTCCTGCATCGTGTACATCCCGCGCGACCGCTTCAACACCAACGTGCGCGAGCGCGTGGAGAACGTGTTGCGCGAGGCATTCCATGGCGAACACCTGGATTCGGCGGTGCTGATGGGCGAGGCCGCCCTGGTTCGCCTCCACGTCGTGGTGCGTCCGCGCATCGGCGACCATCCCGTCTACGACGCCACCGCGATCGAGGCGCAGATCGTCTCGATCGCGCGCAACTGGTACGACGAACTGCGCGACAGGCTCATCGAGCTGGCCGGCGAGCAGCAGGGCATCATCCTCGCCAACCGCTACGGCAAGGCCCTGCCGGCCGGCTATGTGGACGAGGTGTCCCCTGAAATCGCGGCCGCCGACGTGCAGGCGCTGGCCGGTCTGGATGGCCCGGACGCCATCAGCATGTCGTTTTACCATCCGCCGCATCGTCCGGAAGAACTGCGCTTCAAGGTCTACCGTTCCGGTTCCGACATCGCGTTGTCCGAGGTGATGCCGCAGTTGGAAAATCTGGGCCTGCGCGTGCTCACCGAGCACATGTACGAAGTGAAGCTCGGCGACGGCCACCTGTTCGTGCAGGATTTCGAAGTGCAGCCGGTGGGCCGCCTCGCGTTCGAGGTGGAACAGGTCGGCAAGATCTTCGAAGACGCCTTCGAGCATATCTGGCGCGGCAACGCGGAAAACGACGGCTTCAACCGGCTGGTGCTGGGCGCGAAGCTCGGCTGGCGCCAGGTGGCGGTGCTGCGGAGCTACTGCAAGTACCTGCTGCAGACGGGCGTGGCGTTCTCCCAGGCGTACATGGAGGATGCGCTCAATCGCTATCCCGCCATCGCCGGTCTTATCGTCGAGCTGTTCAACGCGCGCTTCGATCCGCGGCGCGAAAACCTCGACGGCGCGGAACGCGAGCGCGCGGAGAGCATGCTCTCGCACGAGATGCACGCGCTGATCGACGCGGAAAGCCTCGCCGCCCAGCCGGCCCTCATCGGCAACCTGGTGGCCTCGCTGGGCCGCCCGCGCGCCGAGCAGGTGGCCGCGGTGGAAGAGGCGATCAACGCCTTGCTCGACAACGTGTCCAGCCTGGACGAAGACCGTATCCTGCGCAGCTTCATCGCGCTGGTGCACGCCACCCTGCGCACGAACTTCTTCCAGGCGTGGGAAGGCAGCTTCCGTCCGTACCTCAGCTTCAAGTTCGACTCGCACCGCGTACCGGATCTGGCGAAGCCGGTGCCGTTCCGCGAGATCTTCGTCTACGCCCCACGCGTGGAGGGCATCCACCTGCGCTTCGGTTCGGTGGCGCGCGGCGGCCTGCGCTGGTCCGACCGCCGCGAAGACTTCCGTACCGAGGTGCTCGGTCTGGTGAAGGCCCAGATGGTGAAGAACACCGTCATCGTGCCGGTCGGATCGAAGGGCGGCTTCTTCGTGAAGCGCCCGCCGGTGGGCGGCGACCGCGACGCGCAGCTGGCCGAGGGCATCGCCTGCTACCGCATGTTCATCAACGGCCTGCTCGACATCACCGACAACCTCGTCGAGGGCAAGGTGGTTCCGCCGCACGACGTGGTGCGCCATGACGAAGACGACCCGTATCTGGTCGTCGCCGCAGACAAGGGCACGGCGACGTTCTCCGACATCGCCAATGCCATTTCCACGGAACACGGTTTCTGGCTGGACGACGCCTTCGCTTCCGGCGGTTCCTACGGCTACGACCACAAGGGCATGGGCATCACGGCCAAGGGTGCCTGGGAGTCGGTGAAGCGCCATTTCCGCGCGCTCGGCCGCGACTGCCAGACACAGGATTTCACCGTGGTGGGCGTGGGTGACATGTCCGGCGACGTGTTCGGCAACGGCATGCTGCTTTCCGAGCACATCCGCCTGCTGGCCGCGTTCGACCACCGCCATATCTTCCTCGACCCTAACCCGGACGCCGCCAGCTCGTTCAAGGAACGCCAGCGCATGTTCGCGCTGCCGCGTTCGTCGTGGGACGACTACGACAAATCCCTCATCTCGGCCGGCGGCGGCGTGTATCCGCGCAGCGCGAAGTCGATTCCGGTGTCGCCGGAAGTGCGCGCGGTGCTGGGCATTCGTGCCGAGGTCACGCACATGGCCCCCAGCGACCTGCTTTCGGCGATTCTGAAGGCCCCGGTGGACCTGCTGTGGAACGGCGGCATCGGTACTTATGTGAAGGCCACCAGCGAAACGCACGCCGACGTGGGCGACCGCGCCAACAACGCTCTGCGCGTGAACGGCAACGAGCTGCGCTGCAAGGTGGTGGGCGAGGGCGGCAATCTGGGCATGACCCAGAAGGGCCGCATCGAAGCCGCCCAGGCGGGCGTGCTGCTCAATACCGACTTCATCGACAACTCCGCGGGCGTGGACACCTCCGACCACGAGGTGAACATCAAGATCCTGCTGAACGACGCGGTACAGCGCGGCGAACTGAGCTTCGAGGACCGCAACCGGCAGCTTGCCGAGATGACCGACGAGGTCGCGCGCCTCGTGCTGTGGGACAACTACCGGCAGAACCAGGCCATCACCGTCATGGAACACCAGTCGGTACGCCGCCTGGGTTCGATGGCCCACTTCATCGGCACGCTGGAAGCCGAAGGCCTGCTCGATCGCCAGGTGGAGTCGTTGCCCACGGCTGCCGAACTCGCCGAGCGCAAGCAGCGCGGGCAGGGCATGACCCGTCCGGAACTGTCGGTGCTGCTCTCGTACGACAAGATCCGCCTGTTCCAGCAACTGCTGGAATCGGACGTACCGGAAGACCCGTACCTGTCGCGCGAACTCGTGCGTTACTTCCCCGTGCCCCTGCACGAGAAGTACGCCGAACACATGCAACGCCACCGCCTGAAGCGCGAGATCATCGCCACGGCCGTCACGAACTCCACGATCAACCGCATGGGCGCCACCTTCATGATGCGCATGCAGGAGGATACGGGGCACGGCCCGGCATCCATCGCGAAGGCGTACACCGCCGCGCGCGAGATCCTGGATGCCCGCGACCTGTGGGCCGACATCGAGGCGCTGGACGGCCAGGTGGCGGAGGACACGCAGATCGACGCGGTACTGCAGATATGGTCGTTGCTGCGCCATCTCACCCGCTGGCTGCTCAACCGTCCCGGCGGTTCGCTCGACATCGCCGCGAACGTCGATCGTTATGCGAGCGAAGTCACCGTGCTGCGGAAGGCCTTACCGGATGCGCTCACCGATACCGGCCGGGGCGATTTCGCGGCCAGCCAGGAGAAGTGGGAAGGCCTGGGTGTGCCCAATGCGCTGGCCGTGCGGCTCGCCCGCATTCCGGTGCTGCGTTTGGCGCTCGACATGGTCGAGGTATCGAAGCAGAGCGGCAAGGACATCGCCACCGTGGCCACGGTGTTCTACGAACTGGCCGAGGCGCTGGATCTCGACTGGCTGCGCGGGCAGATCGAAGCCCTGCCGGTGGAAGGTGCGTGGCATGCGCAGGCGCGCGGCTCGCTGCTGGACGAGCTCAACGCCCAGCATCGCGCCCTGGCGCTCCAGGTGCTGGCGGTCGCCGGCGACCGTACCGACGTCAGTCCGGTCAAGGCCTGGTTGGATCGTGACGATGCCACGCTGAAGTACACGCGCGCGATGCTTGCGGAAATCCTTACCCAGAACGCGGACTATCCGATCGCCTCGGTCGCCGTCCGCCGCCTGGCCCAGCTGGCGCAGATTCCGGTGTGACCATACAGCGCTCGGCCTACAGGTCCCTGTAGGACCCGCTATAGCGGCGAGGGCTTTCCCTCGCCGCTTGTTCCTCGCCGGGAGTGTGGGCAGTCGCTTCACGGATCTGTTGGCCTCTCGCCGCTACAGCGGCTCCTACAGTTCCAGGCTCTACCCGCCGCACCGCCTTAGGGACTAAGCTCCGGCTTGGACCCGGATGCCCACTCCCCATGCGCCTAGCCTTCGTCGCCAGCGAAACCGAAGTCGCCCAACGTGCCCGTGCCGCGCTCGTCAAGCGTTACCGCGGCGTGGAACCCGCCGACGCCGATATCATCGTGTCGCTCGGGGGCGACGGCTTCATGCTGCGCACCCTGCATGCGCATCGCACCCTCGGGGTACCGTTCTACGGCATGAAGCTCGGCCGCCTCGGGTTCCTCATGAACCAGCACGATGTCGATCGCCTTCCCGACCGCATCGAGAAGGCGCACCCGGCGGTGCTGCATCCGCTGGAAATGCACAGCATCTGCTGCGACGGTGTGGAGCACCGCGCCCTGGCCTTCAACGAGGTGGCCCTGCTGCGGCAGTCCAATCAGGCGGCGCACCTCCGGGTGAGCTTGAACGGTGAGATGAAACTCGACGAATTGGTCTGCGACGGCATCCTCGTCTGCACGCCCGCGGGGTCCACGGCATACAACCTTTCCGCCCATGGCCCCATCTTGCCGCTGGACGCGAACGTACTGGCGCTCACGCCCATCAGTCCGTTCCGGCCTCGTCGCTGGCGAGGCGCCATCCTTCCGCATGCCACCCGGGTGGGTTTCGACACGAAGGATCCGAACAAACGCCCGATCAGCGCCACGGCCGACTTCCACGAAGTGCGCGACGTGCGTTCGGTCGAGATCAAACAGTCGCGTCGGAACGCGGTACGCCTCCTGTTCGATCCCGAACACAACCTCCAGCAGCGCATCCTCGACGAACAGTTCGCCCCATGAACCACCCCGAAGACATCCAGGAGACGCAAGCCGGTGGGGAAGGCGCGCTTGCGCGCGAACAGCCTACGGCTCATGCAGAAGCGTCGGTAAGCGACAATCGCCTCGTGGTGGCCATCTCCTCGCGCGCGCTCTTCGACATGGGCGACAGCCACGAGCTGTTCGAGCGCGAAGGCCTGGACGCCTACCGGGCTTACCAGATCGAGCACGAGGACGAGCTGCTCAAGCCGGGCGTGGCATTCCCGCTGGTGCAGAAGCTGCTTGGCCTGAACGCGCTCTCGGGTGACGTGCCCGCGGTGGAGGTGATCCTCCTGTCGCGCAATTCAGGCGACACCGGCCTGCGCATCTTCAATGCGATTCAGCATTACAAGCTGGGCATTTCCCGCGCCGCGTTCACCAGCGGTGCGCCCACCTCGGATTACATCGCCCCGTTCCGTGCCGATCTCTTCCTCTCGGCCAACGCGGAAGACGTGGGTCGCGCGCTGCGGGCGGGTGTCGCAGCGGCCACCATCCTGCCCTCCACGGCTCCCCAACGGTCGAGCGAGCAACTGCGCATCGCCTTCGACGGCGATGCCGTCATCTTCGGCGACGAAGGCGAGCGCGTATCGAAGGAGCAAGGGCTGGACGCCTTCCATCGCAACGAAACCGAGCGCTGGGCCGAGCCGCTTTCCGGCGGTCCTTTCAGGGGTTTCCTGGCCGCCCTGCATCGCCTGCAGGCCGCTTTCCCTGCCGAGACCTCGCCGATCCGTACGGCGCTGGTCACCGCCCGTTCCGCGCCAGCGCACAAGCGGGTGATCCTCACGCTGCGTCGTTGGGGCGTGCGCATCGACGAGGCGCTGTTCCTCGGCGGCCGCGACAAAGGGCCTTTCCTGGATGCGTTCGGCGCCGACATCTTCTTCGACGATTCGCCGGCCAACGTGGAATCGGCGCGCAAGCACGTGGCCACGGGCCATGTGCCGCACGGCGTTTCGAATCTGTAGGAGCCGCCGTGGCGGCGAGGGATCGTACCGCCAAGCTTCATCGCTCCGTCGGCTTCTCGCCGCTATAGCGGTTCCTACATTGCACCGTGTGGGTCACACGATATTCGTCCAGCGCCACCACTGCGTTTTCTTGTCTTCGCGCACGAAGGTGAACAGGCCGGCGCCGAGGATCATCGCGATGCCGATGAGCATCGGCCAGTCGAGGTGGTCGTGGAACAGCAGGTAGCCGAAGAGGATCGCCCACAGCATCTGGCTGTACTGGGTGGGCGCCACGCGGTTCGCCGGGGCGTGCTGAGTGGCCAGCATCAGCAGCACGGCGCCCGCGGCGGCGAATAGCCCGTAGCCCAGCAGGAGGAACCACTGGTGCCCGTTGGGCCATACGAAGTGCGGCAGCATCATGATGAAGCCCGCGATCATCGGGCCCACGACGCCCGCGCCGTAGAGGGTGATGCGTTTCTCGGTAGCGCCCGCCATGCGCAGCGCGACGATGGACAGCGCGCCGGTCAGGCCGCAGACGATGGCCGCGACGTGCCCCGTGCCCAGTTGCCGAAAACCCGGTCGCAGCACCACCAGCACCCCCAGGAAGCCCACGATCACGGCCGACCAGCGCCGCCACCCCACGTGCTCGCGCAGGAACACCACGGAAAGGATGGTGACGAAGATCGGCAGCAGAAAGATCAGCGAGAAGGCTTCCGCCATCGGGAGGGCGGTGAAGGCCATCACGGCGGTTACGTTGCCGATGGCTCCGGCCATCGCGCGCAGCAGCCACAAGCCCGGCATGCGCGACACCACCACCTCGCTCCAGCGGTCGCCCGGTTTCTTCAGGAACGGCAGGGCCGCCATGGCCAGGACGGCGCCGAAGAACACCGCCTCGTAGGCGGGCAGGGTACCCTCCAGCGATTTGACGAAGGCGTCGCTCCACGCGTAGGCCGCGTAGCAGGCGAAGCCCAGGATGACGCCTCTGAACATGAGGAAGGTATCCGGCGGCGGGGGCGCCTCCATTATGGCGCGATGCCGCGGCCGGATTGTTGCGCACCGCCATGACCGCGGCCGGGCCCACGGCTACAATCGGATGTTTCCGGCTGCCCATCCACGAGTCCCCGCATGGCCCATCGTCTCGACCCGCTCGATCTCTACGACGTCCGTTCGCTTCTCACCGACGAGGAGCGCGCCGTACAGGACGCCGTCGGCCGCTTCGTCGACGAGAAGGTGCTGCCGATCATCGGCGACGCCTTCGACCAGGGCCGCTTCCCCGCGGAGCTGGTGCCCGAGATCGCCGGCCTCGGCCTGCTCGGCGCCACGCTGCCCGAGGAATACGGTTGCGCGGGCATGAACGGCGTGAGCTACGGGCTCATCTGCCAGGAGCTGGAGCGCGGCGATTCCGGTCTGCGCAGCTTCGCCTCTGTGCAGAGTTCGCTGTGCATGTATCCGATCTTCGCCTACGGTTCGGAAGAGCAGAAGCGGGAATACCTGCCACGCATGGCGGCAGGCGAGGTCATCGGTTGCTTCGGTCTCACCGAGCCGCACGGCGGTTCCGATCCGGCGAACATGAAGACCGTCGCGCGCAAGGACGGTGGCGACTGGGTGATCAACGGCGCCAAGATGTGGATCACCAACGGCAACCTCGCGCACATCGCCATCGTCTGGGCGCAGACCGACGACGGTATCCAGGGCTTCATCGTGCCCACGTCCACGAAGGGTTTCGCGGCGCAGGAAGTGCACAAGAAGATGAGCCTGCGCGCCTCGGTCACCTCCGCGCTGTTCTTCGACGACGTGCGCGTGCCCGACAGCGCCCGGCTGCCGAACGTGAAGGGCCTCAAGGGGCCGCTCGGCTGCCTCAACCAGGCGCGCTACGGCATCACCTGGGGGCCCATCGGCGCCGCCCAGGCATGCCTCAAGGAAGTGCTCGACTACACCGCCCAGCGCGTGCTCTTCGGCCGTCCGCTGGCGGCCAACCAGGCCGTGCAGCTGAAGATGGCCGACATGGCCCGTCGCATCACCACGGCCCAGCTGCTTTCGCTGCAGCTCGGGCGGCTGAAGGACGCCGGCCGCCTGCAGCCCACCCAGGTGTCGCTCGCCAAATGGAACAACGTGCGCATGGCGCTGGACGTGGCCCGCGAGTGCCGCGACATTCTCGGCGGCGCGGGCATCACCACGGAACACTCGGCGATCCGCCATGCGCTCAACCTGGAATCGGTCATCACCTACGAGGGCACCGAGACCGTGCACCAGCTGGTGGTCGGCCGCGAACTCACCGGCATCAACGCGTTCTGAGGCCGGCATGCACGGCGTGCGCATCGAGACGGATCGCCTGATCCTGCGGCCCACAGCGGCCGAAGACTTCGAAGCGTGGGCCGCCTTCATGGGCGACCCCGAGTCCAACCGTTTCCTCGGGGGTGCACAGCCGCGCGCCATTGCCTGGCGGAACTTCATGACCATGGCGGGCTGCTGGAGCATCCACGGCTACGGCATGTTCTCGGTGATCGAGCGCTCCAGCGGCCGCTGGGTGGGCCGCCTGGGGCCCTGGCATCCCGAGGGGTGGCCGGGGCACGAGATCGGCTGGGGGCTGCTGCGCGACACCTGGGGCAAGGGTTATGCCCCCGAGGGCGCCGCGGCGTCCATGGACTGGGCCTTCGACAACCTCGGTTGGAACGAGGTGATCCATTCCATCAACCCCGAGAACCACGCGTCGATCGCCGTCGCCCGGAAGCTCGGCTCGACCCTGCTGGGGCCGGGCAAGCTGCCGCCGCCCTTCGAAGACGACGTGGTCGACCTATGGGGACAGACGCGCGAGCAGTGGTTCGCCCGCCGTCGCCGCTGAATCCTTCCACACGAGCGACCGCCTTGAACGCCAACACATCCACCGGGCTCACCATCTACGGCTGGCGCGCCTCCGGCAATTGCTACAAATTGCAGCTACTCCTGGATATGCTAGGCCGCCCCTACCGGTGGATCGAGACGGTCACCACCGAAGGCGCGACGCGCACGGCGGAATTCCTGGCGTTGAATCCCAACGGCAAGGTGCCTTTGCTCGTGCTCGAAGACGGGCGCCGCCTCGCCGAGTCCAATGCGATTCTCTGCTATCTCGCGGAAGGCACGGCGTACCTGCCGGACGACGCGTGGGAGCGGGCACGCACGCTGCAATGGCTGTTCTTCGAACAGTACAGCCACGAGCCTTATATCGCGGTGGCACGCTTCATCTGCCGTTGGCTGCCCGCGGACCACGAGCGGCGGGCGGAACTGCCGCGGCTTCGCGAGCGGGGCGGCATGGCGCTGGACGTGATGGAGCGCCACCTTGCCGACGAGCCCTGGTTCAGCGGCGGCGCGTTCGGCATCGCCGACATCGCCCTGTTCGCCTATACGCATTGCGCCTCCGAAGCCGGTTTCGATCTCGGCCGCTGGCCGCACGTCGGCGTCTGGCTGGAACGTGTCCGCGCCCGGCCGGGCTTCACCCCGATGGTCGCCTGATTTCCTTTTCCCACCGAGTTCTCCATGTCCGTCCCGCAACCCATCGCCGCCCGCCACAAGGGCTTCAATCGCGCCGAGATCGTCGACCAGAATTTCGTCGAGTACGTGCAGTCCTGGCAGGGGGACGTCGCCCGCGCGCCGCGCGACGACCAGCCCGTGCTGCCCGGCAGCGCGCTCGACGCGCGCGGTTTTCGCGAACTCCTCGAATCGCAACTGATCAGCCGCCACCTCGACCTCATGGCACGCGTGCTGCGTGTCCAGAACAAGGTGTTCTACACCATCGGTTCGTCAGGGCACGAGGGCAACGCCATGCTGGCGCGTCTGACCCGGCACACCGATCCGGCGTTTCTGCATTACCGCAGCGGCGGCTTCATGGCGGAACGCTTCCGCAAGCTGCCGGGCATGGATCCGGTGATGGATTCCGCACTGTCGTTCGCGGCGAGCAGCGAGGACCCGGCTTCCGGCGGCCGGCACAAGGTGTGGGGAAGCAAGCCGTTGTGGGTCTTGCCGCAGACCTCCACGATCGCATCCCACTTGCCCAAGGCACTGGGCACGGCCGTCGCGATCGAGCAGGCCCGTCGCATCGGCCATGCCTTGCCGGTGCCCGACGACGCCATCGCCATCTGCTCGTTCGGGGACGCGTCTTCCAACCATGCGACGGCGCAGACGGCGTTCAACGCGGCCGCGTGGACGGCCTACCAGAAGCTGCCAGCGCCCGTGCTCTTCGTGTGCGAGGACAACGGCATCGGCATCTCGGTGAAGACGCCCACCGGTTGGGTGGCGAACAACTTCCGCCATCGTCCCGGCCTCGACTATTTCTACGCCGACGGCCTGGATCTGGCCGGCGGTTATGCCGACGTCCAGCGCGCGGTGGAGCATTGCCGCACGACGCGGCGTCCGACCTTCCTGCACCTGCGGACCACCCGCATCATGGGCCACGCCGGTACCGACTTCGAGATCGAATGGCGCTCGGTGGAGGAACTGGTGGCGCTGGAAGCCACCGATCCGCTGCTGCGTAGCGCCGATATCGCGCTCGCTTCCGGTCTTTTCGATCGCACTGGCCTGCTGGACATGTACGAGGCCATTCGCAAGCGCTGTTTCGACGCGGCGGAAGAGGCCGATCGCCGGCCGCGGCTCACGCGCCTCGAAGACGTGATGGCGCCGCTGGCGCCGTATTCGCCGGAGGCCGTGCGCGCCGAAGCCGCCCGCGTGGCCGACACTGCCGAGCGCGAGCGCGTGTTCGGCGGCACCGAGAAGCTGCCGGAACGGCAGCCGCCCCGTCATCTGGCCGTGCAGATCGGCCAGGCGCTGCACGACCTGATGGCCAAGTACCCCGAGAGCCTGCTCTTCGGCGAAGACGTGGCCCAGAAGGGCGGCGTGTATACGGTGACCAAGGGCCTGCACAAGGCCTTCCGCAACGCGCGCGTGTTCAACACGCTGCTGGACGAGACGATGATCCTGGGGCTCGCCCAGGGTTACGCGAACATGGGCATGTTGCCGCTGCCCGAGATCCAGTACCTGGCCTACTTCCACAACGCCTGCGACCAGATTCGTGGCGAGGCCGCGTCGTTGCAGTTCTTCTCCAACGGGCAGTACCGCAACCCGATGCTGATGCGCGTGGCGTCCCTCGGCTATCAGCGTGGCTTCGGTGGACACTTCCACAACGACAATTCCATTGCCGCGCTGCGCGACATTCCTGGGCTCGTCGTGGGCTGCCCCAGTCGCGGCGACGATGCCGCCACGATGCTGCGTACGCTGGCGGCACTGGCGAAGGTGGACGGCCGCGTCACGGCCTTCCTCGAACCGATCGCCCTGTACATGACCAAGGATCTCTACGAGGCCGGCGACGGCCTGTGGCAGTTCGCCTATCCGGCGCCGGACGAGGCGATGCCGCTCGGCGAGGGGCGCGTCTACGATGAGGCCGCGGACGACCTGGTGATCTTCACCTTCGGCAATGGCGTGCCGATGAGCCTGCGCGCCGCGCGGCGCATCGGTGCCGAGCGCGGCTGGAAGGTGCGCGTGGTCGACCTGCGCTGGCTGGTTCCGCTCAATGACGCCTTCATCGCGAAGCAGGCGGCCAGTGCGAAGCGCATCCTGGTGGTGGACGAGGGTCGCAAGAGTGCCGGCGTTGGCGAGGGCGTGATCACGGCCATCGTCGAGGCCGGCCTCGGCCACCTGCCGCTGCACCGCGTGGTCGGCGCCGATACGTTCACGCCACTGGCCGGCGCGGCCTTCCTCGTGCTTCCGGGCGACGACGACATCGTGGCCGCTGCCGCCTCCCTGTAGGAGCCTGTAGGAGCCGCTGTAGCGGCGAGAAGCCAACGAAGCGGTGTAGCCTCGGGACGCAGCCCCCCGCTATAGCGGCTCCTACACGAAGCGGCGGGGCTATTGCGCGGCTTTCACGTCGTTCCGGCGCACCAGCACCGGACCGGCGTGGCCCGCGCACACCGCGCGGTTGCGCCCGGAAAGCTTCGCCGAATACATCGCCGCATCCGCGCGTTCGACCAGCGACTGCACGTTGTCCGCCGGTGTGCGCATGGCAACGCCGATCGACACGGTGAGCATGTCGGAGGTGCTCACGTGCACGTCCAGGCGATGCACGCGACGGCACAGACGCGTGGCGATCTGCATGGCGTTTTCCTTGTCCACGCCTTGCAGCAGGGCGACGAACTCCTCACCGCCATAGCGGCCGAGCAGGTCGGACGGACGCAGTTCCTGGCGCAGCGCGGCGGCCACCGCGACCAAGGCCTTATCGCCGGCCGCATGGCCGTGCCGGTCGTTCAGCGCCTTGAAGTGGTCGAGGTCGAAAAACAGAACGGCCACGGGCCTGGCCAGCCCCTGATCGAGCACGTCCAGCGCCGCTTCGGTCCACGCCCGCCGATTGAGCAGGCCGGTGAGCGGATCGCTGTCGGCCAGCTGGCGCGCGCGGTCGCGGTCGTGCCGGATCGTAAGCGCTCGGTCGGAAAGACCGATGGAAAGTACGATGGCCTCGAAGGCGCCCATGCCGATCGCCGCATCGGGCAACCAGGGTGCCGCCGCGAGCATGCCCTGCAACTGCGCGCCGCACAGCGCGGTGAGGATCAGGAGCGGCGTCCAGCCCACGAGGAAGAACCAGGCATGCCGTGAACCTCGCGCCGCGGCACAGGCGCCGGCCACCAGCAACAGCAGGGCGCCGAGGAGCACGAGCGGCTGCAGCAGCAGTTGCGCCATGTTGACCAGCACGCCGACGCCGGTGGCGCGGAGAATCATGAGCAGGGGCATCACCACGGCGAACGACAGTACCGGGGTGCGCAGCAGGGGCACGTATTCGTCAACGCGGGCGAAGCGCAGCATGAACAGCGCCGCGAACGACACGGAAAGCGCCGTGGCCGCATCGCCGAGCACGTCGGCTGCGCCGGCGAGCGATTGCAGTTCCAGCGGATGGAACACGAAGCCCGATCGCAGCCCCTGGATCAGGGCATAGCAGAGGAGATAGGCGGCGTACCAGCCGAAGGTCATGTCGCGCAGGATCAGGGCGAAACACAGCGCCATCAGCGCCATGGTCAGCATGACCGCGAAAGAACCCGTGGCGAACACCATCCATGCGCCGTCGTCGCGCAGGTAGTCGGGCCAGGAGTCGAGGGAGATGGTCACCGCCCCGGCGGGAGACGTGCTGCCGTGGAATTTGAGCAGGAGCGGACGCGACGCGGGAATGGATTCCGGCAGGCTGAAGATCACCCGCCCGTGTCCGTGCAGTGCCGTTCCGAAGTCCTGAAGGGACGTGCTGGCAACGAGCGTGTTTCCGTCATACAGCGAGATCATGCCCATGCCGGGATGGCGGACGCTCAGCACGCGCTCCCCGCTCGACCAGGGGGGCGGCGTGCGAACCACCACCCAGGTGCCGTTGGGCGAGTTGGGGAGCACCTGGAGCAAGGTGGGATCGAAGGACGGAAACGGTCGCTGTGCCGCCTCCGCGAGGACATCGGTGGGCTGCTCGCCCGGCCGCAATTCCCGCGCATTGGCGAGGAGGGCCGTGGCGCCGGCGGCACCCGCGAAGAGCAGGCCGCAAAGGATCGCCGCCTGCAGGAGACGGATCGCCCATCCGTGTCGCCGGTTGCAGAAACCCATTCCGAACCCCGCGCAAAGCTCAAGGCGCGCCTGCACGGCGCATGGCGTGGATCCGGAAGCGTTTCGATCGAAAGCCCGTCTCCCCCTTCGACTGCAAGGTCATTGTGCCTTGCCGCCGGCAGGATGTCGCCTTGGCCGTTCGGGTTAGGTGAAAGGCGGCTACGGCGGCCGGTCAGGGCGCCGCAAGGCCGCCGAAGCGTTCCAGGAGCTGGGTCTGGACATCCCGTACCGGCTGTCCGGCCGCTGGCTGGAGGAGGGCATAGGTGCCATCCGGCTGCTGGGCCCAGGCCGAATGGTTGTCCGAAAGGTAGAGGTCCAGTTCGCGCCGTATGCGCTGGCGAAGCTTCTTGCCCTCCACGGGGAAGCAGGTTTCCACCCGGCGTTCCAGGTTGCGTTCCATGAGGTCGGCGCTGGCGAGGTACACGTCCGGCTCCCCGTCGTTGAGGAACCAGTACACACGACTGTGCTCAAGGAACCGACCCACCACGGAACGTACCCTGATGTTCTGCGATACGCCGGGGACACCGGCTCGCAGGCAGCACATGCCGCGCACGATCAGGTCGATCTTCACGCCGGCCTGGCTCGCCCGGTACAGCGCACGAATGACCTTCGGATCGGTGATCGCGTTGATCTTGCAGACGATTTCCGCCTTCTTCCCGGCCGCGGCGTGCGCTGCTTCGCGGGCGATCAGATCGAGCAGGCCTTTCTTGAGGGTGAAAGGGGCATAAAGCATGCGCTTCATCTTCAGCGCCTTTCCCATGCCGGTGAGGAGGCGGAACAGACGATGCACGTCGTCGCATAGCGCCTCGTCGGAGGTCAGCAGACTGTAATCGGTGTACAGGCGCGCATTGCCCGAATGATAGTTGCCGGTGCCGAGGTGCGCGTAGCTGACGAGCTTGCCGTTCTCCCGGCGCTGGATCAGCATCAGCTTGGCGTGCGTCTTCACGCCGACCACGCCGTAGGTCACCACCGCGCCCGCCTGTTGCAGGCGCGACGCAAGGCTGAGGTTGGATTCCTCGTCGAAGCGGGCGCGCAGTTCCACGACCGCCGTCACTTCCTTGCCCGCGCGGGCAGCATCCACCAGGGCATCCACGATCTCGGAATTCGCCCCGCTGCGGTACAGCGTCTGCTTGATGGTGAGCACCTGCGGATCCTTGGCGGCCCCGCGCAGGAAATCGACGACGGGCGTGAACGATTCGAAGGGGTGATGGAGCAGGATGTCCTGCTTGCCGACGACGGTGAACATGTCGTCGGCGTCCGCAAGCGCCTTGGGCAGTGCAGGCACGAACGCCGGAAACTGCAGCCGCGCATACATCGGTTGCAGGGTCATCTCGAACAGGCGGGCAAGGTTCACCGGGCCGTTCACCTCATACAAGGCGTCGGTATCCAGCGAGTATTGCTTCAGCAGGTAATCGACCAGCGGCTTTGGACAGTTGTCGGCGACCTCCAGGCGCACCGCGTCTCCGTAGCGCCGCGAGAAAAGCTCGCCGCGCAACGTGCGCGCGAGGTCTTCCACGTCTTCCGGATCGATGGTGAGGTCGGCGTTGCGGGTAAGGCGGAACTGATAGGAACCCAGCACGCGCATGCCGGGAAAGAGATCGTCCGCGTGCGCGTGGATGATGGACGAGAGAAGCACGTAGTTGTCGCCGCCTTCGCAGACATCTTCCGGCAGGCGGATGAGACGGGGAAGGATGCGGGGCGCCGGCACGATCGCCAGACCCGAATCGCGGCCGAAGGCGTCGGTGCCCTCGAGTTGCACGATGAAGTTCAGGCTCTTGTTCACCAGCCGCGGGAAGGGATGCGTGGGGTCGAGGCCGATGGGGGTGACCAGCGGGGCCACCTCATGGCGGAAATAGCGCCTTACCCACAGCTTCTGCTTGTGCGTCCACTGGTTGCGCCGGACGATGCGGATGCCTTCGTCCGCCAGGGCGGGAAGGATCTTCTCGTTGAGGATGGCGTACTGCCGCTCGATCAGGCGGTGGGCCACCTCGGCAATCTCGGCAAGCGCACGACGCGGGGGGATGCCGTCGGCGCCGATCATCTCATGGTCGAAGGCGATCTGCTGCTTCAGTCCCGCCACCCGGATCTCGAAGAACTCGTCCATGTTGGACGAGAAGATCAGCAGGAACTTCAGGCGTTCGATCAGCGGCTTGGACTCGTCCAGTGCCTGGTCGAGCACGCGTGTGTTGAACTGTAGCTGCGAGAGCTCGCGATGGACGTAGAGCGAGGACTCGCCGAGGTCGGCCTCGGGGGTGTCCACCGGTGCGGTATGCCGCGCAGCTGACTTCGCGGTGGCGGTGGTGGCTTCGGTCGGTGGGGTCATCGTGTCCAGAACGGCATCCTCGTCGCGTATGGCGACGCCTTGATAATACGCCGCCTGGCGCAGCGTATGACTAACGTCTTACAGCCGCGTGACAGTTGCGGGCGATCGCCCCATTGGACGCCGCACGTCGACGGATACCGCTTCACGGAAGTCGATAAATGGGCAGGGGTGCGATCTTCAGCTTGCGGGTCATGAGCGGGTCGACGCCGGAGTAACAATAGGCATGCACGTGCTCGCCAGGACGGCGGATTTTCTTTTTCATGTCACTCGTGGTGATACCCGCTATGTTTTCACGGGACATGAGTTGTCCGAGGGTGCCGGAGTTGCCGATATTCAGGTATCGGGCGATATTCGTCTTTTCCCCACTCGTTACAGGCTCTGCGGCCGGGCGCGTGAGAACCGTGCCGAGGACGTACCGGTTGACCCCGCCCTCGTCGAATGGACTGAGGGGATCGGCCTTGTGGAATCGGCGGAAGGTCGGATCGTAAAGGCGCTCGCCCAACAGGTAACCGCCGGTGCCCGTCTCCGGCACTTCTTCCGCGTATGCGCTGCGGGCGCGAGCGCTGCCATGGACCGACGGATGACCATAGGATCCATAGATCTGCGTGTTGATGCTCATGACGCGTCCTTGCGACTTCAAGCCGAGCTTAGAGCCGACGGGCCCCTATGTGCGCCGAGGCCATCAATGGGTGGGATCGCCGGGGAGGTCGACCGGATACAGCGCGCGCGAAGTGATGTCGAAAATATTGAAGGCTTGCATGAACATGAGGTCCGTGGCACCGAAGCACGTGAAGTGAATATCGATTCCTTTGCCGTACTCCATGCGGGTGCGGACGTGATGGGAGTTGACGTCGGCGTAATTCACCAGCGTCACCGGCCATTGAAGCTTCCTTACCTTCTTTTCCACGGAATCGAAGAATCTCTGCTCCAGATGCGTGCGTTTCCCATCATCATCCCAGAAAGGACCGGCCTGGGCCCCATGCGCGCCGGCAAACATGGTCACTGGGCGGCCGGGATACACGGCATCGATATAGTTCTTCAATGAGTGCATGTAGCTCACATTGACGGACGTGGTCGCCGCGAAATGGATGCCTCCGCTGGCGTTGGTCCGTTCCATCCAGTGAGGATAGGTCACTCCCCGCGCGGCGTGCCTTGCCCGCTTTGGGTCGTCCCTGAAAGCAAGCGGACCGGAAATGACCTGAATCGTTCGCCTGTCCGGTGTGATCACGGTGCCCGAGGCAGTGTTGCCTATCCGCGGCCATTGGATGCCCGGTGTCGTTGGCGTGAGCGAGAAGAGATGGGTCTGCTGACTGCCCGGCCCGCTGACCGGCACCCTTGCGTCAGCGTACGCCCGAAGCTCTCCCATGATTTCCTCCGTCGGCGCCCTTCTTCTTATGGCGCTCCGCAGGCCGGCGGATTCAGGTCGGGATACGGTCGTTGCCAGCAGCGTCGGTGTGACGAAGACGCTTTGGTCGCCGGAAGGGTTACGCGCTGTAGTGACGGGCAGGTCGATCCTGTCCAGCATTGAGACGAGCCAGGGAAACGATATGTTGCCGCCGGGATCGGTCCTGCCGATCGGATCGCCGCTGCAATAGGCATAGCGATTGATGCCGCCAGCATTGAACGGGCTGGCCTCATCAGGATCCAGAAAACGGCGCATCGCCGGATCGTAGATGCGCCGACCCAGCACGTACCAGCCGGTGTCGGCTTCCCGCGTTTCTCCGGCAAAAGCCGTGCGCTTGTCAATGTCTGTCGGGACGTTACGCCCGTAGGCACCATAAACGTTCATGGTACGCATCCCTGCGAGGTTGTTCGATGGTCATGGTCTGGGGTGGGGCCGTGTTTGGCCCCGCTGCCGGGGTTCCTGTATCCAGGGCTCGAATACGGTGACGTTAGTGAGGCCGATGGCCCTCATGACTTCCCTGTCCGCTATGCCGAAGCAGTAACCGATGATGTGTACGCCATCCTCCGCCAACATCTCCCGCATGGCTTGCCTGTTCAGGTTCTTCATGTCGGCGACGTACACATCGATCCCGGCTGCACGAGCCTTGGACGTCGTATCGAAGAGATCGGCGGACAGGAAGTCGATCTGGAGTAAATCTGTCTTGAATCCGGAATCGCTGGCCCAGTTCTTTCCGGTGGCGTTCCCGTGAGCGCCCGAATAGAGCGACAGATGGGTGACTCCCCGCGCTTGAAGGGTCTGGAACAAGGGAGGGAAATGATCTGCGGTGATGATGGAATCGGCCGCCCAGATCGTGCTTTCTTCGTTGAAAAGGTGCAAGTGCTCGAACCATTTCGGTTTAATCGCCGGCCTGCCCATTGGATCGACCGCCTGCCTGTCCTGCGGAAAATCTTCTTCGTGCAAGACCGTAACCTTGCGTCTGCCGCTGCTTTTGGTTCGTGTTCCGGATCCCGGTCTTCCTGGGGCGATCGGTGCGATGGTCGCCTTGGCTGCCAGTTGCCCCAAGACCATTTTGACGGGAGGCCGAGCGGCGGCCAGCGATCCCTGGGGAATGCCGGCCGATATCGTCGCCACATCCATCGCGGCAGCTGTGGCCGCAATGGTCATGCCTGGGGTTAGCGACGAGCCCGGCGCGTTGCTGGCGCCGCGCCGTACAGTCATGCCGACAGGATAGGGCGCGCTGCTGACGGACGACCAACGCCGCCGGACGTTTCCCGAGGGATCGACGTGGTTTATCGGATCACCATTGCAGTAGGCATATCGATGGATGCCTCCCGACGCGAACGGACTCGCGGTATCGGGCTTGAGGAAGCGGCGCAGCGTCGGAGCGTAGGGACGCTCACCCAGCATGTAGCCATACGCGCCGTCTTCGAGCACCGCTCCCGCATAAGCACTACGAGCCGTCTCCCTTACGTCGGCTCGATCTCCATAGACACTGTAGACGTGTTCGTCGACTCTCATGGCGCGCACCCCTGGGTTCACTCGGAGCCTAATATCCAGCTCGGTGGAGGTCCATCGCAGAAACGACGCCAATTCGGACAGGGCGGATCCAGGTTCTTTTGCCGGCTACATTCAGACAATCAGCGGTTCCGGCTCGAGCACCACACCGAACTTTGCCTGCACGCCTTCGATAACCCTCTGCGCGAAGGCCCACAGCTGCGGACCCGTGGCCTTGCCGTGATTCACCAGCACGAGGGCGTGACGGTTCGACATGCCCGCATCGCCATCGCGTTCGCCCTTGAACCCGGCCGCCTCGATAAGCCAACCAGCGGAGATCTTCGCCGTGCCTCCCGCGTGGGCCCATACCGGAAGACCGGGGTGGGCGAGAGCGAGCGCGTCGGCCTGCGCGGCCGGCACAATGGGGTTCTTGAAGAAGCTGCCGGCGTTGCCGATGACGGCCGGGTCGGGAAGCTTGCGAGAGCGCAGGCGCACCACGGCTTCCGCCACGTGATACGGCGTAGCCCGGGCCACGCCCATCTTTTCCACTTCCTCCCGGATGCCCGCGTAGTCCAGCGATAGCGGCCGCTCGCGGGGGAGAGCGAAGGTGACGGCCACCACGATCCAGCGGCCGGCCTGCTTCTTGAACGCGGAGTCGCGGTAAGAGAACGCGCATGCCGCCTTGTCGAGCACGACGAACTCGCCCTTGTGGGTGTCCCAGGCTTCGACCGTGTCGATGAACTCGGCTACCTCGACGCCGTACGCACCGATGTTCTGGATGGGCGAGGCGCCCACGGTGCCGGGAATGAGGATGAGGTTTTCGAGGCCGGCAAAACCCTGGCCCAGCGACCAGCGAACGAAGTCGTCCCAGCGTTCACCTGCGGCCACACGAATCAGCACGCGATCGTCGCGCTGGAACGTTTCGACGCCGCGCGTCGCCATGGCGAGCACCGTGCCGTCGAAGTCGCCCTTGATGAGCATGTTGCTGCCTTCGCCGAGCACCAGCGTCTTGCCGGCCTTTACGGCAGGGTAGGCCAGGAGTTCGGGGATCTTCGTGGGATCGCGCACCTCGGCGAGCAGTTTCGCGCGCGCGTCCACGCGCAACGTGTTCCGCGCGCCGAGCGGGACGTCGCTCGCGAGCGTAAACCCGCCCATATCCACGGAATGGTTGTTCATGCCAGGATTCCGCGCCGCCGGATCTCAGCGACAGCCTCGGCGATGAGCTTCGGGCCGCGGTATACGAGGCCTGAATAGATCTGCACCAGCGCGGCGCCCGCTTCGATCTTTTCGGCTGCCGAATCGCCGTCGAGGATGCCGCCCACCCCAACGACCGGAAGCCTGCCGGCAAGGCGCGCACGCATGCCGCGCAGCACCGCCGTGGACTTCGCGAAGAGCGGCCGGCCGGAGAGGCCGCCGGCCTGGTGGGCGTTCGGATCGCCTGCCACGGCGGTGCGATCGATGGTGGTGTTCGTGCAGATGACGCCGTCGATGCCGGAAGCGAGCAGTACTTCGGCCATGGCGTCCAGTTCGGCGTTCGTCAGGTCGGGAGCGATTTTCAGCAGCATCGGCTTGCGCTTGCCATGGCGGCTCGCGTGACGCTCCTGCGCCTCGCGCAATTGCCCGATGAAGCGACGCAGCGTTTCCTCTTCCTGCAAATCGCGCAGGCCTTGCGTGTTGGGCGAGGAAATGTTCACCGTGATGTAGCTGGCGAGAGGATAGGCGCGCTCGAGGCACAGCAGGTAATCGTCGACGGCGCGTTCGTTCGGCGTGTCCTTGTTCTTTCCGATGTTGATGCCCAGCACGCCGCGAAATGTGGCTTTTTCGACGTTGCGCACCAAGGCGTCGATCCCGCCGTTGTTGAAGCCGAGGCGGTTGATCACCGCCTCGTGCATGGGCAGGCGGAACATGCGCGGTTTTTCATTGCCCGCCTGGGGCCGCGGCGTGACGGTACCGATCTCCACGAAGCCGAATCCGAGCGCGGCGAGGCCGTCCAGGTGATCGCCGTTCTTGTCGAGGCCAGCCGCAAGCCCGACGGGGTTCGGGAACTGGATACCGAAGGCGGTCACCGGCAGATCCGCAGGCGGTTTCGCGATCAAGTGCGAAAAGCCACTGCGCTGAGCGACGTCGGACGCGTAAAGGGTAAGGCCGTGCGCGGTCTCGGCATCGAGCTTGAAGAGCAGGGGACGGATAAGGTCGTACATCAGGCGTCCGTTCGGCCCGCGAACACGCGGGTGTCGTAATCGAAACTCACCGTGCCACCGTCCTGGGTCGCGTCGAAAAGCGCGCGCAGGGCGTGAAGCATCGGCTCGTGGTTGGGGTGGCCCGGCTTAGGTGCATACGACGAGGACATCAGGCGGCCGAGCAGTGCCTCGTGATCGAGCTGCTGTCCGTGCGGAAAGCTGGCCATGCCGCGATAGCCGCGGCCGAACCAGCGTGCCATGCTTTCGTCGTCGGCGTAGCGCTCCGCCACACCGACGTAATCGACACCGTATTCATGCAGCAGACGCTCGTAGCCTTCCAGGAACGGCGTGCCGGTGAGCCGGCGCGAGTTCCAGAAGACCGCGACGAGCCCATGCGGCGAAAGGATGCGCGCGAATTCGTTGCGTACCTTGTCCCGGTCGAACCAGTGGAACGCCTGGGCGGCGATGACGAGATCCACCGATCCGTCGGGCAGGCCGGTGGCTTCGGCGGTGCCGTCCACGGCCCGGTAACGGCCTTCGCCGCCCAGCCAGCGTTCGGCAGCCGCGCGCATCGCCGCGTTCGGCTCTACCGCGGTGACGCGGTGGCCCGCGTCCAGGAACAGCTTGCTGGAGATGCCGGTGCCCGCGCCGACATCGGCGACGAGCCAGTCGGGCCTCACGCCGAGTCCGTGCAGCCAGTCGACCAGCGCTCGCGGGTAATCCGGGCGGTAGCGGACATAGTCCTCGACGCGATCGGAGAAGCGTTCCGTGGAGCGCAGGTCGTTCATGGCTCTGCCTTCGTCAGAACTCGAACTTGATGCCCTGGGCCAGCGGCAGCGCGTCGGAGTAATTGATGGTGTTGGTCTGGCGGCGCATATAGACCTTCCACGCGTCGGAGCCGGATTCGCGGCCGCCGCCGGTTTCCTTCTCGCCACCGAACGCACCGCCGATCTCGGCGCCGGACGTGCCGATGTTCACGTTGGCGATACCGCAATCGGAACCTGCCGCCGACAGGTATTGTTCCGCCGCCTTCAGGTCCTGCGTGAAGATGGCCGACGAAAGGCCCTGCGGTACGGCGTTCTGCTGTGCGATGGCCTCGTCGAGCGTGTCGAACGGCATCACGTAGAGGATCGGCGCAAAGGTTTCCGTCTGCACCACCTCGTCGGCGTTATCGAGGCCCGTGACGATCGTGGGAAGCACGAAATTGCCCTTGCGGTCGGTGAGTGCCTTGCCGCCGGTACGCACGGTACCGCCCGCCGCCTTGGCTTTTTCGACGGCGGCAAGGAATGCCTGTACACCCTCGGGGCTGTTCAGCGGGCCCATGAGGGTGGTCGGCAGGGTGGGGTCGCCGATCTTCTGTTCCACTTGGCCGTAAGCCTTCACCAACGTATCGACCACCGTGTCGTGGATGGACGAATGCACGAACAGGCGGCGCGTGGTGGTGCAGCGCTGGCCGGCCGTGCCGACGGCGCCGAACACGATCGCGGGAATGGCGAGTTTCAGGTCGGCCGACTTGTCGAGGATGATGGCGTTGTTGCCGCCCAGTTCGAGCAGGCTGCGGCCCATGCGCTTCGCCACGCGCTCGCCGACCATGCGGCCGACCTTGGTGGAACCGGTGAAGCTGATGAGCGGAATGCGCTTGTCGTCGACGAATGCCTGCGCGAGGTCGCTGCCGGCATCGTTGAACAGGAAGAATATGTCCGGGAAGCCGCCTTCCTTCAGGGCTTCGTTGCAGATCTTCATCGTGGCGATGGCCGAGAGCGGCGTCTTCGGCGACGGCTTCCAGATGCAGATGTCGCCACAGATGGCTGCGAGGAACGCGTTCCACGCCCACACCGCCACCGGGAAGTTGAAGGCGCTGACGATGCCCACGAGTCCAACCGGATGCCACTGCTCGTACATGCGGTGGCCGGGGCGTTCCGAATGCATGGTGTAGCCGTAGAGCATGCGGCTCTGACCCACCGCGAAGTCGGCGATGTCGATCATCTCCTGTACCTCGCCGTCGCCTTCGGGCTTGATCTTGCCCATTTCCAGGGCCACCAGCGAACCTAAGGCGTCCTTGTGCCTGCGCAGCGCCTCGCCGCAAAGGCGCACGGCTTCGCCGCGGCGCGGAGCCGGCACGGTGCGCCAGATGGCGAAGGCTTCCTGCGCACGCTGAACGATCGCTTCATAGTCGGCCGGGCTGGACGCCTGCACGGTGGCGATGACCTCGCCGGTGGCCGGATTCACGGGCGCGAGGCTTCCGGCGTCGCTGGTGGCGGCCCACTGGCCACCGCCGAGGTAGGTACCCGATTCGTTACTGGTGAGACCGAGTGCGGCGAGGATCTTGGCGGACATGGGGGGGCTCCTTGGGCGACAGGCTGGCGGGATGCCGGCGGGCGCGGATAAAACCCCGATTCTAGCAAACACCGCCTTCACGGCCCGTTGTGCGCTGCGGGACAGACGTCGCGGCCGCGTCGTCACGGCGGGGAGTTGCGACCACTTCGCAATGACGCTCCCAAGTTCATGCTCGAGTTGAATTTGTCGAAGCGAGCGGAGCGCCATTCATGACGCGCATGTATGAAATTCCGTACCAGCCCGACGCCGGCTCGTTCTGGACCGTTCGCCTGGGTGGCGTCCCCATCGGGCGCTTCCCGTCCCGCTTCGAGGCCTTGCGCGCCGCGGTCAACAAGGCCGCCGCGGACGGGGCCGGGTCCACGATCGGGGTGGAAGGAGTCGACGGCATCTGGCGACCGTTCGGCAGCGATGCCAAGCGTCCGGCGTCCGCCCCGGCCGTGCCGGTAAGGAAGCTTTCCGTCGTGCGCTAAAGGCCTGCCTACCCTGGCCGACCGGGTACGTCCTAAAATCTGCGGAAATCTCCGCACGGCGACGCGCATGCTGCCTGATACCACAACCTTCCGTGCTTCCTGTCACTGCGGTACCGTTCGCTTCACCGTCCATCTGAGCGACGGCCTGCGCACGGCGCGACGTTGCAACTGCTCCTATTGCCGCATGCGTGGGGCGATCGCGGTTACCGCGCCCGTGGGCGGCATCGTGATCGAGCAGGGAAAGGAGGCACTTACCCTATACCGGTTCAATACGGGTACTGCCAAACATTATTTTTGTTCGAAGTGCGGCATCTACGCGTTCCACCAACGTCGGTCGAACACCGACCAGTACGGCGTCAATGTCGCCTGTCTCGAGGGTGTAAGCCCATTCGACTTTCCCGAAGTGGCGGTGTTGGACGGCGAAAACCACCCTGCGGATCATCCGAAGGCGGCGAACGGAGGAGTGGTCGGATACCTGCGCTACGCCCCCGTTCGATGAATCCGCGTTTTTCAGATGCCTGCCCTGACCGCCACGTGCTGTGAAGACGTCGCTTCGATGCCGAGACCGGTGACGGCAGGGGCGTCCAGCGTGCTCACGAGCGGGACGACATAAGTGTCTTGCCACGAGAGCTCCCGCCTCAGCTTGTCCGAGGAGGTTCGGGCCATATCGGTCACCGACACGGCCAGCCCAGCGGACCTGCCCAGGCGAACCGCTTCTGTCGCGCTGTCCGTGCGTGGCGAACGGCGGGTCCTGTCGTCTGCCGGCGACCTCCGAGTGCGTGTCCGGGAGGGCGGGCTGCCGACGTAAACGGCCAGCGCCGTGGCTCCGTCTTTCCTTACTTCACCTGCCAAGCCCGCAAGGTCTGCCCGGCTGAGGTTCGCGGCATTCATCATCACTTCGGTATCTCTGGTGGTGAGCCGGCTTACCCCAGCCGTGCCCGCGTCGTTTCCGGTCGGGCGAGAGGTCGTCCTCGGCGACGCTGCCGTCGTGGCGGCAGTTGCCCGTCGCGGCGCGGATACACCGGCGGCTACTGGATTTGGCTTCAAGGACATGCCTGTCAGGGCGGCGCTCATGCCCAGGCTGACGGCGAAGTCGAGCATCCCAAGAACTTCGGTGGCCGTACGGTTGCCCGTCGCACTCGCGGCGACCGAACCTACCTGGCTTACAAGGCTGACGACATTGGCCGTGGCCACCGACGTCGCGACGGCGATGCCGGGGGTGGCCAGGGCAACGGCCATGGAGGAGGACGCGGCGGCGACGGCTCCCGATCCTGCGCTGAGCGCGGTGGTGGCCGCGATGGCCGCTGGCATGAGCGTCGCCGCCGCCGCCCCGGCAGTGATGACGGTGGCCACGGCCGAGGCGCCAATGGTTATGGCGGTAAGGGCCCAATCCATCCACGAATCGCCACCAGGGTCGATGCGAGCGACGGGATCGCCGCCACAATAGGCATAACGATTGATGCCACCTTCGCCGAAAGGGCTCGCCAGGTCCGGCGCGAGAAAACGGCGTAGCGTGGGGTTATAGGGACGCGACCCCAGCAGGTACCACCCGCTGCCGCGCTCCGCGAGTTCCCCGGTGTACGAGGTGTGGGCGCGGGCGGGTGCGCTGCTTCGCCCATAAGCGTCGTAAATGCGGGACAGCATGTGGTGGGCTCCTCAGCCTGCGCCGGATTCGGTCACTACCGAGCCCTGCGGGTCGGTGCCGAGCAAGAGGACATCCCGAACCGAGGCCGCGATGCGGGTCTCTGCGACAATGGAACCTTCGGCCCGGATGTACCGGCGCCCTTCGATCTGGTCGACCTCGAACGCAATCGTGCCGTCCTCCCTGTACCGGTAAGTCGATCGTTCCGGAGTCACGACCTGACTCACCCGCGAATCCGGCCCGTGCAGGTAGCGAATCGTTCGGTTGTCCGGCAAGGTGACCGACGTCAGGCGGCCCATGCCATCCCATTCGAGTGCGTGGCCATGTCCGTCGTCGGTGAGATTGCCGTTGGCGTCGTAGGTCAGCTCGAGCGGTGTGCCGTGGCCCGGATATCCAGCCAGGCTGTTTCCGACGCTTACCAGGCGGTCGAGATCGGTCGCATCGTAACCGTAGTCGGTGACGTTGACCTGTCCGTCGAGGCGCGTGGTTGTCACCTTGCGCAGGTTGTCGATGGCATCGTGCTCGAACTGCTGCCGCACATAAGGTTGCAGCATCTCGTCCTGCGGGTGTTCGCCGGCTTCCGCCTGTATGCGGTGATCGACCAGGCGTCCGCGGTCGTCGTAATCCATGGTTTCGTCGCGCAGCAGTCGATCGTCGCCGTCGTACCAGCGTCTGCCAGTCAGCTTGTCGTCAGGCCGCCAAGTCAATACGAGCTTGCGCGTCAGCGAACTGGTTTCGTCGATGTGCTCCCACGTCTGGGCGCTGATGCGGCCCTGCGGGTCGTACCCGAAAACCTGGGTCACCGAATGCCCTCCGGACGATGTCGTCTTCAGCTGTTCCAGGCGGGAAAACGCGTCGTAGTCGAGCTCGATCGTCACGTCCTGGTCCACCACGCTGGTGGTGCGCCCGATATCGTCATAATCGAAGCGTCGGATGACGCCGTCCGTGCCTGTCTTCTCCAGCATCAGGCCGCCGGGCGACACGATGACGCCGCATTGACGCGGGTCGGTGCCCTGCAAGGCGATCGTCTGTTGGGTCATGCGGCCGAGGTAGTCGAGTGTGACATCCATGCTCCCGTTGGGTGTGGTAATGAGCGAGGGAAGCCCGACACGCTTATGGTATGAGGCCTCGGTGACGACCGTCTGCGTATGGGTTCGCGCATCCGTGAGAGTGGAGTCCAGCAACACCTCGCGCAGCCGGCGATCGTAGTTCATGCTCACCATACTGCCGTCGGGCATCGTTTTCCGGGCGGGGCTCATCTGTCCCGGTATGTACTCGTGACGCGAAACCAGGCTGCCCGCCTGTTCGCTCGACAGTCGCCCGAGGCCGTCCCAGGTACGGGTGCCTAGTTGCATTTCCATCACGCCATCCGGTGAAACGACGGCGAGGCTGGCCAGGAGTTCGCTGTCGTGGCCAGGTGCAAAGGTGCGCTTCACGAGCGTGCCATCGGGCAAGGTACTGGTCGCCAGCCGATCGTAAGCGTCCCAGGTCTGCCGCGTCACTTTCTCGACAGCGCGCCGCATGTCGCCCTTCACGCGGTCGCCGGTCTCGAACGCTTCCGTCATCGTCACGCAACGGCCCAAGCCGTCGTATTCCCACTCCGTCGTCATCTGGACCAGGCGCTCGTCGCCTGACCACAGGCCGTTCTGGGTACGGAGCTGTTGGCCGGCGGCGTCGGTATAGCTGGCACGCCAGCCCGTGCGTTCTCCCGTTCCGTCGACCTGCCACTGCACGGTTTCCGTCAGTACCCTCCCATCCCCCGGATCGACGATGAGGCCCGTTTGACTGACCGTTTCGCTGCCGTCCGGCGCCGTCTCGAGCTTGCGCTGGCCCCAGTCGTCGTATTGGAATCTCGACTCTCGCCGAATAAGTCGGTCGCGCAGCTGGTCGATCTCCACTTCCCGAACGAGCTGCCCGAAAATGTCATGTTCGAGTTCGTCGACCACGAACAGCGAGCCATCTTCCAGAGGTTCCTCGCGACGAATGACTTGTCCCTGCTCATCCATCCACACCCGGTGGGGAAGGCCGGTGATGCCGATGCGCTCCACCCAGCGTTCGGCCATGGACAATTGATAGTTCCACCGGGTCTCGGCCCTGTATGCCTCATCGTCCGGAGCGGCGACTTCCTTCGTGCGACGGCTCATGCCATCGTATTCGTACTGAGTGATATTGCCTTGCGCGTCCTGTACGGCACGCACCAGTCCGCTCAGTTGGTAGAGCGTTTCGCTCGACTGTGTCTCGATCCCGTCGTGAGTTCTTTCCCTCGTGTGCTTCGTGATGGTTTTCGCGGTGTCGTCAATGTCGTAAGCGAAGTCGCGGGTTTCCTCCAGTCCATCCTGCTCATGCGTCTCGCGGCGAAGACTGCCGTGCTGAGGGCCCTGGTCGTCGATGAAGTGCTGCACGTTATGCGCGAGCTTTCGTGAGCTACCGTCTTCCACCGAGAAGGAGGTTTCCTCGCTTGCCTGGACGTAATAGGTGCGGTCGCGTGTCCAATCCAGGGCGGTCTGCCGGACCGGCACGCGGGTGTAGCGGTAACGCGTTTCGCGGACCGGACCTCCCCTGGCACCCGGTTCCACCCTCCGGCTTTTCAGACGGCGGACCAGCCCGAGCGGATCGGGCGGGCAGAGTTCCACACCCCCGTCCACCTCCCCCTCCGGCGGGTAATAACTGGAGATTTCGGTCGTATCCGTGGCGCTGTCGTAACGCCGCTCGATGTTGCCGTGGGCGTCGTATTGGGTATCGACGTAGGTGACCTGCTGTATCTGCGGCGACGCCGCGTGGTAGGTGGTGGTACTTATCCTTTTCGGCAACTGGAAGGCTTTTGGCTGCCGCTCGAACGGCTCATTCGGTACCTGCCCGTATTCGGTCGCGACGTCCTGGACAACGCTGCCGCGGATGGTCCGTTCGCGGACGATCAGGTGAAACTGGTTGTAGTCGCGTTCAACGGTGGTTGCCACTTCGGCACCGTCGTACCGCGTTTCATTCGATCCGTAGCGGAAGGCATCTTGACCGATCAGATGCAGCAACTGGTCGTTGCGATTCTGCCAGCTGGCTACGACAGGGTACCCGTAGAAGTTGTTGAGGTTGAACTTGTCGTAGGAATAATCGGTCTTCTGGATCACCGTCAGGTCGGATGCTCGCCTTCGGGTATGGGTCGATACCGCCGGCATCGAAGTCATCGGGGCGCCTGCGGGAAGGCGCAGCGCCGAAGCGTCATAGAGCACTTCTTCGCGGATGCCATCGGGAGATACGACAGCGGCCAGCAACCTCAGTCCGTTCGTGAGAGGGTGGTAGTCGAACTGCCATACCGCCTCGTCCTGCAGGTCTGTAGGTTTGGCGTTGAGCTGGTTGATCAGCGGAACCGTTATGCGATGGAGTTCGGCCCCTCTCAGGGCGAAGTGCATGGTCATGTCTCCATGACCGAGGTGCAGGGTCAACACGACGCTCGTCAGCGTGTAGTCGAGGCTCAGCAGCGTCTCCCCCTCGTCGTCGGAGGCGCGGATCAGGACGGAGCGCCCGGCCGCAAAGCCCCAATGCAGGTGAATCGAGTCACCGCTCGGATTGACGATGCGAATCGGACGAAGATAACGGGTCGAACCCGGGAGCATGGCGAGATGCTCGATCACGCCCGTGATATGTTCCACGACGGCGTCGTTTGCCGCCCCGGGCCTCACCAGGGAAAAGCTGTCGAGCTTCCGATCCGGAAACGTCGCCGCCGATCCGGGCGAAAGGCCCTCGTACCGGTGGCTGTCCCCACTGGAAAGGGTCACGATGCGTGTCGTGAGGTCGACTTCCGTCAGGGCAAGACGCCAGCCTTCGCCGAACCCTTCGCTGTGACCGACGCCGAGCGCGCTATAGGACAGCCGGAACGGCAGGTTTGGGCCCCGAAGATGGTTACCCTCGCCCGACGATAGCTCCACGCTGGCGCCGTATGTGCCGGTTCGCGGATCGACCTTGGCACTGATATGGCTGTAGAACTGGAATGCGGTGGAGTACATGTCTCCGCTTTCGAATGGCGCTCCGACGTCCCTGTCTGTCATGGCTCGTTCCCCCCTGACGGTCGCTTTATACGATTTTCAGCTCGTCCCGTTGTCCGGCAACGAAGACGATCTGGCGGTTTTGAGTCGTGCCGTATTCGTCGGTGATGATCACGGCAAGCGGGCCCCGCGGCGGATTGAGGTAATCGCCCCGGCGGATGTCGATCCGCCCGCAGAGCATGAAGACGCCTCGCGACGTTTCCGGCGAGGAAAGAGTCGGCAGAGGCTGGCTACCCACCGGTACCTCGGGATTCCAATGGACCGTGGTTTCACCAGGACGCGCATACCCTGTGAAGCACGGGTTGGACGTGTCCGGCAGGTTGTTTATCCAATGGATCATGCCGGCTGGCGTGCAGCGCATGTCCCGGATGCCCACATGCCTTCCGCCTGCTGCGACGATCGAAACGGCTACGATATCGTTGAACAGCGGTGCGGCCTCTGTTCTTCCGACGCCTATGATGCTTCGTCGATCGAGCTGGAAATTGTCCGCGGAATAGAGCACCGGCGGTTCAGCGGTCACCTCGATGTTCTCGCGCAGGTCCAGGTGTGCATAGTATTCGGGGGTTCCACCGCCCGGTGGCGTCATGTATCCGGTGGTGCTCCAGGTTGAGCCGTTGTCGCCGTAAATGGTGAATGACAGGCGGATGGTTCGGTTACCCGCGCTCTGATCGGCCGACACGTAGAAATCGAGCCATTCGCCCGGGCCTTGCGCGGGCGCGACGTCGTTGTGCCGGGTACCTGGATGGTACGTGTATCCGCGGTCGGCATGCTGTGCCGACCATCCCCTGTAGTTCGAGGATCCATCGTCGCTGAACGGTATGCGCTGGTCGCGCGCATCGTAGTCGAACAATGCGATGTTCTGCCGCTCCGTCTCCGACAACGGCACAGTTTGTCCGTTCAGCGCGGGCTGAACGCGAAGACGGATGTGGGCTTGCTGCAGACCATTGTGGTAAACGCGCGTCTGGACCAGGACGATCTCCACGCCGTTTATCATCCAGCTATCGCTCTGCCGACTTGGGGCCTTTTCCATGGCTATCTCCGTACATTCCTGGATCCGAAGTTGGCTCAGGGTGCCGCGGGTACGATGATCTGCACGCAGGACACCTTGCCATCCAGGTTGCCGTCCTCCCGGTAGTACCTTATGTGGTAACCACTCGGATCGTCGGAATCGTTGTCCTCGAAGTGCCACACAGTGATGGATCTCGACACCGCGTCTCTCAGGGTGGTAATGACGGCATAGTCGTCGCCGGTGTCGCAATTGGGGTTGTCGTACACCTTGACGACCGTGCCCGCGGGTGTTCCCTCGAATTTCATCGATTTTGCTTCGTCGTTCTTGCCGCAGCTACTCATGCTCTTCTGCCTGTAGAACGGGCGTTCGGTGATGGTTTCTGGGCAGAACGTGTCCTGGCTACCGTTGACGCCCTCATAGAATCGTATGGTGCCGTAGTAGCCCTGTTTCGGCTCCGCGCCCGTTGCCTGAGCAACGTTGCCGGCTTCACGCCTCTCGGCATGGTGGTGCATGCCGCACGCCGTGCCAGCCATCGCAAACAGTACGCATGCAATAAACCCGTATGTGTTCACGGCACATCTCTCCGCTACTGGGTTGGTTTTGTTTCCTGGCCATAATTTCGCTGCATGTTCAGGCGTCTTCTTCCCGCTAGGCTGACGCGCCTTTGGATATCTTCAGTTGATTGGCCTTGGCGCCAAAACTGAGATTCAGGCTGTGATAGTTGCCGTAGACGTCCAGGATGTGCAGCGTCGTCGTATTGACGTCGGGAGTGACGTTATTACTGCTGTTGAGGAAGCGGCCCTGTAGGATGCCCAGGATCAAGCCGATGACCACGCGTGTGTTGGAACGACCCACGATCGATCCTGCGGAGTTGCGGAACATTGTGAGCGGATCGTAATTCGACTGGCGGGATTCCCATTCTTCTATGGGCCGATCGTCACTGGCGACCGTCAGTTGGAACCATCTGAGCGGAGCAAGTGGCAGGTTTTCTGGAGTTGAGGCGTTGGGCTGCCCGTAGTAGCTAATGCTCCACTTGAACGTGTCGAACGCATCGCCGTGCGTGTACACAGCAAAGCCGGTAGGCGCGGTGGTACTCGCGCTTACCGACTTCAAGGCGAGTTCGCGCCCGTTGAGGTTGACGAACAGATAGTGCTCTTCCGCCAGGAAAAAATTGGAGGTGTTTCCCACGCGGTGCGCCATGAGATTTCCACTGGTATCGAATTCGCCATAGCTGGTGATGGGAAGCGAGGGGAAAGCGGTAGGCGTGACAAGAACCGAAGAGTTGAAATTCCCGTTTCCGTCGCCCAGGCCGTCGGGATCGGATATCCACACCGTGTTGGTCGTTGCGTATGCGCCGCCGCCGGGAAGCGGGATGCGAGCCGCGATCTGCATGCGGCTCGTCGCACTCGTGGAGACATAGAAAATCGCCTGGCGTAACTGCCTCTGTTCTCGCCTGCCGAGGAGCCGACCCGGCGCGTCGTCTTCCGCCTGATCGGGCCGGGCCGCGGGTGAGCCGGCTTCGGCGGTGTCGGGAATGATGGCCTCGTCCCAGGTGTATTCGCCGGGGGTCAGCGAGACTTGCCAGCCCGCGGGAAGCGGTTGGCCAGTGCCGTAGTCGATCAGTTCGAGCTTCTGGTAGTCGGCTTCGGGCAGTTCGACGGGATTGCCCGCCGCGTCTTGGACCACGATGGACACCTTGACCTGGCACTGCTGTCGCGCGTTGTTGAAGACTTTGACGCGTGCAGGTTGCGTTTCCTGCGCGTAATCCTTGAATACCCTGAAGTACAGGACCTGTGCCCAAGTGGCTTTTGCGGAGGAATTGTTCATTGGACTGTCCTTGTCTATGTGTGACTCGCCGGGCTCGTCCTTGATGCCATGGCCGTGGGGTGAGGATGTTCCTCTTCGCGCCGCAAGTCCAAGTGATTCGTTATGTCGATTCGGTGCTTGCCAGGCTAGCGTGAGGTGTGGAGGCATGTTCATGGCCTTGTCGTGGCCTTTGCCCGGACGGGTAACGACAGCACCGATGTGCAGGTACTATGAGCGGGATCGCGAGGGTGGCAAAATGCAGGCCTCGTGTAGAGCCACTTCAGGCCCCGTAGCTCAGCTGGATAGAGCGTCCCCCTCCTAAGGGGAAGGTCGCCCGTTCGAATCGGGCCGGGGTCACCAGCTTCGTGCCGCTGCCCGGCAGGGCTCGCGGTGGACCGTCCCCACTGGAGAGCCGCCATGCCCCGTTCGTTCGACGCCATCATCGTCGGTGCCGGGCAGGCGGGCCCCGCGCTCGCGAACCGTCTCACCGGTGCCGGCAAGACGGTCGCCATCATCGAACGGCACCTTGTCGGCGGCACCTGCGTCAACACCGGCTGCAAACCCACGAAGACCCTCGTAGCCAGCGCCTATGCGGCACAGCTCGCGCGTCGCGGCGCCGAATACGGGGTGGGCGTGGGGGCGGTGTCGATCGACATGCCGACGGTGGCGGCGCGCGCACGCAAGGTGATCCTCGATTCGCGCAAAGGCAACGAAGACTGGCTGGCAGGCATGCCAGGGCTCACCCTCATGCGCGGGCATGCTCGCTTTGTCGGACCGCGGCGACTCGAAGTGAACGGCGAAACGATCGAGGCGCCCCAGGTTTTCCTCAATGTCGGGGGCCGCGCCAACGTGCCGGATTTCCCTGGCGTCCATGACGTGGACTACCTCACCAACAGCACCATCATCCCCTTGGAATCGGTGCCCGAACATCTGGTTGTCGTCGGTGGCAGTTACATAGGCCTCGAGTTCGCGCAGATGTACCGTCGTTTCGGGGCGAAGGTAACGGTGGTGGAGCAGGGGCCACGTCTGGTTCAGCGCGAAGACGAGGACGTCTCCGCAGAGATCCGCGCCATCCTGGAGAACGAGGGCATCGAAGTGCGCACCGACGCGTGCTGTATCCGCTTGGCAAAGCACCCCCAGGGTGTGAGCGTGGGAGTGGATTGCACGGACGGGTCGCCGGAAGTGGTCGGCACACACGTGCTGCTTGCCGTCGGGCGCCGGCCCAACACGGATGACCTGGGCCTGGACAAGGCCGGCATCGCCGTCGACGAGCGCGGCTACATCAAGGTGGACGACCGGCTCGCCACGAGTGCCGAGGGCGTATGGGCGATGGGCGACTGCAACGGAAAGGGCGCCTTCACGCACACGGCGTGGAACGACTACGAGATCGTGGCCGCCAACCTGCTTGATGGCGGCGACCGCAAGGTCAGCGATCGCATCCTGGGTTATGCGCTTTACGTCGATCCGCCGCTGGGGCGGGTGGGCATGACGGAAGCTCAGGCGCGCGCCAGCGGCAGGCCGCTACTGGTGTCGAAGCGTCCGATGACGCGCGTGGGGCGCGCCGTGGAAAAGGGCGAGACGCATGGCTTCATGAAGGTCGTCGCGGATGCGGAAACGAAACAGATCCTCGGTGCCGCGATCCTCGGCACCGGCGGTGACGAAGCCATCCACGGGATTCTCGACATGATGAACGCGAAGGCGTCCATCGGCACGCTGCAATGGGCCGTGCCGATCCACCCAACGGTGTCCGAGCTGATTCCCACGCTGATCGGCGATCTGAAGCCGGCCGAAACGAACGGCTGATCGTTCCAGTACGAACGATCGCCCGGCGAAGGGCGCGGTCAGTCGTCCCGAATCACCATCAATCGTGTTTCGCTCATGTCCTCGATCGCGTAACGCACACCTTCCCGCCCGATGCCCGATGACTTCACGCCGCCGTACGGCATGTTGTCCACGCGGAAGCTCGGCACGTCGTTGACGATCACACCGCCTTGTTCGAGTTCGTCCCACGCACGCATAGCGTGGCGGAGGTCATTGGTGAACACGCCGGCCTGCAAACCGAAGTCCGAGTCGTTTACGAAGGCCAGCGCCTCGTCGAAGGTCATGAAGCGTTGCAGGAGCGCCACCGGTCCGAAGGCTTCCAACCGCTGCAGTTTCGCATCGCTCGGCACGTTTTCCAGCAGTGTGGCTTCGAGCATGGCGCCTTTCCGGCGGCCGCCGCACAGGACGCGGCCGCCGGCTTTTTTCGCTTCGGCGATCCAGCCCTCGAGCCGTTCCGCCGCCGCGGTGTCGATCATGGGTCCGAGGAAGGTGGACTTCTTCTTGGGGTCGCCGGCTTTCAGTGCTTTCACCTTCGTCACGAGTTTGCGGCGCAGTGCGTCGTACACATCGTCGTGGACGAGGATCCTTTGCACGCTGATGCAGCTCTGCCCGGACTGGTAGAAGGCACCGAACACGAGGCGGTCGACCACGGCATCGAGCCGGTCGGCCTGGTCGCCGTCCACGATGCAGGCGGCGTTGCCGCCGAGTTCGAGCGTCACCTTCTTGTGACCCGCGCGCGCCTTGAGGTCCCAACCGACGAGCCCGCCGGTGAACGAAAGCAGCTTGAGCCGCGCATCGGTCACCAGTGGCTCGGCGTGCTTGCCATCCAAGGGAAGGATGGAGAACGCGCCCTTCGGCAGGTCGGTCTCGGCAAGGATCTCGCCGATGATCAGTGCCCCTAGGGGCGTTTTCTCCGACGGTTTCAGCACGAACGGGCAACCCGCGGCGATGGCGGGCGCGACCTTGTGCGCGACGAGGTTCAGCGGAAAGTTGAAGGGCGTGATGAACGCCACCGGCCCTAGCGGTACCCGCCTCGTGTAACCATGGTAGCCAGCGGTGCGCGGCGAGATCTCGAGGTTGAGGGTCTCGCCGTCGATGCGCACAGACTCCTCCGCCGCGATCTTGAATGTGTCGATGAGACGGACCACTTCGCCCATCGCATCGTTGATGGGTTTGCCGGCCTCGACACACAGTGCAAAGGCCAGCTCGTCGCGTCGCTCCTGGAAACGGCGCACGCAGTGTTCCAGCACGGCCTGGCGCTCGTAGGGGCGGAAGCGCTTCATGGCGGGAGCTGCCGCAGCTGCCGAAGCGATGGCCCTTTCCAGCGCAGCCTCGTCGGGCAGGGCCACCCGCGTGGCCACCTTGCCGGTGTATTTATCCAGGACGTCGAGTTTCTTCTTACCGGGCTTCACCGGTTTGTTCGCCACGTAGTAAGGGTAGCTCTTGGCGAGCATGGGTAACTCCATTGCGCCGATCGATGGAAAGAGGATGACGCCCGCCGCGTTCACTGCCCGTATACGGTCGACGCCAGGGATCCTAACCTTCGCTACGCACCTTGATTTCGCCGTTGCCGAGCATCACGCGCAAGCGGTCGCCTGGCGAGACGTCGGACGCGCGGCGCACGATGGCTTCGCGCTGGTCGAAGACGATGGCATAGCCGCGCTCGAGCGTCGCGAGCGGGCTCACCGCGTGCAGCGTGCGTCCTTGTTCCGCGAGGCGCAGGCGGTCGCGCTCGATCCGCCGCGCGATGGCCACGGACAGGCGCTGGCGCAGGTCGGCGATGCGTACGCGGGAGGGCGTGAGCCGCAGGCGGGGATGCTGGGCAGCAAGGCGCGCATGCAGCCGTGCCAGCCGCGCGCGGCGCAGGTTGTTCGCCTGGCCCACGGTGACATAGAGGCGGCGACGCAGCGCTTCCAGCCGCTGCGCGTCTCGTGCAAGGCGGGCTTGCGGCCGCTGCGCATTGAGGCGCGCCTGCCATTGGTCGGCACGTTGCGCCGCGGCCTGGAGACGGCGTGCCGTCAGGGTCGCCATGCGCTGGCGCAGCCGTGCCAGCTGTCGTTCGATATCGGCGGATTCGGGCACCAGAAGTTCCGCCGCGGCCGATGGCGTGGGCGCACGGAGGTCCGCCACGAAATCGGCGATGGTGAAGTCCACCTCGTGACCGACCGCGGACACCACGGGGACGGCGCTTGCGTGGATGGCGCGTGCCACCTGTTCGTCGTTGAAGGCCCAGAGGTCTTCGAGCGAGCCGCCCCCCCGGGTCACCAGCAACACATCGTAGAGGCCGCTCGACGAGGCACGGCGAAGCATCGATGCGATGGCGGCGGGCGCTTCGCGCCCCTGCACCGGTACCGGAAGCACATCCACCCCGGTAAGGCGGAAGCGTCTGTCGAGCACGCTCAATACGTCGCGTATCGCAGCACCCGTGGGCGAGGTGACGACACCGATACGTCCGGGGAACGGCGGCAGCGCGCGCTTGCGCTCGGGCGCAAAAAGCCCCTCCGCACCGAGGCGCGCCTTGAGCTGCTCGAATTCCCGCTGCAAGGCGCCTTCGCCGGCAGGCTCCATGTGGTCGGCGACCAGTTGGAACTCGCCGCGCGCTTCATAGAGCCCGACTTTCGCACGCATGAGCACGTGCATGCCGTCCACCGGACGGAAGCGCAGGCGCGAGGCGGCCATGCGAAACATGGCGCAGCGAACCTGCGCGTTGGCGTCTTTCAGCGTGAAGTAGACGTGCCCCGAGGAAGGACGCGCCACGTTCGACAATTCGCCCTCGATCCACACTCCCATCGGCAGGGCGTCTTCCAGCAGGTCGCGCACCAGCCGGTTGAGGCCGGTGGGTGTCAGGATCTCCGGAGGCGCGCGGTCGTCGTGTGAGGACATGGACCGCCGAGGTTAGCACGGCGGCGGCGAATGTCGATGGGGCAGGGACTTACCGCGCACACCTTATGAAAACATCACATCCGGAAAACGCCGAAGCGACCCTGTTCGATGGGCGCGTTGAGCGACGCGGAGATGGCGAGGCCCAAGACGCGGCGCGTATCGGCCGGGTCGATGATCCCATCGTCCCAGAGCCGCGCACTGGCGTAATAGGGATGCCCCTGGCGCTCGTACTGGTCGCGGATGGGCGCCTTGAACGCTTCCTCGTCCTCGACGCTCCATTCGCCGCCACCGGCCTCGATGCCGTCCCGCCGTACCGTGGCGAGCACGGACGCGGCCTGTTCGCCGCCCATGACACTGATGCGCGCGTTGGGCCACATCCAGAGGAAGCGGGCACCGTATGCGCGACCGCACATCGCGTAGTTGCCCGCCCCGAAGCTGCCGCCGATCACCACCGTGAACTTGGGCACGTGCGAGCAGGCCACCGCGGTGACCATCTTGGCGCCATCCTTGGCGATGCCGCCGTTCTCGTATTTGCGGCCCACCATGAAGCCGGTGATGTTCTGCAGGAACACCAGCGGCACGTTGCGCTGGTTGCACAGCTCGATGAAGTGCGCGCCCTTCTGCGCCGACTCGCCGAACAGGATGCCGTTGTTGGCGACGATGCCGACGGGATAACCATGGATATGGGCAAAACCGGTGACCAGCGTCTTGCCGTAGCGCGCCTTGAATTCGTGGAATTCGGAATCGTCCACCAAGCGGGCGATCACTTCCCGGATGTCGAAGGGGCGGCGCGTGTCTTCCGGAATCACGCCATAGAGTTCCTCGGCGGCGAAGCGCGGCTCCAGGGGCGGGCGAACCGCGAGCGGCTGCTTCTTCACCCGATTGAGCGAGCCGACGATGTCGCGGGCGATGGCCAATGCGTGGGCGTCGTTCTCGGCAAAATGATCGGCCACGCCGGATACCGAGGTATGCACGTCGGCGCCCCCGAGCGCCTCGGCGTCCACGACCTCGCCCGTGGCGGCCTTCACCAGCGGAGGGCCGCCGAGAAAGATCGTTCCCTGTTCGCGGACGATGATGGTTTCGTCGCTCATCGCCGGCACATAAGCCCCGCCGGCGGTGCAGGATCCCATCACCACGGCGATCTGCGGGATGCCCTGCGCGCTCATCCGCGCCTGGTTGTAGAAGATGCGACCAAAGTGCTCGCGGTCGGGGAACACCTCGTCCTGAAGGGGAAGGAATGCTCCGCCCGAATCCACCAGATAGACACAGGGCAGGCGATTTTCCATCGCCACCTCCTGCGCTCGCAGGTGCTTCTTCACCGTCATCGGGAAATAGGTGCCGCCCTTGACGGTGGCGTCGTTCGCGAGCACCACCACTTCCTGGCCCATCACCCGCCCGATACCGGCAATGACACCCGCCGCGGGCGCGGCGTCGTCATACATGCCGTACGCGGCGAGCGGGGCGATTTCGAGGAACGGTGAACCCGGATCGAGGAGCGCGCGGATGCGTTCGCGCGGAAGGAGCTTGCCCCTGGCCACATGTTTCTCGCGGGCCTTCGCCCCGCCACCTTCGGCGGTGCGCCTCAATGTCTCGCGCAGATCCTCCGTCAGTGCGCGCAGGCGCAAACTGGAGGCCTGGAATTCGGCGGAACGGGTATCGAGCTGCGACGTGAGGATGGGCATAAGGGTTTCACGGGCGGGCCAAACCGACATGATAGCGGCGCAGTCCACCGGGCAAACGCTGCGTTGCGGTAGGAACGGCCGGGAGCGACGCACGAAATAGGTTCATTGCGCATTTCCGGGGACCGCGTTGCCTTCCCCGGACATCCGCGAAGAGCCGAAAAAAAGCGGCCACCCGAAGGTGGCCGCTTTTCTGGAGCGAAGATAAACCTGGAAAGGCTTACTTCTTGCTGTCGTCCGCAGCGCTCTTGGCGTTGTCGGCAGCGTCCTTCGCCTGGTCAGCCGACTTGTCGGCCTGATCGGCGGCGTTGGAAGCGGCGTCCTTGGCCATGTCGGAAGAGCCACCGGCCGTGGAAGCCGAAGCGGCAGACTGAGCCTGCGAAGCAGCGTCCTTGGCCTGGTCAGCGGACTGCTGAGCCTGGTCGGCAGCCTGCGAGGTCGCGGCGTTCTGCGACTGGTCGGCGGCCTGCTGGGCCTTGTCAGCCTGCTGCTGAGCATCGGCAGCCGACTTCTGGGCGTCTTGCGCGGAATCCTGCGCGCCGTTGCTGCAAGCTGCCAGAAGCGCGACGAGCGCAGAGGCGAGAAGGGTACGCGTCAAATTCATTATGTTTCTCCTTAGCCGTGGAATGCCGTTAGGCGGGCGTATTAATAGCTCAGTTGTATTCACTTAGCTACACATCGAGCCATTTCGCTTCAGGGCGCATTAAAACCCATGTATGTCACGTGATCGTTCCGGTGCATGCGCCTTTCGACGGCGGCTTCACACCAGTTCGATGGCGACAGCCGTTGCCTCGCCGCCACCGATACAGAGCGCGGCGACGCCCTTTTTTGCCCCACGGGCCGTCAACGCATTGAGAAGAGTCACGACGATACGGGCGCCGCTGGCACCGATGGGGTGGCCGAGGGCGCAGGCGCCACCATGGACGTTGAGCTTGTCGTGCGGCACGCCCAGTTCCCGCATCACGGCCATGGGAACCACGGCAAAAGCCTCGTTGACCTCGTAGAGATCGACCTCGTCCGCGCTCCAGCCGGCTTTTTCGAGTACCTTCGAAATGGCACCCACCGGGGCAGTTGTGAACCATTCCGGCTCCTGCGAGTGGGTGGCATGGGCCACGACACGGGCCAGCGGTTTCACTCCGCGGGCCTTCGCGTCGTCGGCCGAGAGCAGCACGAGTGCCGCGGCGCCATCGGAGATGCTGGACGAGCTGGCGGCCGTGATCGTGCCGTTTTCCTTCCGGAACGCCGCCCGGAGGGTGGGTATCTTCGCCGTGTCGGAGCGCCCCGGCTGTTCGTCCTCGACGAACTCCTGTGGCCCCTTGCGGCCCTCCACCGTCACGGGAACGATTTCGTTCGCGAAGGCGCCGTTCTTCTGGGCGGCCTTGGCGCGCTCTACCGAAGCGATGGCATAGGCGTCCTGCTCCTCGCGCGAGAAGTGGTACTTGTCGGCGCACTGCTCGCCGAAAACGCCCATCGCCTTTCCATCGTAAGGATTGGTGAGCCCGTCCCAGGCCATGTGGTCGACGAGCTGCCCGTCGCCGTAGCGGATGCCGGTGCGTGCATTGACCATGTGCGGCGCGTTGGTCATGGACTCCATGCCCCCCGCCACCACGATGCCGGCCGAGCCGGCCTTGATCAGGTCGTGCGCGAGCATCATGGCCTTCATGCCGGAACCGCACACCTTGTTGATGGTGGTGCAGCCGGTGGAGGTGGGCAGGCCGGCTTCGAGGGACGCCTGGCGCGCCGGCGCCTGGCCGAGATTGGCCGGCAGCACGCAGCCCATGATGACTTCGCTCACGTCCGCCGGCGCGATGCCCGCCTGGTCGAGCGCGGCCTTGATGGCGATGGAGCCCAGCTTCGGCGTCGGAACGCCGGTGAACTGACCGAGGAAGGAACCGATGGCGGTGCGCTTGGCACCCGCGATGACGATGTCGGACATGGGGTACTCCGTAGGACTCGGATGGCCGCCCTTTCGGGGCGGAAAACCCGTCGAGTATCGCAGCGGGGGCTGGGAGGGGGCAATCTGCGGTGCCGCAAAGGTCCCATGGGCATGGACGGCGGGAGGTTCCGGCAGGGGACCGCCAATCCGCTTCAGGTCATGAGTTTTTTCGTAATCGGTGTGGCAATATCCGCGCAGGGGCGGCCGCCAGGGCGGGCGCAGACATGATGTCGAACCGGGGGACAATGTGAATACGATCAGGATGCCGCGTCGGCGCGAACTGGCGCTGGCCGTTGCTGTGGGCGTGACGCTGACCGCTTGCGGCGGTGGAGGCGGCGGTAGCCGGCCGAGCTACAACGTGCCGGCCGTCGTGACGCCGCCTCCGCCGCCTCCGCCGCCCACACCGCCCGCACCGCCGACCTTCAGTGTCCCGGCCGACGTCCAGATTTCCGGCACCGGCACACAGCCGGCGCACGATGCGGGCGCCAAGGGCAGCGGCGTCACCATTGCCATCGTCGATTCCGGTATCACGACCACCCATCCCGCACTGGCGGGCAAGGTGACCAAGAGCTTCGTTTTTGTCGATCCGGCGGTGAACAATGTCGCCGTCGACGACGTGGTAGGGCATGGCACTGTCGTGGCGGAACTCGCCGCGGGCACCGCCACGGGCTACTTCGCCGGCGGCGTGGCGCCGTCCGCGAGTCTGGTATCGGCGCGCATCATCGCCGACAAGGCGCCCGCCGACGACGGCTCGGGCCAGGGCAACAAGGTGACCAGCGCCGATCCGCTCGGCAGCATCAACACGGCTGTCATTACCGCCGGCGCCTCGATCGTCAACAACTCCTGGGGCGGTCTGTACTGGGACGCGACGGATGCCGCCACGACGGCTAGTTTCTCCACGGCCTATGGGTCTGCCCGAAACGGCACCCTCTATGTGTTTGCCGCGGGCAACGATGGAAGGGCCAATCCCTCCGACATCGCCGCCTTGCCTGCCCGCGACCCCAGCCTCGAGCCGGGCTGGCTCGCCGTGGTCGCGCTGGACAGCAATCACCTCGATACGATCGCCTCGTATTCGAACCGCTGCGGCGTCGCCGTCACGTACTGCCTGGCTGCCCCGGGGAGCATCGTGGCACTTGCCCCGACCGCGACCGACACGAACCTGAGCTACGTGGAGGGAAGCGGCACGTCGTTCGCGGCCCCGCAGGTGTCCGGTGCCGCGGCGGTGGTAAAGGGTGTCTTCCCGACGCTCTCCATGGACGCCGTGCGGCAGATCATCCTGGGCACCGCGGACGACCTGGGCGCGCCTGGTCCCGACCCCGTGTTCGGCTATGGCCGCCTCGATCTCGGCAAGGCCATTCTCGGTCCGGGCCGGGTGGATTGGGGTGAGCTGCCCGTCGACCTCGACCAGAACGTGGTCACCTTCTCCAACCCGGTCGCGGGCGACGGCGGCTTCAGCGTGCAGGGCGCGGGAACGCTCGTGCTTTCGAGCAACGCCAACACCTTTACGGGCAACAGCACGATCGGGAATGGCGCGACGCTCGACTCGAGCGGTTTCTTCCCTGGCGATGCCACCATCCTGTCGACCGGCACGCTGTTCGCGCGGGGCAACATCGGCGGGAAGGTGACCAACGAGGGCAGACTGCAGACGACGGCCGCGGGGACGCGTATCGGCGGCGACTTCGTGCAAGGGCCCACCGGGCAGCTTCGCCAGGTGCTGGGCGCGCCGCTGATCGTCGACGGCGATGCGATCCTCGACGGGGACTTCCACGTGTCCGGCGTCACCGACGGCTATGTGAAGTCGTCGCACCAGGAGGTGCTGCAGGCCGCGACCGTGACGGGTACGTTCGCCTCGCTCTCCACCGATCCGAGCGTCTTCCTTTCCACCTCGCTGCAGTACACGCCGACGGACGTCTGGATCGACACCTCGACCATCACCGTGGTCAAGGTGGCCTCGGCCACGATGTCGCAGTCGGCGGCCGCGGTGTCCTCGGCCGCGCGCTTGGACGGCGCCTTCGGTCAGCTCGACCACGCCTTGTCGTCGCCGGCTTCCGCGGCGGGCGTCGCGCAAGGCACACTGCTTGCCGCGGGTGGCATCCAGCAGTCGCGCGACACGCAGACGGCGCGGGCTTCGCTCGAATCGCTGTCGGGTCAGCTGTATGCCGCAGGCACCGCGGTGACCCTCGCGGGTATCGATGCCGGCAACGACGCACTGATGTCGCATCTGGACCAGAACGGTTCGGGTTCGTGGTCGCAGTCCCTCGGCTACCAGGGCGGCCTCAGCCGTGCCGGTTTCGGCAATGTCGGATTCAACCTCGGCGGTGGCCTCGTCGGTCACGACATTCGCCTGGGCAATAACGGCTTTGCCGGTGTCGCCGTGGCGCAGATGAGCAGCAACGGCCAGCTCAACGGCAGTTTCGACCGTCAGCGCAGCGATGCGACGCAGGGCATGTTCTATGCCGGTTCGCGCGGCGAGAAATGGTACGGCGTGGGGCAGGTGGGCTACGGCAGCTTCCGCGGCGACATGCAGCGCATGCTGCGCTTCGGCGACCAGGCGACGTTTGCGGGCACCGAGTTGAACGGTACCTACAATTCGGCATACGGCGAAGTGGGTTTCCGCACGAATGCCGGCGCCTTCACGCTCACACCGTTCGCCAACGTGCAGTACGCCAGCATCCGCCGCGACGGTTTCCAGGAAAACGGTGGCGACGGTTTCGGCCTCGCGGCCGACGGACACACCACGTCACGCTGGCAGGCCGGTTTCGGCTTGCGCGCCGGCGGATCATGGCTGACGTCGGCGGGCAAGTTGCAGCTCAACGCCAAGCTGGGCTGGCAGAACGCGTTTGCCACGAAGGGCGAAGTGTTCGCGGCGCGCTACACAGGCTTTGCCCAGTGGGCACCCGTGGACGGCATCGGTCTTTCCCGCCGCGCCGGCACCGCCGGTCTGAACCTGTCGCTGGACATGAGCCAGCGCACGCAGCTGGGCTTCGACGTGGACCAGCGCTTTGCGGATCGCGATCACTCGCGTTCGGCGCGGGCGTCGTTCCGGATGAACTGGTAAGCGAGGGGCGGGAGACGAGAGGTGGGGGCGGCACGGCCGGCGATCGTGTGAGGAGGCCCGAAGCTCTGCGCTGGCGCTAATGCCGCCGCAGCGCGTTCGGGCCCCTCATGCGCACGACGGGAAACGCGCCCCCACTTCCCGTCTCCCTTCTCCCGCTTGTCAGGACTTGCCGTGGAACAGCTCGCGGCCGATCAGCATGCGGCGGATTTCATTGGTGCCCGCGCCGATCTCGTAGAGCTTGGCATCGCGCAGCAGCCGTCCGGCCGGGAATTCATTGATGTAGCCGTTGCCGCCGAGGGCCTGGATGGCTTCGAGTGCCACCTTCACCGCGTTGGTGGAGGCATTGAGCAGGCAGGCGGCCGGGTCGATGCGCGACTTCACACCATTGTCGAATTGCTGCGCCACCATGTAGGCGAAACCGCGTGACGATTGCAGCGCCGTGTACATGTCGGCGATCTTGGCCTGCATCATGCCGAAGGTGCCGATGGGCGCATTGAACTGCTTGCGCTCGCGCACATACGGCAGCACGAGGTCCACCGCCGCCTGCATGATGCCGATGGGGCCGCCGGACAGCACCAGGCGCTCGGTGTCCAGGCCACCCATGAGCACACGCACGCCCTCGTTCACCTCGCCCACCACGTTCTCGGCCGGGATCTCGCAGTTGTCGAACACCAGCTCGCAGGTGTTGGAGCCGCGCATGCCGAGCTTGTCCAGCTTCTGCGCGGTGCTGAAGCCCTTCATGCCCTTCTCGACGATGAAGGCGGTCATGCAGCGGCTGCCGGCCGGGCGCGGCGCCGTGCGCATGTAAACCAGCAGCACGTCGGCATCGGGACCGTTGGTGATCCACATCTTCGAGCCGTTGGCCACCCAGGTGTCGCCGACCAGTTCGGCGTGGCAGCTCATCGAGCCCACCACGTCGGAACCGGCGCCCGGTTCGCTCATGGCAAGGGCGCCCACCCATTCGCCGCTGGCGAGCTTGGGCAGGTACTTGCGGCGCTGGGCATCGTTACCGTTGTGGTAGATGTTCTGCACGCACAGGTTCGAGTGCGCGCCGTAGGACAGGCCCACGGAGGCCGAAGCGCGGGAGATTTCCTCCATCGCGATCATGTGCGCGAGGAAGCCCAGACCGGAGCCGCCGAACTCCTCCGGAATGGTGACGCCGAGCAGGCCCATCTCGCCGAACTTGCGCCAGAGGTCTTCCGGGAACACGTTCTCGCGGTCGATGCGGTCGGCCCGCGGCGCGATCTCCTTTTCGGCAAAAGCGTGGACGCTTTCGCGCAGGAGGTCTAAATCTTCACCGAGGGAAAAGGGGCGCATGCTGAAAAGCTCCGGAAAGTCTGGAAAAACGACCCATCCTAGCGTGCCTGCATGGCCAAGCCACGGCGCGACGCAGCAAGACCGGGTTTTCGGTTCATTCGCTTGGCGAATGCATGTGTTTAGCGGCTGGCGCCGCCGTGGGCTCAGACGGAGAGGCCCGAGCCTTCGGTGTCCACCCTCGCTGCTCAGACAGGTCCTCCGCGTTCGGAAAGGAAAGGCCGCTGACGCGGCCCATGTACTTATTTGGCCTTCGGCCGCTCTCTTGTGCGGAACTCGCCTCGAGGGTGGACACCGAAGACTCTTCCGATAGCTGAGGTGACTTGTTGGGAAAGCCGGCCCGACAAAGACGTGATGCCACACCCCCTCACCGTCGTGCCCGCGCAGGCGGGCACCCAGCGACTTACGCGGACGATCACCGAAAAAACAAACAAGGCGACCTCAAAGACATCACGCCGCCTCACCGTCCGACGCCAGCACCCGTCCGCTCGCCGCGCGCGAGGCCGAAGGCGAGCCCACCCCACGAAGCGAAAAGGCAGAGGTTTCGAGGCAAGGGCAGGCGCACACGCCAGGCCTCAGCAGAGCCCGCCATTGACGGCCAGGACTTGGCGCGTGATGTACCCCGCCTGCGGGCTCATCAGGAAGCGTACGGCCGCGGCCACTTCCTCCGGCGTACCGGTGCGTTCCATCGGGATCGCCTTGAGGATCTGCTCCACGGGCACCTCGGGCTCCAGCATGTCGGTGTCGATCAGGCCCGGCGCCACGCAGTTCACGGTGATCTTGCGCTTGGCCAGTTCCACGGCTAGCGCCTTCGCCGCGCCGATGACGCCCGCCTTCGAGGCGCTGTAGTTCACCTGGCCGCGATTGCCCACGAGCCCGGACACCGAGGTGATGCAGACGATGCGGCCGGCGGCGCGGCGGCGGATCATCGGCATCACCAGCGGATGCAGCACGTTGTAGAAGCCGTCGAGGTTGGTGCGCAACACCTGGTCCCAGTCGTCCGCGGTGAGGCCGGGGAACGCTCCGTCGCGGGTGAGGCCGGCATTGCAGACCACGCCGTAGTAGGCGCCATGGGCCGCGATGTCTGCCTCCAGTACCGTCGCGGAAGCCGCGCGATCGGAGATGTCGAACTGCACGATGCGCGCGTTGCGGCCGCGGGCGGCGATCTCGGCCTGCACGGCTTCGGCTTCGTCGCGGCGCGAGCGGCAGTGCACCACGATGTCGTAGCCGGCGTCGCAGAGTTCGAGCGCGATGGCGCGGCCGATGCCGCGGCTGGAGCCGGTGACGAGGATGGTGTCGGTCATGTGGCGGTTCCCTTGGGATCGAGGCTGTTGCGCGGATCGAGGTAGGGTGCGGGATCCGGCGGGCTGAAGACGGTGAGGCGGGCTTCGGCGTGTACGCCGGCCGCATCGATGCGGCAGGCGAAGGCGCCCATGCCGTCCTCGTCGTGGAAGCTGCGTACCGCTTCGACGACGAGCTTCGCGCCTATGGGGAAGGTGTCGACGTCGGCACGGTAGGCGCGTGTGCCGAGCAGAAAACCCGGTCGCACGTTCCCACCGGCGGCAAGCACCTGCCAGCCGTTCCAGGCGGCGATGGCTTGCGCCATCAGTTCCACTCCCGCCCAGGCTGGCAGCCCGCTGGCCTCTACGAAGGCGTCGCCGCGCCGCACCGTGCGCTCGCAGACGATGCGGTCGGTCTCCCACGACACGACGCGGTCGAGCAGGATCATGCGTCCCGCATGCGGCAGGAGATTTTCGATAGGCCACATGCTCAAGGCCCTCCGGCGAAGATGAGGCTGGCATTGTTGCCGCCGAACGCGAAGGAATTGCTCATGAGGTGCCGCCGCCCTTCCGGCAAGGTGTCGCCCGTCCGGGTGAAGGTGAGGGGCGGCAGGGCCGCGTCGGGCACGCCGTCCCACACGTGCGGCGGCAGCCGGCGGCGGGCATCCGTCAGGGAGAGCCAGCAGAACGCGGCCTCCAGCGCGCCGGCGGCGCCGAGCGTGTGCCCGGTAAGACCCTTCGTGGACGAGCAGGGCACAGCACGCGCGAACATCTCCGCGATCGCTCGGCTCTCCATCGCGTCGTTGTGTTCGGTGGCGGTGCCATGCAGGTTCACGTAATCGATGGCGTCCTCGCCGATGCCCGCCGCAGCGAGGGCGCGGCGCATCGCTTCGACCGCACCGCGTCCTTCCGGTTCGGGCGACGACATATGGTAGGCGTCGGAGCTGGCACCGCCGCCGAGGAAGACCACCGGTGCCTCGTCGCGGGTCATGAGGAAAAGCGCGGCGGCCTCGCCGATGTTGATGCCCCGGCGCGAGCCGGAGAAGGGAAGGCACCGCTCGGACGATGTGGCCTCCAGTGCATGGAAGCCGTGTGTCGCGAGGCGGCAGAGCGTGTCGGCGCCGCCGCAGAGCACCGCGTCGCACAGGCCGAGACGAAGCAGGCGGCGCGCGCTGAGCAAGGCGCGCGCACCGGAGGTGCACGCGGTGGAAATGCCGTAGCAAGGGCCGGCGATGTCGAGCCATTCCGCTAGGAATGCGGCCGGGGCACCGAGTTCCTGGTCCGCGTAGCGGTACCCTTGCGGCCACTGGCCCGTCGTTCCGCGCGCTGCGATGTGTCCCGTCGCCTCCTCGATACCGGTGGTGCTGGTGCCGATGACCACGCCGATCCTCGTAGCGCCGAAGCGTGCGATGGCGGCGCGGACATCGCTTTCGATTTCCTGGGCGGCAAGCAGCAGAAGGCGGTTGTTCCGGGTGTCGCGATGCGCGAGCCGGGGCGGCATCGCGGGCAGCGATTCCTGCACGGCGCCGAGCGGCGACACCCGATCGGGGAACCAGCCGGCGAGTGATGGAAGTCCATGCGCATCGGCGGCGAACAGGGCATCCGCGACGGCCTGCTTGCCCACGCCGAGCGAGCACGCGAGGCCCAGCGCATTGAGGTACGTTTTCATGCGTGCTCGACGGGCTTGCGCGCCGCGACGTTAACCAGCGTTTCCTCGCGCTTGCCCGGCGGCGGCGGGGCCTTGATGCCCCAGCGCTCCAGCAGACCGAAGTCTCTGGCACGGCTCCACCACAGGTAGGGCAGCGAAACGTTGGCCTGATCGAATGCGAAACCGCGCTCACGCAGCATCGCGAGGTATTCGTCCGCGCTCTTCTGCACGTGCATGGGGTGGCGGAAGAACCAGCGGATCACCCAGGTGTCGATATAGGCCTTGGTCGATTCGGCGAAGAGCAAGAGCCCGCCCGGCTTCAGCACGCGCCAGAATTCGTCGAGCGCGCGCTCCTGTTCCACCAGGTGATGAAAAGTCTGGTGGCAGAACAGGACATCCACGCTCGCGTCCGGCAGATCGATGCGGGCACAGTCGCCGAGCAGCACCGTGGCGTCGATGTCTTCCCGTTCGGCTTCCTGGCGCGAAAGCGCCACGCTGTGCGGATCGGCGTCCAGCCCCACCAGCTTCTGCGGCGCGAAGGCGTCGCGCAGCAGGCGGAAGGAGCGGCCCTGGCCGCAGCCCACGTCGAGCAGTGTGCCGCCCTGCGGAAGCGGTTCGCCCACGAGACGCTTCAGATCGTTGATGGCCACGCGCAACACGTGGTGTTGCCAGGTGTGGGTGCGCAGGAAGACGAAACCGATGCGGGTTTCCTCGACATAGGTGGCGCTGGCGTACTTCATGGCGTGGGTCCGGTGGAACGGGAGGACTGGGAGGCGAGATGGCGTTCCACGTCGTCGACGAAAACGGATGGCGAGACCAGTTGCATCTCGCCATCCGCGAGCCGCACCGCCACCTGGATAGTGCTGGCGCGGGTGAGGCGCTCGCCGGTGACGGCATCGCTCAGGGTGTAGTGGATCTTCAGGCGGTTCCGCCATTCGACCAGCTCGGCGCGCACCACCAGGGTCTGGCCGAAGCGAGCCGGGCGCGCATAGCGCAGTTGCAGGTCGATGATCGGCCATGCATAGCCGGTTTCCTTCATCCGCACATAGTTGTGCCCGAGTTCGTCGAGCAGGGCGCAGCGTGCGACTTCGAGGTACTTCACATAGTGGCCGTGCCAGACGACCTCCATGGAGTCCACGTCGAAGAACGGCACGGTGACGTCGATTTCCGTGGCGTGCACACCCTTAGCGCGCATGGGAGGCTTCCTTCGTGTGGTGCCAGTAAGGATGGAAGTTGAACCATTGCAGCGGGGCCGCCAGGCAATGTTCCGCCAGCCACGCGGCGTATCGTGCCACGGCCGACCGGATGGTCGCCTCGCGCCGTGCGCGCTCCCAGCCTGCGGCGTCGTCGAAGCGGCGCAGATGGATGCGGTAGCGGCCGTCCCGCTTCAGGCAGCACACCAGGTTCACCTGACAACGCAGCATCGCCGCCATCAGCCAGGGGCCCTGGGGAAAGGGCGCTGATGCACCCAGGAAATCGGTGTCGATCGCGCGCCCGCCGTGCATGGGCACGCGGTCGCCGGCGATGGCGATCCATTCGCCGCGGTCGAGCCGTTGCGACAGTTCCAGCATGGCGGCCGTGTCGAGGTCTCCCACGTGCATCAGGCGCAGCCGCTTGTCGCCGGATTCGCCGAGCAGTCGGTTGAAATGCGCCGCGTTCGGAAGGTGCATGAGTACGTTGAGCGCCACGCCTTCGCCGACTTCCGCCATGGCACGGCAGACGTCCAGGTTGCCCAGGTGCGTGCAGACGAGTATCTGGCCACGGCCGCCGGCGAGCAGGGCGTCGCGCACGCCGTCCGGGTCGTCCATGTCGACCGATGACAAGCGCAGCTTGCCACGCCAGACATCGAAGCGGTCGAGCATGCATTCGCCGAAGGCGCGGTACTGCGCAAACACGGCGCGCGAACGTGGGAAGAGGTCGTCGCGTCCGCTCCACGTGGCAAGCCGTGCCTGGTAGTCCGCCACGTTGCGGCGCGCCGCGCGTCCGGTGACGAAGAAATACAGCACGATCAGCCAGATCACGGGTGCGACCGCACGCCGCCCCAGGACCCGTACCGCCATGGCCGTGAGCTTGATTCCCAGGAAGTTGCCGCGCTCCTTCTGCTCCGCCCAGTGCGCGGCCGTGGCGGTGTCAGCCATGGGATACCTCCAGCCGCAGATGCGCCGACGACACGGGGGCATCGCCCGACTGATACGCGAAGTGCACGCGCCCGCGATCGACGTCGTGACGCAGCGCAAGCCGCACGCGATCGCCAGGGCGTAGAAGACGCTGGAATTTCATGCCGTCGATGGCCCGGCAGGTTCTCGGCGTGCCCAGGCGCGACGCGGCGAAATCCACGGCCCACGCCACCTGCACCACCCCGGGAAGGACGGGTGCGTCGGGGAAATGCTCGGCGAAACAGGCAAGGTCGAGCGGCAACTCCAGCTCGAGCACGTGCGTGTCGCCGTCGCGCCGTTCGGCGAGCACCGTGGCGGTGGTTGGAAGGGGCGCGCGCAGAAGGGCGTCGACCGCCGCGGGCTCGGGCAAGGTGTGAACGAAGCGCCACACCAGCGGCGTGGAGAGGGCATCGTCGCCGGCGGCGTGCTGGCCCAGTTCGTTCACCAGCCCGGCGCGCCCGTGCCGCAGCAATGCGGTGCGGCCGACAGGCGAGAGCGCAACGGCCATGCCGGGGCCGAGCTTTCCCGCATAGCCGCCAGCCGCACCGGCGACCCAAGGGTGCGACGCGAGACGCGCGGCGGCGGCATCCATCGGGGCCTTGTTAATCCTTCGGCGCAAACGCTGGCGCAGGAGCCATTCCCCCACGAACAAGGCACCCATGACGGAGTAGGCGAGGATGCCGTTGTAGAAGGTCCACCAGGACAGCGGCCCCCATTCGGCCAGGAGGCCCGACACGGTGCCGTTCACCGCGAAGAAGGCCACCCACACCCAGGTGACGCGGCGCGTATAGCGCACGGCGACGGGCGGGAGGTCCGGTTCGCTCACGCGCGCGATGCGCTCGATGATCGGCGGGCCGAACTTCAGGCTGAGTCCGAACGCGGCGAGCAGCAGGCCGCAGATCAGGCTGGGGTACCAGCGCAGCAGGTGTTCCTCGCCACCGAACGCCAGCACGACGCAGTAGACGAGGGTGATGGCGAGCATCCAGCGGCCGCCAGGCTGCCGCAACAGAGCGGGGGCGCGCACGAGCCACAGCGCGCCGAGGATCAGGCCGAAGACCGGCGTGGATACGTGGTCGGTGCCGAAATACACGATGAAGGGGTAGAGCACTCCTACGACGACCAGGACCAGATCGCTCAGCCGGCGCACGACGAACTCTCCACATACAGCGCCAGGCTGCGCACGGTCTCGAAGTGCCGCCGTGCTTCGCGCGAGTCGGAGGCGATGCGCAAGCCGTAGCGGTTCTGCAGCGCGAGGGCGAGTTCCAGCGCATCCACCGAATCCAGGCCCAACCCCTGGCCGAACAGCGGCTGGTCGGCGGCGATGTCGTCCACCGTCAGGTGCTCGAGCGCCAGCGTGTCGATGATCAGCCGGGCAATGTCGCGTTCGAGATCGGTCATGCCATGAGTTCCCTGGCGTAAAGGGCGTGCAGGTGTTCGTTGATGCGGCGAGAGGCTATCGGCGCGGGCACCCCTTCGCTGAAGTCGGCCACGGCGATGTCCTCGCCTACCCGCAGCTCCATCTGCACGCGGCGGTACGGTATGCGATACCACGGCTCCGCCTTGGTGAGCGTGGTCGGGCGGACAGTGATGAACACGGGTGTGATCGTGTGCGCACCGCGCACCGCGATGGCCGCCGCGCCGCGGTGGAAGGCCGGTGGCTTGCCCGGCGTGGTGCGGGTGCCCTCGGGAAAGACGATAAGTGTCTGGCCATCCCGCAATACGTCGGCCGCGCGCTCCAGCATCTCCGCGCTGCCGTCGTTGCTGATGTACTGGGCAACGCTGACCGGCCCGCGCATGCACGGATTCTTCCACAGGCTGTGTTTGACGATGCAGTTCGCGTCCGGAACGTGGCCGATGAGGAACACCACGTCGATGAGCGACGGGTGGTTCGCGACGATCATCTGGCCGGGCCGGCCGAGTCGCTCCAGCCCTTCGAAGCGGTAGTCGAGCACACCGGTGCGGTACATGAACTGCGAATGCAGCCAGAAGGCACGGCCGACGGTGCGGCGCGCGCGCCGGCGGCGCACGGCGGCAGGGCCGGGCAGGTGCAGCACCACGGGCAGGATGAGCACGCGCAGCAGCACGCCGCCGATGCCGAACAGCGCGAAGCTGAGCGCGGTGCATACGAAGCGCCATGCCCAGGCGTCGCGGCGGGTCATGCGCGCGGCTGCCAGTGCCATCGTCGTGTCTTCCACGTGTGATCCAACGGCGCGCCGTCGTGCAGGGCGCGGACGAAGCGCAGGGCGTGCGGCAGGCCGGCCACCGGGGCGGCACCGTCGCTCGCCGCGAGCGACAGGCGCCAGCGCGGTCCGCTGCCCGCGAGGGACAACCGCAGCGCCAGCGCATAGGAGAAGGGCGCGTCGTCGATGTGGCCGTCGTAGGCGGGAGCCGGGCGCTCCTCCGCGACGACCACGATCGCCGCCGGCAGGCCGTCGCCCAGGAGAGCCGCGGCTTCGACGATGGCATGCTCGAAGGTGTCCGCCTCGCCCGCGATCGCCACCGATTCGCCGCGTTGTCCGCGCAGGATCGACCACTGCCCGGCGATGGCGTTGTGCACGGACAGGCCGAACTGGGTGGGGGAGAGCGGCGCGTTCCGGCCGATCTCGTCGAGCATGGCGAACGTGCGCGTGGTTTCTCCATGGCGCGAGGCGAACACGAAGGGAAGCTGTTCGTCGTCGCCGCACAACGGCCATGCCGCATGCATGACGATGCGCGCCAGCCGGCTGAGGCGGCGACGCTGCATCGGCGGCACGAAGTCGCAGACGGGTTGCTCGCCGTTGTCGACGATGGGGTGCGGCGCGGCGCACCACGCCGACCATGCCGTCGCGTCTTCCATGCCGGGGGCCCATGCGCGCCATGCGTCGACGGCGAACTGAATCATGCCGAAGCCTCGTCGAGGCGCCGGATCAACAGCGCCGCGCAGCTTCCGCCGAACCCGAAGTTGTTCGACAACACGCTGTGGATCGGCCGGGCGAGTTCGCCCTCGACAAGGGGCGCGTCGGCGAACGCGGGGTCGCGCACGGCCGGCGTCGCACCACCGAGCAGCACCCCTTCCGTCATCATGGCTATCGACGCGATGGCGTCCAGTGCCCCGGCGGCGGCCGGTGCGTGTCCGATAAGCCCCTTGATGGACGACACGGGCGGTACGCCGACGCCGCGGTCGCCGAAGACGCGCCGCAGCGCCTCCCACTCGGCGAGGTCGCCGGCCACGGTGGCGCAGGCATGCGTGTTCACGTAATCCGGTATGGTGCCGGCCAGGTCGATGGCCTGATGCATGGCTTCGGCCATGCCGTCGGCGGCGGGACCGATCATGCCGTCGGGATCGGACGCCGCGCCGTAGCCGGCGATCTCCGCGAGGATGGTCGCACCGCGCGCCCGCGCGTGCTCCAGCGATTCGAGGACAAGCACGCCGGCACCGCCGCCGAGGAGGATGCCATCGCGATCGGCCGCGTAGGGTGTGGAGACGCGTGTACCGACGACGCTCGCGGTCGAGAGCGCGTTCATCACGTCGAAACACATGGCCGCCTTGTCGTGCAGTTCCTCCGCGCCGCCGCACACGACGACTTCCTGTCGTCCGAGCTGAATCAGCTCCATGGCCTGTCCGATGGCATGCGTGGCGCTGGTGCATGCGGAGCCCACCGTGAAACCGCGCCCCCCGAACCCGAAGGCGTGCGTCAGCGTGGCCGACACGGCGCTGCCCATGCTGCGGGGAACGATGAACGGCGAGAGGCGGGAAATCCCCTTGGCGTGGAAAACGTCCAGGCCTGCCTCGTATTCGCTGAGCGCCGCGGCACCGCCCATCACGATGCCGACGTCGCGCTCGCGCACGCGATCGGCGTCCAATCGTGCTTCCGCCAGTGCTTCCGTCGTGGCATGCCACGCAAATTCCGCCGCCTGCGGCAGGTAGCGGCGAAGCTTGCGCGGCGGTGGTTCGAGGCCCGAGGTATCGGCCGGCGCCGCCACCTGGCAACGCATACCCAGCGCGGCGAAGTCGGCCATGGCGCGGAAGCCGGAGCGGCCGGCGCGAAGACCGTCGAACAGGGCCCGTCGCCCCGCGCCCAGGCAGGACACCGCGCCCATGCCGGTGACGACCACTCGCCGCATCAGCGGTGCGCCTTGAAAATCAGCGACGTGTTGATGCCTCCGAACGCGAAGTTGTTGTTCATCACGTAGTCGGTGCGGATCTCGCGCCCTTCGCCTGCGAGGTAATCCAGCGGTGCGCATTCCGGATCGGGCGTGTCGAGATTGATCGTGGGCGCGAACCAGCCGCCACGCATCATCTCGATCGCCCACCATGCTTCGAGCGCGCCGCAGGCGCCGAGCGTGTGGCCCACGTAGCTCTTCATCGAGCTGATGGGCGTTCCGCTGCCGAGCACGTCCGCGGTGGCATGGCTTTCCGCCACGTCGCCGCGATCGGTAGCGGTGCCGTGCGCGCTCACATAACCGATGGCGTCAGGTGGAAGGTTCGCGTCGGCGAGGGCCATGCGCATCGCCGCAGCCATGGTCTCGCGTGTGGGCTGCGTGATGTGCGCGCCGTCCGAATTGGTGCCGAAGCCGACGATCTCGGCATAGATGCGCGCGCCGCGCGCGACGGCGTGTTCGTACTCTTCGAGGATCAGCGTGGTGGCGCCCTCGCCGACGACGAGACCGTCGCGGCCCGCGTCGAAGGGACGCGGCGTGAGTTGCGCGGTGTCGTTGCGGGTGCTGGTCGCGAACAGCGTGTCGAACACTGCCGCGCCCGGACCGGAGAGTTCTTCCGCGCCCCCGCACAGCATCAGCGCCTGCTTGCCCTGCTGGATCGCCTCGTAACCGTAACCGATGGCCTGGCTTCCCGACGTGCAGGCACTGGAGGTGGTGATTACGCGTCCCTTCAGGCCGAAAAACACACCCACGTTCACTGCCGTGGTGTGCGCCATCATCTGGATGTAACTGGTGGCGGTCACGCCCTGCATCGATCCGGTTTCGAGCATGTGGCCGACGGTGCGCGCCGGCTCGATGCTGCCGCCCGAAGAACCGTAAGCCACGCCCATGCGGCCGTCAGCAATGCGCTCGTCGCCGAGCAGGCCAGCGTCCGCCAGGGCACGCTCGCTGGCCGCCACGGCCAGCTGGGCCACGCGGCCCATGGAGCGCACGTGCTTGCGCGACCAGTGCGGGGGCAGCACGAAGTCGTCCACCGGCGCGCCCAGGCGTCCGTTGAGCTTGTCGAAATAATCCCATTCCCCCATGCGGCGCACGGCGTTGCGGAAGCGGCGCAGCCGCACCTCGATCGTGGCCCATTCATGGCCGAGCGGCGTGATGCCGCCGATGCCGGTAACGACGACGCGCTTCATGCCGCTTCGCTCCGTGGGAAGAATTGAATAGTCATGCGTGTGCTTCCTGCCGCGCGAACTTACGAAGGATAAGGCGTGGCGCGCGCGGCAGCATGCCGAGCACGAGCCGCGTATGCATGGCGGTGATGCGAAGGTTGTCCCGCCACATGCGGAAATGCGAAAGGCCGTCTTCCGGATAGATGACACGCGTGGGCAGGTTGCGCACCGGCACGCCGCGCCAGAAGAGCCGCACGGCGATCTCCGTGTCGAAATCCATGCGCGCCGGCAGGGGCTTGCGTGCGATCTCCGCCCGGGTCTCGTCCAGCGGGTAGAGACGGTAACCGCACATCGAATCGTCGATGTCGAAGGACAACGTCTCGAGCCAGACGAAGGCGTGGGTGAGGTACCGCCCGTAGAGCCGCGCACGCGGTACGGAGTCGTCGTATACCGGCCGGCCGCAGATCATGGCTTCGGGCACCGCCCTGCCTGCTTCGAGGAAGCGGGGCACGTCCTGCGTGTCGTGCTGCCCGTCCGCATCGATCTGCAGCACATGGCTGTAGCCTGCGGCATGCGCCGCGAGAAAGCCGGCGGTGAGCGCCTTGCCCTTGCCGCCGTTGGCGGGAAGGCGGATCAGGCGCAGGTCGTCACGCCCGGTCACGAGGCGGTCGAGCGCCTCGCGGGTTTCGGCGTTCGAGCCGTCGTCCACGAGAAACACCGGCAGGCCGTAACCCACGAGTGCGTTCGCCGTGGCGCCGACGGTACGGCCGTGGTTGTACACGGGTATGACCGCGCAGGGCGCGAACGATTCCCCCGCCTCGCGCGGCCCGGGCCTGCCCGCCATCGGTCCGCTCAGCGGGCGAGCAGTGTCTGCACGGTGGCGACCACATCGCCGACCGTACGCACGCTCTTGAAGTCCTCAGGCTTGATCCGGGTACCGGTCATGTCCTGCACTTGGATGGCGAGGTCGATCGCGTCGATGCTGTCCAGTTCCAGGTCGGTAAACAGGTTGGCTTCCGGCGTGACCTTCGCGGGATCGATTTCGAAGGTTTCATGGAGGACGGACCGCAAGCGAGCGAGAACGTCGTCGGAGGTGAAGGTTTCGGCTGGGATCGCGCTCATAGCTCGGTAAGTCCAATTCATCCCCGGACGGGCGTGACCATTTCCCGAAGGACCGTGGCAGCACGCGCCACCACCGAGGCGACGAAAGTGATCGGAATGCTCTGGTTGTCGCCGCCCCCTCGGACGGCATCCCCTGACCCAAAAGCACCGTGTAGGCAAAGCCTTACAAGATTCCCCGGGTGCCGAAATTGTAGCAGATCGCGGTTGAGAACAATGGGTTCCCGGCCATCGCAGGGGCGGCACGGGGGCATCGAGGCCTGGTCCGGATGGCCCGACACTGTCCGGCCGGTGCGACGACGGCGTCCGCGGACAGGTTCGCGATAGCGACCGGCATCCTCGAAAACGGCGCCACGGCGCGCTCCGAAGGCGCGCGCGGCATCTGGCACGGCTCTTGCCACATACCTCTCGAGACCCTTCCCATCATCGTTCGAGGAGCGCCACCATGAAGTACGAAACCGCCATGCTGAAAACCTTCTTCGTCGTCGCCGTGCTGACCTGCGTGCTGACGTTCGGAGCGATGGTCACCACGGCGACGCCGGTCGCCGCGCAGTCGATCGCCGCCGCTCGTTGAAGGCTGGAACAAAAAAGGTTTCTTCACGGAAGTCCGGGGGCGCTGCCTGAGTACATCGGTTCATTCGCCAAGGCGAATGCATGTGTTTAGCGGCTGGCGCCGCCTCGGGCTCGGACGGTGAGGCCAGAGCCTTCGGTGCCCACCCTCGCTGCTCAGACAGGTCCTCCGCGTTCGCAAAGGAAAGGCCGCTTACGCGGCCCATGTACTTATCTGGCCTACGGCCGCTCTCTTGTGCGGAACTCGCCTCGAGGGTGGACACCGAAGACTCCCCCGATAATTGAGGCAAATTGTCGGGAGAGCCGGCGCAACGACGTAATGCCACGCCCCCCTCACCGTCGTGCCCGCGAAGGCGGGCACCCAGCGACTTAGGCGCGGACGATCACCGAAACAACAAACAACGCGATTCCAAGACAACACGCCACCTCACCGTCCGACGCCAGCACCCGTCCCCTGAAATACGCGAAGCACCACAAAAAAAGCCGCCGGTTGCCCGGCGGCTTTCGAGTCGCACTTGCCCGACGCGATTACTGACCGCGCATGCGGCCCTGGAAACGCGGCGCGCCGTTGCCCATGTGCGGCAGACGGATCTTGCCGATCGCGCTGATGCGCTCCTCGGCCATGCGGTCAGCCGCCTTGTAGGTCGGGATGTTGTCGCGTGCCGAGATCTCGAAGATGCGACCGACGTTGTAATAGATGGTGCGCATCATGCGCATCGCACGCTCGCGGTTGTAGCCGTCGATTTCGAGCGACACGTTCATGACGCCGCCGGCGTTCACGGCATAGTCCGGCGCATAGAGCACGCCGCGGCGGGCCAGTTCGTCGCCGATGGCGTCGGTGGCCAGCTGGTTGTTGGCCGCGCCGCAGATGATCTTCGCCTTGATGCGGTCGATGGTCTGCTCGTTGACCGTGCCGCCGAGGGCGCACGGGCTGTACACGTCGGCGTCGACGTCGTAGATCTCGTCCAGACCCACGGCCTCGCAGCCCAGTTCGTCCACGCAACGCTGCACGGCATCCTTGTTGATATCCGTGACGAACACCTTCGCGCCCTGCTCGCGCAGTAGCTTGATGAACTCGCTGCCCACGTGGCCGCAACCCTGCACGGCGTAGCTGTACTTGCCCACGTCTTCGTTGCCGTGCTTGTGCTGCAGCGCGGCCATCAGGCCCTGCAGCGTACCGAACGCGGTGAACGGGGAGGGGTCGCCCGAGCCGCCGTGCACCTGGTGCACGCCGGTGACGTATTCGGTTTCACGGAACACGTATTCCATGTCGTTGACATCGATGCCTACGTCTTCCGCGGTGATGTAACGGCCGTTGAGCGAGTTCACGAAGCGGCCGAAGGCGCGGAACAGCGCCTCCGACTTGTCCTTGGAGGGATCGCCGATGATCACGGCCTTGCCGCCGCCCAGGTTCAGGCCGGCCACCGCGTTCTTGTAGGTCATGCCGCGCGACAGGCGCAGCACGTCGTTCACGGCGTCCTGCTCGCTCTTGTAGGGCCACATGCGCAGGCCGCCCAGCGACGGGCCAAGCACGGTGTTGTGGATCGCGATGATGGCCTTCAGGCCCGCGTCCTTGTTATGGCAGAAGACGACTTCTTCGTGGCCCGTGTTGGCGATGGTTTCGAAAATCATCGAACGCGTTACTCCAGTTACAAGCGGCCCCCAGGCCGCCCTTCAGGTGGATACCGGCGGTGGGGACCACCGGTGGAATGTGACCGTCCAAAAAAATCGCCCCAACCATGGAGGCGGGGGCGATGTGTCTTGTCAGCTGCCTAGTTTAAACCGTTGCGGGCTCCCGTGTAGGTGCGCCGCAGCACGGGCTCAGCGGTGCCAGTGAGGGTCCCTGTACCAGGTCTCCCGCTCGATGCGCCAGCCGCGGCCATAGGGACGCCACACCGGCGGCCGGTACACGTAGCCCGGGCGCGAGGCGTACCAGTGCCCTCCGACCCACACGTAACGGCCGCCAGCCCAGTTCCAGTAGCCCGGAGCCCATACATAGCCTGCGCGGGGCGGCGGCACGCGTTCCCAGCGAGGCGGCGGCGGGCGCGTGCCGACGGTCACGGAAACGTACTCGCGCGCGGCGGCGGGCGGGGTGTAAGTCGCGGCACCGGCGGCCAGGCCGAGGGCGGCGACGGCGGCGAGGGTACGGGTCAGGCTCATGGTGGTCTCCTCCGGAACTCCGCGGCGAATGCGGATTCGTGCGCCAGAACGCAGCCTCGTGCGGGCGGGTTGACCCGCCGCCGGATCGTGCGTTCAGGTTCGCGAAGGGCCGCTCTTGGGCGATAATTGCGGCCTTCATTTCGCCGGCCCCTCCCATGAAGCCACCGCGCCGCTTTGGCGTTCGCACCGTTGCGACCTTGCTGGGAATTCGCATCGCCTATCGCGTCGGCAGTCGGCTCGCACCCCGGCGCACCGTGGCCCACGCGGCGAAGATCTTCCAGACGCCGTTGCCGAGCAGCCGGGAGCGCGCGGCACGTGCATCCGCCTCGACCGCAGCACGTGAGGCGCGCCTCGAGATCGACGGCCGCGCGATCGCCGCCTATGCATGGGGCGATCCCAGGACACAGCCCTACATCCTGTTCGTGCACGGCTGGTCGAGCATGGGCCTGCGCTGGGAAAGCTGGGTGCCGCAGGTTCTTGCGAGAGGATGGGCGGCGGTGGCCTTCGACCAGCCGGCGCACGGCCGCAGCGGCGGCACCTTGTGCACGCTGCCCGATTTCGCGAACACGGTGGCCGCCGTCGCCCGGCATTACGGCGATCCGGAGGGTGTGGTGGCGCACTCCCTGGGCGGCGCGGCGGTGGCCTTGGCGCTTGACGACGGCTGGACCACGAAGCGCGTGGTGCTGATCGCCGCCGCGGCGGACGTGCAGGGGGCGACGAAGCGCTTTTCGCGATTCGTGCGCCTGAGCGAGCGCCTGCGCCCGAAGCTGCACGACGTGCTCGCCGAGCGCACCGGTGTGCTCATCGACGATCTGCATATCTCCCGGCATGCTCCCAAGCGCACCCAGCCGGTGCTGGTGGTGCACGATCGCGACGATCCCGAGGTGCCGGCGGAAGAGGCCGCGATGTACGTGAAGCTCTGGCCGGGCGCGAGGTTTCTCGAAACGCGCGGCCTCGGCCACCGCGTGATTGTCGACGACAAGGCCGTGCGGGAAGCGGCACTGGAATTCCTCGCCGGCTCCCGGTCGCCGTCGCCCTTGTAGGAGCCGCTATAGCGGCGAGGGAACCTGCCACACCGCTTCATCGCTTCGTTGGCTTCTCGCCGCTGTAGCGGCTCATACGGCGGCCGCCACGCTGCGGTGCATCAAAGTCCGCGCGGCCCTGGCAGTACACTTCACGGCTCCCCACTGCCGTCGAAAGTCCCGGAGTTTCCATGAGCTCGCAGCCCAAGCACATTCCCGCCAGCAGCACGGACGCGGAAGCCACGCCGCTGCGCTTCGTGACGGCGGCGAGCCTCTTCGACGGCCACGACGCGGCCATCAACATCATGCGCCGGATCATCCAGAGCCAGGGAGCCGAGGTGATCCACCTGGGCCACAACCGCTCGGTGGAAGACGTGGTTCGCGCGGCATTGCAGGAAGACGCCGACGCCATCGCGCTGTCGTCGTACCAGGGCGGCCACGTGGAGTACTTCAAGTACATGGTGGACATGCTGCGCGAGCGCGGGGCGGGCCACGTGCGCGTGTTCGGCGGTGGCGGCGGCACCATCACACCGGAGGAGATCAAGGAACTCCAGGCCTACGGCGTGGAGCGCATCTACCATCCCAACGACGGCATGAAGCTGGGCCTCGTCGAGATGATCGAAGACGTGATGACGCGCACGCGCGCCGCGGCGAAACAGCGCGTGGAAGTCGCGCCGGCGTCGGCCTCCGTGGAAGACGAGATTTCCATCGGTGCCATGTTGTCGGCCATCGAGGAAGACCGCCTCGGCGACGAAGAACTGGCCCGCCTGCGGAAAGAATGGAAGCTCGCCGGCGGCAAGACGCCCGTGCTCGGCCTCACCGGCACAGGCGGCGCCGGCAAGTCCTCCGTCGTGGACGAACTGCTTCTGCGGTTCCTGCACGCGTTCCCGCAGATGCGCATCGCGGTGCTTGCCGTGGACCCGACGCGCCGACGCAGCGGTGGCGCGCTGCTGGGCGACCGCATCCGCATGAACTCGCTGCGCAGCCCGCGCGTGTACATGCGGTCGATGGCCACCCGCCGGCAGCACGCCGCCACGTCGGTGGTGCTGCACGATTGCATCGATTTCCTGAAGGCCCAGGCCTATGATCTGGTGATCGTCGAAACTGCCGGCATCGGCCAGAGCGACTCGGAAATCGTCGATCTCGTCGACTTCCCCGTCTACGTGATGACCAGCGAGTACGGCGCGGCGAGCCAGCTCGAAAAGATCGACATGCTCGACTTCGCGGAACTCGTGGTGCTCAACAAGTTCGACAAGCGCGGTGCCGAGGATGCCCTGCGCGACGTGCGCAAGCAGTGGAAGCGCAATCGCGCGGCCTTCCAGCTGTCCGACGACAAGGTGCCGGTGTATCCGACCATCGCCAGCCAGTTCAACGATCCGGGCGTCACCTGGATGTTCGACAACCTGTGCCGCCTGCTGCGCGAAAAGCTCTCGCTCCCCGAGGCCACGTGGACGCCGGACCTGGACACCAGTCTGCGCGAACCGCGCGCCACCGTGCTCATCCCGGGCAACCGCGTACGCTACCTGGCGGAGATCGCGGAGCAGGGCAGGAGCGTCAACGCCGCCATCGCCACGCAGGCCGCGGCCGCCAGCAAGGCGCAGCATTATTACGAATCGTTGAAGGACATCGGCGACGAATCGCTGCCGCGCGCATTCGATCTGTACGACCATGCGCTGCTCACGGTGCATGGTGACCGCTCCCTCATCACGCTTCGCCAGCGCTACAACGAAGCCGTGCGCGAGCTTTCCAGCGAAGCCGTCCACCTGCTGCGCGAGTGGCCGGCCCGCTTCGAATCGGTCACCGCCGAGTTCAATGAATACCAGGTGCGCGACAAGGTGATCCGCGTGGAGAACTACCGCGAATCGCTCAGCCACCAGAAGATTCCGAAGGTGTCGCCGCCGAAGACGAAGGACTGGGGCGACCTGCTTTCCTTCCTCATGCGTGAGAACCTGCCGGGCCACTATCCATACACCGGCGGCGTATTCCCCTATCGCCGCGCCGGCGAAGACCCCACCCGCATGTTCGCGGGCGAGGGCACGCCCGAGCGCACCAATCGCCGTTTCCATTACCTGTCGCTGGGTGGCGGGGCGGCGCGCCTGTCCACGGCCTTCGACTCGGTGACGTTGTACGGCGAAGACCCGGCCCCCCGTCCCGACATCTACGGCAAGATCGGCAATTCCGGCGTGTCCATCGCCACGCTCGACGACATGAAGAAGCTGTACTCCGGCTTCGATCTCTCGGCGCCGTCCACCTCCGTGTCGATGACGATCAACGGCCCTGCGCCGATCATCCTCGCCATGTTCATGAACACGGCCATCGACCAGAACGTGGAGAAGTACCTCAACGAGGAATCGTCCCGCTGGGAACGCGTCAATGCGCGCATCGCCGAGCTGTACCCGGACGGCAACCGGCCGCGTTACAACGGCGAGCTGCCGAAGGGCAACGACGGGCTCGGCCTCGGCCTGCTCGGCGTATCCGGCGAGGAAGTGGTGGATGCGGAAACGTACGCGCGCATCAAGGAACACACTCTCGCGACCGTGCGCGGCACCGTGCAAGCCGACATCCTGAAGGAAGACCAGGCGCAGAACACCTGCATCTTCAGTACGGAATTTGCATTGCGCATGATGGGCGACATCCAACAGTACTTCGTCGATCACAAGGTGCGCAATTTCTATTCGGTGTCGATCTCCGGTTATCACATCGCCGAGGCCGGCGCCAATCCGATCAGCCAGCTGGCCTTCACGCTGTCGAACGGCTTCACCATCGTGGAGTACTACCTGGCGCGCGGCATGAAGATCGACGACTTCGCGCCCAACCTGTCGTTCTTCTTCTCCAACGGCATGGACCCGGAATACACCGTGATCGGCCGCGTGGCCCGCCGCATCTGGGCCCGCGCCATGCGTGAGCGCTACGGTGCCAGCCCGCGCAGCCAGATGCTGAAATACCACATCCAGACCTCCGGCCGCTCGCTGCACGCGCAGGAAATCCAGTTCAACGACATCCGCACCACCTTGCAGGCGCTCTATGCGCTGTTCGACAACTGCAACAGCCTGCACACGAACGCCTACGACGAGGCGATCACCACGCCGACGGAGGAAAGCGTGCGCCGCGCGGTGGCCATCCAGCTCATCATCAACCGCGAGCTGGGCCTCAACTTCAATGAGAATCCGTGGCAGGGCAGCTTCGTGGTCGACGAGCTGACCGATCTCGTGGAAGAGGCCGTCTATAAGGAATTCGAGGCGATCAGCGAGCGCGGCGGCGTGCTCGGCGCGATGGACACGATGTACCAGCGCGGCAAGATCCAGGAAGAGTCGATGTACTACGAGCACAAGAAGCACGACGGCTCGCTGCCGCTCATCGGCGTGAATACCTTCCTGCCCAAGGACCACGGTGGCGAGATCGCCACGGACATCGAGCTCATCCGTTCCACGGAAGAAGAGAAGGGCCAGCAGATCGACAACGTGCGGCTCTACGGCAAGGCCCGCAACGGCCTTGCTCCTGACAGCCTGAAGATCCTGCAGAAGACGGCCCGCGACCGCCGCAACGTCTTCGAACAGCTGATGGAAGCCGTGCAGCACAATTCGCTCGGCCAGATCAGTCACGCGCTCTACGACGTGGGCGGCGAGTATCGCCGCAATATGTGATCGCTCATCCCGCGCGCAGGTGTTGCCCAGGCGCTCGGATACCCGTCGCCCCTGCGAAGGCAGGGGCCCAGCGACTTGAGCCAGCGCGCCGCATGCTCCAAGCAGTAGCCGCGACACTCCTGGCGCTCTTCGCAGCGGACGCGACCCGAGCGGCCGAAGAGCCGCATCGCACCCTCTTCATCGGCAACAGCCTCACCTACGTCAACGACCTGCCGAATGCGTTCGCATCGCTCGCTCCGGCGGGTATGCGTCTCGAGGTCGACATGATCGCCAGCGGCGGGGCATCGCTGGCCGATGCGGCGCGCAATCCGACGGTCGTGTCTGCGCTATCCAAAGGCCGTTACACGGACGTCGTGCTGCAGGAGCGGGGTGGCGACGCGTTTTGTCCCGCGGCTTGCCAGGCGATGGCGGCCACTGAGCTGCCGGCGATGCAGTCCGCCAGGGAACTGGCCCGTATGGCGAGAGCCGGTGGCGCGCGCGTGTTCTATCTCGGTACGTGGCAATCGAGCCAGGAGACGAACGAGGCGCTCGAATACGGCGAGCGTGCCATTGCGAAAGCGAGCAATGCCCGATACGTCGAGATCGCCGAACCGCGTCGCAAGCTCATGCTCCTGCGACCGGGCCTGGCCTGGACGCACGCCGACGGCCAGCATCCGGGCTATGCGACCACGGCGATGATGGCGCTGAGAACGTGGCGCGCCATGTTCGGCAAGGTGCCGGCGTCCGCGCCGTGCGTGGCGGGCGAGGTGCACTATCACGCGCCGCTGACAGGGGGTGTCCTGCATATCGACGCATCGCTGGCGCCGCGCACTTGCCTGGTCGAAGCAGGCGTGGTCAATGAACTCGCCACGCCGTAGGACGTGGGCAGCGAGTGCTTTCAACGGGCGCCCATGGCTACAGACGTATCACCACGTGCAGTGTCGACTCGTTCCGGATGTTGTAGTCGGACAAAGCGCGCTCGTCTGCGAGTTGTTTGCCTGCGAACACCAGGCGAGCCTCATCTGGCGATATTCCGCTCACATCCTGCAGCTTCATCTTGACCATCAGGACAGAGTCGCTTGGTTCGACATCAAGATCATATTGCTTGTCGTCAAGAGTCTTTATATGGATCAACATGGTCATTCCCTGACTGGTCCGTGTGATGGCTGTTCTACTCGCTTGCCCTATTCGGTTCAACGGTGGGCCGTGCGTCGATTCGGAACGTGCGTTGATAAGCGGGATGGTAGAAAGCGTTTTCGCTGTATGCATGGAGGGGGCGTTGGCACCGGCCCGGCTGTCGTATCTGAGGGTAGGGGCCTTCCACGCGAATCGCTGCCCGATTTGAACTCGACCGCCCATTCGTAGTCCCATGGAGGCTTGGTTTTCGGTGGGAGCGGTACATTGAGCAGTCAATCGTCGGGTTCGAAATGGGTGGCGGGTTTGCTGGTGGTGGCGATCGCTGTCGTCGTCGGCATCTTCGTGTATCGGGAGAAAATGGCGCGGGAGAAGGCAGAGGCACCGCCGTTCGCCGTCGCGGGTTCGTCCGAGCCGGCGCATGCCGGTACCGTGCACGACGCGGCGTTACCGCAGCACCCCATCGGCCCCGCCAGCGGTTCCACGGCGGCCTTGCCGTCGCTGGACCAGAGCGACGATGCCGTGCTCGCCGGTCTGCTCGCGCTCACCAGCGACGATGCGCTGAAATCACTGCTGAAGCCCCAGGCCATTGTCTCGCGCATGGTTTCGACCATCGACGCGCTGCCGAAGCACACGATCGGCATGAACATCGTGCCACTGCGCACGCCCACGGGGCGCTTCCAGGTGCAGTCGGACGACGGCATGTTCGTGGAGGCGAAGAAGAACTACGCCCGCTACGACACGTATATGTACGTTGCCGACCGGGTGAATCCGAAGGCCGCCGCGGCCTGGTACAAGCGCAATTACCCGCTGTTCCAGGACGCGTACCGCGACCTCGGCACCGGCGGCTATTTCAACGACCGCCTGATCGAGGTGATCGATCACCTGCTTGCCGCGCCGGAACCGAAGGGTACGCTGCAGCTGATTCCTGCGAAGGAAGGCTACGTTTACGCAAACCCCACCTATGAGCAGCTGTCGGTGGGTCAGAAGTTCATGATTCGCGTTGGACCGGAGAACGAGGCGAAGCTGAAGGCCAAGCTCAAGGCGCTGCGCGAGGCGGTCCTGGCCGACGCACCCGCCAGGGCATCGTCATCGGCGACGCCTCCCTCCGCGTGAGGACACCCGGCCTTGTGTGGGAGCGGCTTCAGCGGCGATGGGTGCTCGCGGCAAGCTTGCCCGCTCCCGCGGGATCGCCGGCATAGCCGGCTCCCACAAGGTCCTGTAATCAGGGCTTCTTCGACGGATCGCGCACCGGCACGCTGATGTTGCACAGATCGATCTTCCCCGCGGGGCGGGTGTAGAAGTCGTCGTGGCGGTTGCGCTTGGCTTCGATCACCGCGGTGAAGGTCGCGCTGTCGGTACGCAGCACCTGGATGGGCGTGCGCTCCGCTTCGGGCACGTCGGCCGCGAGGCGCACGCTCTTGATCGTCACACGCTGATCGGGCTTGTCGTAGAAGCCCATCGGCTCACCGCCGCGCGGATAGGCCGACAGGATCTCCATGCCCTTGATGACCTTGCCGGCCACCGCGAGGTTGCGATCGAGATTGCGCGGCGCCTGCCCGATGATGGCGTAGAGCGAACTGCCGTTGCCGGTTTCCGCGCCGGTATCGCGCGCGACGCCCACGGTGCCGTAGCAATGGGCGATCCAGGCCTCGCCCTTGCTGTCGCGGGCGACGGGGAATCCATCCGAGAAACCCACCTCGGCGGCGTAGACGTCGCCGTCGGGCAGCTTCGTGAACGGATAAGCCTTGCCTCCCTTGCGGGTGAACTCTGGCGGGAGCGTTTCCTTCGCCGTGCCCAGGCTCTTGGCCTTCTTCTTGTCGTCGCCGTCCGGATCGCCCCATTGGGTCACGAAATTGTCCTGCACGCGGATGATCTGCGTACCGTCGAAGTAGTGTTCGCGGATCAGGGTGCGGATATTCGCCGCGTGCTGGGGCGACCAGTCCTGGGCCAGCTCGATGATCACGCGTCCCTGCGGCAGGTCCATGTACACGAGGTTCTGCGGGTCGGGCGTGCGCCATTCGGCCGGGGTCGATTTCGCCAGCAGTTCCTTCGGCGTGGGCGATTTCTTCGCATTCTCAGCAATGGCGGGCAGGGCGAGCAGAACGGTGAGCGCGAGGCAGGTAGGTGCGAGCATGGTGTCCCCCGGGTAGATGCGTTCAGCGAAATTATCAGAGAGCCGGGCAGGGGCGCTACTTACAGTGAGAGAAACTTGTCACACAGGACTTGAGGTCTTGGGCTGACTGTGGGGGTGATTTGTCAGGGGGACGATGGAGATCGTTCCAGCAAGGAACGCCACCTGATCTATCTCATGAAATCACCTGTTCGAAAGTTGCTTCTGACGCTGCTCGTCATGGCGGTAGCGTCGGGGGCTGATGCAACGACATTCAGCGAGTTGTCCGATGCCGATGCGCGCCTGCAAGAAGCCTATCTGGCGTCAAAACTCAATATCGATCTGAACAACGGGCCGCCGAAGTTCCCCGAGCTAGGGCCGTTTCGCGTCACTGTGCACATAGATCGGACCGAGCGGCGGATTTACGTGGATCTCGGGTCCTCGTTTGCATCCGAGGCGGCTAACCCGGACATGGAGGATGTTTCAAAGAGTGTGGGAGCACTCATCGACTTGGCATGGCCAGATATTGAGTTTTTCACCACGGAACTTCGTTACGGAGGGCGAGATCTTGAATCCCTTCATCCGGAGTTATTCCAGCCCAAGGCGACACGTTCGCGCCGAACGCGTCGGTCGGCCGGCGTGGCGGCGGGTGCCGGTCCGATCGTGGTCTCGGCGGGTCATGGTGCCTACTACGACTACAAGCTTAAGAAGTGGATCACGCAGCGCGAACGCCACAACGGGGTGTTGGAAGACGAGATCACAAACGTCTTTGCAGGTTACCTGGTGAAACACTTGGCAGATAAGATCGCGGTGCCGGTCGTTACGGCGCGTACTTTTGATCAAAATATTCACGAGGACAGCGGCTATCCCTGGTCATTGATGGCCGGACGCTACTGGTTGAGTGAGCGATTTCCGGTTGATCGATGCCGACGGTAGCCGAACAGCTGTACGAAAATCTCCGTCGGTCAGCTGCCATCATCACTGTATTGACCACCTAAAGTATTTTGAGTTTTACCCGGATGACGCCGAGCATACTTCGGAGTATCCCTGCGGACGGATCGTCTATACGTCCGAACTTTTCAACGGGCACTACAGTCAAATACCGGGACGTGGATGGGATGGCAAAAGGAATCACAATGATCCCGTTTTCGATGTTCCTCGGTCGAAGGGCAGAGAAGTCTGGAATACGTTCTTGGATGAGCAAGTGAAGATCCGAGCCCTTTGAGCGCCTGGAGCCGTCCTGTTGCTCTTGTGTTCTGTAATATCGATCACTGGCCAAGGACGGCCTTGGGCTCCAGGTAGGCTTCGAGGCCGAACTGTCCGTACTCGCGACCGAGGCCGGACTGCTTGAATCCGCCGAACGGGGCTTTCGGTTCGTGTGCCAGCGTGTTGACCAACACGCGGCCGGCGTCGATGCGCGCGGCGACGCGGCGTGCCCGGTCCGTATCGCTGGAGAACACATAGGCCTGCAATCCGTAGCTCGTGTCGTTCGCGATGGCGATCGCTTCCTCGTCGTTGTCGTAGGCGATGATCGAAAGCACCGGCCCGAAGATCTCCTCGCGGGCGATCGTCATGTCGTTGCGCACGTCCGTGAACAGCGTGGGCCGTACCAACCAGCCGCGGCCGTGACCGTCCGGCCGGCCTTCGCCGCCTGCCAACAGGCGCGCGCCTTCGTCGATGCCCTTGCGGATGTAGCCCTGCACGCGGTTCCATTGCTTCGCGCTCACCATAGGGCCCACCTCCGTCGCCGGGTTGCCGGGGTCTCCGGAGAGGATCGCCTCGACGGCGGCCTTCGCCATCGCCTCGAACTCGGCCTTGCGCGAGCGCGGCACCAGGATGCGCGTTCCGGCAATGCAGGCCTGCCCACTGTTCATGAATCCCGCCGCGGTCACCAGCGGAACCGCTTTCGCGAAGTCGGCGTCGTCGAGCACTATGCTCGGTGACTTGCCGCCCAGTTCCAGGGTCACGCGCTTCAGCGAATCGGCGCCCGCGCGAACGATACCCTTGCCGACGACGGTCGAGCCGGTGAAGGAGATCTTCGCGATATCGGGACTGGCGACCATTTCCGCGCCCACCACGTCGCCGCGCCCCGTCACGATGTTGAACACGCCGGCGGGCGCGTTCGCTTCGTGCAGTGCTTCCGTCACGATCTTCGTCTGCAACGCGCTCATCTCGCTGGGCTTGATGACGGCGGTGCAGCCCGCTGCGATGGCGGCCGCCAGCTTGCCGCAGATGAAGCCGGCGTTGCTGTTCCAGGGCGTGATGAGGCCCGCGACTCCGGCCGGCTGCATGACGACCGTGGCGGTACCCATGCGCCGCTCGAAGGCGAAATCGCGCAGCGTGTCGATGGCATCCGTGAACACGCTGGAGGCATGCTTTGCCATCCAGCGCCCGCGCGATACGGGGGCGCCGTATTCCTCGCGAATCGCAGCGAACAGGTCGTCCTCGCGGGCCAGCACCGCGTCGTGCATGCGTTGGAGCAGGGCGATGCGCTCGTCCACTTCCGTGTGCCGGAAGGCATCGAAGGCGCGTTTCGCCGCGGCGATGGCGCGGCGCGCGTCTTCGGCATCGGCGAGCCGTACCGTGCCGATGACCGCTTCGGTGGCGGGGTTGAACAGGTCGAAGCGCTCGGTGCCGTGTGGGGTGACGAACGCGCCGTCGATGTAGATGTGTTCGATGGTGTGCATGAGCTGTCCTCGGGGAGTGAGCCAGGGGGTGGATGCTCTCCAGGATGCGGCCGAGCCATTGATCTGATAAGAAGGACAAATCGGAATAACCCGTTAAGCAGGAGCGGATAATGCGATCCGGCCTCACCGAACTCGAAGCCATCCTCGCCGTCGCCCGCTACGGCAGCTTCCGCGCGGCGGCGGCGAGCCTGGAGATGTCGACATCGGCCCTGAGCCAGGCGGTGGCCTCGCTGGAAGCGCGGATCGGCACGCGGCTCTTCCACCGGACCACGCGCAGCGTCCGGCTCACCGGGGCGGGGGAGCGCTTCGTGGCCGATATTGGCCCCGCGCTGGCCGATATCCGCGGCGCCCTCGAGCGGGTCAGCGACGAGGGAGGGCCGCCTACGGGCACCCTGAGGATCAACACGTCGGTCGGCGCGGCGCGGCGGGTCATGGCGCCGCTGCTGATTCCCTACATGCGGCGCTATCCGGGCGTGCACCTCGACCTGGTCACCGAAGGCCGCCTCATCGACATCGTGCGGGAGGGCTTCGACGCAGGATTTCGCACGGAGGACACCGTACCCGGCGACATGGTCGCGATTCCTTTCGGTCCACGTATCCGCTTCGCCGTCGTCGGGTCACCGGACTATTTCGCGAGGCACGGGCGTCCGCGCACACCCACGGACCTGCTGCGCCATGCATGCATACGCGCACGTATGCCGGCGGGACACATCTACCGTTGGGAATTCACGCGCGACGGCGAATCGGTGGCGGCGGAAGTGGGGGGAACCCTCACCCTCGACGAGCCCCAGCTCATGCTGGAAGCGGCCATGGCGGGCCTGGGCCTCACCTACCTCACCGAGTTCAACGTGGAGGAGGCGCTCGCCAGCGGCCGGCTGGAGCGGGTACTGGAGGAGTGGACACCGCCCTTCGACCGCCTGTGTCTCTATTACCCCGGCCGGCGTCACGTCCCCGCGCCCCTGCGTGCGCTGATCGATCTGATCAGGGAAACCGGCTGAGCGCATGGGCCAAGGGTCATGACAAACCTTTGCGGTTTCGCAGGCATCCTTTCCGCAGGTTTTCACGTCCCGGATCACCCATGCGTTCTCGCTTCGCGCTCGCCTTGCTGCTGGGCCTCGCCGCCGCCCCCGCCCATGCGGAGGTGACGGTCGATGGCCATATCGATCCGGCGGAATGGGCCGGCGCGAAGCACATCGTGGATTTCCGCCAGACGCAGCCGTTCACGGGCAAGCCCGGCAGCCAGCCGACGGAGGCGTGGATCCTTTCGACGCCCAAGGGTCTTGCGGTGGCGATCCGGGCAACGCAGCCCGATGGCAAGGTCGTTCGCTCGCGTCAGCAGACACGGCGCGACGAGGACGCCCTCGTCGATCGCATCAACGTCATGGTGGACTTCAACGGCGACGGTCGGGTGGGGTACGACTTCGAGGTGAAGTCGCAAGGCGGCATCGCCGACGAGGTGATCACCAACGAGTCCGATTTCAGCTACGACTGGGACGGTCGCTGGGACCACGCGGTCAGCGAGGACGCCGACGGTTATTCCGTGGAAGTGCTCATCCCCTGGTACATCGCGCCCATGCGCAAGGCGGAAGGCGGGGAGAGGACCATCGGCCTCTACATCGATCGCGTGATCGGCAGTACCGGCGAGCGCATGGGATGGCCGACGATCACATTCGACCGGGGCCGCTTCCTCTCGAGTTTCCAGCCCGTGCGCATGGCCGCCTATTCGCAGTCGCTGTTCGCGGTGACGCCGTACGTAGTGGGTAGGGTGGATCGGGCACATGGCGGCACGTCGTTCGAGCAGGGTGCCGATATCCTCTGGAAACCGAACGGCCAGACGCAGCTCACCGCGACCATCAACCCCGATTTCGGTCAGGTGGAAAGCGACGACCTCGTGGTGAACTTCTCCCCGGAGGAAACCTTTTTCACCGACAAGCGCCCGTTCTTCACCGAGAACCAGGGCATCTTCGATTTCAGTCTGCTCGACGACTACTCGCAGCTGGTTTACACACGGCGCGTTGGCGGTGCGTCGGACGATGGCCGCGGCGCGGCCGACATCTCGGCCGCGGTGAAGGTCAACGGCAGCCTGGGCTCCACCAATTACGGCATCCTCACCGCGCAGGAAAAAGGCGACGCCGGGCGCAGCTTCGGCGCGCTTCGCCTCAGCCAGAATGTCGGCACGCAGACGTTCGGCATGCTCGCCACCCATGTCGGCCACCCCTACCTCGATCGCGACGCCAACGTGCTCGGCTTCGACCACCGCTGGCAACCCGGGGCCGATTTCTCGATCACCAGCAACGTGGTCGGCAGCAAGATCGACCAGCCCGGCGCCGGCACCTCCGGTCTCGGCGCGACCAGCATCGCGTACTGGCAGATGGACGACGTATGGGCACAGCAGTGGCTCGGCATGTACTTCGGGCAGCGGCTCGACATCGACGACTTCGGTTACCTGCCGCGCAACAACATGGAGTACCTGCACTGGGAAGTGCGCCGGCGCGTGACCGGTCTGCCGGAGGATTCCGCGTACGCGTCGCACCTGTGGAGGTACCGCATCTCGGGGGCGAACAACACCCGCGGCCTGCCCATCAGTCGTCGCCTCCGCATCCAGCGGGACAGCCGCCGTCGCGACGGCGGCGACGAAGAGTGGCGCCTCGACGCGTTCTCGTCCGCCTATGACGATCTGCTCACCCGGGGTGGGTACGCGCTGCATGAGCCACCCACCGCGAAGCTCACTTACGAACGCACGCGTCCCCGCGTGGGCCGCTGGTCCTGGGAGGCGGAAGGCTTCGTGACCGGGAACCAGCTCACCGGTTATCACCGGCTCGGCTATTACTTCAAGTTCACTCCGACGTACTTCATCACCGACGCTTTCAGCGTGTTCCTCGGAGGGAGTTACGAGTGGGACCCGAACTGGCTGATCTGGCAGGGTCGCGACAACCTGGTGGGTTCCTACGACGGTCGCACCATCGGCATCGACAGCGGCCTCAACTGGAATCTCAGCAACCGGCAGGAACTGCGCGTGAAACTGCAGACGCTGGCGGTGGGCGCGAAGCTGCGCGACACGCTGGAAGTCACGCCCAGCGGCGGTACCGTGCACAGCGACGAACCGGTGGACGACCTGGGCGTGGCGAACCTCGGCTTCCAGATCCGCTACCGCTACGAGATCGCGCCGCTGTCGGACCTCTACATCGTGTACAACCGCGGTGGTTACCGGGACGATACCGAGGACGACGTGGGATCGCAGTTCCGCCAGGGCTTCAGCCTGAAGGACGTGAACGAGGGGCTGGTGAAGATCGCGTACCGCCTGGAGTTCTGAAGGCTGCCGCAGCGACCTCCGAGTAGAGGCCGGCTTCACATCCCATATGGCATTTCTCCGCCACGAACGCTGCGGAGAGCCTTGTGCCACATCTCGAGAATCCCGTGCCCGGACGCCGGATCGGCGATCACGGCGTCATCGGGAACCAGGACACCATCGCACTGGTGGCGGGCGACGGCACCATCGACTTCATGTGCTGGCCGCACATGGACAGCCCGTCGGTGTTCGCCGCGCTGCTCGATCCCGAGAAGGGTGGGGAGTTCACCGTCGAGCCCCTGCTCGAGCACGCCAACCGCATGCAGCTCTACGTTCCCGAGACCAACATCCTGGTCACGCGGTGGATGGCGGACGAGGCCAGCATCGAGCTCACGGATTTCATGCCGCATCCCGAGTGCGGCACGCGCCTCCCGCGTAGCCTCGTGCGCCGGCTTCGCGTGTCGCGTGGCAGGGTGCGGGTGCGTGTTCGCTGTCGTCCCCGGCTGGACTACGCCGTATGCGTGCCCACCGCCGAGGCATACGGATCCACTGTGGTGTTCCATGACGGCGGGCGCGCCCTGCGTCTGGGCGCTTCCGTTCCCTTGCTGTGCGGCGATGGCGAGGCGCATGCGGAGTTCGCGCTCGAGGTGGGCGAAGAGGCCTGGTTCGTGCTGTGCGACGAGGAACACGATCCGCTGGATGCCGCCGAGTGCATGGCTGCCCTCGAGGCCACGGCGGACATCTGGCGGCACTGGGCGCGCCGTTCCACCTACCGCGGGCGCTGGCGGGAGATGGTGGACCGCTCCGCGCTCGCGCTGAAGTTGCTCGTATCGCACCGGCATGGCTCCATCGCGGCGGCCGGTACGTTCGGCCTGCCGGAGGCGACCGGAGCCTCGCGCAACTGGGATTACCGTGCCAGCTGGATGCGCGATGCGTCCTTCACCGTGTACGCCTTCATGCGGCTCGGCTACGTGGACGAGGCGGAGCACTTCCGGAAGTGGACGGAAGACCGGTTCACGGAACTGGAGAACGGCAACACCTTGCGCATCATGTACGCACTGGACGGCAGCGAAGCACTGGCCGAATCCACGCTGGATCATCTGGCCGGCTATGCCAGTTCGCGCCCCGTGCGCATCGGCAACGCCGCGCGCTCGCAGACGCAGTTGGACATCTATGGCGAACTGCTCGACAGCATCTACCTGTCCAACAAATACGGCAGGGCGATCAGCCGGGAAGGATGGTCACACGTGCAGCGTCTGGTCGATTACGTGTGTGCGCACTGGATGGACGCGGACGAAGGTATCTGGGAGGTGCGCGACACGCCGCGGCATTTCCTCCACTCGCGCCTGATGTGCTGGGTGGCGCTCGACCGCGCGGTGCGCCTCGCGCGCAAGCGCTCGCTGCCCGGCACGGTGGTGGAGTGGGCGGCCGAGCGCGACCGTATCTCGGAAGACATCTGGACGCATTTCCGGCATCCCGAGCACGGCTATTTCGTGCAGACGAAAGGCGGGCGCGATCTGGACGCGTCCGCCCTCATGATGCCCCTGGTCCGTTTCGTGTCCGCCACGGACCCGGTGTGGCTGAAGACGCTCGACGCGATCGGCGAGCAACTGGCCGACGACGGCATGGTGTTCCGCTACCGCAACGCCGACGGTCTGGAGGGGGGCGACGGCGCCTTCACCACGTGCACTTTCTGGTACGTGGAATGCCTGGCGCGAGCCGGGCGCCTCGACCAGGCGCGCGAGGTGATGGCGCGGGGTGTGCGCTATGCCAACCACCTGGGCCTGTTCGCCGAGGAACTGAGCCTTCGGGCGGAACCCCTGGGCAATTTCCCCCAGGCACTGACCCATCTTGCGTTCATCAGTGCGGCCTACTATCTCGACCGGCGCCTTTCCACCCCGCAAGGGGAAACCTGGCAGCCCTAGATTTCGTTCTCGTCCGGGTCGACGAACTCGATCGCCGCTTCGCGCGTGCCGGCGGTTTCCTCGGCGATTTCGCGGACGCGCTCGCCGATCTTCTCGTTGGGAACCTCGACCTCTAGGGTGTAGGTCTTCGAGCTCATGTCGTCGGAGAGGTTCTGCGAGCTGGAATCGTCGCGGAAGTCGTTCATAAAATCGTCGATCTCCTCGACCCTCTCGATACGGTCGACGCCGTGGATGGCGTTCAGCACGTCTTCGAATACGTCGCGGTCGCCGGTGATGCGTAGCTGGATGCGTGGCATGGATGTCTCCTTTCCGGATGGGGCGATGCTGGCGCCTGACATGTGTGCCGAAAGTGTACGGCGCCGCTACCATGGGTGTTTTCGACGACCGCGACCATGCCCAAGACCTACGATCAGGCCTATTTCGACAAGTGGTACCGCAGCGCCGGCCATGCCGCGCGGTCGCCGGCCGAGCTTCGGCGCAAGGTGGCCATGGTGGTGGGGCAGGCCGAGTTCTATCTCGGCCGGCCCGTGCGCAACGTGCTGGATGTGGGCTGCGGCGAGGCGCCCTGGCGGGCCGAACTCCGGCGCCTGCGGCCCGGCGTCGAATACCGGGGGCTGGAGGCCAGCGAATATGCCGTGGCGCGTTACGGCCGGTCGCGCAATATCGGTTACGCGCGCTTCGGTCAGCTGGCCGAACTGCGCTTCGACACCCGCTTCGACCTGATCGTCTGCACCGACGTGTTGCATTACCTGAAGCCGGCCGAGATCCGCGCCGGCCTCATCGGGATCGGCGAGATGGCCGAAGGCCTGGCTTTCCTCGAGGTGTACACGCGCGAGGACGACCCGGGCGGCGATCGCGAAGGATTCTTCGGCCGGCCGGCGCGCTGGTATCGCGAGGCCTTCGCCAGGGAGGGCCTGATTCCCGTCGGTTCGCAGTGCTACGCCAGCCCGCGCCTGGCACGCCACGTGGCGGCGCTGGAGCGCCTTTAGGAAGCTGCCGTCGCGGTGAACCAGGCAATCGTCGCCAGCGCGTTGTTGGCGGCGTGGGCGACGAAGGATGGCCAGATGGAACCGCTGCGCACGCGCAGCCAGGCGCAGAACAGGCCCACGAGGACCAGGTTCGGCACGGCATACCAGAGCCACGCCAGGTCGGGCAGGTGCACGGTACCGAAGATGAGCGCGGACAGCGCAATGGCCCAGCCGTCGCCCAGGCGTGTACGCAGCACCGAGAGCAGGGCGCCACGGAACAGCAGTTCCTCGACCGCGGGCCCCACGAGCACCACCACGGGCAGGAGCGCCACCCGCATGCCGAAGTGCGCCTTGTCGGCGATATCGCTCACGGCCTGGGTGACGGTGTGCTCGCCCGCGAGGAGCTGTGTGAGCAGGCCCCCGATCATCGGTGCGGCCAGGCCCAGGAGCGTTCCCATCGCGATGAAACGGCCGGGCGGTTCGGTCAGGCCCAGCCCGCTCGGGCCGGGGCTTCGGGCATGGTCCGGACCCCAGCGCCGCAGCACGAGCCACGAGGCGAGGGCGGCGGCGCAGAACACGGTGAGGATCACCACCACGATGAGCCGGTCGGGTGCGGCGGGCACCCGATCCGGGAAAAGGAGGGCGATCCGCATGGAGGCGCCGCCGAACAACGCGCCGAACACGAACTGCATGGCGAAATAGGCCACGATGCAGAGCGCCGTTTCGACGATCCCCGGTGGGGGCGCGGCTGCCCGGAAGGTGGACGAGGGTGATTCGGGAAGGTAATCGTGGGCCATGCGGCACC